>Ga0307486_1000018_pt1 | contig 174698 bp, 156 predicted proteins | sample CBIW02metaG_FD_203663 | JGI IMG/M metagenome (GOLD analysis project Ga0307486, IMG submission 203663) | Sea-ice brine microbial communities from Beaufort Sea near Barrow, Alaska, United States - CBIW 0.2 | ecosystem: Environmental > Aquatic > Marine > Coastal | place: USA: Alaska | collected...
TGACATCGACAAAGCCAAAGGAATACTCAAACAGCTGATGGAAGAGGACGAACGCTCACTCAGCGACCCTGCTCCGCGAATTTGTGTGGGCAGTCTCGGCGACAGCTCCGTTAACCTGATGTTCCGAGTGTGGGTCGCGACGGATGATCTCTGGCCTTATTACTGGGACATGCAGGAAAAAGTCAAAAAAGCGTTCGATGCTGCGGATATCACGATCCCCTTCCCCCAGCGCGACGTGCACATGTACAAAACCGAGTGAATTAGCAATCCGTATCGCATAGATACAACCGGTTACTCGCAAACTGCATAACCTCAGCTAAGCTGACCATTAATGACGGGGCTGAACGGCCCCGTCAGGCCATCGCCGGAGCAGAACAAGCACTCAATCAACCGCTCCGGATTGCTGTCATCGCTGGTAGGAGGCTGTCACTGTGCCGATACAGCAGCTTAAAGAGTTTCTTGAGGAGGCAGATGTTGAATACATGTGCCTCACTCACCCTCCCGCGTTCACCGCTCAGGAACTTGCTCATCACGTGAAAATTGCGGGTGACAAGGTCGTTAAAACCGTGATTATCGAACTGGATGGAAAAATGGCAATGCTGGTCATGCCGGCAACCTGGCGTGTTCGCTGGGACAGCCTTTCCCGTATCCTGGACACGGATTTCGTCGATCTTGCCGATGAGCAGGCATTCCAGGACCGCTTCCCAGACTGCGAAGTCGGCGCCATGCCGCCCTTCGGCAACCTGTTCGGTATGACCGTTTACTGCGCAGAACCGCTGACAGAACAGCCCGAACTTGCCTTTGCTGCTGGAACCCATACCGAAACCCTGCACATGAAAACCCGGGATTTCCTGAATCTGGTTCAACCAATGGTACTCAACCAGGGCTTCATCAAGCCTGGAGCCCGGAAGCCTGCATGGCTAGTGAAAGCACGCCATCCGCATGGTGAGGAATCAAAACAGCGGGTATCCGGCATGACTGTTTGATGGTGCTTTTACAACCGGCTTGATCCCGGTCGCTTGTCTGATCTTTGCCATCGCGTAAACTGTGGGCATCAGACAGGAATCCGATATGACCCAAGCTTTTGATATTGTGATTGTTGGCGCCGGCATGGTCGGCGCCGCCCTCGCCACCGGTCTCGGGCGGGAGGGCTTCAGTGTAGCGATGGTTGATCGCGCCCCGGCCCCGACGTTCGACCCGGAGGCAGCTCCCGACATACGCGTGTCTGCCCTGAGTGCAGGCAGCGAGCGCTACCTGCGAAGTCTGGGTGCCTGGGATCACATCCTCAGTATGCGCGCAACGCCCTATCGCAGGCTCGCGGTGTGGGATGAAACACGGCATCCTCTGAGCAACCTGCTACCGCGGACATCAAACCAGGTGGAGTTCAATGCCGCCGGGCTGAATACCCCACATCTTGGCCATATCGTTGAAAACTCGGTAACCCAGCAAGGCCTCTGGCAGGCCGCAGAAGCCGAACCCTCTGTCACCATATTGGCCGGCAACGGCGTCTCCAGCATTACCCAGACAGCTGAGCTGGCTACGGTTATGCTTGAGAATAACCAACAGTTGACCGCAGCACTGGTTATTGGCGCAGACGGTGCACAATCCCGGGTGCGAGACATGGCAGGAATAGGCGTTACCAGGAATCAGTACGGCCAGCAGGCCATGGTAATTTCAGTGCGCTATCAGGGCCCGGTAGAAGACATCACCTGGCAGGGCTTTTATCCTTCTGGCCCGAGAGCTTTCCTGCCGCTATACAGTGCAAGCACTGATTACCCGGGCGAGAGCCGCGCTTCATTGGTGTGGTACGACTCACCGGAGGAGATCGCCCGCCTCAAAAGCCTGAGCAATGAAGCACTGATGACGGAAATACAGCTGGGCTTTCCGACAGAGCTGCCGCATCTTACCCATGTTGAGGATCGTGCCAGCTTTCCCATCGCCCGCCAGCATGCGAAACGCTATTCGGCAGGTCGCATCGTGCTCACCGGGGACGCCGCCCACACCATTAACCCCTTGGCGGGTCAGGGTGTGAATCTCGGTTTTCAGGATGCCCAGTGCCTGCAGAGCATTCTGAAGGAAGCCCGGCGAGCGGGCGAAGATCTGGCCAAGCCCTCGCGACTGGCCAGCTATGAGCAGCAACGGCGCCCGGCAAACCGACGCATGATGTTTGCCATGGACGCGTTCTATCACCTGTTCAGCAACCGGGTTCCGCCGCTTCACCTGCTCCGGAACCTCGGCCTTGGAACCGTCCGTGCCCTGCCCTTTGCCCGTAATCAGGTAGCACGCTATGCCATGGGAATCGACGACGAATTGCCGGCGATCATCAGGCAACTTGCGTCCAGGCTGCCAGGCCTGAACCAGCCTTAAATATCTGAAAAACCAAGTGACAATAAAAGAGAGCCAATATGTCCGAAACCATTTTCACTAAAATCATGAACCGCGAAATCCCGGCTGATATCGTCTATGAGGACGATATCAGCCTGGCCTTTCGCGATATCAACCCCCAGGCACCGGTGCATCTTCTGATCATTCCGAAAAAAGCGATTGCCACTATCAATGACATGGAAGAAGGGGATCGTGAGCTGGTTGGTCACCTGTATTGGGTAGCCGCCAAGCTCGCTAAAGAAATGGGCTTTGCCGAAGACGGCTATCGTACCGTGATGAACTGTGGTGAAAACTCCGGCCAGACCGTGTTCCACATTCATCTTCACCTGTTGGCAGGAAAGCCCCTCGGCTGGCCCCCTTATACCGACAAAATGAAGCAGGCCTGAGATTAACGCCCCACAACCCGCTCGGCTTCTTCCATGGGTGTGTGGCGGACATCTTCACCCTTGACCATGAAGATCACGTTCTCGGCAATGTTGCAGGCGTGATCTCCTACCCGCTCCAGTGCCCGCAGAACCCACATCACCGACATACAGCGTGAAATATTGCGGGCATCTTCCATCATGAAGGTCAGCAGGGTGCGGGCCGCGGCCTGATATTCCTCATCCACCCTCTTGTCTTCCTTCATTACCCGCAAAGCCTGTTCGGAATCCAGCCTGGCAAAAGCATCCAGCGAGTCGTGAAGCATTCCCATTACATGGGCGCCAATATGGCGCACCTCCACATAACCCTGAGGCGCCTGCCCTTCCTCGCTGAGTTTGATCGCAAACTTGGCGATTTTCTTGGCCTCGTCGCCCACCCGCTCCAGATCTGCAACCATTCGGATCACCGAAATCACCAGCCGCAGATCACGGGCGGTCGGCTGACGACGGGCGATGATGAGCATGGCTTCTTCATCAACATCCATCTCCATCCTGTCCACCAGCTTATCTTTGGCCCGTATTTCTTCTGCCAGATAGCCATCGCTATCAACCAGAGCTTTAACGGCGCTGTCGATCTGGGTTTCCACCAAACCGCCCATTTTCAGGAAACGGGTTTTCAGGGCCAGAAGCTCATCGTTGAACTTATTGGAGATGTGGTCTCCGTAAACGTCGTCCTTCTTCGCAGGCATAGTGTTTCTCCCTTAATCTTTGTACCCGGGTCAGCCGAAACGACCGGTGATGTAGGATTCTGTCAGTTCATGTTCCGGCATGGTAAATACTTTGCTCGTATCGTTTACCTCCACAAGGTGGCCCATGTGGAAGTAGGCGGTGCGGCTGGAAACCCGAGCCGCCTGTTGCATAGAGTGAGTCACAATAACGATAGTATAGCTTTCGGACATCTCGGCAATCAGCTCTTCCACCCGTGCAGTTGCAATCGGATCAAGGGCCGAACATGGCTCGTCCATCAGGATCACTTCCGGGCTGACGGCAATGGCGCGGGCAATACACAGGCGCTGCTGTTGGCCGCCGGACATACCGGTTGCCGTGGCGTCCAGACGGTCTTTGGCCTCATTCCACAAGCCAGCTTTGCGAAGACTGTTTTCGACAATGTCGTCAAGCTCGGACTTGCGATTTGCCAGCCCGTGGATTCGCGGCCCATAGGCCACATTGTCGTAGATCGACTTCGGGAAGGGGTTCGGCTTCTGGAACACCATGCCTACCCTGGCCCTCAGTTCAACCACGTCGCGCTTTGGGTCATAGATGTTCTGATCGTCCAGTTCAAGAGAGCCTTTAACGCGGCAAATCTCAATGCTGTCATTCATCCTATTCAGGCATCGCAAAAAGGTTGACTTACCGCAACCAGAAGGACCGATGAAGGCAATGACCTCGTTCCGGCCAATATCCAGGCTGATGTTCTTGATCGCCCGGGCCGCGCCGTAGGAAACCTCCACATTACGAAGCTTGAATTTAGGATCGTCGGCAAATGGCTTTCCAACCGTTTTGCCTTCTTCAATCACGGTATCTTCGGGTTTGTCTTCAGGCACAGAAATCGCTGCTCCCTGGTCTCTAATGCCGGCTTCTGCGGTAATACTCGGATTCATCGTGTTCATATCATTCTCCTTACCAGCTACGCTCAAGCCGTTTACGCAGCCAGATCGCCAGTGCGTTCATACTGATCATGAAGGCAAGCAGCACCATTATGGCGGCAGATGCCAGCTCTACAAATCCCTGCTCGGAGCTGCTTGCCCATAGGTATATCTGTACCGGAAGCACAGTAGCCGAATCGAAAAAGCCGCCTGGTACGTCCACGATAAAGGCCACCATGCCAATCAGCAGCAGCGGGGCTGTCTCCCCCAGAGCTTGAGCCATACCGATGATAGAACCGGTCAGCATACCGGGCATCGCCAGAGGTACCACGTGATGGAGCACCACCTGCATCTTGGAGGCCCCGACACCTTCCGCAGCCTCCCGTACCGAGGGCGGCACGCTCTTGATGGCCGCGCGGCTGGAAATGATGATCGTTGGTAGGGTCATCAGTGCCAACACCATGCCGCCTACCACCGGAACCGATCGGGGCATACCGAACAGGTTTATGAATACCGCCAGGCCCAGCAGACCAAAAATGATGGACGGTACCGCAGCCAGATTATTGATGTTCACTTCGATAAAATCGGTAAGTTTGTTCTGTGGCGCGAATTCTTCGAGGTAGACTGCTGCTGCAATACCCACTGGGAACGAGACGCCCAACGTGACCAGCATGGCCAACAAAGAACCGACTATCGCACCCAGAACACCGGCGTTGGCTGGCTCCCTGGAATCACCTCGACTGAACAGCACGTCGTTGAAGCTGGTATCGACAATCCCTTTTTCCAACAACTCATCCACCCAGCGTTGCTGCTGCTCGGAAAGTTTGATGCTGTACCGCGGATTGTCCGAATGCTTGACGTATACCGAGACCCGATCATGGGCCGGGAACTCTATGGTCTGGGTGGTGTCCAGAAGATCCGGATTTTTTGTCAGTAAATCGCGGATTTCGCTGGTTGCATAGGTACCCAGAAAACGGCCCAGCTCACGCTTCTCACCCGCGCTGCGCGCCTCAGGAACATGCTCCTGCAATGCGGCGATAATCGGCGCGGTAAAATCCGCCATGGACAGTTGATCCGCATCGGTTGGATCATCAAGGTACATCATTGCGGAATCGAGATTCACGTCCAGGGTGATGGTGGTCTTTACAAAGCCGGTATGTCCCTTGCTGATAATATCGGCGAACAGGGTAAACAGGGACGCGAGGGCGATGAAAATTGCCAGAACACCGTACAGTCGGAATCGACGCTCCTTGCGATACCGGCGTTTCAGCGACTTGCGGACGATCTCTGACTGAGAGCGTTGATCAGTCATACTGTTCCCTATATTTGCGTACAATTTTCAGTGCGACCACGTTGAGCAGCAGCGTTACGATAAACAACAACATACCGAGGGCAAAGGCCGACAGTGTCTTGGCGCTGTCAAATTCCTGATCCCCCACCAGCAATGTTGCAATCTGAACGGTCACTGTCGTTACCGACTCCAGCGGATTGGCCGTCAGGTTGGCTGCCAGCCCTGCCGCCATCACCACAATCATGGTTTCGCCGATGGCGCGGGATGCCGCCAACAGAATGCCGCCAATAATGCCAGGCAGAGCGGCCGGGAAAATCACCTGCTTCATGGTTTCTGACTGGGTCGCACCCAGTGCCAGGGAACCATCCCTCATGGCCTGGGGAACGGCATTAATCACATCGTCTGACAGCGACGACACAAATGGCACGATCATGATGCCCATGACCAGCCCCGCCGCAAGTGCGCTCTGGGAAGAGGCTTCCAGGCCCACCATTTCGGCAAGGTCACGGATAAACGGGGCAACGGTCAACGCAGCGAAAAAGCCGTAAACGACGGTAGGAATGCCCGCCAGCAGCTCCAGCACCGGCTTCACCGTTGAGCGCATACGCTTACTGGCATACTCAGACAGGTAGATGGCAGACAACAAGCCAACAGGCACTGCAACCAGCAGAGCAATGGCGGAAATCAACAGGGTGCCCGTGAACAGAGGGATAACGCCAAAGGCACCGTCGGAACCCACCTGATCGACGCGCATGGCGGTCTGGGGGCTCCAGCTGGTCCCGAACAGGAACTCGGTAATCGGCACTCTGTCGAAGAAACGTATGGTTTCAAAAAATACCGAGAATACGATGCCTGCGGTAGTCAACACTGCCAGCGCAGCACACACAAAGAAGATTCGACGCAGAGTTGTTTCTACGTTTTTTCTGGCGTTTATGTGGGGCGCTACGCGGGTCCAGGCAAAGGTTGCTCCCAACACCGCAATCAACACAACCAGGATTGCCTTAAAGTTCCCACTCTTGTCTTCCATGGCTTCCAACAACGATGCCGCCCCGGCAATATGCTTCGGCACAAACTCAGGGTTGAGGCTGCCCGCTGCCACGTTGCTAATTTGAGAAAGAATCAGGCTGGCCTGTCCAGCCGACTCGGGCCAGGCATCCTGCGGCAGCGATGCGATCACAATGCCCTGAATTACCTTATCTTCAAAACCCGCCCAGGCTGCCAGCACAATCAGTGCGGGAATGGCACACCAAAGCGCTGCACGCGCCGCATAGTAGAATGGAAGAGCCTTGAGATTCCGGATACCACCGAGGGGCGCCGCCACGGCCCGGGATCGCATGTATGCGAGGCCATAGGCAACCAAGGCGAGAACCAGAATCAGGGGCAGAAGATTAGCCGTCTGCATATCAGTCTCTGTATTAATGGCTTTAAGTTAGCTGGGCGTCTATTTTGCCAGTTTGCCGCACGAAAATATTCATACCGATGTAACAAAGGAACGCGGACCACCAAGCCCGCGTTCCTTTTTCGTCATCCCTGACGACTCCTGATCGAGCCTTACAGCTCGTTGCCGGTCATCGGCTGCAGTTCTTTCACCGCCTTGGCAATCTTCATGCGCTCGTTGCGCGGGCTTGGGATCAGGCCTACATCCACCAGGTAGCCGTTATCACCCCAAGCACCCTCACTGGTGAACTCAGAGACGTATTCCTGGATACCTGGAACAACACCCACGTGCGCCTTCTTGATGTAGAACCACAGTGAACGGGCTACCGGGTATTTGTCGCTGGAAATGGCTTCGGGAGTCGGCTCGACGCCGTTCACGGTCGCTGCCTGAATCTGGCCAGTATTTTCCATCAGGAAGCTGTAGCCGAAGATACCGACAGTTTCCGGGTCCTGGGCCAGACGCTGAACGATCAGGTTGTCGTTTTCGCCGGCTTCAATGAACGGGCCGTCTTCACGCATGCTTTGACACACGGTCTTGAACTTGTCTTCGTTCTCGTCTTCCATCTGCGCGATCATGTCGAACTGTTTGCAACCGCTCTCCATCGCCAGCTCAACGAACGCGTCACGGGTGCCTGAAGTCGGAGGCGGGCCCATTACGCTGATTTCAATATTCGGAAGGCTGGAGTCGATTTCGCTCCATTTCGTGTAAGGGTTGGCAACCAGCTCGTTACTACCGTCCGGGTTAGGTACATCTTTGGCCAGAGCCAGGAAAATTTGCTTCAGGGACAAGTCGAGCTTTTCCGCTTCCTTGGAGTTTGCCATAACGATACCGTCAGCACCGATACGTACTTCGGTGATTTCCTTGACGCCGTTAGCCTGGCAGTTAGCGAATTCGCTCTTCTTCATACGACGGGAAGCGTTAGTGATGTCCGGATGCTGGGTACCAACACCTTGACAGAACAGCTTCAGGCCGCCACCGGAACCGGTAGACTCAATCTTAGGCGTCGGGAAATCGGTGTTTCGGCCGAAACGCTCGGCAACCACAGTAGCAAATGGGTAAACCGTGGAAGAACCCACAATGCTGATAGTGTCGCGTGCCATGGCAGGAGTCGACACGGCTGCAATACTGCCTGCCAGTGCCACGCTTGTAAGGGCTATTTTAAGTTTGATCACGTTGAGTCTCCATTTGTCACTTTGACTTTATTTACGGGGTTGCTTCACCGATGTGTGAACAATAAAGGGCTTCTGTGACAACTTTATTACAACCTTTGAAATATAGAACAAGACGTTCAATTTTTCTTGCAGACGCCGTGCAGGACGCTAACATGCGGGGACTACAACAATTCCGGACTAAAAAGGTTGAATCCATGACGGTGCTCGATGACGACAAACCCACGCCCAGGGGCGAACTGATAATCCAGATAATCCCCCTGCCTTCCGACACTAACCCAAACGGTGATGTATTTGCCGGCTGGCTGGTCAAACAGATGGACATTGCCGCGGCCACCATGGCGGGGCGAATTTCCCAGGGGCGCAACGCGACCGTTGCCATGGGCGGAATGGAGTTTCTGTCACCACTGCGGGTTGGCTCCCAGGTCGGCTGTTACGGAGAACTGGCAGACATCGGCCGCAGCTCCATGAGAATCAATGTGGAAGTGTGGACCCTTGACCGCACCGCCAAAAACCCGCACAAGGTTACCGAAGGCCGGTTTGTGTACGTTGCCATCGATGAGCAGGGCCGCATCCGGGAAGTGCCGGAGCAACATCAATAATCAGGGCTTCACCAGCCGATCCAGCCGCAACCGCTCGCGTTCGTCGAACAGTCGGCGACTACCCCAGGATACTGCCATTACCGCACCGAAGCCGGTGCCTGCGGTAATGATCAGCATCACCAGAATCTGGTACTTGACGGCCACCGCCGGCGAACTGCCGGCAAGAATCTGACCGGTCATCATACCGGGCAGGCTGACAATACCTGCCGCCGCCATGGCATTGATCGACGGCATCATTCCACTGCGCATAGCGTCTCGCCGGATATCTTCCAAAGCCTGCTGCCAGGTTTGCCCCAGCATCAGCCGGTTTTCAATCACCAGCCTCTGGCGCCAGGCCGATTCGTTCAATCGGTCCAGAGCCAGGCTGACGCCGGTCAGGTTGTTGCCCAGCATCATGCCCAGTAACGGAATGGCGTACTGCGGGGCGTACCAGGGTTCCGGTCCAATCACCACGGTCAGAGCCAGCACGGTCACGGTGAATGACGACACGAACATCGCACCGGTGCCAATACCAAACGCCCACCAGCCCTGCAGTTTCCGGCCCTGACGGGCCACCACTTCCCTACCCGCTACCAGCAGCATGATCAGCGCCATCAGGGCAATCCAATAGAATGCGGACGAAGCAAAGAGCGCTTCCAGCACCAACGCGATCAAGGCCAACTGGATGACGGTGCGCACAGCAGCTGTTAAAAGACTGCGAGTAATACCCAAACGGGAAAGATGGCTGGTTGCCGCCAGCGCCAGAATCAGCAGTGCCGCCAGCCCCAGTTTCCACCAGGCCAGATCAATCACTTCCATGAACGAGCTCCAGTCCGGTCCCATCAATCCGGTAGTGTACATCGGCCACACGCTGAATCTGGGCCGGATCATGGGCCACCCACAGGGTGGCAAGCTGCCGGCGATGAATCTCGTCAAGCAGCCAGTTTTCAATGCTGATCGTGGTATCGCCATCCAGGTTGGCAGTGGGTTCATCCAACAACAGTGCTTGCGGTTCCCGGGCCAAAGCCCGCCAGAGTGCCAGACGTTGCCGCTCGCCAGATGACAGGCGACTTACCGACCAACCCATCACTTCCGGCGGAAAACCCAGGGCCGGCGGCAACCGATCACCGGTCGTGCCAGGAAAGTGCCCACCCACCTCGTCAAACCACCACTGGCTGTCGGCGGGCACCATCCCCACCTGGAGGCGCCATTGGTGGGCGGCAAGGGCGAGCTGATCGATGCCATCGAGCGCGATTCGACCGCTGTGGGGCTCAAGATCGGCGATCGCCCGCAGCAACCGGCTCTTACCACTACCGGAAGGCCCTGACACGCAGACTACTTGCCCGCCAGGCACAGCCAGCGATACCTTGGCCAATGCGCCAACGCTGACGTTTTCGAGCCGCAGATCCGTCAAAATCGAATCACCAGGGCAGTTCCAGGCCAATGCCACGATTGGTGCCGGTACTCACAACCCGTTCGGATTCAGACATAACACCTCTACCTCTCTTCTGTTCGGTTTTTCACTGGGAACAACGGACAGACGTCACCAAGACATGCCTGTCCACCGCTATTGGCAAGGCCCTGCTGAATCTGTAATGGTTACACCATTACACCCATCTTGTCAGCAACCAACCATCGAGCCCCGGGCCATATGGACATTCAAGCACTAAGCGCAGCTACACTCGCACTGATTATGGCGGCGCCTCCCGTAGCAGCTGAGATTGGCCTTATGCCGTTTGCAGGTTTTCGCATGGGCAGTTCCGTGGATATTGAATCCGCCGGTGCCAGCACTGACGAAGAAATCCGCTTCAAGGATTCTGTCAGTCACGGTCTGGTGATAAATTTTGATCTGCCGGAAGCTGGCAAACAGGGGGAAGTGTACTTCGGGCGACAGAGCACGTCGGCCAGGCTCAGCGATGGACTGTTCGCCCCGGATACTCGATCGATTGACCTTACCATCTACCAGCTCCAGTTCGGTGGCCTCTACTTTCCGAGCGGCAAAACCAGCGGCGGCTTTGTCTCCGGCGCTCTGGGCGTGACCCGGCTGGAGCCGGACAATTCAGAGTTTGATACTCATCACCGCGCCGCCCTGTTGCTGGGTGGCGGCTATCAGTTTTTCCTGAGTGACCAACTGCGCCTGAGGCTCGACCTGCGCAGTGTCTACACCGCACTGGATTCCGGCGGTTCGGTGTTCTGCTCCGGTGGCTGCGAGCTCAAATATCGCAGCAGCGGCTACCTTCAGGTTGAAGCGGGTGCCGGTTTGGTGCTGCGTTTCTGACGCCTTTCCCTCTGTCAGGCTGGGGCTTTATGCCTTTGGGGAAGCATCAGCGATAGCAACGCGGCCATGGCCACCAATCCCGCAGAAATCCACAAACAGGCCCCCAGGCCGTAAACCTGATAAACCCAGCCTGACAGGATTGTCCCAAGAAGCCGGCCGGCGGCGTTGGACATATAGTAAAAGCCCACATCCAGAGACACACCATCACCCCGTGCATAGCGGATAATCAGATAGCTGTGCAGAGAGGAATTGATAGCAAACAGCACACCGAATAAAAGCAGACCACCGATAACCATATACCGGGGCGACCAACCCATCACCAGACCAGCGGCAATCGCAGCAGGAACAAGAGCCAGGGCAGTTGCCCAAAGCACTGCTGGCCACTTGCTTTCCATGTTGCCGGTGATGCGTGGAGCAATGGTTTGAATGAAGCCATAACCGATCACCCAGGTGGCCATGAATCCACCGACTTTCCAGAAATCCCAGCCAAACACCGTGTGCAGGTATACCGGCAGGGCCACCACGAACCAAACATCCCGCGCACCGAACAGGAACATTCGCGCAGCGGACAACACGTTGATAGCACGGCTTTTTGACAGAATTTCTCTGAACTTCGGTTTGGCTTTGCTCTTGCCCATCTCCTGCTTGAGCAAGAACAGACTGGCCAGCCAAACCAGACCCAAAGCCACGCCCATGATGATTACCGCACCAGTGAACCCGACCGCCATCAGCAGCACGCCGCCCAGAAAAAACCCGACGCCTTTCAAAGTGTTCTTCGAACCTGTCAGGATGGCCACCCACTTGTACAGCCTATCCTGTTCGCCATCCGGTACCAGAAGCTTGATACCGCTTTTCGCTGACATTTTGTTCAGGTCTTTGGCAACACCCGACATAGCCTGAGCTGCCATCACCCAGGGCACTGTCAGTATTGCAGTCGGTACCGCCAGCATTCCCAGCGCCAGAACTTGCAGGAACAAACCGAGGTTCATGGTGCGATTGAGCCCGATTCGAGCACCCAGATACCCCCCCACCAGATTGGTCACCACCCCGAAAAACTCATAAAAAATGAACAATAAGGCAATTTCCAGAGGCGAGTACCCCAACTGATGGAAATGCAAAACCACCAGCATCCGGAGGGCCCCATCCGTCAAGGTAAAGGCCCAGTAGTTACCGGTAATAACCAGGTACTGTCGGATGGCAGCAGTCATATCAGGCAGAACCTACCTTACGTGCCAGTTCCGCGGTGCGGTTAGCGTAACCCCATTCGTTGTCGTACCAGGCGTAGATCTTCACCTGGGTGCCGTTGACCACTAGCGTGGAAAGGGCATCGACAATGGATGAGCGCGGATCAGTCTTGTAGTCGATGGACACCAGCGGGCGCTCTTCGTAGCCCAGAATATCCTTGAGTTCGCCCTCGGCGGCCTCTTTCAACAACTGGTTCACCGTGTCGCGATCCGTCGGCGTTTCCACTTCAAACACGCAGTCGGTCAGCGAAGCGTTCGTCAACGGAACCCGCACGGCGTGGCCATCCAGCCGCCCTTTCAGCTCCGGGAAAATCTCGATAATCGCGGTGGCAGAACCGGTGCTGGTGGGGATCAGCGAACTGCCACAGGCCCGTGCCCGGCGCAGGTCCTTGTGGGGCGCGTCGATTATGGTCTGGGTGTTGGTCAGGCTGTGGATGGTGGTGATAGAGCCATGTTTGATACCGAGCTTCTCGTGAATGACTTTGACGACAGGCGCAAGGCAGTTGGTGGTGCAGGACGCTGCGGTAACGATGCGGTCGTTGGCCGGATCGAAAATATGCTCGTTCACGCCCAATACGATATTCTTGGCCCCCGCTTCCTTTACCGGCGCGGTGACCACCACGCGCTTCACACCCTGATTCAGGTAGCCCTCCAACACCGCTACCGTCTTGTTCACGCCACTGGCTTCGATCACCAGGTCGCAGCCGGACCAATCAGTATCACCAATGGACTTGTTGTGGGTGACGATGATGCGCTTACCTTCGATCACCATCTCATCGCCACTGGCTTCGGCCTCATGGTTCCAGCGACCGTGAACACTGTCGAAGTTCAGCAGGTGCGCCAGGGTGTGGGTGTCTGCCCCCGGATCATTAATGGCAACAAATTCCAACTCCGGCCAGCCCCAGGCGGCCCGCAGAGCCAGGCGGCCGATGCGGCCAAATCCGTTAATGCCTACTTTGATCTTATTCATGGTGGTTTCCTTGTGAGCTTCGCAATTCACTCACCCGGTAAATGATCAGGGGCACTGCACAACTGGGCGCTCAGCCATGGCCTGCAACTGTGCCAGGGGCGTCTCGATCAGTGCCAGATTGTTCTGAGCGGTTTCATCCAGAACCCGCGACACCCAGGCAGGTAGCCGGGGGTTCAGATAATAATAGACCCATTGGCCACGACGCTCCGTTTCGACCAGCCCGGCATCCCGGAGGGTGGCCAGATGGCGACTGACTTTCGGCTGGGCCACCCCGAAGGCTTCGGTCAGTTCGCATACGCACAGCTTTTCCTGATCCCGGATCAGCAACAGGGCTGCCAGCCGCAACTCATCACCCAGCGCCCTGAAAATAGTCACCGGGTTATAGTCTGCCGGTTTCAGGCCGGTTTCCTTTTCATGCAGGACTCTGCTTTTCATAGGATCTTCCGATATTCGGATTATCGTATATTCGATTTTCCATATATTCATATTTTGCGATAATAGTTATGGAAAGTGACAGAGTAAAGACACTGGTGTCTCGTCTGGTTAAAGGTTAACGATTTAGCCAGACGGGACACTAGGATTAGGAAATCTGTTAAGCCAACCGCCATCCTGCTAATATCCTGCCCATCTTTTCATCGCACTGAACCGTGAATCCCTGACCCGAACGGAACCCACACAATGGATTTTTACCAGACCTTTTTCCTTGGTCTCCTCCAGGGACTGACTGAATTCCTGCCCATTTCCAGCTCAGCCCACCTTATTCTTGTCCCGGCCTTATTTGACTGGGTAGATCAGGGCGTAGCCTTTGATCTTGCGGTGCACGTGGGCACCCTGCTGGCAGTTGTGCTCTACTTCCGCGACGATGTTTTCAAAATCGCGCGGGATGGTTTGGTTTCCATGAGCCAGCGCCGCGTTGTCGGCCAGGGTGCATTGGCCCTGTATCTGGTGATAGGCACCATTCCAGCCGGTCTTGCCGGCCTGGCGCTACTGGATATGATCGATAATGAACTGCGCGCCGTGGAAATCATCTTTGGCACCACACTGTTTTTCGGCCTGTTGCTGGGCCTGGCAGACTGGATACCCAAACGCCAGCGGACTCTCGATAGCCTGAACTGGAAAGATGCGTTGCTGGTGGGCATTGCGCAGGCAATTGCCATTGTGCCCGGAACCTCACGTTCGGGCATTACCATCACAGCCGGCCTGTTCCTTGGAATGAGCCGGGAAACCGCCTCCCGTTTCTCCTTCCTGCTGGCCATCCCCATCACTGCCTTGGCGGCCAGTGTAAAGCTTTTGGAAGTTGCAGCTGCCGATACTGTTGTTGATTGGGGCGCCTTTCTGATTGGCGGCGTAACCTCCTTTGTGATAGCCATTACTGCGATCCACTTCTTCCTGAAATGGCTGAACAAAGTAGGCATGTGGCCTTACGTTATCTACAGACTTATTCTGGCTGGGGTCATTTACGTGGTACTGATGTAAATTCTAGCAGGCCTCCAGAGGTGCGTAGGCCAACACAAGCCACTTGGCGCCTTCGTCGAAATTCACCTGCACCCGCGTGTGATGACCGCTGCCTTCGGCGTTCAAAACAACGCCCTCTCCAAACTTCGGGTGTCGCACCCGCTGACCCAGACTAAAGCCCGACTGCTTTGCGGAATCCTGGCTGAACAGACCCTCGTTGGGCCGCTGAGCCATCGCCGGGCGCGTTACCGTATTCCGTAACCGCACTTCCTGCAGGCAGTCACCGGGAATTTCGCGTACAAACCGGGAGAGCGCGTGGAACTTCTCCTGGCCGTACAGGCGGCGGGACTCGGCGTAAGTAATCACCAGCTTTTTCATGGCACGGGTGATGCCAACGTAGGCCAGCCGGCGCTCTTCCTCCATGCGTCCCGGCTCTTCCAGAGACATACTGTGAGGGAAAAGCCCTTCTTCAACACCGGCAAGAAACACCAGGGGAAATTCCAGGCCCTTGGCAGAATGCAGAGTCATAAGCTGCACACTGTCTTCGTGATCTTCCGCCTGGGATTCGCCAGCATCCAGCGCCGCCCGGGCAATAAATTCCGAGAGCGGATCAACACCCTCTTCTACTTCAAAATCTGTAAGCGCGTTGACCAACTCTTCCAGGTTTTCAACTTTCTGCTGCGCTTTCTCGCCTTTCTCTTTGGCGTGGTAGTCCTTCAGACCACTGGCTTCGATGGTTTGTTTCATAAGGCTGTGAAGAGACGCGTCCTCAGCCGCGGCGGATAGCTCTTCAATGATACCGATGAACGTCTGCAGGCCGGTTTTCGCACGCCCCTTCACTTGCCCTGCCTCTAGCAATCGCTCGGCCGACTCCCACAGGGAGACGCTCTGGTTGGCCGCGTATTCTCGAAGATCCGCCAGGCTCTTGGCTCCGATACCTCGCGCCGGCACGTTCACCACTCGCTCGAACGCTGCATCATCCCGGCGATAATGCACCAGCCGCAAATAAGCCAGCGCGTTGCGGATTTCCTGACGATCGTAAAAACGCAGGCCACCATATACCCGGTAAGGAATACCCTGGCGCATCAGGGACTCTTCCAATACACGGGACTGGGCGTTGGAGCGGTAAAGGATGGCGGATTCGCTGCGCAGATTGCCCTCATTAACCCATCCGGAGAGGGTGTCTGCGATGTAGTTGGCTTCATCCTGCTCGTTGAATGCGGCATACAGGCTGATCGGCTCGCCCTCCACGCCATCGGTCCAGAGCTCTTTGCCCAGCCTGCCCTGATTATTGGCAATCACCGAGTTGGCAGCCTTCAGAATCAACTGCGTGGAGCGGTAATTCTGCTCCAGCCGCACCAGCCGGGCGTTGGGGAAATCCCGCTGGTACTGCTGGATGTTCTCAATTTTTGCGCCACGCCAGCCGTAAATGGACTGGTCATCGTCTCCCACGACCGTCAGCGGAACACGGTTACTGGCCAGCACCTGCAGCCAGGCATATTGAATGGTATTGGTGTCCTGAAACTCGTCCACCAGAATATGCTTAAAACGCTGCTGGTAATGGGCCAGCAATTCCGGCCGGTGTAGCCAAAGCTCGTGGGAGCGCAGTAGCAGCTCGCCAAAATCCACCAGCCCGCTCTGCTGGCAGAGCTGCTCGTAACGGCGGTACACCTTCAGCATGGTCGACGCGAAAGGGTCGCCCGGGTTTTCCTGAATATGGTCTGCGCGCAGGCCTTCATCTTTCTGGCTGCTGATAAACCACTGGGCCTGTCGCGGGGGGAATTGGCTCTCATCTATCTGCGCCTCCCGCATGACCCGTTTGACCATCCGGAGCTGGTCATCGCTGTCCAACACCTGAAAGTTTTCCGGCAGATCCGCATCCTTCCAGTGGGCTCTCAGCAAACGGTGGGCAATACCATGGAATGTACCGACCCACAGGCCCCGGGCCGGAATATTCATCATCTGCTCAATGCGATAACGCATTTCCTTGGCGGCCTTGTTGGTGAAGGTGACCGCCAGAATCCCGGTGGGCGGAACACGGTCCACCTGCATCAGCCAGGCCATTCGGTGTACCAGTACCCGGGTTTTACCGCTCCCGGCTCCGGCCAGAACCAGCAAGTGGTCGTTCTGTGCCGTAACCGCCTCACGCTGGGCATCATTCAGGGAATCAATAATGTGAGAGACATCCATAGGGAATACTTTCGCTACTGGTTAAATGAACAGGTCGGAAGTATATCAGCCTTGACGGACACCTGCTTTCCGGCCTCGAAAACAAAGAAGGCGAGCCGTGGCTCGCCTTCTTTTCTAACCCATCCCGGGAATCAAAATCCGCGGGGTACCGTCTGCGCTTCAACGAACTCGAACAACCCCTCATGCCCGCCTTCGCGGCCAGTTCCAGAGGCTTTCATACCACCAAAAGGCGCTTCAGGCGTTGGCCCGGTGCCGGTATTCCAGCCTACGTGGCCAAACCTCAGGCCCGCAGCAACCCGCTGGGCACGCTCCACATCGGCCGTGAACACGTATGAGGCCAGACCATATTCGGTATCGTTGCCAGCCTCGATAACTTCGTCTTCTGTCCGGAAGCTTGCCATCGGCACCAGTGGCCCGAAGGTTTCTTCACGGTAGCAGCACATATCCCGCGTTACGCCGGAAATCACCGTTGGTGGGAAGAACAGGTGTCCGTCGCCCAGATCACCGGGCTTTTTGCCAGCAACCAATGAAGCGCCCTTGCTCAGAGCATCCTCCAAATGGCGCTTTACCTTGTCGAAACCCGCCTTGTTGATCAGAGGGCCAAGGTCGACATCACCTGCAATACCGTCACCCACGGTCATTTTGTTGACGCGCTCTGCGAGTTTTGCGCCAAAGGCATCTACCACATCTTCGTGAACAAAGACCCGGTTTGCACAGACACAGGTCTGCCCGCCACCACGGAATTTGTTGGCGATCAAGTTATCTGCGGCGGCGTCCAGATCCGCGTCGTCAAACACGATAAACGGCGCATTACCGCCCAGCTCCAGGGCCAGTTTCTTAATCTGATCGGAGGTATCCAGAATCAGCTTGCGGCCCACTTCTGTGGACCCGGTAAAGCTCAGCATGGGCACATCCGGGCTTTCGCACAGAACCTTGCCGATCACGCTGGCCTTGCCCATCACCAGATTCACCATGCCATCAGGCAGATCCACGTGTTTATCCATCAGATTGAACAGCGCAATCATGGTCAGCGGTGTTTCGCTGGCGGGCTTGATCACGGAAGGGCAGCCCGCTGCCAAGGCAGCCGAGAGTTTCTTGGCGATCATGCCAATGGGAAAGTTCCAGGGTGTGATCAACCCGGTGACGCCAACTGGTCGATAGTGCACTGTCCAGGTGCAGTCCTTGGGGTTTTCCGGGAGCGTGTGAGCATCCAGCGCCTGAATATGCTTTGAACAGTAGTCAAAAAAGCCGGCAGCGTAATCCACCTCGCCCTGGGCTTCATTCAGCGGCTTTCCATGCTCCATGCACAGAATCCGGCCAACTTCTTCTTTGTTAGCCTTCAGAGCATCGCGGATATCTTCCAGCCATTTTCTGCGAGTTTCAATAGAGTAGGGGCTTGTCAGCCGTAACGCAGATTTGCCTGCATCGACCGCCGCTTTCACCTCGCTTTTTGACATGGAGGCAACCTGCGCAATCACCTTGCCCGTTGCCGGGTTATAAACATCAAAGGTGCTGCCCTGTTCGTTGTCAGTCCAGCGACCGCCGATGTAGCCAGTCAGCTTTTCCAGCAGTGGTGACTCGATCATTTCAGCTCCTATCCTGTCGGTAATGGCACCTGTGACAGTGCACAGTTGCGTCGGTTGAGTATGTCTTCCATAGTGGATGCTGAATCTCTACCTGTAAAGTCGATAGCCCGGCTTTTGACCATCCTCCGTCTGTGCCTATACTCCCTGTGCCTATACTCGTAGCACCGGAAATCCAGGAGTTCGGATAATGAAAGCATTTTTCCATCCCGCTCAAGACAAGCACTCGCCACGAACCTATTTCACCAGGGGCCAGATGCGTCAGCCCCAGGAACTGCCAGATCGCACCAGCCAGATGCTGAAGGGCCTGAAAGAAATGGGCATACCGGTACTGCAGCCTTCTGATAATGGTACGGGCCCAATTTCCAAGGTGCACGATCTGGGGTATCTGCGTTTTCTTGAATCTGCTCACCGTCGCTGGATGAAAATGGACGATTGGGGGGAGGAGGTGATATCCAATATTTTTGTCCGCTCCCCGAATCATCTGACGGGTATTCTTGCGGAAGCCGCCCGGTATCAGGCCGACGGCAGCTGCCCCATTGGTGAGCACACATGGCACGCCGCTTACTGGTCTGCGCAGACTGCCCTCGGTGCTGCAAATGCCCTTATTGCAGGCGATCAAACTGCCTACGCCGTCTGCCGGCCACCGGGCCACCATGCCCGTAAGGATTCCGCAGGTGGTTTTTGTTATCTCAACAACGCAGCCATTGCAGCCGAGCATATGAAATCCCGGTTCCCTCGACTGGTCATTCTTGACACAGATATGCACCACGGACAGGGCATCCAGGAAATCTTCTACGATCGCAGCGATGTGCTTTACATATCCATTCACGGCGATCCGACCAACTTCTACCCCGTGGTTACTGGCTTCGAGAACGAACGTGGCGAAGGTGAGGGTGACGGCTACAACATCAACATGCCTATGCCGCATGGCTCATCCGAGGAGGATTTTTTCGGAAAGCTTGACGAGGCCATCGCGGCCATCCGGCTGTTTCAGCCAGATGCACTGATCCTGCCTTTGGGTTTTGATATCTATAAAGACGACCCCCAAGCCAAGGTGTCGGTATCCTCGGAGGGGTTCTGCCGGCTCGGCAGCCACATGCGCCAGCTTGGCCTGCCGACGCTGATCGTTCAGGAGGGCGGCTACGATCTGGATACGCTGAGTGAAAACGTTCAGCAGTTCTTCAAAGGGATGGTTGGCTGAGGCATTATGAAGCGGGTGCGTAAACCTTGATGTTTTCGTACCCTTGAACCTTCAGGTGCACGGCATGCATGCGGCTCATGGTGCCGTGGTCACAATACAGCAGATACTGGCGATTGGCCGGAAGCTCTGCGATGTGACGGTTCAGCTCGTAAAACGGAATGTTCAGGACCTCGTTGCCGGTTAGCTTCAGCGGGGACTGCTCGCTTTCCACCGGATGGCGCACGTCGATAATGACATCGCTAACGGTCGGCGTTTTTACCAGGTCTACCTCCTCCGGAGTCGTCGTAACGTCCAGCAGCTGGCTGACTGGTGTGTCTTGCCGGGCGTCAATGGCGCGCGCAAGGACCTGGGGGTCCATTGCAGCCTCCTCATTTTCCACCCGGCTCAGTTTCGCCCGAGTGGCCGGCTTTTGGGATATCACGCCGCAGTACTCAGGCATATTACGAGCATAGGATTCTGTGCCGATTTCCCGGGCAATACCGATGATGGTTTCTTTATCCATGGCAATCAGAGGCCGCAGAACCACTTCGTCGCTGGCCCGGTCCACCACATTCAGATTGGTCAGAGTTTGGCTCGACACCTGGCCCGCCGCATCTCCGGTTACCAGAGCAACTGCGTTATTGTTCCGGGCAATCTCGCTGGCCGCCTTCAGCATTTGCCGCTTCAGCACCACGCCCCAATGCCGGTGACCGACCGACCGCATGATTTCTTCCACCACACCGTCAAAGGGTACGGAGATGAATTTGGCACCGTGAGAGGCACCGTAACGATCCCACAGATAGTGAACAACCTGCCGCACACCCACTTCGTGAGCCACGCCACCAAGGTTGAAAAACAGGAAGTGGCTGCGTAAACCTCTGCGCAGCATCAGGTACGCTGCTACGGAGGAATCGTAACCCCCCGATACCAGCGTCATGACGTTCTCGACACTGCCCAGCGGGTAGCCGCCCAGGCCTCGATGTCTGCGATGGGCAATGTGGAACTGGTCGTCCCGCACCTCAATGCGCACCTCCACCTCAGGCGATCTCAGATCGACACCGGCACCAGAAGCTGCCAGCATCAAAGCGCTTCCAACAAAACGCTGAAGATCAATGGAACGAAAATCGTGTTCGCCATGACGCCTGGCCCGGACAGCAAAGGTTTTCCCATCGAGGCGACCAGCAAAGGCTACGACAGTTTTCTCCGCAATATCATCAAGGCTGACAAACGAAAACGCCGCAATCTCCTGAATAGTGGAAATACCGGGAATACGCAAAAGCGCCTCGACTACGGGGTCGGACAGGTTCCTGCCTTCAGGCACATCCACGTCTACCCTGTCCCAACTACCTTCCACAACAATATCGTGATCCAGTCGTGCCAGAAGTTTACGGACATTCTGGCGCAGATGACGCATCTGTCGGCGACGAACAGGCTTGCTCTTGATGGCGACTTCCGGAGCAGGACGGATAAGCAGTTTCATAAATGGGCGTTTTGTCGGATGGTGTATGATCAAAAAGGCGCTTAGTGTAACGTCTCAGCGCTATGCCTCAAAATCGGGTATTACCGCAACACTCAGGAGCTTTTCCCTCAATGACCGAACCCACCATCAATGCCCTCGTATCACCTGAGGGCAGCCTGGAAATACTGTCCAATCACGAAGTCAATCTGCTCAAAGACAGGAGCGAGGGCGGCCTGTACCGGCTGTTCCGGCAATGCGCTCTGGCCGTTCTGAATACCGGTGTCGTGACCGATGACTGCCAGGACCTGATGGAGGCCCATGCGGATTTTGATATACGCCTGGTACCACAGCCCAGAGGCCTGAAGCTGGAGCTGATCAACGCTCCGGCACACGCGTTTGTTGATGATGAAATGCTCCGGGCCATTCGTGAGCACCTGTTCTCGGTTTTGCGGGATATCGTCTACACCCACTCCACGCCGCAGTTTGCCCGGATTCTGAAAAGCAACGAGCCAGCTGATCTTACCAACATGGTGTTTCACATTCTGCGCAATGCCAGAGTGTTGCAACCCGGTCGTCAGCCTGACCTGATTGTTTGCTGGGGCGGGCACTCTATCAGTCATGAGGAGTACCAGTACAGCAAGGAAGTCGGGCACCAGCTTGGCCTGCGGGAACTGAGCATCTGCACCGGCTGCGGGCCGGGTGCAATGAAGGGTCCAATGAAGGGTGCCACCATTGCCCATGCTAAGCAGCGGATTAAAAATGGCCGCTATATCGGCATTACCGAGCCAGGCATCATCGGTGCGGAAGCACCCAACCCCATCGTTAACGAACTGGTCATCATGCCGGATATCGAAAAGCGTCTGGAAGCCTTTGTGCGGTGTGGCCATGGCGTCATCGTTTTCCCTGGTGGCGTAGGCACTGCCGAGGAAATCCTCTACCTGCTCGGCATCCTCCTGCATCCAGGCAACGCTGACCTGCCATTTCCGGTGGTTTTCACCGGCAGGCCGGAAAACGCGGAGTATTTCGAGATGATCGACAAGTTCATCCGGAACGCGCTCGGAGACGACGCCGCCAGCAAATACGAAATCATCATTGATGATCCGGTGCGGGTAGCGCGGGCTATGAAAAAGGGTATGAGGGATGTCGAGACCTTCCGGCGTGCCATGCAAGATGCCTATTACTTCAACTGGACGCTAAAAATCGATCCGGTGTTCCAGCTGCCCTTTGAGCCTGACCACGAGAACATGCGCGCACTGGAATTACATCGTGATCAACCGGTGCACCTGATCGCGGCGAACCTGAGAAAGGCATTCAGCGGCATAGTAGCGGGTAACGTGAAGGAAGGAGGTATTCGAAAGGTTCAGGAGAAAGGGCCATTCGAGATTGCTGGAGATCCGACTCTGATCAAGCCTCTGGAGGCGATGCTGGAGCAGTTTGTCGCCCAGAACCGCATGAAGCTACCGGGAACATCAGCTTATCGCCCAAGTTACCGTATTGTCAGCACAGCAGCCTGAGCTGCCGTGCTGACACGCACCGCTTACTTGCCGCCCGCAGGCAAGCTTGCAAAGTAGGCTGCCAGGTTCGCGATATCTTCATCGCTCAGCGCGGCTGCCTGGCCCTGCATGATGGCCGACATGCCACCATTACGCTGTTTGTCCTTGTATGCCTTCAGGGCTGAGGCCAGGTACTGCTCGTGCTGACCTGCCAGATTCGGGTACATCGGAATCTGGGCCATCCCGTTCTGGCCATGGCAAGCAGCACAAACAGCTGCTTTTGCCTTGCCTGCAGCCGCATCACCGGCAGCAGAAGAAACTGCTGGAACAGCGGCACTCAGTGCAAAAAGCCCTGCGACAGCATAGTGTTTAAGTTTCATTATGATTAACCTCTCATCATCGTTTTAAGTTTTCCGAACCGGTATTCTAAACCGGACAGTAACTGGCTCAAACTTATAGCACAGCCATACCCCAGCGCAAATGCCATAGATCAATGCGCTTGTTTCGACGTTCGCCCACTTTAACTTTCACCCAGTTAAAGACACATTACGAACAAAAACCGCATCAGAGATTATTTCACCGCCCGGAGACACCGTTAATGTCTGTAGATGTTCAGGAACTCCCCTGTCGCGAAGGCCGTATCGGTCTATTGACGCTGAATTCCCCCGGCACACTGAATGCACTCACTGAGATGATGATCGTCGTTATCAGGGACAGCCTGGAGCGCTGGGCTGCCGACGAGCGCATCTGTGTCGTGATCATACGGGGCGCCGGAGAAAAAAGCTTCTGCGCAGGCGGAGACATCCGGGATCTGTATCGGTCATTAACGGGTGCTGAAGATCCCGAAGCCGCATTCCGTGTTTTCTGCCACGAGTACGCACTGGACTATACCCTGCACAGGTTCCCCAAACCCGTTGTTGGTATTGGACACGGTATTATTATGGGAGGCGGTCTGGGCCTGTTTTCCGCCTGCCGGTACCGACTGCTGACGCCGGACGCCATTCTGGCTATGCCCGAGATTTCCCTAGGCCTGTTTCCGGACGTTGGCGCGAGCTGGTTTCTGAATCGCCTGCCTGGACGACTGGGATTATTTATGGGCCTGACCGGTGCGCACCTGAATATCACAGACGCGCTGCGTGTGGGGCTGGCCGATATGGCCCTGCCAACCAATGATCAGCAAAGCCTGTTGTCGCGACTGCAGGAGGAACGATGGAGCGGTATTAGAGCAACTGATGACAGCCGCCTGTTCCGCTTACTGAATCAACTTGAGCCTGAGGATTATCGCGCGCTGCCCGCCAGTCATCTCGAGTTGTACGAACGGGATATTGCAAGGCTGTGCGCGGGTTCCAGCTTGCGGGAGATCGTCGATCAGCTGTTGGCAGCTCGTGTAGACGCCAGTGAATGGTGGCAATCCTGCATGAAAACGCTGAAGGGGGGCTGTCCGGTTTCGGCATTGTTGATCTGGAATCAGCTCAGGAAGGCCCAGCAGATGTCTCTGAAAGATGTGTTCCGGATGGAACTGGCCATGGTCTGGGAGTGCGTGCGCAGACCCGATCTTACCGAGGGAATCCGGGCCCGGCTGATTGATCGCGATCAGAACCCGCAGTGGACTTTCTCACGCATCGAAGATGTACCCGACGCGGTTATTGATGCCCACTTCCTGCCCGTGTGGAACGATCAGACCGATCCCATGCAGCTGGAATAGCGCGGAGCCAACAACACGTTCTTTAAAGTTCGGCCCCGGCCTGTACCAGCAACATTTCCAGATCCCGGCGGTTGCTCGCCCGGGCAACCGCCAGCGCAGTATCGCCATCCTCAGCGCGAAAGTTTACATCCGCGCCTGCGGCCAGCAACATTTCAGCCGTTAGCAGATCGCCGGTAGCGACAATTTTCATCAGCAGCGACTCGTCCCCCTGACTGACATTAACGTTAGCGCCCGCTGCCAGCAGTACTTTCACCACAGACAGCTGCCCTCTCTCGGCAGCACGTATTACCGGTGTATAGCCCTGAAAATCAGTGGCGTTCACGCTGGCACCAGCTGACAGAAGCAAGCGCACAAGCCGGCGATCGCCCTGCTCTGAAGCCACCATCAACGGCGTAACCCGGTCTTTCTCTGCAAGATCGGGGTCCGCTCCTTTGGTTAACAGATACCACACAATCCGATCAGCCCTTGCGCGGACGGCAGCCATCAGGGGTGTGCCGTTTACCGTCAGGGTGTTCAGGGGCGCACCCGACTTTGCCAGGCCGCTTACGGCCTCAAAATCTCCTTCAGCGGCGGCTCGATAAAGAGCCAAGCCTGATGTGCTTTCAGCCTGCAGATCCAGGTTGGCCGCAACCTCTCTGGAGGCACATCCGGGAAGAACAGCAACAGCTGAAACGAGCAGCAAGGCGGGTAGCAGGATTGAGTAATGGTAGAAGCCGGTTCCCTTGGCCATAACGAACAGTCTCTGTGAGGTAAGTGGCGCCTATTCTGAGCAGGTGGTCATCATAAATAAATCGAGCGGGTCACAACTCCGGCCCGTTATGCAGAAGTTCCCGGACCATACCACGCAAGCGATCCTCTCCATCGCGCTGGCCAGAACACAGCCCTTCTCCTTGCAGCTCTGACCAACTCCACCCCTGCAATACGGCCCGGCACCAGATACTCGCCTCTGCATGCTCGCAAAGCCAGGTCAAAACGCCCGGGGCCAGGCTCAGATCCCGCAGTACCGGCACCATCAGCCGAAAACCCCGGTGGCCATCGCCAAAGTTCTGCAGATCCCGGATATCCGCTGCATCTGCCAGGCACTCTGAGGGCCAGTACCCCGATGGCAGACCAGATGTCATATCCGCCAGCAGCCCGGGCTCCAGGTCTTTCCAGTTCAGCGGCACGAGCGTCAGCCAGTGCCGCGCCAGCCGAGCCCGCACTTGCTGAACCAAGAGCGCCCCTTCAGTACTCAGGGCATGAACCATCTGTACCGGATACTCCCCACTGGTGGCCTCCTGCTGCAGCCCGACGCGCACAAGCTCCAGCCCGCAAGAGGCCCAGAAAGTGTAAAGGTCGGAATTGCCCCCAAAACTGGTGCCTGTAAAGCCCAGCCCTTCGTGTTCCGCGCTGCCAACCGCTGCAGCGACCAGGCTGCGCCCGATACCGACGCGCCTCGCTTGTGCTGTGACCGCAATGCGGATAATTCGCAAACCACGCTGGCGGGCCGCTTCCGGAAATCCACTGTGACTGGCCAGGGACTGGGGCAGAAGATGCCCACGAACCCGGCGTTTGCCGCTGGCCACCTGTTCTGCGAGCTCTTTACTCAGCCCGCCTTCCACGGCACCCCAGAGCACACCTATGGTTTTGCCATTTATAAGGGCGCGCCAGCTTCTGGCTGCAGAATCGTCCATCCACTGCCGCAAATCAGCAGGTGTGGTTCGGTAATGGGCATTCACCAACAGGCCAAATGCGTCAGCAAGCTCCGCCTCGGACGCCAGAGCAGGCTGCCACGGCTCAACCACCACCTCACCCGCCGCCGTTCCCGGAAAATCGTCCGGGTTATGATCGGCACCGAGCAGAAACAACCTGGATATCAGAGGCTCCAGCGGATCCTCATTGGCCCAGCGCACCGGCTGCAAAAGCGTTTTTGAATGCCACTGCGGCGTCGCCTGGTCGAGAATCTGGCGGAAGCGAATGGCAAATCCGCGCCCGGCGCCTTCGTATCCGTGAACGGTGGAAGCAAAGGCCACCCTCGGCCAGCCCAGAAGAACCCGCTTCAGCAGCGAGACCGGAATAGCGGCGGCCTCGTCTACCATAACCACTTCAGCTTCCGGCTTTTCCCGCAGCAGATCCCGGATCGGGAGAAATCGGAGCTGTGCGCCGGACACCGTTTTAATGTGATCGTCTCCGGCTTCCAGCAACTCGGCGCCAAGGGCCTCCTGAGTGTGCGCAAACAGGGCGTTCACATTATCTCTTGACGGCGCGGTCACCAGAATCTGCCGGCGGCCCTGTTGCAGTAGTTGCGCTGCGGCTATGCCCAGTGCTGCGGATTTACCCCGCCCCCGATCCGCCGTTACCACCAGCGGCCGGCGCCGGCGCCCCAGCCCGAAAGCCACCAATTTTTGGATCAAGCCCTGCTGATCGGGTGTCGTGGCAACCCTGAAGTCAGTTGGTGGTACGGGCAGTTCCGGAAGGGTCAAAGCGTCCGACAAGCCGAGTTTCACACGGATCACCGAAGGATCTGCCGCCAGAATGCCTGACATACGCTCGGCAAAAGAGTGAGCCTGATCGTGATCCAGACCGGTTCTTGCGTAATCCGGATCGGCAAAAAGCCCCCAATCCTCCAGCGGAGGCATCAGCCAGAACAACAACCCACCAGCTTTCAGCGTGCCCGCGAGCGCTGCCAGGGCATCCGGCGGATTGCCCTGCCAGCCATCCCATACAATCAACGACGTTTCACGACCCAGCCATTGCCGTGCCTTCGCCGGCTCAATGCTAAACAGACGATCATCCGGTGTATCCCCGACCACCCCAACCCAGAGCCCGCCGTCTAACTCCAGAGACGGCATTAGCGCCTGCAGCCAATGCATGGAGAGATCACGTTCACCTTCCAGCAATACCAGCCGTCGTTCCCCAATGGCCGTAAGCCCGGACTGCAACGTGCGCCAGGCACCGGTATCAGGCATTACAGTTCCGGAAGTCATTAACTGAGATCAATGCCATGGGTTTTCAGATCACCCAGAACACAGTGTTCCAATGCCCCCTGATGCGTGGCTCGTAACCGCACTCTGGGTGCGCGGCCGGCTTCAAACGCTTCATGCCAGCGAGCCGCACAAAGGCACCAACCATCTCCGGCTTTTAAGCCCGGGAACCCAAAGGCAGGCACCGGTGTGCTCAGATCATTGCCACGGGCCTTGGAGAATTCCAAAAACTCATCGGTCATCACAACACAGACGGTGTGCGACCCATGATCATCCGGGCCGGTGTTACAGCAGCCGTCACGGTAAAATCCGGTTTCAGGATCAGTGCCGCAAATTTCCAGCTTTTCGCCAAGAACGTTAATTGATTTTTCAGTTTGCATGGTCATTTCTGCCTCGTTGCTCTCCAACTAATGAGGTGGATTCGCTAAGTTAATCAATCATGTTAACGGTACAGGTACCCGCGCTTCCAGTTGGCCAGTACAATAGCATCTATGCTAACCAATACCTCCGAATCCCCTACTCTAGATCTACCCGCCTTTCTCACCGACGAGCAACGGGCGATTATTACCGCCGGTTATGAGCACTCGGTGATCACAGCCGTAGCTGGCAGCGGCAAAACATCCACGCTGGCCTGGCGCATCCGCTATCTGCTGCAACAGGGCCATGATCCCGCCCGCATAGCTGTGCTTATGTTCAACCGCAGTGCCCGGGTGGATTTCGAGCGCAAGCTGCAGGAAGTGTGTCACCAGAGCGGGCTGGCGTTGCCGGAGATACGCACGTATCACGCCATGGGGCTGCGGCTGTATAAGCGGTTTGTGCGGGAGGGTTATCTGCCCGGTTTCTCCGAGAAGATTCTGACCGAGCAGGAGATCAGCTTTCAGGCCTGGCTATTAACACGGCGGCTGGCGCCGGAGGATCTGGCGGATGAGATCCGGCGCAACAAAAAGGATTTTGTAGAGACGGCAACAGGGTTTATTGATCTGGTAAAAACCACCCTGTCGCCGGCCGAGATAGTGTTTGAGGAACTGGGCTACTCGGACAAACACCGTTACCTGATTGACCTGTTTCACAGCTTTGAGCAGTGGCGTAAGGGGCAAAGCCGGATCAGTTTCGCGGACATGCTGTACGAACCGGTGATGGCGATTCATCAGAATCCGCCCCTGCAGCGGCTGGTGGGCAACAAGATGGATCTGATTCTGGTCGATGAGTACCAGGACACCAACGAGATTCAGCATCTGCTGCTGCGCTATGTTGCTGGCGACCGGGCCCGGGTAACGGTGGTGGGGGATCCAGATCAGACCATTTACGAGTTCCGGGGCGCCAAGCCGGAGTTTATTCTCAAACGCTTCAGCGATGAGTTTGAAAGCCCGCTGGAGCAGACACTGAGTTATACCTTCCGCTATGGCCACCGCGTGGCCTTGTTGGCCAACCATCTGATCAGCCACAACACCGGGCGCAGGGATGTTCTGTGTCATTCCCACCCGTCCACACCGGCCACAGAGATTACTCTGCACCGGGCTGAGAACGACGCAGATACCGTGTTGCAGATCCTTGGTCAGGAAGCGGACGATGCTCTTTTAGGTAAACCGACGGACACGGCAATTCTATTCCGGGTCTGGAGCCAGAGCGTGCCAATCGAACTCAAGCTGTTGGCCCGGCAGATTCCCTATCGGATTGACGCCGGCAAAGGCGCCCTGTTCAGTCGTGAGGTGAAGGCCATCACGGCACTGTTGATGGTGGTTTCCGGGAAACTGGAAGAACTGCCGGAGGAAGACAGGCTGGAGCTGGCACGGCAGCTTCTGCGGTTTCCTCATGTAGGCCTCAAGGAGCCGGAGCTGGAGCGGCTGGCGCGTTTTCTTGCAGGGTTTGCCAACGGTTGGCACGAACAGTTACTCGCACTGGATTATGGCGCGCTGGCGCCCATGGCGGCGCGCAAACTGCGTAAGCTGGGTGAGGTTCTGGAACAGTTACGCGGACATTCAGGCCACGTTGCAGGGCTGATCACTGTTTATGCGGAGCACACCGACTTGTATGAAGGTGTTCGCAGCCTGGCGCTGACTCATGACAGTGCAGAGGAGCGCATTGACACGATTCACGGATTCCGGGAGTACCTGAAAGGCCTGGATGTGAATGCCGGGGGTGCCCTTGCCCACCTTAAAGCACTGCGGCAGCAGGCCAGCGAGAAACAGGCCGGCGGAGACGTTCTGCTCTCCACCATTCATCGCACCAAGGGGCTGGAGTGGCCGCGGGTGATCGTGCCGGGGCTGCAGGAAAAATACCTGCCTCACAGCCCGAGACCCCAGGATGACGCCCGGGCATCTCTGGAAAGCGAGCGCAGGCTGTTGTACGTCGCCATAACCCGCACTCGGCAAACGCTGCACCTGATTACACGGCCAGTAAGCAAACAGCCTCATCTGGATGGTGATCAGAGTCCCAGCCGCTTTGTCGAAGAATGTTGCTTTGAACTGGCCAACGAGTTCGGATGCTGGCTGGACGAGCGGACACCAGACACCGGCCGTTTACTGAAGCTGAACGCGCCGCTAACACCGGTCAGTTCACGCTATGCGTCTCAGGAAGGCATTACTCTGGACGGCGAAGTCGAGACATTTAACGCCTCCACGGCACCCTTGTGGCATCAACAGCGCCTTAATCACGCCATTTTCGGCGCAGGGGCGGTAATTGCGGAAGACGAAAGCTCATTTGAGGTGCATTTTGCCAGCGGCGAAAAACTCAACTTCAGCAAAAAGAGCGCGCACCTTTATTTCAGCGCTCCACGTCATTAAAACGTCGAGGTATGTGGCAAATTCCCCCAAAGCACGTATATTTCCTAATGTAACATTAGTTAACAATTCTTTGTTTTTTGTAGTCCATTAGCTTAGATTGCCCGTAAGTGTGCACGTTGATCATTTGTTAACTCAGCAGTCTTACAACGATAATCGAACAGGAGGTTCTGCATGAACATCATGCGCCCGATCGCGATGGCAGCCATCGCAAGTACTCTTGCTGCCCCAGCTTTGGCTGAGCGCAAAGAAACGGTTTACATCAACCCGTTCGCCGCTTTTCAGCTTTTTGACGATGACCGCGACCTGAGTGAGTCAGGCACCTTTGGTGTTGGCCTCGAGTATCGGTTTAAGCCAAACTGGGCGATTGAAGCAATGTTCTCTCGGGCCGATGCAGACCGCAAGTATGTCGCCGGGTCGTCAGATTTTGAAGAAATCCGTGTAGACGGCACCTACTACTTTGCGCCTCAGGACAAAGCTTGGAACCCATACGTTTCGATGGGTGCCGGCCATGCTGACTTTGGTGTAAACGACGCCAGCGCCGTGCGCACCGCAGGCACAAATCACGATGAGACACGCGTTAACGTGGGTACCGGCGCGCGTTACAACATAAGCGATTCCATATCCTTGCGTGGCGACCTTCGCGAATTCCACGGCATCGACGAAAGCACGTTTGATACCCAAGTTTCTCTCGGGATCAGCGTTGCGTTCAACCGCACAGTTGGAAGCGCGGCACCTGCTCCGGCAGACATGGACGGTGACGGCGTGCCGGATTCCCGAGACCAGTGCCCAGGCACCCCGGCCGGCGCAACGGTGGACAGTACCGGCTGTGAGCCAGATGCAGACCGCGATGGTGTGCCAGATTCGCGCGATGCCTGCCCGGATACCCCTCTCGGTGCCATGGTAGACAGCCGTGGCTGCGAACTCGACAGCGATAACGACGGTGTCGTCGACACCCAAGACCTTTGCCCAAACACCACCGCTGGCGCTGAAGTAGATGAAACCGGTTGCGAAGGTATCACTGAAACCATCGAAACCTTTACCATTGAGGTTCAGTTCCCGACTAACAGTTCGGTGATCGGCCGTACTTTCGATGATGAAATCCGCCGTGTTGCAGACACCCTCAACGCTAACCCGGGAACCATTGTGGAAATTGCCGGCCACGCCGACAACACCGGCAAAGCGAGCTACAACCAGATGCTGTCGCAGCGTCGGGCCGAAGCAGTTGCAGCTCGTCTGACTGGCCCGCTGGGCGTGGATCCTGCGGACGTGAGCGCAAGAGGCTATGGTGAAAGCGAGCCAGTTGCCTCTAACGATACCGCTGCAGGTCGTGCAGAGAACCGTCGGGTTGAAGCCCGCATTCAGGTTCTTCGCTAATACAGCCTGAACAGCTATAGAAGCAAGTGCGAAAAGAAAGGCGCCCTCGGGCGCCTTTCTTTTTGGCAGTTCCGCAGGGAGTAGTTCATGCCCAGATTATTGGCTAGCCTGGTTTTTCTGATCGCGTTCGTAGCGCCAACTCAAGCTGAGATATTTCGTTGCAATGGTGCAGAAGGTAACACGGTATTTTCCGACACACCCTGTGGCGAAGATGCCGAAGCCATTCAACTCCGGGATAACCGCATCGGGGGCCGTTTCAACCAGAATCTGCCAACTCCGGAACCGGCTGAACCAGAGTCTCAAGAAAAAACCGGAGAACCGTCTGGCAGCGCGCCCGAACCAGAAACCTGTCGCTTTATCAACTCTACGGATCTGCGCCGATACCTGATTCGAGAACAGGTCGTCGAGGGCATGACTCGCGAGCATGTGCGCAGCGCATTCGGTAACCCACCGGAAACTTACGGCGGTCCCCAAGAGGTCTGGATTTATCAGACTCGGTATTACGGCGCGCTTTACGAACTGACCTACGTCTACTTCAAAGATGGCTGTGTCAAACGAGTGGAGTACCGCAAACCCTGAGCGCGTCCAGAAAGAGCCATTAATCAGTTGCTAGCGCGAGCAACAGGTCTCGGTGGGCTCGTGAACACTCACTCCTGATATCGCCCCGGGCGGAATGCATCCAGACAAACGGCCGGCTCTTCACCATCAATCACCTGCGCAATCACATTCGCACTACCCGCCGCGAAGGTCCAGCCGAAAGTGCCGTGGCCGGTATTGAGGTACAGATTGCGGCGCGGACCGCGACCGATGATGGCGGGGCCATCCGGAGTCATCGGCCGGAAGCCCGTCCAGGTTTCTGCCGCATCCAGGTCTGCGCAGCCCGGGTAGCGGGATTCAACGGATTTCCGGATGGTGGCAATGCGCGCTTCAGGAATGTCCCGGTTGAAATCGGCCAGTTCTACAAAACCGGTTGCGCGCAAGCGGTCCCCCAGGCGCGTAGAAACGACTTTGTAGTTATCGTCGTGGATCGTGGAAACCGGCGCTTTCTCGGGATTGTTCAAGGGTACTGTAATGCTGTAGCCCTTGATCGGATAGATAGGCAGTTTAAGGCCCAGAGGGCGAACCAGTTCCGGAGACCAGCACCCGGCGCTGATCACAAAGGCGTCGGCCGCAAGGGTTTCCTGCTCGCCGTTTTCGTTGCGCAGAACAACCGATTCGACAACCTGACTGTTGGCTATCGGCCTCTCGACCTGGACGCTGTAGCGAAAGTGAACGCCTTTATCTTCGCAGGCCTTCGCCAGCTCTTGAGAAAATAAATGGCAGTCGCCGGTGCCGTCGGTGTCGTAACTCAAGGCACCATAAAGCGGGCCATTACCGGCCAGGGCGGGCTCAGCCTCGTATACCTGCTCCGGGGTCAGCAATCGGGAGGCAATACCCATTTCGTTCAGTATCCGATGTGTGCCCCGGTGCCCTTCCAGCACTTCAGGCGTGCTGGCAAGGTGAAGCAAACCCTTGTGAGCGCCATCAAATGCCAGGTTCAACTCATCCTCCAGTTTCAGAAAGCGTTCACGGCTGTGTATACCAAGGCGAAGCATGGCGCGCTTGTTGAAACCGAACAGGCCCGGCGACCAGGCATAGCGCAGAGTCGAGAACATGAACTGCACGGCATCCAGGGACGGCGGCATACGCAGTTTCAGCGGGCCATCCTGTTTGAACAGCCAGGGCAGCGCCTTGAACACCATACCCGGGTCCGCCCAGGGGTAAACCACTCCGTAGGAGCGTTGGGCAGCGTTGCCCTTGCTGGTCTCATTGCCGGCCACGCTATGGCGCTCAAGTACCGTCACCTTGTGACCACGACGACTTAGTTCCCACGCGGTGGTAACACCCACAACGCCACCACCAATAACGACAACGTGCATCTGCACCTCCATCCCGAATTAAACCCGAACTAAACCTGACCAACGACATTCATCAAGAAAACCCCTTACAGATGAATGTAGGCCAATAAACGGACAACTGATAAGCTTGACCCCTTGAAACCCCAGCGTAAGCGTAGCAGCCAAACGAAAGAGTAGCAGTCAAACCGACTGCCCGTATCGGAGCCTAGCACCAGTCCATGAGTAAAAAACGTCGCGAGATTCCCGTATTTGATCACCCGATCATCGAGACCCACTGCCACCTGGATTACCTCAAGGATCGCTCCTTGGAGGAAACCCTGAAGGAAACCCGGCGGGTGAACATCGAGCGGGTGATTACCATAGCTGTCGCACCGGGCAACCTGGCGCAGGTACGCGAACTCAGCACGAAGGCCCCGTGGCTTTACGGTACTCAAGGCATCCATCCCCATGAGGCTGAGAGTTACAGCGATGCGGTGGAAGCTGAAATCCGCGCCCATGCCCGGGACGACAAGATCGTTGCGATTGGCGAAATCGGGCTGGATTATTTTTATGACAACGCAGATCGCGCCATCCAGCGTGAGGTTTTCCGGCGCCAGCTTCAGATTGCCTGTGACAGCGACCGCCCGGTGGTTATCCATAGCCGCGATGCAGACGAGGATATGATCGCTATCCTCAAAGAGTTTGAGCACTCTCTCAAGCGTCGTGGCGTGATTCACAGCTTCACGTCTGGCCCAGGGCTTGCAATGTATGCACTGGACCAGGGCTGGAATCTCGGCTTTAATGGCATTACCACCTTCAACAAGGCAGAGAACGTGCGCGATATTGTTCGCATGGCACCCATCAGCCAGATTCTTCTGGAGACTGACGCCCCGTTTCTCACGCCAGCCCCCTATCGTGGCCGGGAGAACGCCCCTTTCTATCTGCCATTCGTAGCCGAAAAAATTGCTGAAGTGAAAGAACTTCCACTGAAAGATGTGATTGTGCAGACCTATAAAAACAGCCTGCGAACGTTTTTCTCTGCACAATGATCAAGCGCATCCCCATAACTGCATTGAAGGTCGGTATGTACATCACCGACCTCAATAACGATTGGATTCCCCACAACACGCAGCGCAGGTGTGGTGTTATCAAGCGGGAAGAAACCATCGAAAAAATCCGCAAGATGGGCGTACAGTTTATCTATATCGATGCCCAAAGAGGCACTGACACTCAGGATTTCGAAACAGCGGCAGAAATAGAAAAGCGCAACGAAGAGGCACTGCAAAAAGCGGGTGAACAAAAGCCCGGTGTTGCGCCAAGGGTTTCTCTTTCCGAGGAGATGGTATCAGCGCTGGGGATTCATTCAGCGGCACAAGGGCTGGTTGGCAGCTTCATGAACAGCGCCAAGATAGGCACTCCCATCGATGTGGCCCCCATCCATCAACTTGCTGACGAACTGCAAAACTCGGTAACCAGAAACGCCAATGCGCTGGGTTGTCTGGGTCGCATCCGTGAAAAAGATAACTACCTGCTGGAGCACTCGGTAAACCTGAGTGTCCTGATGACCGTTTTCGGGCAGTATCGAAACCTGCCTGCAGACATTTTGCACCAGACCGTTGTGGGAGCCCTGCTCCACGACCTTGGCAAAATCCTCACGCCCGATGAAGTGCTGCATAAACCCGGGCGCCTGTCGCCAGAAGAGTATGAAGTCATGAAACTTCATGCCCGGCATTCCCGTGACATTCTGTCTGCAACCGAAGGCATCGGCGAACTCACCATCATCACAGCGGCCCAGCATCACGAGCGCATGGACGGCACCGGTTATCCGGAAGGCCTCAAAGGCGAAGAGATTTCCGTTTACGGGCGTATGGTCGCCATTGCTGATGTTTATGATGCGATTACCGCCGACCGTGTCTATCACCGGGGTATGACGCCCACCCAGGGTCTCAAGAAGCTTCTGGAATGGAGCGGCCATCACCTGGACCCGGCACTGGTGAAGCAGTTCATCCGTTGTATCGGCTTGTACCCGGTGGGGTCCCTGGTTCTGCTCGACAGCGGTCGGCTCGGTGTTGTGGTTGAAATCAACGAGGAAGATCAACGGTTACCGGTGGTGCGAGTGATGTACCACACAAAATTCCGGATGCCGATTACGGTTACAACCATTAACCTCTCAAAAGCCGGTAATCAGGACCGTATTTTGCACGCCGTTGACCCGGATGAATACCAAATTGATGTGCGAAAGTTCCTTTCCTGAGTCTGTGTTACCCGCTCAGCGCTCTCCAAGTTTCCAATCCCCAATCTCTTGTCTAGCCAAGCGACAGAAAAACACCCATCAGAACCGGCGACAGAAAAGACAGCAAAAAACCTGAAGCAATCGCGACCGGCACACAGCTCAGCCCTCCGTTACTACGGATCACCGGAAGAGTGAAGTCCATGGAAGTAGCTCCGCCATAACCGATGGCCATGGCAGGTCGGCTGCCGATCACCAGCGGTATAATGGCCAGCGCAATGATCTCACGAAGCACATCATTCAGAAACGCCACGCCGCCCCAGGCAGGTCCCAAAGCATCACCGATCACAATGCCCGAGAGCGAATACCAGCCAAATCCGGAAGCCAGCGCGAGTACATCGTTCCAGGGCAGCCCTAGCACGGGAACCAGCAGCACGCCCGCCAGCAGAGAGCTGACCACAAGAATCACCGCAATGCCTAACCCCTGAGTGTTCATCAGCAACTTGCGCAAAGAAAGCCCGGCATTTCGCAACTGCAGACCGATCAGGAACAACAGCAACATCAGGGACCAGGTAGCCAGCTGCTCCGCTTGTGGCATTTTTGGCAACAGGAAATAGCCTGACAACAAACCCGCCAGCACCGCGAGCAGAGGTTTCAGCGCAGCCATAAATAGCCGCACATAGCCCGTGCCGACGGCGGAGACATCCCGGGGCTCGGGAGTCATTGGCTTCCATCGGTGAAGCAGCCACAAGCCTGCCATATTGGCAACGAACAGAACCACGACAATAGCCGTTACCTGACCCACCATGGTTCCAAGCTGGCTCGTCAGCCCCTCCATCTGGCCCAGACCAAGCCCCAACAGGGCCAGAATGAAATACACCAGCGCTTCCACCAGGTAATGAATAGTGGTCATCAGCCGGCGGTTTTTCAGTGACAGGGTAAACCCCAGAAACAGCGGAGCAAGGATGAGTAACGCGCCGGTCAGCATTAATGGTCCGTCGAGTCAGAACGATCCTGCACCAGCACCCAGGGCGCTACAACCACGGCCCAGAGCTCGGCATTGCAATCGTACCAGGCACGGGCCATGTCGGGTGATACGTCCCCTACGTCGCCGGTGGCGAGCCATTGTTCAAAGCAGGCGCGGTTATCAGCGGCCAGCTCGGAGGCCACATTCAGTAAGTCCAGATCGCTGCCCACACGCACCACCTGCCCCCGGGCATAGTAGGTCTGCAGCTCGTGCCAGCGTATGTGGGAGGTCTCCAGGTTGAGCCTTGCTTTGATTTCATCGTTATTGCGGGAGGACGACATGACAACCTTTTCGGATAATGACTGTAAAACCGGCAAGAGCTTAACCGATTGCACAGGCCTCGTTCCAGATTTCCCTTATCTGGTCTGCCAGTGTAAGCGGATCAAACGGTTTGGGGATAACACCCGCTGCACCCTGCGCCAGATAACCCTGAACTTCATCGCTCTGAACCTTCGCGGTCATGAACACGGCCGGTGTCGCAGCAAAACCCGGCAAAAGCCGGATGGATTTGAGGGTTGCCGGACCATCCATCCCCGGCATCATGACATCCAGTAAAATTAGTTGAGGTTGGCATTCACCAATCTGTTCCAGAGCCTGCTTCCCCGATTCACAGGCTGTCAGCTCAAACCCGCCAATGGCTTCCAGAGCCAGCTCCGCAACCGTCCGGATATCCGGCTCATCTTCAATCATAAGAATACGTTTAAGGCTGTGTTCTTGCATCATCCTGGCCCCTCTCCTTATGCTCAATTCCCAGCCTGCGCAATAATGTACGGCACTCAGGGCTTTCGGCCTGCTCTGCCGCCAGCAAGGCGGCCGTCCGCATCACCAGTTTTGACTGGCTGACGTTGCTTCTGCTCAAAAAATACACGGCGCCAATAAGTTCCCTCAGATCCAGCGGTAAGTGCCACTGCACCTTGATTCGGTTACCCAGCTTTTCCGCCCAATAGGTAATGGCGGAGTCAATCTGTTCAAGCTCCGGTGGCTCGCCGCTTTGGTCGCAGTGGTTCTGAAGAACCTTCAAGGCAGCCATCTCACCGGCCCGACTCAAGACGCCAGCCGTGTAGTAGATCGCCGGGTTATCACCCACCTTTCTAGCCAGCGCACCGGCCGATTCTGCAACTCGCACCGCCTGCGCCTGCTCGAGGCGCGCGCGCTCAGCCAGGCGCGGGGAGGCAAGCTTGCCGGCAATATCCAGCGATAGCGCAAGCGCCTGATTCAGTGCCATGGAAACACCCATCACGCTGATTGCCTCTCTTGGCGTTTTTACCGACGTGCCGGAGCGCCGGAAGGAAGCGCTGTTCGCCACATCCAGCATCTTGGCACTCAGAGCAGGCTCCTGCTTCCATTGTTCCGCAAGCATGCCTGCATCCAGCTCGTCGCGCTTTTCCATGAGAACCAGAACTGCGGCGGTGTCGATCTTGCCCGGCAACTGGATTGCGGAATTGCAGGCAGCTTCCATTTTCTCATCCAGAGTGTTCGCGCCGTTACTATGAATGATCGAAGCCGGCACCAGCTCCATCAGCCTTTGATGCAACACGTCTACCTGGAACGGCTTGCTGACATAGCCATTTATGCCCAGGTGAGCTGCGGCAAGGATGGAAGCACGGTCAGCGCGACCACTGATCATGAGAACAGGGATATCATCACTGGTTTGCCTGACCGTACGAATCAACTCCAGCCCGGAGCCATCTGGCAGGTTCCAGTCCGCAATAACCAGATCCGCAGGCTGTTTCTGCCAGCTACTGAGTGCAGACTGCAACAAAGTAAAAAGCCGGATTCTGGCGCCAGGGTAGGCACTCGCCACGACGGTTTCCAGCAAATCACCAACCAGTTCATCGTCGTCGAGAATCAACACATCCATCTTGGCGCTCTCAGTTTGCAGTTAAAGATCACGACAGATCCCCAGACGCCACGGAAACGCCATTGCGCCCCGCGCGCTTGCGTTGATATAAAGCCCGGTCTGCTGCTTCAAGAGCCTGCTCACCCGACTCATAGGCGTTCAATGCAGCAACACCGGCGCTGAAGCTTACCGAAAATTCCTCGCTGCCACCGTTGAACACCAGCCGGGCAAAATCCTGGTTCAACGCTTCAAGCACCTCAACGGCCTTCTCCAATGAACACTCGGGCAACACGACTACAAACTCCTCACCACCATAGCGGCCGATAATATCCGTATTGCGCAATCGGTGGCGAAGCAGGTTAGACAAAGCCTTAATTACCATGTCTCCCGTCCCGTGGCCGTACGAGTCGTTGACCTGTTTAAAATGATCCAGATCCAGCATTGCTACAACAGAATCATGCCCGGTACGGGTACAGCGCGCGTATTCACGGTTAAGCTCTATTTTTGCGAGAGCGTGCTTCAACAGACCCGTGAGGCTGTCGAGCGATACCAGTTTGCCAAGCTGTCGGGCGCGATAGCAACGTACCCTCGCCGTGCGCAGCAGGAACTCATCGGATACCGGCTTGGTAACAAAATCATCACCGCCGCGGGCGAGCACATCCAATTGCAGGTCGCGATCTTCTTCGGAAGAAAAGAAAATAATGGGCAGGCTGAGCCACTCGGCCTGAAACCGTAACATCCGGGCCAGAACCGGACCATCGTACTGTCCCATCTGCACATCCATGAGCAAAATGTCCGGCCGGAACTCTGACAACTCAGACAGCAAACGTGAGGGGTCGTTCAGGGCGCGCACTTCCATCCCACCGCTGGTGAGAACCAGACGGTAGTGTTCCAACAGCTCGTTGTCGTCATCCACAATCATCACCCGGCCGGTGAGCGTTGCCAGCCCTTCCGCCAGAAGTTGTTCTATAAGATCTGCAAGAGCTGGAATATCCTGGGGTTCGTCAAGACAGGCATCAACGCCCAGGCAGGCCAGCCGGTAACGGGTGGTAAAGTCATGGGCCTCACTGAAACAGATCACCGGACGGTTGTGCAGCCTGTGCAACCAGTGCGCGCCTTCATCCTGCAAAAGCGTGTCCCTGACCATGATCAGATCAACATCATCCATGCTGTCTGGCCATTGCTGGCCGTTGCTCAGGCTGCGCAAACGGTATCCATACAGGGCCAAGCCTTGCGATATCAAATCCGCAAGCTTCTGATCAGGCTCCAGAATTAACAACACAAACTCGTTCCCGGCCTCCGCCGGCCTGGGCTGGTGCCACCCGGTTGATACTGGCTCGGCCGCGCTTAAGAGGTTGCCAAGGCCGACAATATCTTCTTCATAACCAGTATCCATGAGCTGCTTTAACTGAAGCCGGATACGCTCGCGGTCGGCCCCCGCCGCAACCTGGTCTGTCAGTGGCTTTATAGCGATCTCGAGTTTCCGGGCCTGTTCGCCAAGTTGTGTAAAGCCCAACGTGCCGGCGGAGCCCGCCAACCTGTGTAACAGCTGATAGGCAGCGGTCAGTTCTTCGATGGCTTCAGTGTGCCGGGATGCGTTAAAGATACTGGCGACCAATCCCTCAATTTCACGTATCGTTTTGTCCCGAAAGCGATTACGAAGAGTCTCCAGTTTTTTCCGCACCTCGGAAGAAGGGCTTTGAGGCATAAAGGCTCTTGTTGATAGTCGCGCACAAGCGCTGTGAATTCTCGTCCAATTAATGTTCAATCAAACCAAGTTTTCCGGAAAATAGCCAGACAGGAGTACGTTTTGAGTCATTTATCTCTGGGCACTCGCCTTGCCGTAATCATAATCCTTGGCAGTCTGGCCACCTTAGGCTCAGTTATCTATACCGCTTACGATGCATTGCTGGAAGATTTTGAAAACAACCTCTCAGCACAACAGGCGAACGAAACCGCCCGCATTTCCAACTTTGTCAGCCAGGACCTGGAGCTTCGTATCAGCGTGATGGCTCAGTTTGCCACCATGTTAGGCAACGATGGTCAATTGTTACCACAGGCACAACTTACGAAGCTCCTGCAAAAGCAGAAAAAACTGAGAGAACTGTTCCCCCACAGCCTGACCGTTCTGTCTCCAAACGCTATATTAATCGCTGAAAACATTTTTGCTCAGGGCAGAGTCGGCACCTATTACGGGGACCGGCCCCACTGGAGAAGGGCCATTGAAACTCGCCGCCCGGTAATCAGCCGCCCCATTATAGGCCGAGCAACGGGCGTGCCGCTGATGGTTTTTATCGCACCAATTGAGAGTGAAAACGGAAAACTCCTTGGTTTTCTCAGCGGCACTCTGCAAATGAACCGGTCGCTTCTGATACCGGCGCACATACGAGAAGATGCCAGTAATGACGCTATATTTCTGGTGGTAGACACGAATAACTTTTTGTTTGTAGAGGGTTCCCGAGAAGGCAAAGTTATCGAGACACTGCCAGATCCGGGAGAAAACCTGTTGATTGACGCCGCACTGTCCGGCATTAGCTTTGGCGAGGTTGACGCTGAATCAGGAGAGACGCTTATCTATGCAACCAGTCATCTTCAGCGCCTTGGCTGGCTGTTTATCCGCGCGGTTCCCAAATCCCTTGCAACCGCTCCCGCCGAGCGGGCTTTCAGCCGATTCCTCCTGATTAGCACAGGGTCAACTCTCGGAATACTATTGCTGACATACGTGGCGCTGCGGTCCACAACCTCTGCTCTCACACAGATGACCGGGCGTATACGCTCCATGATTCAGAAGCCCGAATCCTCGCGTCGTCTCAAAGAACAAGGTGCGCCAGAGGTGCGTGACCTGGCCCAGGCGTTTAACCAGTTGATGGATGAGCGGGACGCCAACAACCGGCTCAAAGACAACTTCGTTTCCAATGTCAGTCATGAACTACGAACGCCGCTGACATCCATGAATGGCGCTCTACGGTTACTTCAGTCTGGTACGACAGGCGAACTTCCCGAGCGCGCCAGAGAAATGACAATGCTGGCTTTGCGCAACGGCGAACGCCTGCAACTGCTCATCGGCGACATGCTTGACTTCAATAAGCTCTCAAGCGGCAAGATGCGCCTGAGTTTCCAACCTGAAGACCTGCGGAAATTACTCACCGAAACCGTCAGCAGCAACGAAACAGTGGCCCTGGAATCAGGCGCGAGACTGGTCGTGAGCGATACCCCTGAAATAATGCTGACGACCGATGGCCATCGGTTGCGACAGATTCTGGATAACTTCATCAGCAATGCCATCAAGTTTTCACCAGACAACGGGCTGATCACCATCAAAGCCGAAAAAACCGACTATAACCGGCTACGCATTACCGTGAGCGATCAGGGCACTGGAGTGCCAGAACACTTCAAGAGCCAGATATTTGATCGTTTTGCTCAGGCAGAAGTGGGCACCACCCGGGCAACCAGCGGCACTGGTCTCGGCCTGGCTATCAGCCGCCAGCTTGCTGTTCTGCTGAACGGCGATGTCGGGTTCTACAATAATGACGGTGCGCATTTCTGGGTTGAACTGCCCCTATGCGATACAAAGCTTCCGGAGGGTCAAGCATCATGAAGGCACCTGAATTACCTGCCAATGAGCGCTCCAGACAAACGGCACTGGATCAACTGCGAATTCTGGACACCCCTCCTGAAGAGCGCTTCGACCGGCTCACCCGCATGGCCGCGCGACTGCTGGATGCTCCCATCGCTCTGATTTCGCTGATCGACCGCGACCGGCAGTGGTTCAAGTCCTGTGTCGGGCTGGGTGTCGGCGAAGCTCCCAGGAGCATTTCGTTCTGCGGCCACGCCATTTTCGACAGACAGCAGCTGGTGATTGAGGATGCACTTAAAGATGAGCGTTTCTGCGACAACCCTATGGTGACGGGCGATCCAAATGTCCGCTTCTATGTTGGCACGCCGCTTCATAGCGCAGACGGCCATGCCTTGGGCACTTTATGCGTCATTGACCGGAAACCACGCACACTGAGCGAAGAAGATCGCCAGTGCCTGCGGGATCTGGCGGACTGTGCCGAAGAGCAGATTAGTGCTCGCGAGCTGGCCATTCACTACCGTGAACAGGAACTGGAACAACAGAATGAATCCCTGGTCGTGCTCAAACAACTGGTAGACCTGGTGCCCGGCGGGCTGTATCAGTTCCGTCTCTATCCGGATGGGCGCATGAACTATCCCTACAGCAGCAAGGGGATTGAGCGCATGTTCGGTGTGACCCAGAAGCAGGCCCGAGAAGATGCGGCAGCGTTGTTTGCGATGATCAACCCCGATGACCTACCCGCTGTAACAGCCTCGATTGAAGAGTCTGCAAGTCAGCTGAGCACTTGGTCGATCCAGTTCAGGATGCGCGGAAAGGATCGCAGCTGGTGCTGGATTGAGGGCCACTCAACGCCACAAAAACTCTCCGACGGCAGCATTATCTGGCACGGCTACCTTGAAGATATCGACGATAAAAAAAGGGCCTTGATAGGCTTGCAGGAAAGCGAACTGCAGCTTCGTCGCCTGTTCGAACTCGCGCCCAGCGGTATCCTTCTGGCTGACTACCAAGCTGCGGCAATCATCGACGTGAATGCTGCCATGCTCAAGTCGACCGGCTACCGCAAGGATGAGTTCCTGAAACTGGACTATCGCCAGCTGCTTGGCCCCAGCCACAGATTGTTAAGAACCGAGGTTCTGGAGCAATTAAGGCAGAAGGGGTATTTCGGCCCCGTAGAGCAGGAAGTGATCGACTGCAATGGCACTGCCTACCCCGCCATTATTCACTGTATGCTCATACGCGATTCCTCGGAGCGTAAATTGCTCTGGGTGCTGATGGAGGACATTTCCGAACGCAAAAAAATCGAACACATGAAAAATCAGTTTGTGTCTACTGTCAGCCACGAACTGCGCACACCGCTCACCTCCATCACCGGAGCCATCGGACTGCTGGCCGGCGGCGCCGCCGGCATACTTCCACCAAAAGCCCAGGATATGATGGCCATCGCCGAGCGCAATGCCCGCCAACTGGCGACGCTGATTAATGACTTACTGGATATAGAAAAGCTGGTAGCGGGCAAACTGGACATCAACTTAGAACGGCAGCCTTTACAGCCTCTGCTTGAACAGGCGGTCACTATAAATCAGTCCTACGGGGCTCAGCGTGAAATCACCATCGATCTTGCGCCCGACATCCCCGAGACCGAGGTATTCGTCGACGGCCAGCGGCTATTACAGGCGCTAAACAACCTGATATCCAATGCCATAAAATTCTCACCAGACAGCGGTCGCGTTCACTTATATGCTCGGCAACAAGTCTCCGAAGGGAAACCAACGGTCACCATTGATATTGAGGACAACGGACAGGGCGTTCCGGAAGCCTTTCGGGATCAGATCTTCCAGCGTTTTGCCCAGGCAGACAGCTCCGACACCCGCAGCCAAGGTGGAACCGGGCTTGGGCTCGCCATCACACGGGAGTTGGTCACTGTAATGGGCGGCGAAGTCGGTTTTAAGTCTTTGCCGGGCCAGGGCGCCACTTTCTGGATACGCCTGCCGATGGCAAACAGCAATGCCCCATAAAAAAACCGGCAGCCTTTTAGCAGGCTGCCGGCTCTTTATCTGAACCAGAAAACCGATGGTTCAGGCAGACTTCAGCATCTCGCGCACCACATAGTGCAGGATGCCGCCGTGGAAGAAATACACTGCCTCGTTGGCGGTATCGATCCGTGATTTCAGCTCACAGCTTGCGGTGGAACCATCCTTGTAGGTTACCTCCATCGTCAGTGTCTGCCCCGGCTTTATCTCGCCGGACAATCCGTTGATGGTAATGGTTTCCTCTCCGGTCAGCTTCAGGCTCTTACGATCCGTGCCTTCCGGGAACTGCAGCGGCATAACGCCCATACCAATCAGATTGGAACGATGAATCCGCTCATAGGACTCTGCCACCACGGCCCGAACGCCCAGCAACCGAGTACCCTTGGCAGCCCAGTCGCGGCTGGAGCCGGTGCCGTATTCCTTGCCGGCAATCACCACCAGCGGTGTGCCCTGCTGCAGGTACTTCATGGCCGCGTCGTAAATGGGCATCTGTTTGCCGTCCGGCACATAGCGGGTGTAGCCGCCTACCACGCCATCGAGCATTTCGTTGCGGATGCGCACGTTGGCAAAAGTGCCGCGCATCATCACTTCGTGGTTACCGCGACGGGAACCGTAAGAATTGAAATCCTTCGGGTCCACGCCATGTTCCTGCAGGTATTTGCCCGCCGGTGAATCGGCGCTGAACGAACCTGCCGGAGAGATATGGTCAGTGGTTACCGAATCACCCAGTAGCGCCAGAATACGCGCGTCCTGCACATCTTCAATCGGCTCAGGGTCTTCGCCCATACCGTCAAAAAAGGGAGGATGCTGAATGTAGGTGGATTTTTCAGACCACTCGTAAACCTTGCTCTCAGGCACCTTGATGGACTTCCATGTGTCGTCACCGTCAAAGACTTCGGCATATTCCTTGCGGAACATATCAGTTTTTACTTTTTCTACCGCTTCAGCTACTTCTTTCTGGCTGGGCCATAGGTCCTTAAGGAATACCGGATTACCATCTTTATCCTTGCCCAACGGCTCCTTGATTAGATCCAGTCGCACGTTGCCCGCGAGAGCGTAAGCCACCACCAGAGGGGGCGATGCCAGCCAGTTGGTTTTCACCAAAGGATGTACCCGGCCTTCAAAGTTGCGGTTACCGGAGAGCACGGAAGCTACAGTGATATCACCCTCGACTACGGCTTTTTCAACGGCATCCGGCAGCGGGCCAGAGTTACCGATACAGGTGGTACAGCCGTAACCCACCAGGTTGAACCCGAGCTTATTCAGATCATCCTGGAAACCGCCTACTCGCAGGTAGTCAGTCACCACCTTGGAGCCGGGCGCCAAAGAGGTTTTCACCCACGGCTTGGTTTGTAGCCCTTTAGCGACCGCTTTCTGGGCAATCAGGCCAGCCGCCATCATAACGCTGGGGTTAGAGGTGTTCGTACAAGACGTAATGGCAGCAATAACCACAGCGCCAGGATCAAGCCGCGTCTGCTCGCCGTTGAGCTCCAAATGCTGGCTCGACGGGTGGTGGTAGCTATCATCCACTCCGACAGCCGTCTGGCCACCTTCCGATTCCAGATTGCTTTCACGGCTGCCACCCACCTCGGGTAAGCCTTCAGCCGTCGACATCAAGAGTTCGAACGTTGACTTCATGTTCTTCAGTGCAACCCGGTCCTGCGGCCGCTTCGGGCCGGCCAGACTGGCTTCCACTTCACCCATATCCAGCTCCAGGGTGGCACTATAAGCCGGCTCATGGCCGGGCTCGCGCCATAACCCCTGGGCTTTGGCATAGGCCTCAACCAGTTCTATCTGCTCGTCTTCACGACCCGTCAGGCGCAGGTAGTTAAGCGTTTGCTCATCCACCGGGAAAAACCCACAGGTTGCCCCATACTCCGGGGACATATTGGCAATGGTGGCACGGTCTGCCACAGGCATGTCTTTAAGGCCATCGCCATAGAACTCCACAAACTTGCCAACCACGCCTTTCTTGCGAAGCATTTCAGTAACGGTCAGCACCAGATCCGTAGCGGTGATGCCCTCGCGCAGTTTGCCGGAAACCTTGAAGCCCACAACCTCCGGTATCAGCATGGATACTGGCTGCCCGAGCATGGCGGCTTCGGCCTCAATACCGCCAACCCCCCAGCCAAGAATACCGAGGCCGTTAATCATGGTGGTGTGAGAATCTGTTCCCACCAACGTGTCTGGATAGGCTACGGTTTTATCGCCCTGCTTTTTGTACCACACAGTTTTTCCCAGATACTCCAGGTTTACCTGGTGGCAGATACCGGTTCCCGGCGGCACCACGCGGAAGTTATCAAAGGCTTGCTGGCCCCAGCGCAGGAATTCATAACGCTCCTGGTTACGTTCCATCTCGATGGCAACGTTCTCCCCAAAAGCAGAGGGAGTACCGAAATTGTCGACCATCACCGAGTGATCAATCACCAGGTCCACCGGAGACAGCGGGTTGATCAGAGCGGGATCCTTACCCGCCCGCCTGACGGCCTCGCGCATTGCGGCCAGATCCACCACGCCGGGTACGCCGGTAAAATCCTGCATCAGAACACGGGCAGGTCGGAACTGGATCTCGGTGTCTGAGCGCTGGTCTTTTAGCCAATGAACCATGGCATTGATGTGGCTTTGGTCCACCGTTATGCCATCTTCGTTGCGCAACAGGTTTTCCAGAAGCACTTTCAATGAAAAGGGAAGGCGGCTGAGATCGCCCAGCGATTCAGCCGCTTTGGGCAAACTGTAATAATGGTAGGTGCGATTGCCTGCCTGCAAACTGCTGAAGGTATTCAGGCTGTCCTGACTGTGAGTATCACTCGACATGGTATGCCTCCTACGATGAGTTGGTATCTTACTACTATCGCATCGTTTCGGCAGACTTCAACTCACGGCAGTTGATGTTCGCCATTCAGCCTGTGAATGGGAGGCCATTCTGGCATATTCTTTAGGCACCATTTTTGCGATCATTAAGCATACTTTTACCCGGGCAGGATCTCCTTCGACCATGAAACACGATTGCCACTACCACCCAGGTGACCCTGCCAAATGGCACTGCGGCGAATGCCAGGTTCATTACTGCACCCGCTGTATGCCCGATGCTGACACTCGTCAGCGTAAGGCGCTGTGCCCCAGATGCAGCAAAGCCATGCGGTATCTGGGAGCCGCGACCGAAGTCGTTCCTTTCTGGAACCGGATCGGATCATTTTTTCGTTACCCGTTTCATTCCGACCCGCTGATCGTGATCGCTATCTGCACGCTGGTACCCATTATTGCGCCGGCCAATCTGATCGGAGTCCTGATCTGGCTGTTGCTGGCGCTGGCGCTGTTCAAATACACCTATGCCGTGATCAACCACACCGCTGAAGGTCACCTGAAGCCGCCGTCCGTGTCTGTCGCCTTCACAGGTAGCGGGTTTAACATCGTTATTCTCCAACTGTTGGTTTTCATTCTGATGGGCGGGCTGGTTGGCGCAGCCGCGATGCTGGGCGGCCCGTTGCTGATGATGCTGACCCTGGCTTTTGTGGTACTGGCACTTCCCGCCAGCATAATGGTGCTGGCCATGGAGCGATCCGTGGGTGCGGCGGTAAATCCGATGAATCTGGCGGTATTGATTTCCCGCATCGGTAGCCCCTACTTCCTGCTCTACGGCTATCTGATTCTACTCACTCTGGCCTCCGGTGTGGCCCAGGATTTTGCCCTCAACCACTTCCCATTTTGGCTTTCACAACCCTTGTCTGGCTTTCTGAACAGCACCTTCACTCTGATTCTGTTCAACATGCTTGGCTACCTGTTGTTTCAGTATCAGGAAGAACTGGGATTCGCCTCGGATATTCAGGGGGAAACCTCGGGCGTGGATATGCACCAGAGAGATCGCAGCACGCGATTTGATGCAGACATCGATATGAACCTGAAAGACGGCAACTACGACCGCGTTCAGAGCATGCTGAAGGAAGCGCTGAAGCGAAACCGGGATGACGATCTGCGGATCGGCCAGCTCTACCAACTGCTGATTGCCCGCAACGATGCGACTGAGCTTTACCAGTACCACCCACGAATTCTGGGCTGGCTGGCCGATCGGAACGACGGTGAAGACATAGCATCTGTGCTTGGTCTGCTTGAACAGGCTGAACCGGGTTTCAAACTGGATGATCCGGAGCTTGCCGTCCGCTGCGCCCGCTGCCTCTATCATCGGGGGCAATTCAAGCAGGTACTGCGGCTGCTGCAGGACTTCCACAAACGCTTCCCGGACAGCGAAGAGCTAGCTCCGGCCTATTTGCTGGTTGCACAAGCTCTGGCTAACGGTCTGAACCAGTGGGAAAAGGCAACGGCCTTCCTGACGTTTATCCAGAAGCGCTGTGCTAACCACCCGTTGCATGAGCAGGTTCCGGTGTTTCTGGATCAGGCGGGGAAGCGGGAACTCTTAAAGGGGCCTAGAGCTTCGTTTGTGGTTCAGGAGTAAGGCCCGTGAGGGCGGAGCCCTCACAGGCCTTAGGCTGCGTCAATCCGCCTGAAGCAACTGGCGATAGTGTCGGGCCTTGGGCGCCATCTGCAGTTTCTCGAACTCTTCGGCGAGTAACCGACAGGCCTCTGTGGTAAGCAAGGGATCATCAGCGCTGCGCAGGCGCTCAAAGGCTTTTTCTGCTGCCTTGAGGTCGTGTTGCTTGAGACTGGTGAACAGCACCCTGTTGTGGTCCTCCGCCGCAAGGGGGTGATAGCTTTCCCCTTTGCTCAGGTATTCCTGCCACGCAGCAATCATCTGCTCTGGCTGCCGTCGGCTCAGGGTATCGTTCATCAGTTCGCGGGTACGGGACAGGTACTCGGGCAAGTCCGGGCGCAGTTTGGCGAGGTTATACAGGTGCTCTAGCAGAATGGGCCTGTCCGGATAAAGTTCACGCAAAGCCTCGAACTGGCGCTGAGCCAAGTCAAAATCCATGCGCCCCAGACTTGCCATGGCCTGGGCATAGCCGGTGATGAAGCGTTCGTCCTGCTCATCCTCTTCAGGTTCAAAAAATTCCTCGCGCACCTGGAGCCAGCTTTTGCCAAGCAACCAAACCAAACCAGCACCGGCCAGCAGGCCACCGGCGTGCGCCATATAGGCAACGCCTGTTGCGCCGGCAAACCAGTAATCGTAGATCTCCTTGCCCAGCCATACTGGCAGTATGGCCAGCGCGGGGGCGCGGAAGTAATTGAAATACACGCCGAGAAAGTAGAAAAAGCGGATTTTCTGTAAACCGTAAATGGCCACGTACATGCCCATCAGCCCGGAAATTGAACCGGACGCGCCCACAAGCGGAATATGACTGCCGAGCGAGAAAACGGTGAAAACAACGCCAGACAGCGCGCCACACACCAGATATGCCAGCAGGAACCGGCCCGGGCCGAGAGCCTTTTCAACCGTGAAGCCAAGAAGGAACAGGAATACCAGGTTACCGATAATGTGCCCCCAGCCTCCGTGCAGGAACTGGTAGGTAACCAGAGTGTATAAAGACAGTTTCGCCGGAATCAGACCAAGCTGCTGGGCGCTCAGGCGCTGGATATAGGTTTCTTCAATGATTGTGCGCTGTTCCAGCCAGTGCACGCGCTCAGCCGGGGCCCAGATAACATCGCGATTCTGCAGCAGGTACTGGTAGAACTCACGATCCATAAGCAGGCTGACCGCAAGCCAGAAATTCTCGTCGTCTGCTCTGAGCTTCTGAAATCTCTGAAGCTCAAAAACCAGTTCGTCTTCGCCTTCAAAGCGAATTTTCCGCTGCAGATAGTCCTCATAGGCAGGCCCCTCCAGCAACGGCAAACCAGAATCCACGTAGATATCGACCGCCTGCTCAAGCTTGCGGCTGTCTCCAGCCTGGTAAAAAAGAAAGACCAGGACACAGGTAAGCATCAATCCGAGGGTAACCCAGGGCGGGCGTTTCCAGTTGACAGCGTTCTCGGCAGGAATAATCAGCATGGGCGGTCACAATTCATCATAATCTGTCCCTGAAAAACTGCTTTTTATCATACCAGTGTCTTATTTTCGCGCTTAAATGATTTTCAGGGTGAATGTCATGTCGACCATCCGCCAATTGCCGTTATTTCTGCCTCGGCCAATAGTGGGCATGAATAACAAGAAAAACCAGAGACCTGGAACAAGGATACTGCAGATGACCGTACTCGTATTGGACAACCCGGAGTTGATTGCCAGAGCTGCCGTAGCATCCGGCTTTAACCCAGCCACCCTTGTGACTGAAGGCAAACGCCCCCACCGGATCAGGTTTCATTACGGTTTCAACAAACACACATTAGACAGTTCAGACAGTACGATTGTCGGCCAACACGCAGTCTATCTGAGGCAGCACCCGGCCGTGAGCGTCCGGATTCATGGCCACTCTGATAATTTTGGCGCCGAAGACTATAACTGCTTTTTATCCAGGCTGCGGACTAACGCAGTAGCCAGATTACTGATTAAAGAGGGCGTTGCCGAATCGCGTATTCTGATTACCAGCTGGGGATCAACCCGCCCGCTGGCCACGCCGGACGACCGGGCTGCCAATCGCCGGGTAGAGCTGGAGTACCTGACCCGCGATATGGCCAAAGCACTCTAGGCAGGGTAGTTACTGCGGGGCCGAAATGAGCGGCCCCGGAAGGGTTGGCGGTTACAATCAGCCGTATACGTGCCAGACATTCCATAACAGTAGAATCGCAGCGGCCAGAATGGCCAGCCAAGTCAATACAATGCCTATCACACGAGCCTTATGCGACTCGCCATGACCATTTATCATGCCCCAGGCATGAAGAATCCGGCCGACCACCAAGGCCATGCCTGTCCAGTAAACAAGACCACTGGCCACTCCGTTCAGCTCCGCAATACCCAGCATGATCAGGCCTAGCGGTGCATACTCTGTAAGGTTGGCGTGGGCTCGAACGGCGGCTTCAAAATCGCGATCGCCGGTGGTCCCCATGCCCTTTTTGTACTTCAGGCGGAATTTCACCACCTGAGCCGAAAGCACCAGCAACAGAATACCGAGGACGGCAGCGAACACTCCGGTAACAGGTACAATCATGTTCAGCTCTTCCTGATTTGGCTAACGATGGCCAGCAGTAACACGGCACCTACAGTAGCGGTTACCAGCTCACCAATGGCGCCCTGGGCGGCCAGCCCCAGCAGGCGGAAAACAAAACCGCCGATAAACGAGCCGACGATGCCAATACCGATATTGGCCAACACGCCAAAACCACGGCCTTTCATGATCAAACCAGCGAGCCAGCCCGCAACACCGCCAATAATCAGAAACAGAATCAGGTTCATCGTTTTCATCTCCTTGAGGGACTTTTTTGGGGGATTCCTTGAATAGAGCGATAAGGCCCAGCATACCTCAGAGATCAGCAATAACTTCGGCCATCTCTTGATGACAACGCGCGATGAGAGCGGGAACATCTTCAATGGTGAGGCCCGTCGTTTCAATCGGGGGCAAAATCTGGATAGTCACCGACTGGCGCCTGCCTGACCAACCCAACGTCTTTTTCCCATACTCCGCGTTGCAAACCATAACAATCGGGGCACCGGCCGTCACCGCTGCGTAGAAAGCCCCTTTTTTGAACTTCTGTAGCCCGCGACCACGGCTGCGCGTACCTTCCACGAAAACCCACAGACTCTTGTTATCATGGGTGATCGCGTCGCTGGTGGCCTGCATTGCTGCAATGGCTTTGCGGGAATGAGCACGGTTCAGCATCACATTGCCACCCAGCCAGAATACCTGACCGAAGAACGGAAGCCAGATCAGTGAGGACTTCCCTACGGTCACGGTACGCGGCGGCACCAGGTCGCCCATCACAAAGAGATCATCGTTGTACTGATGGTTGGCAATGGCAACCACAGGGCGATCCTGAGGTATGTGCTCAGCGCCCTCCACGGGGCGTTTCATGCCCAGTATTACTCGGCCGGTCCGGGCCATTGCTATGGCCAGTAGCCGGTTATTGTCGGGATTGAACGGCCGGACAAGGTACAGCGGCAAGGCGAACATGCAGATCACCGGAACACTGAACCAGGCCAGAAAATTTCTTAAAGCACCCATGCAAAAACTCTGGAACAGGATTTTGGCGCACAAGTGTACGCCAAACTTATAGCCCTGCAACAGTGTCAATTTTCCTTGGCGGGCCTTGGCTGAGAGAGTCCTCGCTGCGAACACCATCAGCCCAGGCTTCCACCACGTACCGAAGCGGACCGCCGGCATCCATACTGTCAAACGGGTAGCAGGTAACCAACAGAAGGGTACCTGCAGGCAACTTGTGAGTATCAATAAATTCCGAACGGCTATCCACAATTCTTGTTTCATGCACCCGATAACTGCGCCAGCGTCCGTCACGGCTTTGCAGCCGAAGCTCGTTGCCCGGCTCCAGATGCTTCAAGGGCCGGAAATGGGTGTCCCGGTGGCCAGCAATAACCACAGCACCCTGCTGGCCGTACCCGCCCATCATCTGCCCAGGCCCGAAAGCCAGGCTCTCTCCATGGACACCCGCCAAAACAATCATTGAATCGCCCAGATCCGGCATGGCCAGCTTTGCCACCGGCCAGGTATCGGCCCAGGGCCACGGCCGGGATTCAGTTTGCCGAGCCTGGCTCTCAGCCCAGGCAATCTCCAGTAATTCCTGGGCGACCACAGCCTTCAAAGGAACCCACAGTCCGAAGATCAGCAAAGCCGCAGAGCTTGTCATCAATAACAGCAGCAGACGGCTCATGGGTATGCCCGCCTTTGCAGCATTACGATAGCGGCGGAGAGCATCAGGCCTAGCAGTCCCAGAGCAATAAACAGAGGTGCTGAGGTGGCCGTTTGTGGGTAACGAGTCATACCGGGCTGACTTCCAGCGGGCAGTAAAGTTGGCAAGTTGTCTTTTAACAAAGCACTGTCTGAAGCCCGCACAGGCGTTGTGTCTACCGCCACAAAACTGGTGTAAGGCGACATCAGGCTGTGCTCAACCGCCAGCTTGGTGATCTTCGCTTTATCCGGCTCCTGCCCCTCTACCCGCGCTTCATCAAGAAGGCTGTCGATTTTCTCCCGCGCCCAGTAGCGGTTCAGGCCCGTGCCAGAAGCGGCCTGCTGCAAATCCAGACTTCGCTGCCATGTCGCGCCACCTGGCAACCGACCTGAAACGCTCAGTTCACCGGCCGGCGGCACGCCTCGCACCACCTGCAACAGTGGCTCACCCTGAAACAGATCGCCTGGGCGAAGCGGAAAGCTGTCCTCCAGTGCTGATGCTACCTGGCCCGGCCAGCGCACCTCAATATCCGTCAGCACCGGCGCCTCCATGGCTGCAAACAACCTGGCCAGAGGGCCGCTGATATCCGCTGTATCCTGCACCGCGGTATAACTGCCGCGCCCCCAGCGCGCAGCTTCGCGCATAAAGTGCCTGTTGGGCGCCGAACCTATGGCCACCGTAAACAGTCTCTGGTCACCCAGCTGGCGCCGGATCTGGCTGAATAGCGCCGACTCGTTGCCAACCGCACCATCGGTCATGAACACCACCTGCCGCACTCTTGGTGACGCCTCATCCGGCAGTTCGCCGCTCGCCTTGCCATGACTCTGCAGAGCCATTGCCAGCGCCGGCGCCATTTCCGTGCCCCCATCGGCCTTCAGCCGGCTCACATACTGGCGAGCGCGGGCCAGGTTGTTGGCCGTCGCCATTTCCGGCTGCATGAACAGTGCATGGGGCTGTGAGTTAAACTGAATCACATTGAACTGGTCACCGGGTGCCAGCGTCCCCAGCCCCATGTGCAAAGCTTCCCTCGCCTGCCGAATAGATTCTCCAGCCATGGAACCAGAGGTATCAATCACAAAGGTCAGCTCCCGCGGCAAGCGAATTTTACCTGCCCGCCCCGGCACCACCATAGCCAGCAGATAGTCCTCCCCTTCCCAGCGCTGATGAAAAACAGCCGCCCCGGGCTCCTGACCTGCAAGGGGCTGCCAGCGCAACACGAAATCCCGGTTCATCACAATATCTCCTACCTGCGGCTGAACCTTCACCACCTGACCGTCTTGCTGCGTTGCCAGCTCATGGCTAGGACTGGACACCCGCGCCAACGGAAAACCGGCATCAATCGTAAACTGAACTGAAGCCCGATGGCTGTCAGCAGCCACGTCTGCCATATCCACTGTAAACGGGCTGATAGCGTCCGCATCCGGTACTCCCGTGGTGGGCACTGCCCAACCACCCTGCCACTGCTGTGGCGTCGCAGCCAAAGGTTCGCCCGGCATATATCTCGGTGTCAGAGTCGTCGGCACACTCAGCTCAAAAACCCCATCCTGATAACGCACCGGCTGCTGATAGTTAAGCTCCACGCTCACCGTTGCGCCAGGCGGAATATTGGCCACCCGGGTTGTGAACAGGTTCGGCCGCTGCTGCTCAACCGTTGCGGCATGGCGACCGGAGTTCCGGGCCTTCTCATAGGTTTTCTTTGCCTCTTCACGAGGCTGAACTTCCCCCACAATGGTGCGCTCCCCCACTTTCATGGCCAGCCCGTAAACGCTGGCTTTCTCTGGAAGCGGAAACACAAACACGCCTTCACGCCACTGGTCACCGGTGTTCCGAAAGGTGCGCACCAATTTACTGTCCGCAATCAGCCCACTGACCCGCACATCAAAATCACTGCCTAACACCAACGCCGGTTCCTGCCACTGGCCCTTACCATCCACAAAGTGCAGAACACCCGCCGTGTCATCACCGCCGGTGTTAGCTTCGGCATAAAGAGGCTGAACAAACAGCATCAACAACACCGCCAGCCACAAACTGACACCTTCCATAAAGCGCCGAATACGAAGGGCGCGACATCCACCGAGCCTTCCCGTGCGGCTGGGGGCCCTTCCGAAACCGTGCGGAGCCATGGATGGCGGAGCCGAGCGTACAGGGACGTATTCACAGCGTGTTTCGGAAGGGCCCCCAGCCGCATGGGAGGGCGGGCTAAGACGATACGACAAAGCACCAAACTTAGAAGAGAGCGAAGAAAACATCATGACAAGATCCTTTAGCTGCATGACTAAACAAGACCTCGCCATTTCAGCAATCCGAAAAGGAACTCCCGTGGCAGAATCAAACATTCCGCACACAAAAAATGATGAATTATGACAACACCGCAAGCTAACCTTGTTCTCACCGCCCGCCGTGTTTAAATAGACCCTCATCGCCTAGGGATAGCAGCCAGAATCATGAAAAAACACCTTGTCCTGATAGAGGACGAACCCGCCATCCGCGACAACTACCGCGCCGCCTTTGAACGCCGCGGGTATCGCGTATCCACCTTCGGCGACCGCGCATCCTCCTGGCAGGTGCTGCGCCAGAGCCTGCCCGATCTCGCCATTATTGATGTCGGCCTGGGGGATGAGCCGGAAGGCGGGTTCACCCTGTGTCACGACCTGCGCTCATTGTCCGGAACACTACCCATCATTTTCCTGACCGCTCGCGACAGCGATATCGATTCCGTGCATGGCCTGCGCCTGGGCGCCGACGACTATGTCACCAAAGACATGAGCATGGAACACCTGCTGGCACGGGTGACTGCCCTGCTGCGTCGGGCCGACGCCTGGGCAGAAGCCCTTCAGAAACCGGATGAAGTGGTGAGCCGTGGCCGCCTCAATCTCAACGTTGATCGCATGACCGTGGCTTGGGATCAGGCTGCGATAGAGCTCACCGTGACAGAATTCTGGATGCTGCACTCACTGGTTCAGCACCCTGGCCATGTACGCAACCGCGAACAACTGATGGAGGCGGCCAGCACGGTTCTGGATGACAACACCGTGACCTCCCACATAAAACGCATCCGGAGCAAATTCCTTCAGCTCGACAGCACTTTTGACAGCATTCAGACCGCCTACGGCATGGGCTATCGCTGGAATGCCCGTGAGTTCTGATTCGTGACGATCAAACGCCAACTCTTTGTTGCCAGCCTGCTGATGTTGCTGATTCCTTGGGCCGGCCTGCAGTTTGTGCTGGAGCTGGACCAGGCTCTGCGACAACAGGCGCTCCAGCAACTGAAGGATCAGGCTGAGCGACTGGCACAGACCGCCGGGGACCTCAGCCTCGGCCTGCCCACAGTTTCATCTCAAGCGCCAGCCATTTACGTTGAAAGCCTGAGTAGCCCTCTTAATCTGGACGGCTACAGCGATGACTGGCCCGGTTATGATGACGCAGAGCAGTTCCAGCCCTGGCAGTCTGCTGAACAGCGAGATCCGCTACCGGAAAACACCGGCAAACCTTCCATGCGCTGGCAGGCAGCAACCGACCAGCGCCACCTGTACCTGTTGATACGCATCAGTAACCGCCAACCCGTGTTCTTCAACCCCGGTGCGCCTGATCAGGCGCATGATCGTCTCCGACTCTGGATCGAGCCACCAGACGGAAACTTGGACCCGAATATCCGGCCCGCCTCCTGGCTCATCCGCACCCCCGCACCCGGCAAGGTCTACGCCACTGTTGGAAACGAACAAAAACCCGACTACCGGGTGAGTGGTTACTGGCACAGTGTGGGAAACGGGTGGCAGCTGGAACTGGAGCTGCCGAAACCGCCGCAGGGCAGTCGCCTGGGCTTTATGGCACAGAGGCAGGATCATCAGGATTCAACGCAAACATCGACATCGACAGACCCATTACCTGCTCTGGTCGAACGCAAACCAGAGTTGGAGCGGCACCTGTCGCCGGGAATGGGCAGAGGGCAACACGCCCGAATTATTGAGCCGGCGGGGTGGGTAATTGCGCAGAAATCAACGCCTTCACAACAGGCGCGAGCGGAGTTTGAAACGCTCAGCCCACTGCAGGTCATTGAACACATAAGCCTTAATGCGCTGCGCGCTCTGGTACAGTTTTACCAGCCCGAACCCACAGCCATAGATGCCAACACTAACCGACTCGACATGAACCGACTTCCCGAAAACGGGCTGGTCCGACATGAGGACGAAAGTGTCTGGCTGATGATCACCCAGCCTGTATTCGGCGGCCGCATTCTGGTACTTGAACAGTCTCTGGATCAACTATTGACGTTGTCCGGCTCAGCTCTGGGCTCGGTCATTGCCCGTAGTACGCTTATGATTATTGGCCTGACGTTCGTGCTGCTGGGCTACGCGAGCTGGCTATCCTGGCGCATTGCCCGTTTACAGCGTTCCGTCAGCGCCAGCATCGATCAGGACGGCCGGATTATCGGTACTATCGACACTTTGCCAGGCTCAAAAGCCCGGGATGAGCTGGGGCAGTTGCAGAATCATTTCGCACAGATGGCCGAGAGGCTGCACGGCTACAACCGATATCTGGAGAGCTTTTCACGGCGCCTGTCCCATGAGCTCAAAACCCCGGTGGCGGTGGTGCGCTCCTCTTTGGAGAACCTCACCCATAGCGAAACGGAAGAAGAACGCTCGCAATACATCGGGCGTGCGGCTGCGGCCACCGAGCGTTTGCGGCAGATCCTTAACGGCATGAGCGAGGCGGCACGGCTGGAACAGAGCTTTGATCATGCCGACAAAGAAACGTTCGATCTGGCCGATGTCATCGGCCAGGCGACCGCGGCCTACCAGACGCTGGACGAGCATCATCAGTTTCATTACACCGGGCCGAAATCCGGAACCAGCCTGACCGGCTCACCAGAGCTGATGGTGCAGCTGCTTGATAAACTGGTGGACAATGCCCGGGATTTCGCTCCGCAAAATGGCAGGATAATTATAGGCCTTAAACAGGCAGAGAATTCGATCTGCCTGTCTGTTTTCAACGAAGGCTCGGCCCTGCCGGACAACCCGGATACCAGTATTTTCAGTCCCTTTGTGTCGGTGCGGGAAGGCAGGGAGGAAGGCCATCTTGGCCAGGGCCTACTGATTGTCCAGCTGATCGCTGACTTTCACCGGGGCCGCGTTGAAGCGGCAAATGAGGCCCGCAACGGAATTGACGGTGTCTGTTTCCGGGCTATTATTCCGGTTGCCCTCCTTTAACAAGAGGAATGGTCCCACCGTGGAGCCATTCCGTTTTCCCTTCAGCCAAGGCTCTCATCCCCGGCAAACTGTCGGAAAAACTGCTGCGCCGTGCGGCCATTGCGAACCCCTTTGGAAGTTGCAAACCGGATGGCTTCACGGTGGAGATTTTTCCGATCGGTAACCTCCGGAAACAGGGCATCCACCGCCTGAAGGTAAACCTCCTGAGGAAAGGCGTAGAAGGAAAGCTGCAGGCCAAAGCGGTCGGCCAGAGAAACCTGCTCTTCTATTGCCTCGGCAGGATGAATTTCCCCATCCTGAGCCTTGCCTTTGAGGTTGTCGGACATAAATTCCGGCATAAGGTGGCGACGATTGGATGTAGCGTATACGCGAACGTTCTCTGGCGGCAGCTCCAGCGAGCCTTCAAGCACACTTTTCAGCGCCTTGTAACCGGATTCGCCCACATCAAAGGACAGATCATCACAGAAGATGATGAAGCGGAACGGCAGATCGCAGAGGTCGTCAACAATCTCGGGCAGATTCACCAAGTCATCCTTGTCCACCTCGATGACTCTCAGGCCCTGCTCTTTGTAGCGATTCAGCAGCGCTTTGATCAGGGACGACTTGCCGGTTCCTCGGGCACCCCAGAGCAGCGCATTATTTGAGGGCTCTCCGGCAAGAAAGCGTTCGGTGTTGCGTGCAAGCGCCTGTTGCTGGCGGTCAATGCCGGTCAGAGAACCCCACTGAACCGGATCCAGCCGCCGCACAGCGCGCAGACCTGCGCGATGGCGGCGCCACACCGCTGCAGGAGTTGATGACCAGTCAAAGGGTTCGTTGCCAGACATAAGCTCTCTTCCAGTTCAGCTGTTTACAGACGTGCATTCCGGCTCATTGCCGGGGGACATGACATCAGTATATCTGTACGGGCAGCAGAGAGGCTATCAGGAAGAATATAAGCAAAAAACGGTGCAGAGGCCAAGCCTCTGCACCGTTTCGGGGGTCAGGCTATCGCTGATCAGAACTGGAACTTGAGACCAACCTGAGCGGTATCAAAGTCCGGGCCATCGTTATTCAGCTGACCATTGAAGTCGCTCTCATCAATGTCGACGTTATAACGGTTGTACTCCAAAAACGTTGTCAGATGTTCTGTGATCCGGAAGTCGACACCCGCACCAATGACCGGGCTTACATCGTCGTAGGTCTCATCTTCATCAAACGCATCTACGTCAAGTGCGGCCGCGAAGGCACCCGCTTTGGCGTACACACCAAAACTATCTGTTACCGGCAAACGGCCGATCGCTACAAGGGCACCGCCTTTGAGCTTGGCTTTGGTATCGTCTTTACCGAAGTTGCCAAAGTCTACATAGTTCGCTTCCAGAGCAAAGAACTCGTTGAACTGGTAACCGAGTCCTGCGCCATACAAATCATTCGAGTCATCGAATTCTCCACCGTGCGACTTATAACCTCCATAGCTACCCTTGATGTAAGGGCCAGCTGAATCGCGATCAGCAGAGCCCTGGGCGAACGCTACGGGAGCAGCAAACACACTGGCAGACAACGCCGTGGCAAATGCAATACAAGCTTTAGAGTTCATAATGCTTCTTCCTCGCTAGTTAAGAATTCCATTCATCATTGCGTTTCCCGGGTCACACCGATGGGTAAATCACCGCCCCCGGAATACGTGCTGCTACAATAGTATTTCTGCACCGGATTTTGGATTACAACCGAACTAAAATCTCTTAATTTTTTTTTAATTTTTTCTATGAAAAATATTTTATATCAAAAGTATGAAATCAATTAAACATCTATGAGCCACACCCCGGAAACCACCAAATCAGTATTGATTCGACGGCGCCCAAGGAAGCAATCAGTAACGTATTGAAGTTATAAAAGGTATCGAGGTTATTTTGGAGGGACTTCTTCTGAAGGAGCTGCTCCAGCGTGCTCCGTATCTTGAGTTTCAGGGTCGGATGAGCCGCCAGCGGACTGGCGCATCAGAATCATTCCGCCCTGGTACAGCAGATTTTTCAAACGAGGGTCACTCTGCTCCGCCACACCTGCGGCGAAGGCCAATGCTGCTGCTTCCAGAGGATTTCGGGTAATTAGAGAGCGCAACACGGCAATCGGCGATAGGGGGCCTGACTCCGATTCGCTGCCCTTCGAATCACGGGATGCCTTAACAGGACGAGTCATACGGTAGAAAAACAGGCCCAGCAAACCTAAACATCCGAGCCCGGTAATGGCCATGGCCCCAGGCTCGCCCAAGAGGGGAGTAAGGGCCAGGGCCGCCGAGTGTACCAGCAGATAAAAGCCGGTAATCAGCAGAGCAGTAAGCAGCACCAAAGCCAGAACTATCCCGGTGACAGCCGCGACAGCTTTGCGAATGGTGGTCTGGATAGTTGCAGAATCAGGCAGCATCAGCGATCAAGCATTTTGCCTACGATGATGCCGGCCAAGAACATGAGAATAATGCTGAGAAACGGTCGCTCCTCAATCTTGTGTTCCACATTCTCTACCGTTTGCGAACCGGCTTCCGTCGCGCGGGTCAGAGCCGCGTCACCCCGTTTGCGCAGGTTGTCAAATACGGCGTGGGCCTCCCGGCTGATTTCATCTTTCAGGTTATTGGCGCTGGATATCCGCCCTTCCGCAACCGATTTGGTCAGTGACGCAAAATCTTCGCGCAGAAGCTGAAGATCCTCTTTCACCCGCGCGTAATCATCTTTGTCTATTTGCTTTTCCATATACTGCCTCCTGATTCTCATTCGACAATGGCCTGGAACAGGCCTGTTTTCCTGCGCCAGCCTTTTGGGCTAGTCAAAAGTTACTTTAGCATAGAGCTCAGAATCAACAACTGTATTCAACCCTGCCAGTAAGCAACGTTGCTAGACGCCGCGCGCTGTTACGTTTTTTCACTGAAATTTTGATCCAGTCGGGCGATGATGAAATTACGCTTGGCATACTGCTTTTATCAACGCACTGGAATCATCAATAAGGAAACAGGAATGTTTACTGCAATGGATTTAACCATCCTGAAGGTTCTGAACGGCGCTAAAATCAGCTTGTTGTCGCTGGTATTGGCCGGCGTTGCAGCTTCTGCTGCAGCCGCGGAAAAGTTGTACATCTTTACCGAGAAGTACCCGCCCTATAACGACTCAGTTTCTGGCCAGGCTTTTGCTCACAATGAAAACGATATTACGGGCATTTGCAGCGACATGGTCAAAGCCGCCCTCGCTCGGGTGGATTATGATTATGTTATGAAAATGCGGGCGTGGAGCTATGCCTATAGCTGGGTTCAGGATCGTGAAAATCACGGCCTTTTCTGCACCGCCAGAACGGATGAGCGTGAGAACCAGTTCCAGTGGGTAGGACCGCTGGCATCCATCAAATGGACGCTTTTCGCCGCTCCGGATTCGGATATCCACCTGAACTCCCTTGAAGAGGCAAAAAGTCTCCAGATTGCTGGTTATAAGGGTGATGTGATGTCTGATTACCTGGTCAAAAAGGGGTTCAATGTCATCATGGGCGTCTCCGGCGACGTAAATACGAGGCGCTTGATTCTCGGGCAGGCAGATTTGTGGGTGACGGATGGCCTCGTGGGCCCGCTGGTCGCCAAGGAAGAACACGGCATCACCGGCCTGAAACCGGTGCTGGTATTCCGTGAAACACCCATGTATCTGGCGTTTAGCACGAACACCGATCCCGCAATTATTGCCGGCCTTCAAAAGGCCCTGGATGAGGCCCGTGCAGCCGGCGAGCTTGAGAAGATCGAAAACAGTTACAAGCAGTAATGATCACGTATAGCTTAACCGCATTGAGAACTAGGGCCCTGACTGTTCCGGCTCATCGTCACGCACACGCAGAAAGCTTGCGAAGCGTGGCAGGCCGGTTGCTGTTTGGCCGTAGTGTTTGAAGGTTATACGAGTTCCAGGTGCGGGTGGCCGGGCACGCAGTTCATCACTGAACCCGGTACCGATGCGGAAGCGGCGACCGTTCGGAAGCTCCACCCGCAATGCCCCCATCATACCCTGCAAGCGGCCTTTTCCAGCCAAGTGCTCAACCACCACAGCTTCTGCATCTTCAAAGGTTTTTACCTTCAGCAGGTCGTCTGAGCGGCCTGCTTCATACCGGCTTTCTCGCCGTTTGAGCATCAGTCCTTCTCCACCTTCGGCAACGACTCTTTCCAAGCGGGCCATCAGCGCTGCGTGAGAGGTAGCCGGTTTCTGCTCTACCAGTTCAAGGTAACGGGAATCCGCTTTTTCTACCCAGACCTTCAATTGCCCGTATCGTTGATGAAACGGACCCGGGCCCGGCAAATCGAAGACATGAAATCGGATCTCGCGCCACTCACTGTCTAACGGAATCTGTTTACGTACCGCCCCGGAAAGCTCTGCAAAACGCTGTCGCGCCATCCACAGCTCGCCATCAAGGGGAACATCCGGGAAATCCGCGACAAACCAACCCGGCGCCTGATAGACGTTGCCGTTTCGGGATAAAACCCTCCGGCCATCCCAGTAAGCCCTTACGCCATCGAGCTTCTCACTGACCCAGTAATCCTCCAGCGCAATCCCTTGCTGGTATGTGTTGGCCAGGGGTACCGGTGGCGGGCTGGCATTGACGACGCCAACCGCAAACATCAAAGCCAGCAGCAACAGCCTCAACGCAACAGACATGCTTCTGGTGCCCATCCACTACTCTCCGTTATTCAGATTCAGTACAGGCTGCGGGGTATCCGATACCCCGATAACAGCTGCTGCGTGAATGGGTTGGTATTGCTTGCCGCGTGCAAGCGGTAACGCATCTCGCCCTCATCGACCTGGAAGCGAACATCCACCGCGTTGCTGCTGACACCGGTTATATCGGCTCTACCCAACAGCCGGAACAGCGCCCAGGGGCCACTCTCGGAAATGCTGCGCGGCGAGCGATTGACCTGCACCGGCACCAGAGTAATCCGGCTTTCCACCGTATCCCTTAAGGTATTGGGCCATACCAGCGGGATGCTCTGGCGCGGGCCATGACTGAACTCCACCAGCTGCCCATCAAGGTTCACCACACTGCGGCGCTTGTTGGAAGACAGGTTCAGTGGCTCCAGGGCAAACTCAACATCCAGTGTGCCGCCGCGAGTAAAGTAGGCACTACGGATTTTATCGGCGCTCCCCAGAGATACCAGCACGTCCCGCCGCACCAATCCGGCTCGGCGGGCATCCCCCACCTGCTCCGGATGGTCCTCCAGGAACAGCTTCAGGTTCTCCTTGTAGAACGTGTCCAGCACGCCACCTGGCGCAAAAAACTGCTCGAAATCCTGCAAGGCAACATCGCGGCCGGCGTTGGCGTTAAACGGGTAGAGCCTGGCCAGATTTTGCTGGAAAGGCTGATAAACCTCCCGGTACCACTCCCGCTCAAGCTGCGCCACGGCCTGATCCAGCAGCACCCGCCAGCTTTCCGTGGCCAACCGGTTCAGCAGCCGGTTAACCGGCTCAGGCTGGTGCCCCGCCATCCGCTGCAGCGTGAAAATCGGATCCGCGCCCTGCAGGCCCATTCTAGCTCGGGCCGCATTGAGGGCGGCCTTGCCCTTGTCTGGCGCCTCCTGAATATTGCGCATGTATTCGTGCAGATCGTTCAATACCAGCATGATCTGTTCAAGCTCGCTGGGCTGATCCCCGTTTTTTTTGCGGGTGAGCTGGTTCAGCTCTGTGAACTGGCGCTCGATATTCTGCAACATGCGAAAGTGGGTCGACTGTTCGAGCAGCACCCGCTCTGCAGCGCCATCCCCTTCAAGAGCAGGCATCAGCTGCGTATTCCGGCGAACCTGCCCGAGTAACTGTGCCAGCGGTTCATGGCCGCCAGTAAGGCTTTCCAACACCCGAACCCCGTGGTTCAGATCTCCAAACCGCTGGACATCCACCCGACTCAGCGCTGTGCGCCAGGCGTTGGCATAATGCTCGGCATAGAGGTTCTGCAAACTGGCTTGCAGCTCGGTTTCATCGGCTTTGCTGAAGTCCACGTTATCCCGGCGGCCCAGCACCCAGGCATCTACGAGGGCCAGCTCGGTGACTGCGCCGGATTTACGCAGGAACCACTTTTCCAGGCCGTCCCGGGTCAGCAAGGCGGGAATCCTCAGAGGATCCGGAGCCGATTCCAGCGGTTCTCCCGACGATTCTCCGGCAGGCTCGCCGTACTGATCCACACGCACAAAGACGTTACTGAACGCAGGACCGGAGGTACGAGCCAGGTCAGTCGGCTGGCTGAATTCGCGGCCTGCCTCTATCTCCAAATCCCGGTACACGCGATCTGGCGTCGACATCCGCCCCAGCTCGTGTTGCGACCACTGCACGCTGCTCCTGAAAGGCGCAAGCGCCATATCTGCGGTTGCATCGCCGTTGTGGGCCTGCTCCGCCAGGTCGGTATAAACCATGGCAAAATCAAGGTGCGCCAGAAGTCTCTGCTGGACATCGCGCAGGCCCGGGAAGGCCCGCTGCCAGTATTCGCTCATGTAGGTTGTTACAATATCGTTCCGGCGACCACTGGCATCGTAGAGCATTCGCAACACACGCAGGTGTTCAAGGCGCTCCGGGCTGTCGTCCGGTGCCCGGCTCATTTCACCCATCACGCCGAACATCAGCGCGGGCAGATACTGGTAGGCCAGCATATCAACGTAGGAAGCCTCCACTTCCGGCCCTACCTTGTGGCCCTGATACAGTCCCATGTCACTGACCATCAGCCACTGTTTGCGATGGTTTCCGAACGCCAGGGTTGCCTGGCGCAACTGATCCAGTGGTTCAAGGAGGTTACGGCCAGTGGTATCCGGCTCGAAACCCACCGGTTGCCAGTTGTCGATGAAGCGCTGCACCCGTGTCTCAACCGAGGCGGCCGCTTCGGCATTCTTGATGAAATAATGCTGCCAGCCCACGGTCATGCCCGCACCGGCACAAACTGCAACGGCTGCGGCGATGGCCACCCTGCGCTGACGGCCACGCACAACCCGCCGGTTATCTCCGGCAAGCCCGGCTTCGGGATAGATAATCCCGGGGAAGAGCGATTGGGTAAACAGGTTTGCAGACTGGCCCGAGCGTTGGGCCGGCTGAATCGGGCCGGATATCTGGTAATGGCTGGCCGCGGCGGAAACAAAGGCATCTTCCGGCACACCCTCCTGCACAACAGAGGTGAAGTAGGTACCCCGTACCAGTGCTGGCGTCGAGAAGGCATCCGCCGACAAAAGGCTGGCCAGGAAGGATTCAAGCACAGGCTTCATGCCGGCCAGCTGGCGGGTGAACGAGTAGGCAGCCGCCCTGTCTTCAGAGTCACGGGTGCTGGCAAGCACATCAGGAAGGCGCGCATTCAGCCGGGCGGCCATCTCGCTGAAGCGTTCCGAGAATTCATTCAGCCAGTCATCGTTATCCCGCTGACCTTCCAGCTGGAAGGTAAACCCGAGAGCTTGCTCTTTTTCCTGCTTGCTGAGGGTACGGACAAACGGCCCGAAGCCATAAAGCAGATCCATTTTGGTAAAAGACACATACACCGGCAGGCGCGAACCTATCTGCTCCATCAGTTCTCTCAGGCGCGTTCGCAGAACAATGGCATGGGCTTCGCGCTGCTCCTCGCCGGCCGTGCTCAGCCTTGCAAGATCTACCACCAGTACCACACCGTTGAGCGGGCGCTGTGGGCGATTATGCTCGAGCCACTGGATGAAGTGCCCCCAGAGCCGCTGTTGTATTTCCCCTGCAGCGCTCTTGTTCTGGCTGAGGCTCTTGTTCAAGCTGAGGCTCTGATTCTGGCTCAGCAATTCGCCATCGGGATCGATCAGTACGCCGTTGTCCCCAATCCACCAGTCGAACCCGAACGGATTGCGATCCGCACGGTTATTACGGGTAACGTTGGTCAGGGTATAGGTCTGTCCGGAACGCTGGATAAGACTGGTTTTTCCCGCATTCTCCAACCCCATGACCAGATACCAGGGCAAACGATAGACGCCACGGCGCCCGGGAAGATTGTTCTTCAGGGCAGCAAACTGTCGGTCCAGCAATCGCTGTTGCCGGCGCTCCATGGGCAGGATCGGGTCTTCCTGCTCTTTCTGTTCCTCGGCTTTGTCCGCGTTTACTTTACCCAGACGGCGGGCCAATACGGCGCTCCAGATCATGGCGACCAGTAAAACGACACCCAGAGTAATCAGCGCCCGTATCTGCCAGGCCGCCAGCGGAAATCCTCCGTTAATCTCCCACTTTGGCCCGAGCCACCAGGTGGCAACCAGCAGCGCAATCAGGCCCAGCGCCAGGGTAACCGGTGCCGCGTTTCGAATGTATGGCAGAAGCCAGCGACCGACGAGTAAAGCTTTTCTCCACATGGTGTCCATTCCTGCTGTTTATCCGTAATGAGATAACCTGGCCCTCAGGCCAGTCGTTCAAGTTGTTTCAACAAAGCCGGTTCCCAATCTTCAATCGCCAGACCACCTATCTGCTGTTGCAGATCCTGGATCTGCCGGGTGGCCAGACTGACCAGACCGGTTTCCTTCATCAGCCGTGCCGATGTCAGACGCCAGTAGAACTGTTCTCTCGGCTCCCGCGCCTGCGCCAGACCGTCTTCCAACAGTTGCATTGCAGGTGCCAGACCTTTATGGGCGGCCAGTTCCCGCGCTGCATCATAGGCCTGCTCCCAGGGGTTGGCGCCGCCGGAATGCCCCGGTGTGGATGCCGACCAAAGCCATTCTTGCGCTTCCGAAGGCAAGAACGGAGTACCATCGTTAAAAGTCAGCTCCGCCAACTGAGGCAGCCTTTCCACAAGCTCATCAACGGCGGCGCGAATGGCATCAGCGCAACTTCCACACCCCAAAGCAGAAGCCACACTGGCACTGAGCCGGTGACCCTCAAGCCAGAACGGGCTTACCGACAGGCTCTGCTCTATGCGTTGCCAAAGCGCCTGATCCGGCGTTTTTTCCAAGGCTTCGCGGTATTCCGCGACTCTGTCCGCGCTGACGGCCGCCAGGTCGGAGCGCTTGCCGTCCCGGGTTGGCGGCACCGATGTAATGCTCTGCCAGATCGCGTAGCGCCGAATCTGGTAGCCCAGAGGCCGCTTCGGCTCGGTCCCGTTCAGCATGTCCGCCACTTTCAACAGGCTCTGACGGGTTGCCCGCTCACTACCCGGGTCCAGTGTCAGGGCACCAAGCGAAAGGCTGGCTGACGTCGCCGAACGCGCGGCGCCTGCAACAGCAGAAGAACTGGCAGCGGTTGCCTCTGAGCTTTTTTCAGAATTGGCGCCGACCTCCTTGGGCTGGGATAATTTTTCGACCGAGCGCTTTAGATCCGCCAGTGCGTCGTCGGGCAACTCCCTTTGTTGCGCCTGCGCCTGGAGTTTTGTCAGTACCTCAATGCAGAAACTGCGGCCATCCCCCACACTGGCATCGAAGGATATTCCCACCGCGCCCTTACCTGCACGCTGAAGCATTTGGGTGAACATCATTTTCCGCGCCCGCTTGCCTTTATCACCCGGGTACGGCCAGGCTTCTTCCCACCAGGTTTCCAGTACACGGTTCAGCAGGTATAGCGAGAGTACAAAGCGCTCACCGTCGTCGCCGCGCTGCAAGGCAATCAGAAGGAACCCCAGAACTTTCAGATCCTTGCTGCGGGCAGACAAAATCTTTAAGGATTCGCTTTCAACCTTGCTCCAGTCAATGTCGGTGTGGGCAAGAGAGCCGATTTTCATGATCTCGTTTTCAAGGAATCCAAGGTCGGCGTCGTCCCCCAGCCCAGGACCTGCTGCAGACCCGCCTTCCAGAGGCGTAACGATCTGCTCAACGTAGGGGTGCTGTTCGATAACCTGCATATTTCTATCCTTGCGTCCTTGCTGCCCGGCTACCAGCCACAGCTCTCACGAAGCGGGCGAATGGCATTCTCAAAACCCGTCAGGTCGAATAACAGACCGTCGACACGGTTGTTTTCAGCGTACACACGGATATCGGTTTCCGACCCTATCTCCTTGACGGCCCGGATAGCGGGCAGGCCGCGCCCGATGCTCAGCACATAGCCGTTATCACGCACTCTCCAGGCGCTCCGGCCCGCTGCCATAGAGTCTCCGAACCCGAGGCTTACCCGTTCTGCACCCAGTGGTTCCGGCAACATCAGGGTAAGTTCAGTAATGTTGTTGTGGCACTGCAAGGCAAGTAAGGGCCGGGGCGGCTGTGCGCCCAGCGCCGGCACTGTAACCAGAAGGCCAGCGGCCTGCCCGGTGTTGCGGTAGCTAACACCGCCGCCGGCAGCGGCCTCAACTCCCGCCTGCGCATAGGCCTCACGCCAACGCCTGGAGCGTTTTAAATCGGACAAACCGGCGCCTGGCTTGATACCGGTTTCAGGCTCCGCCAGAGGGGTACCGAAAACCTCATCAAAACACGCCAGCCGCTCCAGGCGCTGAGTTTCGCCGGTGCACCTGCGAGCTTCTTCCAGTAATCCGGCCTGAGCATGCACGCACACAGCCATCAGGCTCAGGGAGCCCAGAGTGAAAACAAGAGTGCGGATAAGAGTGATGATTTTCGGATGCCTCATGCCTCGGTTACCTGATACTTCAGACACTTGTAGGCGAGCGTGCGCTTCGGCAGGCCAAGGCTCTCGGCCGCCTGAGCGCGATTGCCGCTGTACTGACGCAAGCGATCATGGATAACCGCGGCTTCAAACGCCTGGGCGGCAGCTTTAAGGTCACGGATATCATCCGTGCCTGGCACTGTGGAAGTCTCTGAATTGCATAGCGCACCCCCCTGGTTTTCCGTACTGTCTGGCCCCGAGAACAGATCGGTAAGTCTGAGCACTTCGGGGTGAATGTCGTCTCCGGCGGGAGTCTGCAAACAGGCCAGTTCTATGATGTTGCGCAGCTCCCGGGCATTGCCGGGAAAGTCATAAGTCGAGAGCGCCTGCAGGGCGTGGCTGCTGATGCCCAGCGGCCCGGTGCCTTCACGCTCGGTATACAGACCGATAAAGTGGCGGCTAAGAGATTCAAGGTCGTCCAGGCGTTCACGCAGGGGTGTGACGTGCAACGGGAACTGGCTCAAGCGATAGAACAAATCCCTACGGAAGCTGCCGTCTTTGATACTCCGATGAAGAGGCTGATGGGTGGCTGCAACCAGCCGGAAGTCGGAATGCTGTTCCTGACGGGCTCCAAGGGGTCGGAACTGACGGCTTTCCAGAACTCTCAGCAGTTTGGATTGCAGGACCAAGGGCATGTCGCCGATTTCATCCAGAAAGAGTGTGCCACCATTGGCCTGGGCCAAAAGTCCTTCTTTGGCTTGATCTGCGCCGGAAAAGGCGCCTTTGGTATGACCGAAGAGTTCACTTTCCAGCAGACTTTCCGGTATGGCCGCGCAGTTGACCACCACCATGGGGCCGTCGGTACGATCTGAGAGCTCGTGAATACCTCTGGCAACCACGTCTTTACCACAGCCGGTTTCGCCCTGAACCAACACCGACAACAGGCTGCCGGCTGCACGAACAACCTGAGCGCGCAGCTTGGTCATGGTTTCAGAGGGGCCGACGAGCGTGCGCGCCAGTATTTCGCAGCGTTGACGGACGGTTTCTGCATCATGCAGATGATCCAGAGAGCGTTTTAGCAGGCGGCGCTGCCAGATCTGATCACGGCTTTGCAGTTGCGATATCCACTGGTGCGTGAGCAGTTGCAGAAGACCGCAATACAGGGGCTGGGCTGTTATGCCGCTCCAGTCGGATTCGTCGCGACAAAGTACGAGTATGCCGAGGGTTCGGCCGTCGTCACCGCGCAATGGCTCGAGCCACAAGGATTTTGGGCGGTCGCTGGCTTCGATAAGGCTCTGGAAGCCCGGGTGGTCGAGGCGGTAACTGGCTGCGCGCGTGAGTTCACGGGCTTTGCCGGTTTGCAGCAGGTGGGCGAAGGGGTGGCTGAAGTCGCCACAGTCGAATTCGCCTGGTTCGGGCAAGTCGCTGCAGTGCAGTGTGCGGCCACTGAGGTCGAGTTCCAGTGCCCAGCAGCGGGTTAGCCCGAAGGTTTTTCCCAGCAGTGTTGTGGCAGTTTTCAGCAAGTCCGGCAGTGTTGTCTGCTGGGTCAGTGCGACCGCCAGCTCAATGCCGGTGTGCAGTTCCATCTGCATCCGTCCCATTTTTTTTCCCTTATATTCGTATTGTCCCGGCCTGGCCGCACAGCTACCCTAAAATACGGTGCCCGAAAATCTGTTTTCGGAAACACCTAAGGTCACTCGCTTAACCGGCTCCTTCGCCGCCAGCTTTTCAAGCAGCGCCAATGAGATAGGTGGCAGCAACTCACCTTCAATGATCGATTCCAGCATCCGCGCACCGTTTTCGCTGCGCGTAGCACGGCTTCGAATGGCTTCTACAAGGCCGTCTTCCATGACCACTTCTGTGTGATAGCGGTCGCGAATCTGGTCGGCCAGCCGTTCCAGCTTGTCGCCGACGATGCGGTTTAGGGTGTCTTCGCCTAGTGGCAGGTAAGGCACAACTTCCATCCGCGCCAGCAGTGCTGGTTTGAAGAAATCGGCAAGTTTGGGGTACAGGGCTTCTTCGATTTTCTCCGGTTCTTCGGCGTGGTGGACGATGGTCTGATAGCCGAGGTTGGAGGTTAGGAAGAAGACGATGTTTTTGCAGTCGATCAGGCGACCTTCGCCGTCTGCGAGTTCGCCTTTGTCGAAGGCCTGGTAGAACAGGTTGAGTACTTCCGGGTGGGCTTTTTCTACTTCGTCCAGCAGCACCACGGAGTAGGGTTTCTGGCGGATGGCTTCGGTGAGGATGCCGCCTTCGCCATAGCCGACGTAGCCCGGCGGTGAGCCGATCATGCGGGAGACGGTGTGTTTTTCCTGATACTCAGACATGTTGATGGTGGTGAGGAACTGGCGGCCGCCGTAGAGCAGTTCTGCTAGCTGGACAACGGTTTCGGTTTTACCGACGCCGCTGGGGCCCACCAGCAAGAATGCGCCCATGGGACGACCGGGCCGGCGAAGGTCTGCGCGAGCGGTGAGCAGGTGCTGGTGCAGGCACTCGATGGCGGTGTTCTGGCCTTTGATGTGGGCTTGCAGGTACGCCGGCAAGTGGGTGATTTTTTCCAGTTCGTCGGTGGTCATGCTATTGACGGGGATGCCTGTCCAGTCGGCGATGACTTCGGCAATCTGGCGGGCATCTACCCGGGCGTGCACCAGTGGCTCGTCGACCTGCAATTGGGCAAGTTCCTGTTCGATGGCGGCCGCTTGGTTTTGCAAGTTCGGATGCTCGTCAAGGCCGAACGCTTCTGTCGAGTTTTCGCCTTCGGAAATCGCATCCTGGGTCTCCGCAGGGTTCAGCAGCTGTTCCCGGATGTCTACCAGGCGGGCGATCAGTTCACGCTGGGCGTTCCAGCTCTGTTCCAGTTCTGCTGCCTGTTCATTCAGTTCAGCGATACGCTGTTCCAGTTCGGCTTCCCGGGCGGCATCGACGTTCTGGCCGAGGGTGTGCTCGCGGCTGAGCAATTCCTGCTCCATGGAAAGCTGGTGCAGTTCGCTGCGTACGTGGCTGAGCCTGCGTGGTGGTGTGTTCAAGTTGAGGCTGACACGGGCGCAGGCGGTATCCAGCACGTCGATGGCTTTATCCGGGAGCTGCCGGCCCGCCAGGTAGCGGGCGGACATTTCGGAGGCCGCTTTCAGGGCGCTGTCAGCGATGAGTACCTTGTGGGCTTTTTCATACACTGTGCGCAAGCCACGAAGAATGTGGACAGCCTGTGCCGGGCTGGGTTCGTCCAATGCCACTGGCTGGAAGCGGCGGCTGAGGGCCGGGTCTTTCTCAAAATACTTTTTGTACTCGCGCCAGGTTGTGGCGGCGATGGTGCGCAGTTCGCCACGGGCCAGTGCTGGCTTAAGCAGGTTGGCGGCGTCGGAGCCGCCTTCGCTGTTGCCGGCGCCAATCAGAGTATGGGCTTCGTCGATGAACAGAATGATGGGTGTTGCTGAGCTTTTAACCGCTTCTATGACGCCTTTCAGGCGCTTCTCGAACTCGCCCTTTACGGAGGCGCCAGCCTGCAGCGCACCCATGTCGAGCGTCCAGAGTTCAACCTTATGCAAACGATCAGGCACGTCGCCGGTAACGATGCGCAGGGCGAGTCCTTCCACGACCGCACTTTTGCCAACACCGGCATCCCCGACCACGATGGGGTTGTTCTTGCGGCGACGGCAGAGGATATCAATCATCTGATCAATTTCGGCATCGCGGCACACCACCGGGTCCAGCTTTCCTGAACGCGCTAGGGCGGTAAAATCGGTTGCGTAGCGTTTTAGCGGATCCATATCCGTCTCGGCCTGAGGCGTGCCTGCTTCACCTTGTTCCATTTCCGGGCGCTCAGCGGAACCGGTGGTCATAGTGTCAAACTGGCGGCGCAGGTGTTCTCGGTTGATGTCCCGGAGTTGCTGGCCGACCTGCGGCATGAGGTAGCGGTCTGCGTTCATCAGCAATGCCAGGAAGACAGCACCGGAGCGTAGGTTCCCGTGACTCAGCTCGGTTGAGGCCAGCAACCAGGCGTCCTGCAGAAGATCAATCAGCAGCGGCGAAAAAGACGGATAGGTCTCTGCCGTTTGCGGTTGGCCATTGAGGCTCTCACCGACAACGTGCTGAAATTCCTGATAGTTAATTCCGGCCTGTTCCAGTATCTGGCGCACGTCGCAAAACGGCGTTTCCAGCAATTTGAACAAAAGGTGCGCCGGGGTAATTTCTGCACCATGGCGGCTAATGCAAAGGGCCGCAGAGGCTTCCAGCCCGTTGCGGCAAATGTCGTTGAGGCGCCCGATGAGCGCCGGCAGTTCTACCCGAATCACAGTGATATCCTTATTTCGGTAGCTGTTCCAGTACGCTGAGCACATCCCTGATGCGTTCTTCCAGCGCTATGTTGTAAAGACTGTAAATTCCCGCCATCACCATCACAAACAGCCCGGCAATACCCCAGAGTGGCAGGCCGCTGCGCAACCGGTTACGCGCCGGCGTTACATTGATTTGCGCGTCTGCCAGAGGCTCCGGGCTCTGGTCTTCCGTGAGTGACTGAAGCTGCTCATGAAGCCCACGCAGAATCTGTTCGTACTCATCGCGACCGTTTTCCATCACCTTGTAACGGCCTTCAAAACCCAGGCATAGGCACAGAAAGATAAACGCCAGCATGTCCTTGTAGCGCGCCGGCTCTTGCTCCATGCGCGCGAGGATGGCGAATACTTTTTCCCCGCCCCAGGTTTCGTTGTGGAAACGCGACAGCAGCGAGTGCTGTGACCAGACACTGTGGGCACCCCAGTCAGTGCCCAGCACCGCCTCATCAATAAAGGCGCAAAGCACATAGCGATAAGCCACCACCGTAGGGCGTTCGTAGCCCTGTTCAACAAGCTCGCGATCGATCGCGGCCACCTCATCAACCACCTGCTGATACAGGCTTTCAACCGCTCCGAAATCCGCCAGCCGGCGAATCCGGATGACCAGCCCGAGCAGAGGCGTGGCTGCATCGGTCAGGCGATTTTCTTCCAGCCCTCTGAGCTGGAACTGTTCATTGCCAAAGTCGCTGCCGGAAACGCCATTTTGCGGCTGCTCATCGGCAAACAACAGGTCACTGAATGCACTGTCGCTGGAATGCCTGCTGCCATTGGGTAAATCCATTACCGGTGCATCTGTCATGGTTTAGCTCCTGATTGCCCAGAACTGCATTTCCAGACCCGGGAAGCTGCCCGCCACGTGGAAGGCAAAGCCGCTGGCGTTGTCGAGCATTTGCCAGGCCTGGCTCTGATCGTCCAGCCGGAAGTACACAAACCCGGCGTGGTAGGGCAACTGACGCGGCGCTACCGGCAGAGCGGACAGCGGAATGCCCGGTAGTTGCAGGCTGATGAGATCGCGGATTTTTTCCACGGAGGCCACCTTGCACTGCTGAGTGAACTGCTTGCGCAGATCGTCCAGCGGCATATCCGCTTTGACCGCCAGAATGAACTCGGCACCCTGAATCAGCTGGCCATCCTGGACCGGCGCCACGGTCAGCCCGTATTGGCGCTGCTGCAACTGAATCGCCAGAGCCCGAGGCTCCAGTACCGTGCTGAGGGATTGCCGCAATACCTGCATCAGCGGAGTAAAGCTGTCTTCGGGCAGGTCGTGATCGTAGGCCGGGTATTCCCTGGGCAGTCGACCTTCGTCGGTAAAGGTCACCAGTTCGCCGCAGAGCTCCAGCAGGGCTTCATACAAGCGCTCCGGGTGCAGCTGACGAAGTCGAGCCAGGTGCATGAACCTCGGGTGCGCCCGGTTGAGCATCTGCAGCAGCATGAAATCAGCCACATCAGCGACACCGCTCTGCCCCGGTGCACCAACGCGTTCCGCAATATTGCGTGCACGTTCGCGCATCAAGCCCGCCATTTCGCCGACAAAGCGCTGCAGTCTCGGCGCCGAGCGGACGCTGAGCATGGTGGGCATAAAGTTCGGATCCATCACCAGGCTGCCATCCGGGCGTTTTTCCAGAATTCGGCCGATGGCCAATGCCGCATAGGCGCTCCGGTCATCCCGCTCCAGCATCAGCTGCGGCGCTACCTGGGCCACGTCGATGGTATGAGCATCGCCATCAATGGAGTGCAGATCCCGGATTTCTGCACTCTGCGCCCGGAAACGGCCAGCCACCGACGCATCTGGCCACTCCACCTCCGCCAAACTGTCGCTGCCCAGCGGAAGGGCCAGGTACACAACTTGGTTAGCCACCGACGCATCGGCGATTTCCAGTGGCTCCGGCATTACATCATCCTGGGGCAGATTAAAACGGATGCCATCGGGGAACAGACCACTGGCCCGCACCAGCCCAATACGCCCGAAACTCAGGTATTCGGCATTCAGCTCCAGATCGCTGAAACCATACAAATAGTCCGAAACCGCCAAGGATCGTTCATTGATCTGGTGCTCGAGATACCGCTGCTGCTGCTGGAAGTGCTGAGGTTTGATAAACAGACCATCACTCCAGACGACTCGATTTGTAACTGCCATCAGGATTCTTCCGACCGCTTGAGTTGTACTTCCCTATCCCGCAGATTAACCAGAAGATGGTAGCGACCGCCGACAGGATCCACCCTGACCACCTTTTTCCACTGGGACAGATTTGGATAGGCATAGAACGCAATCACGCCAATAAACCGGGTGTCTTTACTGATCTCAAATGGCTCCACAAACTTGAACTGACCGGGCACAAGGGTGTAATCACTGTGGTCGATGTAGTTCCTGCCAAGAGAGCTCTTCAGGTTTGTCAGCAGCTGGTCAAAATCACCGGCCATCAACAACGAGCTGTCGCGCATTTCGATAATCTGAAAGGCGACCGGTGTGGGTGCCAGAGACTCGTTCGGGTTCACACCGGGCTCGGCAACCATGGTCAGATCTACCCGGCTTGGGAGATCCTCCGGGTAACCCACGGGAATATCCGGATCCCAGAGCACTTTCGCGGTTTTGGTGACGGCGTTGTAGGGCGTGCTGCATCCTGCAAGCACAAATACCATCGCCAGCACCATCGTCAGCAAATTCCATTTGCAGGTTTTCACAACAGATTCTCCCTTTGTAATTGGCGCAGATGCTGGTCATAAGCCTGGTCGAACACTTCCTGGAACAGGCGCTCAAAACCCTGCTGACGACTCGATTTCAATTCCCGGTAGTAATGCTGATACATATCCCAGGCCCAGCGACCTTCGTCCTCATTCTTCTGCAGACCACGTCGGTAGCCATGAAAGCGGCGAAGCAGAGCTTCTGGCGAAAAGGCGTGGAGGATGGCTTCCAGCGCTTCGCTGATCGCCTCGCGGGTGGCCCGCTGATGATGGTTCAGGCTCTGCAGGCTTTCCTGCACGGCTGCAGGAGCGGACAAATGCACAGGGCTGCGCTGGCTGGCGAATAGGGTCTGAACGGTTTCTTCGTAATCGCCCCCAAGGCGCAAGGGGTTGTCTTCGATGGGCTGCAACCGGGTACGCAGTGCCTGATGCCGGCTGTCTTCGCTCTGGTGCAGGGCCAGCAACCCTTCTACTGCCGCTTTAAGTGTCTGCCCAGCCTCTTCCAGAAACAGCTGCATGCCGTCGCTGTCAGCAAAACTGAGCCCCGTTTCCATGCCCTGCATCAGAGGGGCAACACCGATGTGCTTGCGGCTCTGATCGCTCTTGTGATCATTCTTCCTATCACTGGGTTCCCGACCCGGTGCGCCGATTTTAGTTTGCGACATCCTGTCCTTTTCTCCCTTTCTTACCGGAAGGCCCATCGCGACATCGCGGTTTTCCCGGTATTCATCCGTTACGTTGCTTTCAGCCGCAAACCAGGCTCGCTCGCTCGCCATCAGCGTGCGCTCTTCTTGATCAATGCGGGCGGGCTCACCCTGCCAGTGCGACATGGGATCCGTGTTTATGGTTTCTGCTTCAGCCGGCGCCAGCCCCTCCAGTGGTTCGGCTACCTGCAGGGCGTTCGCTCCTCCGGCTCCGCGAGCCAGTTCGCCTTCTGCCACATCCACCAGCCCCCTGTCATCTGCGACCTCCCAGTACTCTCGTTGCTCAAGCTCCTCATCACCCGACGCTTCTGACAGCTCTTCGAGCAATTCTGCGCGTATGCGGTACCGGCCGATGCTGACGGTATCGCCCTGGTTCAGTCGTGCGCGGCGGCCACGCCCCACAGGCTGGGTGGCGCTGTTAATGTAGGTTCGGCCACTACGGTCAATAAGGCAGAAACCGCCATCAAGGAGTCGGATTTCCGCGTGGCCCGGAACGGCGCCGGTGCCGTGCGCTGACAGCTGCCATGTGTCATTCTCAGCTGTGCCAATGGAGCCGCCCTGAGGGCCAAAGTTGTGACCAATACTGGCCCCGCTCCGCGTTGTGCCTGGGTTGGTGACCGTCAGCTTCAACCTGACTACCTGTCGCTCGTCCATGATTGCTTTCCTTTTCCCTGTTAACGGCGTATCTGAATCCGCACGGCCGGCCGGCGCCGGGATTTCTCCGGCGTTACGAAAGAGTTCCAGCCCAGCCGTACATCCTGTCCCAGCTGTATCGGGTGGATATCCTGTGCCCGCATCTGCAGTTCCAGGTCGTAGGCCAGCTGCTCGCGGGTGGCGAATTCCACCAGTTTCACCAAGCGTTGGTGATCCTGTCCGTTGGGTAGGAAGTCGGCAAAACGCTGACGGCTCAGATTGCGGATCCGCAGAATAAACTTGCCGCTGCGATCACGGATCTGTGAACCCACCAGAGTGTCGCTCCCCAGCGTTGCATTGCTCTGACCCAGACGTGTTTGCTGGTCACCGGCGATGGCCACCTTACGCAGTACCCACTGTTCAATGCTGACATCGTCCAGATCAAAGCAGTGGCCCACGATGCCACTGACCACCTCTGGAGAACGGCTGCGGCCCGCCATCAATCCGGCATACGCCAGCATCTTCGACCAGTTGACCGGTGTGGCTTCCCGCAATCGGCTGTCGCCAAGGCCTACGAGGGCATAGATAAGGTCAGAAAATCCATCCGAAGCGCCGGGGCGAAAACGCACGTAGTAGCGGTATTTGCGCCAGGTGCGATGAAACAGAGTGACCAGCCGGTGATTAAAAAAATCCAGAAAATGCCGGCGTATACCGAGATCCTGGCCGGCTTCCCAGGCCAGATCCTCAAGGTAATAGCCGGGCAGCGGCGACTGTGAACCGTGCAGACCCAGAAAGCTCACTTCCATCTGATAGGGTGCGTGCTCATGCTCCGGCGACAACGCTGAAACCACATCACTGCGGGGAAACCCCAGCCCCGCCGACGAAGAAAAACGAATGCGCTCCTGGCGAGGCTGATCGTCCCGGCCACGCTCCTGGTCATCACCGTGGTGCCGGTGAATCAGATCCACCAGCTGAAAAAAACTGTAGCGCCGCGCATTGCCCAGAACGGGTTGCAGGCCGGCTACATCAGCGGCTGCTGACCTTGCTGTAACGTCCATGTATACCGTTCCTGGTTGTCTGTGTTCACCACTTCCAGTTGGTGAAATGCATTGATACTGGCATAAAGTGCAAAGAACTGGCTGAGTACGGTACCAAACAGGTACAAATCGCCTTCCGAGGCAAAGGCCTGCTGGTCGAGTTTCAGCACCGAACGGATACCCCGTACCGGCAGCCCCCGGATCATCCTGTCTACCGGGTTGGTTTCGATGGCGCTGATACCGGCAAGGCGCTTCTGGGATACCTGTTCTGCTTGCCGATCCACCAACGCGCGAAAGTCATACACCCGCAACACTGTGCGCAGAGCATCCACATCCAGCATGGAGAGGTAGTTCAGCGAGAGATTGGAGATCAGCGTCCACAACAGGCTGCCATCAAGGGTCGGCCTCAACGTGGCAGTGGGACGGGTGATATTGCTGAACGACGCAAACGCCGGCGTGGTCTCCGTCGCCATACACACTTCCCCGACCGCCAGTTGCTGAGGCAGTTGCCGGTTGGTGCAGGTAAGGGTCAGTGAAATTGCTTCCTGACGATCCATACACTCAGATTCATCGCCCCGAACGAATGACATGTAGTGATCAAACCCCTCGCCCCGAACGCTGTCCCGGGCCCGCACCCGGTAATACAGCGCCGTGCGGCCACGATCCCGCTCAACTTCGTGCTGAAAGCTCTCAAAAGCCGTGTATATCCGACGCTCGCCACGCCCGGAGCGTCCTTCCAGCCAGCCTTCAACCTGTTCAATGCTGAACACTTCAAAGTGATCCGGAGATCGACTTGATGCCAGGATCCGGTACTCCGTCTGACGCCCGTTAAGATCAACCGGCTCACCCTCATGGGTAAACAGATTCACCGCCGGCGTGCAGTAAAGCTGCATATTCTCAGCCCGAACCCGCGCATCCGGCGGCAGAATCCGACTGAAATGAAAACGCAGGCTGATCTCATCCGCCTGAATCGCCGGCAAGCGATTTCCAAGGCCCGTAATATCCACGAACCGGAACGCCTCCGGAAAGCTCAAATATTCCTGCAGAATCCGATAGCCCGGATAAGCATTCTTGGGATAAGGCAACAGAGCCTCATCACTGGCAAACCCAACCGGTTTCAGCATGGAAGTCGGCAAGCTATAAACTGCCTCCCCAACGACAAGCTCCATCCGGCTCAAGTAGTGGTTCAACCAAAGGTAAAGTGTTTCAGCCGTATGGTTATCACCACCCAAGTAGAAGCGCAGCGTGTCGAGGCCAAGAGCATTCAACGGTTGGTCTGTATGCAGCGCCAGATCCACGGTCATCGACGACACTTCCCGCGAATGCTCCGCAGAGGCATCCGCCACACTGATCGGAAAAACATCTACAGCACGACAGGTACGGAACCGACACTGAGTCTGCCGCGTGGCATCCCCCAATGGCCGGCTCTTGATCTCCGTGTGCCGCTCCACCCGCTGCCGCTCACTGATCGCATGCAACTGCGGATCAAACCGCATAATGGTGCAGCTAGGAACCGGGCGAAGATAGTTCGGCCAAAGCATGTTCAGCAGAGAATGGGTCAGCTCAGGAAACTCGTCCTCCACTTTCTCTCGAAGCTTCCCGGTCAGAAAAGCAAAGCCTTCCAACAGCCGTTCAACATCCGGATCTGTGCTTTGCTCCGACAGGAATCGTGTCAGCTGCGGATGTGCCTCGGCAAACTCTCGCCCCTGCAATCGCAGAAAGCTCAGTTCATCCCTGTAAAATCGGTTTAACTTCATACAACTACCGCATCCTTGGGGGTATGAGCCGATCGGTATACTTTTCTTCCGGGAAAAAACAACTCGCTGCGCTCAGACATTTTTTTCCCTGCAGAAAAGCATCCCCACCGTCTCTGCCATCCTTGGTTATTGCTGATCTCATTCGTTACACCACTCGGTAGTAACGTTTGTCATCCAGTAATAAATCTATGGTTGTTTTGTCGTCTTTTGAGCCTACGTTCAGGTATACCGTTACCTGGAAACGCAACTGCAATGGATCCGGGCCCTGGGGCAATGCAACCACATCTACCCGTTTCACTCTGGGCTCATACTTCTCGATGCATTGCCGAATCGCACTTCGGATCTGGATACTCAGATCGTGGGTGCCCAGGGTGGCATCGTTGAAGTCGAGCAATCCAAGCTCTGGCACGCAGGCACTGTTGCCGGGGTGCGCATTTAGCAGGCGTACCAGGTGGCGCTTGATGGAATCCACCACATGGGTGACTTCGCCCATGCCTTGCCCCGCCGGGGCGGAGGCCTGCTCCAATCGTTCGAACAGGCTGCCTCCCGTGGTTTGAGCATCGCAGCTGAACACGGCTTAGTCCTTGTCCAGACGGCCCACCAGCGACAGTTCGAAGTTGGCTCCCATGTATTTGAAATGCGGACGCACGGCCAGGGATACCTGGTACCAGCCCGGATCGCCTTCTACATCGGACACGGTTATCTTCGCTGCGCGCAACGGGCGGCGGCTGCGCACGTCGGCAGGCGGGTTTTCCTGATCTGCCACGTACTGACGAATCCAGGTGTTAAGTTCGCGTTCCAGATCCTGGCGCTCTTTCCAGGAGCCGATCTGCTCGCGTTGCAGCACTTTAATGTAGTGGGCCAGGCGGTTAACGATCATCACGTAAGGCAGCTGTGTGCCCAGTTTGTAGTTGGTCTCCGCTTCCTTGCCTTCCTTGGTGTTCGGGAACTGCTTGGGTTTCTGCACGGAATTGGCAGAGAAGAAGGCGGCGTTGTCACTGCCCTTGCGCATGGTGAGGGAGATAAAGCCTTCGTCGGCCATTTCGTATTCGCGACGGTCGGTGATCAGCACCTCGGTCGGAATCTTGGCTTCCCGCTGGCCGAAGGATTCGAACATATGAACCGGTAAGTCTTCCACAGCACCACCACTTTGCGGCCCGATAATATTCGGGCACCAGCGGTATTTAGCAAAGCTTTCAGTCAATCGGGTGGCAAGCAAGTACGCGGTGTTGCCCCACAGGTAATGCTCGTGGTCGCCGGAGACCTCTTCCTTGTAGTTGAAGCTGCGCACCGGGTTCTCGCTGGGATCATAGGGCACCCGCAGCAGGAAGCGTGGAGACGTCAGGCCCAGGTAACGGGCATCTTCGGATTCCCGCAGTGAACGCCACTTGGCGTATTTCGGGCCTTCAAAAACGGCTTTCAGCTCCTTGATGGCCGGCAGTTCCTGATAGCTGTCCACGCCAAAGAAAGACGGAGCCACCGAAGACAGAAAGGGCGCGTGGGCCATGGCACCGACAGACGAGACATACTGCAGTAGTTTCATGTCCGGGGTGGACGGTGTGAAGGCGTAATTGCCCACAACAGCACCTACGGGCTCACCGCCAAACTGGCCATATTCGGTAGAATAAATGTGCTTGTAGAAGCCGGTCTGGGTAACGTCGGGCGCAAACTCGAAGTCTTCCAGCAGTTCGGTTTTGGTAGCGTGCAGGATATCCACTTTGATGTTCTCGCGGAAATCAGTGCGATCAACCATGAGTTTGAGGCCGCGCCAGGAAGATTCCAGTTCCTGCAGTTTTGGCGCGTGCAGGATTTCATCCATCTGGGCGCTGATCTTGCGATCCAGTTCCACAACCATCTGGTCGACCAATGCCTTGTTGACGGGCTGGCCTTTCTCTTCGCTTTTCAGCAGATTGGCGATAAACGTTGCAACGCCCTTGCGGGCGACATCATAGCCCTCATCGGCCGGAGCCATGCGACTGTTGGCCATAATCTGGTCGAGCAAGGAGACTTCCGTTACAGCTTCGGAGACAGCAGATTGCTGCACAGCAGTATCAGACATACCACATCCCTTTAGTACGTGATTGATATTCAGTGTTGTGCACCGCACTCAGGCGGCGGCTTTGATTACTCGCCGTCGGTAGCCAGTTCCAGCTCAGACAACAGCGTTTCCCGGGCATCGTCGTTATCCAGCAATTCCTGCAGCTTGGAACGGAACGAAGGCACGTTACCCAGCGGCCCCTTGAGGGCTACAAGAGCTTCCCGCAGTTCAATCAGCTTCTTTATCTCTGGAACCTGGCGGGCAATGCTGTCGGGCGAGAAATCATCCAGGGTCTGGAATTCGAGGTTTACCGGCAGTTCGTCGGCCTGCTCTTCCAGCTGGTTGGATACGGTGGTGGAAAGCGTAAGGCCCGCTTCCTTCATGACAGAACGGAAGTTGTCCTTGTCGACGGAAATGGCCTTGCGTTCTTCGATGGGGGTTTCTTCGGCGTGTCCCTTGAAATCACCAACCACGAACATTTTCAGCGGCAGTTCGGTTTCAGCCTGCTGGTCTCCGGTGGCGGGGACATACTTGATATTGATGCGCTCTTTCGGCGCGACAGAACCGTCTTTGGACGACATGGCTTGCTCCCTGTGCAAATCATTTGCAGTTGTTCGATCCCTGGTGCGAACCTTCCTGGTACGCACGGGCAAAACTGTACACAGATAGTTGTGGTTTCTCAAGCAAAAACTGGCCAGCAAGGCTGGTAGAATGTGGCCATGGGCAAACTCTTGCCAAAGCATAAAGCCTTGCCTTATTGGCCGCAGCAACCGGAGAATCGGTCAATGACGGCGAGCAGTGCCGTGGCTATACTCCTGCAAACTCTTGCGAAACTTCACAGCATTATCACAAAAACCGAGGAGGAAATTGATATGAGCGATTTGAAAGCCAGGTTCGACGAGGCGGTAAGCTACATCAAGACTGCGGATGGTGACTTCAAGCCATCCAACGAGATGAAACTGGAGTTTTACGCCCTATACAAGCAGGGAACCGAAGGCGATGTGTCAGGCAAGCGCCCGGGCATGATGGATTTTGTTAGCCGCGCCAAGTATGACGCATGGGAAAAGTGCAAAGGCATGTCCAAAGACGACGCCATGCAGAAGTACATCGACAAGCTCGGAACTCTCAAGTAAGTCCCCTGTTTTCTGATCCCGGCCGCAACCCGCCGGGATCACCCCCTTTAGCTCAGCCCCCGTCAGCGCCCGGTCATATTCACATTGAGCGCGTCATAAGTACGGTTTTCCGGCGGGCGGATCACATAGTTGTTGCTGTGGGTCTGGCCGGGAATGGACTTGGGCGTGCTGAAGCGGAACTGTACCGGTATCTCTGAGCGCCCGAGATCAGTGCGGCTGTCGACAGGTTGCAGCGCCAGAGGATCCAGATAAAAATCATCGTTGCCCGCAGGCTGTACCGGGACACCCTCGGCCGGCGCGGCAAGACCACCTTCGATCACCGTATCCGAAAGGGCGTCTTCAGCAATGGTACGGAACGGGATGGTCTCCAGCGTTGAGCGTTGTTCAATCTCAAACACCGGGCTCTCGCCAGGGCTGGTCTGCGCACCGGCCGACCCTGCTAACATGAGCAGGAAAGCTGCAGGAATAAACCCGAGGCGTATCAATTCAGACGATCTGGCAATACGATGCAAGACATTCATGGCGTCCATCCTGGATTAAGACACGCTTTCCCCGAAAGGTGTCAATTTTTGATCAGTCTATCGCCATCCTTGCCATGTTTCTCAGTTGATTGACCGTTTTGTGACAACTTTCACTAGTGCGAACGATCAGGTCATTAAATACGCACTCGAAGTTTTGAACTCACGCAGGTTTAATAACGCACTCTCTTTGTAATAATAGGAGCAGCCTTGAAAACACCACTAATTACCAGACAGGGCTACGATGATCTGCAAAAGGAGCTTGATGAACTCTGGCGCTTTGAGCGCCCGGAGATCACAAAAAAGGTTACATGGGCTGCCAGCCTGGGTGATCGCAGTGAAAACGCAGACTATCAGTACAATAAGAAGCGGCTGCGGGAAATCGACCGCCGGGTGCGCTATCTGAGGCGTTGCCTGGAAAATCTCAAGGTGATTGATCAACGTCCGGAGCAAGAGCGGAAGGTCTTTTTCGGCGCCTGGGTAGAGGTTGAAAATGATGACGGCAAGACGCTGAAATTCAGAATCGTGGGCTATGACGAGATTTTCAACCGCAACGATTATATTTCCATCGACTCCCCGATGGCCCGGGCCTTACTGAAAAAGGAAGTAGGCGACGAAGCCGTGGTGGGAACCGACGCCGGGTCAATCACCTGGTATATCAATGCCATTGAATACAATTGATAACGCAACTGCCCGAACACTTCCTCCTGGCCTTAATATTCAGGCATAAAAAAACCCCGTAAAAACGGGGTAAGGCTAGCGCTGTGCTGGAGGAAGAAGCAAGCGGCTATTGAGGCTTGCTTCTATCTACAATGCCTATTATCCACACTTGGTATTACCGCACCCTTGCCGCTGAATTACTTTTTAGTCAGGGTAAGCTGGGCAACCCTGGCAGAAAATTAGGTTGTACACTCTAGGGAACGGCGATAGCTTTCAAGTATCAAACCTTATATCCGCTTCCAGCTACGGAGATAGCAGAATGAACACACAGAAGCTCCTGAACATGGCTCTTGAAGGCGTCGACGCTCTGGGTTATCACCTCGACCAGATGGGCATTACCGGAAAGGTTAACCGCCATAACATTGCGGCTTTCCTGATGTCAGAACAGAAGCATCTCGAAGGCGAGTGGGACAGCATTCAGGTTCGCATCAACCTTCGCCGCTCACAGTTTGAGCGGATTACCCAACAAATTGAAACCCGAACCGATGCTCTGATCGGGCCAGTGATGTCACAGGTAAACCGGTTCCGCCCGAGCCACTAAGCTTCAGGCGCGTCCAGTTTCTGCAGATGCGTGAGGGTCACCGCCGGTCGAATCAGGTATCTGCTCTGCTTGAGCTGCTTTGATGCGTTTGCGTAAGCGCGTGAAAGCAGGCATGCGAACGGTTATCGTCAGACCCGGAGGTACTTCGTCCGGGTAGCTATCGCTCAGTACAATCCGGGCCTGGTGAATCTCTGCAACGGCACTTACCAGGCTGAGGCCCAGGCCATTGCCCGGCAGTGAGCGGCTCTTGCCAACGCGGTAGAAACGTTGGAATACCTGGTCCTTCTCATCATCAGGAATACCAATACCGCTGTCCCGGACTTCAAAAACCGCATCCTCACCGTCTTTTCGCACCGCCACGCCAATCGCGCCATGTTCGGGTGTGTATTTGATGGCGTTATCAATCAGGTTGCTGATCATCTGGAACAGCAGATCCTTGTCACCTTCAATGATAACTCCGGCTTCCAGAGACTGCTCAAACACCTGGTCTTTATCCTCAGACAGCGCTTCGTAAAGCTCACAGGCATCGGATACCAATTCATCCAGAGATACCTGTTTCATATCGCCGGAATTGCCCTTAGTCTCCAGCCGCGCGATGCGCAACAGCGCATTAAAGGTCGCCAGCAACTGGTCCGCTTCAGCAACAGCACGGCCTGCCTGTTCACGGGCCTCATCGTTGTCGACGGACATCAGGGTGTTTTCAAGCTGGTTCCGCAGTCGCGTGAGGGGTGTGCGAAGGTCATGGGCGATGCTGTCAGACACGTGCCGGATACCTTCCATCAGGTAAACAATCCGGTCCAGCATCTGGTTCAGGTTTTCCGCGAGCTGGTCAAAGTCATCTTCCGTACCACGAGTGGGTATGCGCAGAGAGAGGTGCCCGTTCATGATTCGCTGGGAAGTGTTGTTGATAATCTCGATACGGCGCGTTGTACTTCGGCTCATCAGAAAACCGCCGAGCAGGGCCAGCGCAAGCGTGATCCCCATACCCCAGTTAATAGCCGTTTCGATAACTCGTTTAAGGCTGGTGAGCTCGTCAACATCCCGGCCAACCAACAATCTCAGGCCGCCCTGCACCTCGAAAATACGGGCACGGGCAAGACGCTCCGAACCAGTCCACCCAACCGCCGAGCTGAGCGTGAAATTGATCCAGCCGCTTTCTGAGCGGGAGCCCTCCGGCCAGGTCTCTATGTTGCCGGCGAGTTTGAGGAAGTCCTCGGTGGTCAGCAGATAAATGGTTTTGGCATTGGGATCGCGGGCAACCCGCTCACGGATAATCGTGATCAGGCCGTTTACACCACGCCCCCGGTACTGCTCCGCCAACCCGGCGATTTCCGCTTCGATGGTTTCGTCGGTCTGAGCGGTCATGAATCCCGCTGTACGCCAGTAAATAAAGGCCAGTAACAAAAATACCGAGGTGGCAAACACCACCATGTACAGCAGGGCGAGCTGAAAGGACGATGTCCTGAGCTGGCTAAGCAGTTTCACGTAACATGTACCCTGCACCACGGATGGTTTGCAGTAAAGGTGTCTCGAATTCCTTGTCGATCTTTGCCCGGAGACGGCTGATGTGCACGTCGATCACGTTCGTCTGGGGATCAAAATGATAATCCCAGACTTTTTCCAGCAGCATGGTCCGGGTGACCACCTGACCCGCATTGCGCATCAGATACTCCAGCAACCGGAATTCCCGGGGCTGAACATCAATCTTCTGGCCGGAGCGCTTCACGGTCCGAGCCAGCAGATCCATTTCCAGATCGGCCACCCGCAGCACAGTTTCGGTTTCCGCAGACTGGCGGTTCCGGCGTATCAGCGACTCAATCCGGGCAAGAAGCTCAGTGAAGGAGAACGGCTTGGTCAGATAATCATCGCCGCCCCCCCGGAGGCCTTCAACGCGATCGTCTACATCGCCCAGGGCGCTCAGAATCAGTACCGGCACCTGGTTCCCTGTGGCGCGAACCGTCTTGATGATGGAGAGCCCGTCCATGCCTGGAAGCATGCGGTCGACAATCATGATGTCGTACTCTCCACTGGCGGCCATCATCATGCCTTCTTTGCCGTCGGCAGCATGATCGACCACGAAATCTGATTCCTTCAGTCCTTTGACAAGATAATTTGCTACGTCCTGATCGTCTTCGATTACCAGCGCTTTCACCGGCTCCCCTCCTTATAGCGGATTACATTAACAACAGAGTACGAATAACTTGCGACACCGGCCAGTTACGATCTTGTAAGAGGGTGTCGCCAATGGCGACGGTCAGTTTTATGCAGGCCGCCAGCTCAAGCTTTCTGCGGTAGTACCAGAGTGTCGGAGGTATCAAGAAAAACCAGGGCCAGATATTCTTTATGCACCTCGAGAGCGCATCAGGCCGATACCAAGGAAAGTGATGTGGGGGAGTGCTTTTGTCATGTTAGCGGGCCTCTATCAAGTATCTGGAAGAAGCAATTGAACTATAAAGTACAGATTATACAAACAAAAACGCCACCAACCTGAGCGGCGGTGGCATTTTCAGAACACTTCCGGCGAACAGCTTGATCAGGCAGCTTCAACCATCTGCAACCGGATCTTCTTCATCGCATTCTTCTCAAGCTGGCGAATACGCTCGGCGGAAATGCCGTACCTGTCGGCCAACTGATGAAGCGTTGCCTTGCTCTCAGACAACCAGCGCTCACGCAGGATATCCTGGCTACGCTCGTCGAGCGTTCCCAGCGCCTGCATCAAACGACCATTGGAATTCTCAGTCCAGTTGGCATTTTCGAGCTGAACCGCCGGATCACTGCGGCGATCTTCCAGATAATACGCTGGCGCTTTGTAGGCGCTGTCATCGTCATCATCCATCGGGCCATCAAACGCGGTGTCATGGGAAGACAACCGGCCTTCCATTTCCCGCACTACCTTTGGCTCGACCCCCAGATCCTCCGCTACTGCGTGCAGCTCAGCGTGGCTCAACCAGGCCAGCTTTTTCTTCTGGCTGCGCAAATTGAAAAACAGCTTCCGCTGAGACTTCGTGGTTGCCACTTTCACAATACGCCAATTGCGCAGAATGAACTCGTGAATTTCCGCCTTGATCCAGTGCACAGCGAAGGAAACCAGCCGGACACCGTATTCCGGATTGAAGCGTTTGACGGCTTTCATCAGGCCTACGTTGCCTTCCTGAATCAGGTCTGCTTGCGCCAGACCGTAACCTGAATAGCCGCGAGCAATATGAATAACAAAACGCAGGTGAGACAGTACCATCTGACGAGCCGCGTCGACGTCTTCATCGTAGTGAAGGCGCTCTGCCAAATCCCGTTCTTCATCCACGGTCAATACCGGGATGCGGCTCGCGGCCTGTATGTATGCCTCGAGATTGGCGCCCGGAACCAGTCTTTCAATGAGCTGTAAGCTCGTACCCATGCTTTAACCTCCGAACCTGACGATCGCATAATATATGCGAGTAAAAATTAGACCGTCAATAGCCTTAAAAGTTCCCGAACTTCCCAGTAAAACGTTTCAAATCAACAAAATGGAAAATTCACCCTGACTTTTTCTACTTAAGAAGCTACCCCGGAACAAGCCTCAGTTTCAATACGCTCTTACCACAATCCGGATCATCAGCCGCCGGCAATTTCACCCGGCTCAATGTCGTCCAGATGGCGCTTTACCGCAACCCAAGCGCCCAGCCAGCCTAGCAGCATCGCTGCAATAATCAATGCAAGCGCACCGTCAATACTCAGGCCGTTAAGCGAAAAGTCACTGCGATACAACCCGGCAAGACGCTCAACGGGCCCGCTTAGCCACCACAGCGAAAGCTGCAGCAGTATCCAGGCAACAACACCGCCACCCAGACCAAACCAGGCGCCCGTATACAGAAACGGCCTGCGTACAAAACCATCTGTGCCACCAACCAGTTTGGCCACCAGAATTTCATCACGGCGGCTTTCAATCGACAGCCTTACGGTATTGCCGATCACCAGTACCACTGCCGCGGCCAGCAGTATTGCCAGCGCCCATACGGCCCGTGCAAGCAAGTCTGTCATTGCATTGAGACGCTGCAGCCAGCCGAGATCCACCTGAACCTGCTCTACGCCGTCCATACCTTCGATGAAAGTCACCAGCGCTGCAACACCGTCGGCGGAGCGAGCGCGCTCCTCAGGCGTGATCAGCAGCGTATGAGGCAAGGGGTTCTCTTCCAGATAATCCAGCGCGTCATCAAGCCCCGATGATGCCCGGAACTCTGCCAGAGCCCGATCACGGTCAATCAACTCCAGCTCAGCCACACGGCTATCTGCGCCGATTTCATTGGCCAATTCCTGGGTCTGCTCCAGGCTGGCGCTCAACCTCATGTAGGCGGTCACACGGGCGCTGCTCTCCCAGCCGGCGCTCACCCCCTGAAGGCTGGTTAAAAGCAACAGCAGCGCAACGGGCAATGCCAGCGCAACCCCCATGACTGTCCAGGTCATAAGACTTGCCACGGGCGTTCGCCACATGCGACCGGCGCTGTCACGGGCTACTTTTCGGTGATGAATAAAGTAGGACTCTGCCTGCTCTCGCCAGGGTGACCGGGATACTCTGGCTCCTCGCGCAGGATCTGGTTTGCGGGATCTCGATAAAGGATCAGCGGCCACCGGAACCTCCCTGAAACGGGGTACCGCCGGCAGTCAGGTTGCCATGATCCAGAGTCAGTGTGCGCCGGCCCATTTCGCTGATCAGAGCAAGGTCGTGACTGGCAATTAGCACGGTTACACCTACCTGACTGAACTGAGCAAACAGATTCATGATATCTGCGGACAGCTTCGGGTCCAGGTTACCCGTAGGCTCATCCGCCAGCAGCAGAGGCGGCTTGTTCACCACCGCCCGGGCAATACCCACGCGCTGCTGCTCACCCCCGGAAAGCTGCAAGGGATTCATTTTTTCCTTGCTGAGCAGGCCGACCTTATCCAGCGCCGCTCGTACCCGCCGGCCCATGTCACGGGGAGAGGCGCCCATCACTTCCAGCGGCATAGCTACGTTATCGAACACGGTGCGGTCAAAGAGAAGCTGGTGGTTCTGAAACACGACACCGATATGCCTGCGAATATAGGGAATCTGTCGTCTCGGCAGACGATTGAGTACCTGGCCACCCACCACCACTTCTCCGGCACTGGGTCGCTCCATAACCATAATCAGTTTCAGCAGGGTGCTCTTGCCCGCACCGGAGTGCCCTGTCAGAAACGCCAGCTCACCGCGATCCAGATGAAAATTCACCTGACGCAGCGCGGTATGATCACTGTCATACCGTTTGGTAACCTGACGGAATTCGATCATGACGGGCTGTTGCTCCACAAAACCGGGTTATTCAGCAAACTATTCAGCAAACAAAGCATCCACAAACGCTTCAGCATCAAAGCTGCGCAGGTCATCAACCTGCTCGCCGACACCGATATAGCGGATGGGGAGCTGCAACTGACGGGCAATTGCGAACACAATACCGCCTTTGGCTGTGCCGTCCAGTTTCGTTAAGGTAATGCCGGTTACGCCAACCACCTTCTGGAATACCTGAGCCTGGCTCAGAGCGTTCTGCCCGGTACCGGCGTCCAGCACAAGCATCACTTCGTGGGGCGCGGTGTCATCCAGCTTTTTCATCACCCGGACCACTTTTTCCAGCTCGCCCATCAGGTTGTCTTTGTTCTGCAGCCGGCCCGCGGTATCTGCAATCACTACATCCACTCCGCGGGACTGGCCCGACTGGATGGCGTCAAAGATCACTGATGCGCTGTCAGCGCCTGTGTGCTGGGCCACAACCGGAACGTTATTGCGCTCCCCCCATACCTGCAATTGTTCGACGGCAGCAGCACGGAAAGTATCGCCAGCCGCCAGCATGACCGACTTGCCTTCGCTCTGGAATTTCTTGGTCAGTTTGCCGATGGTGGTGGTCTTGCCTACACCATTTACGCCGACCATCAGGATTACATAGGGCTTTTTCCCCGCATCAATCGTCAGCGGCTTGGTGACATCCTTGAGCAGGCCTTGCAGCTCATCACGCAAAGCTTTGCGCAGCGCTTCACCATCCTTGAGCTGATTACGCTGAAGCTTGTCGGTAAGGGATTCAATGATTTCCGAGGTTGCGGTGACGCCCACATCGGCCATCAGCAATGTGGTTTCGATTTCTTCCAGCAGCTCTTCATCAATTTTCTTGCCCGCGGAGAACAGATCCGTCAGACCGCCGGTCAGGCTTGCACGGGTCTTACCAAGGCCCTGTTTGAAACGCTCAAAAACACTGACCTGGGGCGCTGGTTCAGGCTCAGGATCCTTTGCCGGCGCTGGCGCAACGTCCGGCTCAGGGCCTTTCACAGCCTCCGGTTTGCGCTGGGGCACAGGTTTCGGACGCGGCACACGGCGGCGGTTGCTGGCAATGTCCAGAACAAACACGAACACAAGAAGGGCCAGAAGGCCGATTGAAATCCACTCTGCCATCATAAAGTCATACCATCAGTCTGAACGGGAGGGACAAATAGAGCGCACATTCTAGCAGAGTGTCCCCGGGAAGTGAGGATCGCGTGGATTATCATGAACGGCCCGATTTCCGTTAAGATACGCCACTCACAGTGACCGTGATCCGCTTCCGGAGCTAACGACATGACCCGCAGAAAACCCGCCGGCCCGCGCCTTTCAAGCAAGCCTTCCAAGAGTGCGACCCAGGGGCAAATCCGGAATCAGAGTGCAGCAGGCGAACTGCGTATTATTGGTGGTGACTGGCGCAGCCGGAAGCTCCGCTTTCCTGATGCGGGCGGCGTGCGCCCAACTCCGGCACGCACACGGGAAACCCTGTTTAACTGGCTTTCATTTCAACTGGCGGGAAGCGACTGTCTGGATCTGTTTGCCGGCTCCGGCGCGCTGGGGCTGGAAGCACTTTCCAGAGGCGCCTCCCGTGCCACTCTGGTCGATAACAATGCCGCTCTGGCAACCGCTCTGCGGGACAACCTTCGGCTGCTCGGCTCCGAGTCCGGTACCGTGGTATGCGCCGGTGCGGATACCTACCTCAGCCAGCGAGAATGGCAGCCGTTCGACATTGTCTTCATGGATCCGCCGTTCCGGCAAGGCTGGTTAGCCACTCTGTTTCCACTTCTGGATGATCAGGGCTGGGTAAAACCCGGTGGCTGGGTCTATGTGGAACATGAGAGTGACATTGCGGCGCCAGCTGCACCCGCCCGCTGGCAACTGCATCGCCAGAAAACCGCTGGACAGGTTACTTACTGCCTGTACCGGGTGACGAATACGACCGGCGGCGAAAACACCGAAGACGCCTAGTGTAAAAAGCCCCGGCTTATACGCCTCAATGGCTCACGCCGCTGGACGCAGAGAGTACGCCCGCAAATGGGCCGCAAATTCTTCAAGATACCGGATGCCGCTAGCTTCTGCCTCTTTGCACCATTCCACCAGAGCCTGCAGTTTATCCTGGGGTTTGAGCCCACGCTGACGCCAGAGAGCCTGTAACTCATGGCTCTTGTCGTAAATCTGGCGTAAGACGGCATTGCTCTCCAGAACGGACTCCAGCGTTTCCTTTTCCCTTGGCTTAATCAGCGATACCTCTCGTGAGAGAAGCTGCTTGAGCTTGCGATAACGGGGGCGGATCTCTTCATCCATCAGGCACTTTTGCTGGCGTAAGACCGGCTCTGTCACCCGTTTGCGATATTGGCGCATAATATCAAAACGATTGTTGGCAATGGCCTGCACGGTTTCCACATCCATATCCCTCTTACCAGGCACATAGTGGGCAATCGGGCGGTACCCTTTGGGCTTGGCAAGACCGAACAGCTGAAACAGGCGAATGTAACCCCAGCCAACATCCAGTTCGTACCAACGGCGCGAAAGTTTGGATGAATTCGGATAGGTGTGATGATTGTTATGCAGCTCTTCACCGCCGATCAAAAGCCCCAACGGAGAAATATTGCGGGCGTTATCGGCACATTCAAAATTACGGTAGCCCATCCAGTGGCCAACGCCGTTCACCACACCGGCTGCCCAGAAAGGTATCCAGGCCATCTGCACAGCCCAGATCCAGATACCGTGCACGCCAAAAAGCGCCAGGTTAATGACTGCCATCAGCGTAATGCCCAACATCCTGTAGCGGCTGTACAGGTTGCGCTCTACCCAGTCTTCCGGGGTGCGCTGGCCGTAACGCTCAAGAGTCTCCGACGTGGCTGCCGACGCATAGAGTTCGGCGCCCTCAAACAGCACCTTCTTTATTCCAAGCACCACCGGGCTGTGAGGATCTTCTGCCGTCTCGCACTTGGCGTGATGCTTGCGGTGGATCGCGGTCCATTCTTTGGTATTCTGCGCCGTGGTCAGCCACAACCAGAAGCGGAAAAAGTGCTTCAGTACAGGATGCAGATCCAGTGAGTTGTGAGCCGAATGACGATGCAGGTAGAGCGTTACACCGATAATAGTGATGTGGGTCATACCCAGAGCAACCAGAATTAGCTGCATCACCGACAGGTCAAGGAGACCGTTAAACCACATAGTTAATCCTCAAATCAAAATCTATGGCGACCACAAAGGCCCCACTGACAATACTTTAGCGTACAGGTGTTAGCCAAAACAACAGCCTTTGAAAGCAAATTTGTTACTGTTCACACTTGCGCAACACCACGCCCACATAACTTGACCGGAGACCGGCTGCGTGCCCGAATTACCCGAAGTTGAAACAACACGGCGTGGTATTGCGCCTTACTGCGAAGGACAAACCATCGCCCGGGTAAGGGTGCGCAATGGCAACCTGCGCTGGCCGGTGCCCGGTGATCTTGCCGCACAGATGGAAGGCGAGGTTATCCGGACTGTGGACCGGCGGGCGAAGTACCTGTTCCTGAACCTGGATCATGGCACAGCCATCATTCATCTGGGCATGTCCGGCAGCCTTCGCATAATCACCGATGACACGCCGGCACTGAAACACGATCACATCGATCTTACGCTGCATTCCGGTGTTATTCTGCGCTTCAACGATCCACGCCGGTTTGGCTGCTGGCTTTGGTCTGATTCCGCAGCGATGCACCCGCTGATTGCCAGCCTTGGCCCGGAGCCACTGTCGCCGGAGTTCAGCGGCCGAATGCTGTTCGGGTTATCCCGGAATAAAAATACGCCGGTAAAATCGTTCATCATGGACAGCCACGTGGTTGTCGGCGTGGGCAACATCTACGCCAACGAAGCCCTGTTCAAAGCCGGCATTCATCCCCGGCGCAAGGCGGGGCGCATCAGCCTCGACCGCTACCAACGTCTTGCAGAGGCCATCCGGAAAACCCTGAGCGCTGCCATTCTGATGGGCGGCACCACCCTGCGGGATTTCGTCAACAGCGACGGCAAGCCGGGCTATTTCGCCCAGTCTCTTCTGGTCTATGGCCGAGCTGGGGAGCCGTGCACTGAGTGCGAAACACCGTTGAAAGAAATCCGCATCAGCGGCCGATCCACGGTTTACTGCACCCGGTGTCAGCGATAGTTCTGCGCAACTCTCTGCCCAAACGGCACAGAATTGCACAATTCACAACGAAAATTCGTTTGAAAATACGCAAATATGATTCATAGTTAACAGAGGATTAATGCCCGAGCGTTACAATAAGGTTCGATCTGCCCGATACGAACCTGATACTGGTTACGTAAGGCCCAGTATCAACGGGACCCCAAAAGTTCAGGAGACAGTCTAATGACCCGCAATATTTCACGCACGCTGATGGCCACTTTGGCGGCCTGCCTGCTGGCTTTTTCATCCGTAGGCCACGCACGCGCCATTGATGAGAGTCCGTCCGCTTTGGCCATGGCCGGTGATGCTGTATTTGTTCGCCCGGTGCTGCTGGTTACCACCATTGTGGGAAGCGCTCTGTACCTTGTCTCTCTGCCGTTCTCTTTGCTCGGTGGCAATGCGGCAGAAGCGGGAGATGTTCTGGTCGTAGGCCCGGCGAAAGCAACCTTCGTACGCTGCCTGGGCTGCACCAAGTCAGGCCGAAAAGCAGAGACGGTCGAGCGGACCGGCAACTGATTCCCGCCTGCAACCCCGTTTTTGTATGACATCAGTATCATCCCGGCTTGCCTCAGACCGGGGTCTCCGGCAGCCTGACGAAAATTCTTCAGGCTGTTTTTGTTTATGATCAACTGGACCTCCCTCGAAACCGTGTTCCTGGACATGGACGGAACACTGCTTGATCTGCACTTCGACAATCATTTCTGGCTGGAGCACCTGCCAAGGCGCTATGCCGAGCAGCACAACCTGCACCCGAGCGAAGCCAGAGACCAGATAATCAGCATGATCATGGCCGAAAGAGGCACTCTCAACTGGTATTGCACCGACTACTGGAGTGAACGGCTCGCTATGGACATCACCGGTCTGAAATCCGAAGTCGGCGACCGCATCGGCTATCGCCCCCATGTGGCAAGCTTTCTTCAGGCGCTCAAGAAAACAGGGCTGCAATCGGTCATTGTAACCAACTGCCACCCCGACCCACTGGCGCTTAAGCTGCAACGTACCGGCCTCGACAGCTTTGTGGATGGCATTGTTTCCAGCCACCAACTGGGCAAGCCCAAGGAAGACGTCGCTTTCTGGAAGGATCTGCAGCAACTGGCACCCTACCGGGCCGCCACCACGTTGATGGTGGACGACAGCTTCCCGGTGCTGGAAAGTGCCCGATCTGCCGGGATTGCTCAGTGTCTGGGCATTCTCGCCCCTGACAGCAAGCAGGCCGACCGGGAAACACACCCGGAGATACCCTGCGTCCATCACTTTGATGAGGTTCTGACTTCCATTCACCAGCAAAGATCCCTCTACCAGAAAAAACCCAGCCACCAGAAAAGCCCCCTGCCATCTGCAGGCTGAGGGCGTTATAATCCCCGCATACGCCCATCAGGTGAGGAGACATGGCGGCATCTACTTCGGACGATCAACGGGTAAGACTCGATAAATGGCTCTGGGCTGCACGCTTCTACAAAACACGCTCCCTGGCTAAAGAAGCGGTTGAAGGCGGCAAGGTCCGCTACAACAGCCAGCGCTGCAAACCCGGTCGGCTGGTAGAGCTCGGCGCCACACTCACTTTGCGCCTCGGTTTGCTGGAAAAGATCGTGGTTGTAGACGATGTAGACGAACGACGACGCGGCGCGCCTGAGGCTCAAAAGCTTTACCACGAAACCGAAGACAGCGTAAAAAAACGGGAAGACCTCTCGCGGCAGCGCAAGACCATGCAAGCCGCTCAACTGCCACCGGCCCGGCGACCTTCCAAGAAAGACCGCCGCAACATTCAACGATTCCGTGATCAGAATGGCATATGAGCCAGACAGCTCTGCCTCTTGCCTCTGTCACCCACTGATTCAAGCACCCAGTTTTCAGGAGAACCAGCATGGCATCCCGCGACCAGTTCCAGCGTTTTATATTTGAACACAGCCAGATACGCGGAGCCTGGGTAAAGCTTGACGAGAGCTTCCGGGAAATTACCAGCCAGGCGCCCTACCCAGAATCTATTCGCGGCTTGCTTGGCGAAGCTCTTGTGGCCAGCATCGTGATGAGCAGCAGCTTGAAATTTGAAGGTACCTTGTCCATTCAGGCACAGGGTGAAGGCCCTCTGCGAACATTGATGGCTGAATGCAGCCATGACCGGAAAATCCGCGGCCTGGCGCGATTTGATGAGCACGCGGTAAGCGAGGAAAGCTTCCATAAACTGCTGGGCGACGGGCGTCTGGCCATTACCATTACGCCACAGCAGGGCAATCGCTATCAGGGCGTAGTCCCGCGGGAGCGCGACAGCCTGGCAGGGTGCATTGAGGAGTATTTTGAACGCTCAGAGCAGATTCCCACCAGCCTGTTCCTGTTTTCCAGCGAAAACGGTGCCGCCGGCCTGATGCTTCAGCGCCTGCCCGGAGCCACTGAACAGGACGACAAACTCTGGGAGCGGGTCAACCATCTGGCACGCACCGTTAAAGCGGGCGAACTACTGGAACTGGACAGCGAAACCCTACTGCATCGGCTGTTCCATGAAGAAACCGTGCGTCTTTTTGACCCGGAAACCGTGGCTTTTCACTGCAGCTGTTCCAAGGAAAGAACTCTCAACGCGCTACAAGCGATTGGCAAAGACGAGTGTTACAGCATACTGGAGGAACGGGGAGCCATCGATATGGATTGTCAGTTCTGCCATGCGCACTATTGCTTCGATAGGAATGATATTGATCATCTTTTCGCTGGCCATACGCTACACTAGCCATGATTATGGATTCACCCGGAAGCCAGCAATAACGCGGCCTCCGGAGCAGTCGTTTTTTACCGGCGTCTCTGGCATAATAGCGCGCCTGAATTGACCCGATTGCTCAGTTTTTCGTCAATTTTGGGGGACGGCCTGAGTAATCACTAAGACATCCCGAGGGTGAGGTCGAAGTGAGCAACACTTATAATGATCTGAGTACAGCAAAGCTGGTCGAGCAGGCACTGGCACGCAGCGAAGGCCAGCTGGCCGCCAATGGATCACTGGTCGTAAAAACCGGTGGTCGGACCGGCCGATCCCCTATGGATCGCTACATTGTCGAAGAGCCAAGCACGTCTGACGACATCCACTGGGGTCCGATTAACCGCCCGTTTGAGGTCGATAAGTTCGACGCCTTATGGGATCGTGTAGAAGCCTACATTGCTGAAAAAGACAGCTTTGTTTCCCTGGTTCACGTTGGCTCCGACCCCGAACACTATCTGCCGGTCAAAATGACCACCGAAACCGCGTGGCAGAACCTGTTTGGCCGCAACCTTTTCATTCGCCCTGAAAACTACAACCATGCTGACAAGCAGGAATGGCAGATTCTCAACGCTGCCAATTTTGAGTGTGTGCCAGAGCGCGACGGTACCAACAGCAATGGCTGTGTGATCATTAACTTTGCACGTCGCAAAGTGCTTTTGGCCGGCATGCATTACGCCGGTGAGATGAAAAAAGCCATGTTCTCCGTGCAGAACTTTCTGCTGCCAGAAAAAGACGTGCTGCCGATGCACTGCTCTGCCAACGTAGGCGACGATGGAGAGACTTGCCTGTTCTTCGGCCTCTCCGGCACCGGCAAAACCACACTCTCCGCTGACCCTCACCGTTTCCTGATTGGTGACGATGAGCACGGCTGGGGCCCGGGCAGCGTTTTCAACATCGAGGGTGGCTGTTACGCCAAGTGCATCGACCTGAGCAAAAAGAACGAGCCCATCATCTGGGACGCTATCCGTTTCGGCGCTATCGTTGAAAACGTAACCATTGATCCGGAAACCCGCGAGCCGGATTACAACGATGTTTCCCTGACCGAAAACTCCCGTTGCGCCTACCCGCTTGAGCACGTAGAAAAGCGCGTGCTTGAAAACCGTGCCGGCGAGCCGTCCCACATCGTGTTCCTGACCTGCGACATGACCGGCGTACTGCCACCTGTGTCCATCCTGAGCCGTGAAGGCGCGGCTTATCACTTCCTGAGCGGCTATACGGCGCTGGTTGGCTCCACGGAAATGGGTTCATCGTCCAAACTGAAGTCCACCTTCTCCACCTGCTTTGGCGCCCCCTTCTTCCCGCGCCCGGCCGGCGTATACGCTGAGCTGCTTATGAAACGTATCGACGAGTACGGCAGCAAGGTCTTCCTGGTCAACACCGGCTGGACTGGAGGCTCACACGGCGAAGGCACTCGCTTCAGCATCCCGACGACACGTGCCATCATCAGTGCGATCCAGAACGGCGACCTGGACGATGTGGAAACCGAGCACCTGCCTGCCTTGAACGTAGATGTTCCCAAGCACATACCGGGTGTAGACGCCGGGCTGCTGAGCCCACGTAACACTTGGGCCAGCGCAGACTACTACGATGAGAAATCCAAAGAGTTGATCAATCAGTTCATCGAGAATTTCAAGAAATTTGATGTATCGGATGCAATAGTAGAGGCCGGCCCGAAACTCTGAGTCTGCCAACTATAAAAAAGCGCCGTGCGAAAGGAAAGCACGGCGCTTTTTTTTGTACTCTGATCTGACTGCGAGCTGTCATCCTCCACAAGGACCACGCCGGCCAAATCCTGGCATTACGCCAGGAGCATGCCTTACAAGTGTGCCGGCTTGTTGGCTGCTGCGCGCTCAGCCTGCCATTCTGTGAGTGTTTGTGCGGCTTTTCCGCCCTCAAGCGACCCTACGACTTCAAAAAAATCACTGCGCAGCGGGTCACTGACGACTTGCTCTCTTTTTTTGCTGCGAACTACATAGACCGTCTGTAAATTCTGGTGATCAAAGGCTCGCCATTGCTGAAGGTCTTTAAGCAGGGTGAACTCATGTCCTTCCAGTGCTTTAATAAGATCCTGAGTATTGGTCGTGCCTGCGCGCTCCACCGCATCCTTGTACTGATAAACAATGCCATAAGCGGTAGCTGCCGTGGAGGTAGGCCTTACACCGTATTTTTCGGTAAATGCCTCAGCAAACTGCTGGCCACGAACAAAGCCCAACTGATAGGGGATCATCCACTCCCAGGGAGTCGTAGATATAACGCCTTCCATGATGGTCGCTCCAACGTTCTGAGCAATCCCGAGTGTGATATTGGGCAAGACGATCTTCATTTTATCTTTCAGGCCCATCTCATAGGCGACCTTGAGGGCTCTCACCAAGTCGTCACCATATAAAACCAGAATCAGCACATCGGCTTCGCTTGCTTCAGCCGCACTGAGTGCTTCCTTGAAATCTTTAATGAACGCTCTTGGGAAAGGGGTCAGAGCATAGGGATGGGCTTCCTTGTCAGAAGTATTTGTAAATTCGCGGATAGACGCTTCCGAGGACCAGCCCCAGGTATAATCGGCTGTTACGTAAAAGTAGTTTGCATCACCGAACGTCGTGGTCAGATAACTTCCAAGCGCGTTCGCCGTCATCCATGCATTGGGGTATTCACGAAACATGTGATCGTGTCCTTCGCTACCTGTAGTGGCATTCGCGGAGGTTGTTGTACCAAAATAGAGGCGACCCAGTTCTTTTGCGACCTTGCCGGAGGCAATCGTCACTGCACTGGAAGCTCCGCCAAACACCATGTCCACCTTTTCCTGAGTGATGAGCTTTTCAGTGTTGGCAACGCCTCGCTCGGGAGAGCCTGCTGTATTGCGAATGATCAGTTCGGCTTTTTTCCCGAGGATTCCGCCGGCCTTGTTTATTTCTTCGACGGCCAGGAACGCTGCCAGTCTTTGCTGCAGACCAAGATCTTTGTAACGGCCTGACTGGGGGTAGTTAAATCCTAGCTTGATGGTGTCCGCTAATAGCGAAAAACTGCAGAATAAAAGTATAAATCCTACAAGTAAACTTGCTCTCCGTGTCATTTTTAATGATCCCTGATACGCTTTGTATTGTATTGATATCCGTCAAATATATCGTTATTCGGTATCAAAAATCAGAAATCTTAAGTTACGAATATCGCGGTTATCGTTAACAAATGTAGACGGCCACAAGGACTCAAAGAGCAAAGCTCCACTGCCAAGGCTGGCACTACTCAATGTTCTGTTTCATTAAAGCAACGAGTCGCCTGCTTCCGGTTTTATGACTATGCTTACGTTGGAGTTGTACGCACGCCGTATCCAACAGCGTGTGTCTGCGAGCAGCCGTTGCGGAGGGGACAGACTTGGCCGACAACAGAGACGTAACCGTCTTGTACGATGAGAGAGTGCTTGCCCATTATCCGGACACCAACGTCGACTTCCTGCCGGGCAGGCTGGACAAGCGGGTTCGGGCAATCCTGTCAGGGCTCAACGTACAGTGGAAGTATCCGGAGCATCCCGGTCGGCTGATCGCGATCATGGACCTGCTGGACCAGGAACCCATTCCCGGCGTGCGAATTGTCGGGGGGCAGAAGGCCACGCGCGATCAGCTGGCACGGGTTCACACCACGTCTTTTCTGGATGATATCTTTGCGCTGCGCAATCAGAGCGCCTGGTTGGACGTGGATACTACGGCGGTCTCACCGGGCAGCGTTGAAGCCGCAGAAGTTGCCGCCGGTACTGCTATCGCCGCTGTTGAGGCGGTAATAAAAGGCGACAGCAAGAGCGCGTTTGCGATTGTCCGTCCGCCGGGGCATCACGCCGAGCCAACTCGTGCACGGGGCTTCTGCCTGTTCAATAATGTTGCTGTGGCCGCCGCTCATGCGCAGGCAGAGCTGGGATGCGAACGGGTGCTGATTATCGACTGGGATGCCCACCACGGCAACGGCACCCAGGATATCTTCTGGGCAGATCCGGATGTGCTGTTTTTTGACATACACCGTGCTTCGCCCTTTTATCCCGGCAGCGGTGCGCTGGCAGACACAGGTGCGGGGCTGGGAGAAGGCACTGTCGTTAACGTTCCCATGCCCGGCGGCGCGGGCGATGCGGCGTACCTGAAAGCTCTGCGTGAAATCCTCGTGCCCGCTGCAGACTATTTCAAACCCGACCTGATTCTGGTCTCTGCCGGTTTTGACGCACACTCATTTGATCTCGCCCTCAACGTCACGTACGAGGGCTTTGCCGCGATGACCGGCGTTCTCAAGCAGATTGCTGACAAACACTGCGATGGCCGCCTGGCCATGATTCTTGAAGGTGGCTACAACACCGAATCCCTGTCCCGCAGCGTACACTCAGTCCTGCGCGTGCTGGCGGGCGCTGAGCCGCCAGAACCCAGAGTTTGCGGTATCGAGGAAGTCGATGCAGCTATCGAATTCCACAAAAGCGCGTTCGAACTGGATTGAATACTCTCAGGCGTAGAACAGCAGCGGTACAAATGCTACCAGTACCAGCGAAATACCCATGGCAATCAGTGGCATAATGATACGCTCATGGCGCTGGTAGAAAGTGCCAGTTTCCTGTTGGGCAGCCAGCACCTCGGCCTCTCCCACAACCTGCCGTGCCAGCAAATGGTTCAGGGCGACTGGCGGGCTCAGATAGCCCAACTCAAAGGCCACCAGGGTCACCATCCAGAAATGAATTGGATGGATACCGCTGGAATAGGCAATCGTTGCCACCGTCGCGGTGACCAGAATGACGGCGCCGAAGGCATCCATAATCATCCCAAGGATCACCAGAATCACCACCATCAGCACCATGGCAGACCATGCGCTGTCGAAGGCCTGAGGGAAGCTCTGCATGATCTGGGAGCGTTCAATCACGCCACCTATGCTTACCGACAACCCCAGTAGCAATAAAAGCGCACCAATCTCGGCGGTTGTGTCGTTGGTGGCTCCGCGCAAGCTGCGCTCCAGCCCTTGATGGTTGATCTCGCCAGACGCCCTGCCTTTTCGGTTTTTCAAACTTATGTGCTCATACAGCAGAATGGCCAGCATGATAACCGGCAACAGACGAGGTGCCGAAAATTCATCCATGCGTACGTCCAGCGCATAGCGGTAAAGCAACACAACAGCAACCATCACCAGTACGTAGGGGATCAACGGCCTGAAGGCCCGAAGCATGGCCGGCAAAGCCTGGGAAGTCGGCGCCAGATCAAATTTGCTCTGACGGTTTACGGTGAGCGCAACCAGAGTAAACATGGCAGCCGTTAACACAAATACCCAGATACCCCAGCCGAAAAGGTCGTCGGTGGTGACTTCCCGGTTGAGATACGCGATAACGACAACGAGCAGGCACGGGCGCAACACAACACCGAGGGAACCAGACATGGCGGTGGCTGCAAGCGCCAGTTGCCGGCGCGCACCGGCAGCTCTCAGCTCGCTATAGATAACAGCACCCGCAGCAATCACAAAAATCCCCGAGGCACCGGTGTACGCTGTCGGAATTGCAGCTACCAGTACAGCAACCACAGCCAGCATTTCCGGTGGCATGCGCCAGGGCCGGAACAGGTTGAACACCAGCGTCGCCATGCGGGTCTGTTTAAGCATCATGCCAACCCACACGTACAGACCCACATTCAGGAACATGTCCGCCAGTTCCATCATCTTGCCCAGATAGATCCCGATACCCGAGGCATGGCCAATCAGCGCGAAGTAAGTTCCGGAAATCAGACACATGACGGTGTACAAGGGCACCGCGAGAAAAGCCTTGTTCAGGCTTCCGCCGGGGATAAGATCCGGCGGTACGCGAATCAACCGGTGGAGGCTGGCCAGAGTGAGGCAAGCAAACCCGGTAACCCAAAAGTTGTGAAGTAACAGTTCGTCGGAGAAAATCGTTGTTTCAGCGCCCATACTCGACTGGCGGAAGATCAGGCTCGAACCCAGCAACATCGCATTTGCAACGGTTTGCAGCGTATAGGAGACCGTGTAATCCAGGTGCGTCTCCATGGCTCGCATCGCGATATGGTGGCGGGTCAGGGTTGCAGTACCGGCACACAGCATAACCAGTAGCACCAAAGTATAACGCTGGGATTCAAGGCCAAAAGCGATCAGATCGGCAAAGAATAACTCCACCGCACGATAGGCTTTCAGACCCGGCGTAAGCTGTCCCTGAAGGCTGTCATAACTTTGGTACGCGGCTTTACAGTCGGTGACCGAACGCTCGATGGCCAGCCGCACATCGGCAGGGTTTTTTTCCTGGACGCCCAGCAGTGCCGCCATAGAATCGTCTTCCGCTGGCCCCTGGGCGAGCTCCTGTGCTAACGCGGCTTCAATATTTCGTTCCGGATTACAGGTTGGTGCAACCGGATCCATGCGCAGCTTGTAATAACCGCTCCACAGCTGCTCGCCGCCGCGCAACATCTGGTTGTGGATATCGCTGCTTGTAGAAAAAAGAACCACAGACAGCAATAGGAGGCATGCAGGCAGCGACGAAAACCACTCCAGACCGCTACGACGTAAACCACCCTTGAACATAACTGAATACTCTATTAGATGCTCTGGAACCTTGACGGATTAAAGCAAGTCGTCCAGATCCATAGTCTCGACTTCTTTCTGCTGGTCATCCCAGAAAGTGCCAAGCTGGCCCAACGGTGTGCGGTGGCCGGTGTTCTCTACCCACAGGCGATCAGAGAGAGCAACAACCATATTGGTCGCCATAGCATCCACAAAGGCCCAATCCTCATTAGCAGGGCGGGCATCAAGCGACTGTGCGTGCTGACGGATCACCGCCTTCACCCCTGCTTCGTCGCCTTTATTGGTGGCTGCAATTGCATGAAATACGTGGCTAAGGCGAACGCCAGCTTCCTCGCCCTGACGATCGGTCATAGCCAGTCGCTCAAAGGCGTTCTCACCTTCGGGCAGCGCGCCAGGCATCATGGCCCATACGGTCGCTTTAAGTGCCATTGGAGCACCCCACCACTTGTCATTTTCCAGGCAGCTTGAGGCTCTCGCCACAACTGAGCCTACGTTCTTGGGAACACCGATGGACGAGGTAGACTGGATCTCTGAGTTGAGCGCCTGCAGACCCGAAAGCAGGCCGGCCAGGTATATGAACTCGTCCATGTCGTCGTCAAAATCCGGGCACTCACCTGTGCCAGGCTCACCGTAAAAAGCGTTGTGGTGCTCCCAGGATTTCAAATAACGCTTGGACGCCAAAGCGTAGGCACGCTTCTGGCGGATCATGGCGTCTTCAGCTGCATTGCCTTTCCTTTCATACAGGGCTGCCAGGGCCGCCAATTCGTGCTCACGACCCTGCTCTTCGGCACAACCGCCAGCAGCAAGATAGAGCATTACGGCCAGTTGGTCCGGCTCGCTGGTCACACGACCAAAGGACATGAGCAGCGGAGCTGTGGCCTCACTCATGGCGCAACCCATGGCCAGATCACCACTGGCCATCAGGTAGGGTATGGTGTGCTCGCGGGAAAAGCCCTGCATCACATCACCGGTGGTTTTGTAGATCATGTTGTTGACTGCGCCACAACCGGACAGAAGCGTGCCAAAGGCCAGAGCGACAAAAAAGCCCCTGAGCCGGGATGCCGAACATATCAACCCCTGCCCCACAGACTGCAGGCGGGCGTTACCCCGTAGGGAAGAGTCTGGAAATGAAATCCCGGAATGCATCATAGTTTCTGAGCCTTCTAAACGGTTTGCATTGTTATTCTGATTGCGCAGTTATCGCGTCTGGCTTTGTCGGCCTGTTACAGATTGTAACCAGAGCGACATTATGGCCTACAGGGCCCGTGCTTTTTGAGACAGACACCGCAAATGACGCCTGTGCACACAGTTTTTATCACACTCCGGATTTGCACAAAACGCCGTAAACCACTATAGATTCAGGCAGCCACACGCCGGTCTGGCTGCGGCTCCGATGGACAAAAACAAAAAAGGAATACCCGATGCGCAAACCTGAACTCGCGGCGACAATCGCAGAACGCACTGGCCTGACCCGTGAAAAAGCCAGTGAAGTGATTACCGCCTTTACGGATCAGATCTCGGCTGCCGCTGCACGCGGTGAAGACACTACCCTGATCGGCTTCGGCACTTTCAATATCCGCGCCCGCGAAGCGCGGGATGGCAGGAATCCTCAAACCGGGGCGTCTATCCGCATTCCCGCCAGCAAGACCGTCGGATTCAAAGCAGGCAAAGCATTCAAAGACGCGTTCCGCTGAGCAAAGGCCCGCCCGCTCTCACGGGTGGGCCTGTCTGAAACGCAGAGCCGCTTATCAGTTACCAGCCACGGAACCACACTCGGAGCGGGTCGCATCCACACGGCAGCGAATAGCCTTCATAAGCTTGATCGCACGCTCGTCATATATCCCGTCTTCGAGCAGTGACAGGCGCACTTTACGCAGCATCTTGTCGTACTCGGCCGTATCTTCCTGCGGCAGGTTCATCCACACGTTTTCCGGTATCTCGGCTTCGGCCTGAGCGATGATTTCGTAGGCTTCGTCAAGGCGCTTTATGGATTCATCACGCACCATCTGACCTGCGGATTCCGGGAAACGGTCACGATGGATAATCACCTGGAAATTCATATACCCGAGCGCATATTTAACCACTGCGCCATTAGGCTTAACGCCCTTGTAAAGTTCCAGAGGGGCATAGGCAACGGCCGGGGCATAGGCGAGATCCACACTGCCGTTGTTAAACTTACCGGCGAAGTTGGCGGAATTGGAACCGACTACCGATGCCCCTACATGGCGAACCATGCGAACAGACGCCTGATCGTAATCGAGTGTCGCAATACGCTTACCCTGAAGCTTCTCAACGGAGTTGATGTTGCGGTCACGGGTATGCAGGTATATTGCGCCAGCCGGGAACATACCCACCACCTCATAGGGACCTTCCGTCAGCAATGGGCGGGCATTGGGCTGACTCAGGGTGTTATAAAGCAGGCGCATTTCTTCTTCACCGGGTACGGCACCCATGGCTTCCAGACTACCGGTGAACTTGTTGAATTCGCGGGCGCGGGTGCCCGTAAGCAGCACCGCATCGCACTGACCCGCCTTGAAGTCTTCGGCGGCGACTTTTTCATCCGTATAGGCACTCAGATTAAGTTTGATACCACTTTTGAGCGCAACAGGCTGGAACGTTTTCGTGATCGCAAACAGCGGCCCGTTGGCTCCTACCGGATCAAACACGCAAAAGCTTCGTTCCAGGATGTCCGCGCCGGCTTCAGCATTGGTCTGGGCGTACCCCAGCGAGGGCAGAGAAAGGCTGGCGCAAAGAGCGGCCGCCAAGGCCATCCGTTGCGGGAAGGTTACTGATGTCACGGGACGACTCCTGAATTATTATTGTCTGGCTGCGGTACTTATAGTTTTACCTGCCGAGCCACGTATTGTTGTGCCAACAGTATGCCGGCAGGAACAAGAATACGTTGGCACAGACGCCCCGTTTCAAGAGTTTTAAGCAACATGTGAGATTATGTGATCGCGTCGACAGAGGTTGGCCAACCTCTGTCGCATTTTCGATAGGATTTACAGCTTCAGGCGCTGGCCCAGACCTCCTGCCCCTCCACCAGCGTCAGCCGCACAACACCAGGTAAAGATTGGCCCAACACCGGTGCGTGGTGGCCTGCAGAGATTAGGGTCTGTCGGTCTGGGGTCCAGTTTGCGCCAGGATCAAACACACAAATATCTGCAAGGTCATCGTTACTAATCGTTGCGGTTCGGCCGATCACCGATGCCGGGCCCGAGGTAAGGCCGCGAACCAGCTCCGCGAGTTTGAGCTCACCGCGCTGAACCAGGCGGAGGCCCAGCGAGAGCACGCTCTCTATGCTGGAAAGGCCTGGCTCAGTGGCCGGCAAGGGCGCCTGTTTGGCTGCGCTGTCGTGGGGCAGATGCTGGCTTACGATCGCATCGATCAGCCCTTCGCGAACGCCGGCAACCAGAGCCTTGCGATCCGCTTCCGAGCGCAGCGGCGGGCGCAGGTGAAAACGGCTGTCAAAGCCTGCCAGCGCGTCTTCTGTAAAGGCAAGCTGATGCATGGCCACGTCGGCCGTCACAGCAATTCCGCGACGCCGCGCGTCGGCGATCATTTCAACACTGCGGCCGCAGGAAAGCTGGCTCAGGTGCAGCCGTACGCCGGTTTCTTCTGCCAGCAAAAGCATTTCCATAACCGATGCGGTTTCTGCCACCTCCGGAATACCCAGCAGACCGAGCCGGGACGTCACCAGGCCGTCATGAGCGTAGCCGTCCGCCGCCAAGGACTGGTTTTCCGGTCGGAACATCACCGTAAGACCAAAGGTTTGGGCATACGCCATACAACGGCGAAGTATGCGAGCATTGCGTACCCACCGGGATCCGTTACCAACGGCAATGCAGCCGGCAGCGGTAAGACCCTCCATATCACTGAGCATCTCCCCTTCCAGCCCCCGGGTCACCGCGCCCACGGGCAACACCCGGACGGAAGAACTGGTAGCCGCTGCGTCCCGGATCAGATGTGTAACGGCTCTGGAGTCATTAACCGGTGAGGTTTCCGGGGAGGCACATACCGTCGTAAATCCGCCTCGGGCCGCAGCGCGGGTTTCCGAGGCGATGTTGCCCTTCTGGCCATTGCCCGGCTCCCGCAGATTGCAGTACAGATCCACAAACCCGGGAGTGATCACACACCCTTCAGCATTAAACGTCTGGTCTGCATCGGCCTGCTTGGCGGCCTCACCGATGGCGGCAATGCGCCCATTGCGAATCAGTAGCGCAATGTTTGACGTTTCACTTCCACGCCCATCCAGCAGTTGGCCACCGGTAATCTTCAGACTGGCGCCGGAGGAATGCTCGTTACCACTCATGCGAGGCCCCGCTCAGTCAGTTCGTTCAGCTTCTGCTGGCGCTCTGCCACTTGCCCACCCATCGCCATGGACATCACAGCCATGCGGATGGCAATGCCATTGGTCACCTGGTTCAGGATGACCGATTGCGGGCCATCCGCCACGGCGGACTCGATTTCCACACCGCGGTTAATCGGGCCCGGATGCATGACAATGCATTCCGGATGTGCCAGTGCGAGCTTCTCCTGGCTCAAACCGTAAAGCCGGTAAAACTCACGTTCGCTCGGCAGTAACGCCCCCTCCATACGTTCTTTTTGCAAGCGCAGCATAATCACCACATCCAGGTCTTTCATGCCCTTGGCCATGTCGTATTCCACGGTGCAACCAAGGCTCTCAACATCGCTCGGTAACAGCGTGCCGGGTGCAATGACCCGGATCTGTTCGGCACCCAACTCATTCAACGCACGGATCTGGGAGCGAGCGACCCGCGAGTGCAGAACATCCCCTACTATGGCAACTTTAAGTCCTTCAAATGCGCCCTTGTGCTGGCGAATGGTCAGCATGTCCAGCATGGCCTGGGTGGGGTGGGCGTGGCGGCCGTCACCGGCGTTAATAATAGCAACCCTTGGGGTAACACTCTCTGCAATAAAGTGCGGCGCGCCGCTTTGAGCATGACGCACTACAAACATATCGCTGGCCATGGCCTCAAGGTTCAAAAGGGTATCTGAGAGCGATTCGCCCTTGGAGGTAGCCGAGGTGTTGATGTCAAGGTTGAGTACGTCTGCAGAGAGTCGTTTGGCGGCGAGCTCAAACGTGCTGCGAGTGCGAGTACTGGACTCGAAGAACAGGTTAACCACCGTTCGCCCCCTCAACAGGGGCACTTTCTTGATGCTTCGCTCGCCCACTTCAATAAACGAATCCGCGGTATCGAGAATGTCAGTCAGCAGATCCCGGCCCAGACCATCCAGAGTCAGAAAATGCCGCAACTGGCCGTCCCGGGTTAGCTGCAAATGGTTGGGGGAAGCTGCGTTTGCGATCATGGTTTGCCTGCTATCGGGTTCGGGGGTTTACTGTCCGGCTTCCTGGAGTTCGATCCGGAGCGGATCCGGGCCGCGAAGTTTTACGCGTTGCTGTGCTTCAAGCGCCAGTGCCTGCCCTGCCACATCGGGCTGGATGGGCAGCTCGCGCGCACCGAGATCAATAAGGGTGGCGAGTATGATACTGGCTGGCCGGCCATAATCGAACAGTTCATTCATTGCAGCACGTATGGTGCGGCCACTCATGATGACGTCGTCAACCAGGATGATATCCCGGCCTTCGGTATCAAAAGGCAGGTTTGAGGGCGTGACCTTCGGGTTCAGGCCAATGCGGCTGAAATCGTCCCGGTAGAAAGAGATATCCAGCTCGCCAAACGGCTCTTCAATACCAAGACGCTTACCAAGAATATCTGCTATCCAGACTCCGCCTGTGCGGATGCCGACCAGCACAGGCGACTCGATACCGCGCTCTGTGAGCAGTCGGCGCAGTCCGTTTTCCAGCTTATCCAGCAGCTGGTCTATACCAAGCAATGCGCTCATTACATCCTCACTTATTTATTCTGTTTGCAACCGACACCAGGTTTCCAGTATCAGCACTGCGGCAAGATCATCCACTCCGTGGCGACCAAAATCCCGGCTGCCGCCGGCGGCCATGACTTGGCCCTTGGCTTCATAGCTGGTCAGGCGCTCATCCACCATTTCTACCGGAATATGAAAGCGGCCATGCAGACGCTTTCCAAATTTGCGAGCGCGGCCACACATATCATTTTCGCTGTCGTCCATGTTCAGGGGCAGGCCTACCAGCACCAGATCTGGCTGCCATTCCCCAAGCAGCTTTTCGAGCTGACTCCAGTCCGGCGTTCCGTTGTCGGCAGTAATCATGGCCAGGGGCCGGCCAGTGCCAAGCATTTCCTGGCCGATAGCCACGCCAATGCGGCGCAGCCCGAAATCAAAAGCCATGACGCTGCGACGACCGGCTTCAGGCATGCCCCACCGTTTCACTGAGCTGGTTCAAATCAATTCCGATGAGTTTTAGAACGGCGTTGTAACGGTTTGTCCAAGGTGTTCGGAACAGGATATCTGTGGTTGCCGGGCAGGTCAGCCAGGCGTTGCTCCCTAACTCTTCTTCCAGTTGCCCCCCTCCCCAACCGGAATAGCCCAGAGCCATCAGGAACTCTTCCGGGCCTTTGTTGTGGCCAATACCGGCGAGTATGTCACGTGAGGTGGTCAGCATAACGTCGTCAGTGACTTTCGCGGTAGTCTGCCAGCTCGCGCCCGGCGAATGCAAAACGAAGCCCCGTTCCGGCTCAACAGGGCCACCGCTGAACACGGGCAAATCGAGCTCTCCACCCTGGAGATCAAGCTGCTCCAGAATTTCCCCAAGATGAATATCCAGAGGTTGGTTGATCATCAACCCCAGGGCTCCGTCATTAGAGTGTTCGCACAGGTAAATAACAGCTCCGTGAAACCGGGGATCCGCGAGATAGGGCGAAGCCACCAGAAAGTGATGCCTCAGGCTATGAGGAGAATGTTTCGATGCCGTCATCCGGATGTCAGCCCCCGTTGCTGGAAGGACCAAGTGCGTATGATTTCCAGTTCGTCCACCTCTTTCCGCATCTCATCCGGAAAAGGCGCAAACGGTGCGGCCATCCTGACAATACGAATCGCCGCGTCATCAAGCAGGGTGCTTCCGGACGATTGCAGAATGGCCACTTCCTTGATTGTGCCATCTTTCTGCATGGATACCAGCATTCGCAGAGTGCCATAAACTCCGGCACGGCGGGCTTCGGTGGGATAATTGATGTTCCCGACACGCGTCACCTTGCTGACCCAGTTCTGCACATACCAGGCGTTGGTGGACTTCAGGGTGGAGGCAGCCGTTACCCTCATCACCCTAGGCTTCCGCGCGTAAGCCTGCTGCTGGGCATCAAATCGGGCCTCGAGGCTGGCAATCTCCAGACTGCGCTCCATCAGGCTTTTCTTCTCTCTTACCGGCAAAGGCTCTTTTTCCGGCCTGGTGCGCTGCTCCGGCTTCTGAACCTGCAGGCTCGACTGGCTTTGTGTCTGCACAACCGTCTGTTCCTGGTGGCGAACCGGCTCGGTTTGTGCCTGTGGCTCGGGCTGTACCTGAGCCACCTCTGGCTGGCTGATTTCGGAAGGCTGCGGCGTCGTCATCTCCCGAGGGTCTTCCTCGGTGCCACTGCCCTGTTGGCTGGTCTGGGCCAGAAAGTCTGCCTTCTCAGGCGCCTGCTCGTCATCAAATTGCGACAGGGTGATTTCCATGGTCTGGGCGGAAGAACGCGGCAACTCCGGAGCAAAGGTGATTCCCAGCACCACAACTGCATGCACCACCAACGCCATGAACAACGTGAAGGAAAACCTGTCGAAATCGCTTACCTGCCCTGCCATGACTAAACTCGTTCCTGTCGTTGCCCCTGACCCATGATTTCCCCGTTAGCTCCGGTTAAGACGTTTCTCAACGGCGTCCATCAGAATACCTGCGATATCTGTTCCGAAAGTGTCATCCAGCTCCCGGATGCAGGTTGGGCTGGTCACATTGATTTCAGTAAGATAATCACCAATGACGTCCAGACCCACAAACATCAGACCTTTTTCTTTTATGACCGGGGCCACTCGCGCACAGATCTCCCGGTCGCGGGCTGTGAGCTCGCGCCCCTCGCCCCTGCCACCGGCCGCCAGATTGCCGCGATTCTCGCCTTGCGACGGAATTCGCGCAAGCGCGTAAGGCACTGCTTCGCCCTCGATCATCAGGATGCGCTTGTCGCCGTCGCTAATTTCCGGAATGTATTTCTGGGCCATGGCCTGATGAGCACCATAGTTGGTCAGGGTTTCAATAATCACACCCAGATTAAAGTCGTTTTCCTTGACGCGGAAAATAGAATGGCCACCCATACCGTCCACCGGCTTCATAATCATGTCGCCATGCCGAGCGTAAAACTCCCGGAAACGCTTCGCCGACCGGCTTACCAATAAAGGCGGTGTCAGATCCTCAAACTGAGTTGCGAACAACTTTTCGTTACAATCCCGCAAAGTTGCTGCCGGGTTAACCACCAGAGCGCCTTGCTGCTCGGCAGATTCAAGAATGTAGGTGGCAATCAGGAACTCGCGATCTACGGGTGGATCCTTGCGCATGAGAATCACATCAAGATCACCGAGCGCGCGATCCCTGGCCGGGCCGAAGCTATACCAGTTTTCGGGATCCATGTGCACCGTGAGGCTGCGCGTGTGGGCCATGGCTTTGCCACCATCCATATACAGATCTGGCAACTCCATGTATTCGATTTCCCAGCCGCGATTTTGAGCCGCCAGCAACATCGCCAATGAACTGTCTTTTTTGAAATGGATATCCTCAATCGGATCCATCACGATCCCGAGTCGAACTGTCATAGTGCGTCTTGAGCTCCTGAGAGGTTAAAAACACGAACCGGTCTGCAGAGTGAACCGGGCAATAAGTGCTATGCTGAGGCATCAGATGGTATTGTACCCGAGCCCTGAATGCATCCGGAGAAATCCTTGGTCAATTACGTGATGTTTCGGGCAGAAGTACATTTAGTCACAAAGTAATACTTTTTATCAGGCCATCGATAATCTATAAATGAGCGGGGTTTATAGAAGAACCTTAAGGTTTATGCTAAAAACCTCCGCTTGAAAACAATGACAGTCGCTGAGCGCAAGGCACCTGGACAATGGATGACAACTTCGAGAACTTGAAGATCATGGTGATCGACGACAGTAAAACCATCCGTCGCACCGCAGAAACCCTCTTGAAAAAGGTTGGTTGTGAGGTTATCACCGCGACAGACGGTTTTGATGCTCTGGCAAAAATTGCCGACTCACAACCGGACATCATTTTCGTGGATATCATGATGCCCCGCCTGGATGGCTACCAGACCTGTGCGCTCATCAAGAATAATTCCGCTTTCAAAAAGACGCCGGTTATCATGCTCTCCAGCAAGGACGGCCTTTTCGATAAGGCAAAGGGCCGCATTGTTGGCTCTGACGAATATTTGACCAAACCGTTCAGCAAGGATGAGCTGCTCAATACGATCCGTCACTATCTACCCGTGACGGCACCGTAAACCTGCTGACATAAAGAACCATCGAGGAAACCATGGCTCGCATTCTGATTGTTGATGACTCTCCTACCGAGGTTAAGAAAATTTCCACCATTCTGGAAAAGCACAAACACGATGTGCTTACCGCCGATAATGGCGCCGATGGTGTTGCCAAGGCTCGCGCCGAAACCCCGGATCTGGTCCTCATGGATGTGGTCATGCCTGGCCTCAACGGCTTTCAGGCAACCCGCCAGCTGACCCGGGCTCCGGAAACGGCGTCCATCCCTGTGATCATTGTCACCACCAAAGATCAGGAAACCGACCGCGTTTGGGGCACCCGCCAAGGGGCAAAAGGCTACTTGGTGAAGCCGGTTAACGAAGACGACCTGATCAAGACAATCAACAGTCTGATTGCCTGATCCCCAACCGTGGAGTAAGCATGTCCGCCCAGGCCGCCCCCTTTGCCGTTCTGACGGATATCGCCCAGCGCAGCCGGTCCATGGCCGCTGGCCTGCCGGAACAACAGGAAGCCGTAGAACTGTGGAACGGCATCGGCTTTGTTCTTGCGGGTGAGCGCTATGTCGCACCGATGGGTGAGGTCAGTGAAATACTGCACGTCCCCCGGTTTACGCACATTCCGGGGGTGCGGCCATTTCTGCTGGGCGCAGCCAACGTTCGCGGACGCCTCCTTCCCCTGGTAGACCTTGCCGGATTCTTTGACATCCCCCGCTCATCTCGCAGCCAGCGGGAGCGGCGGGTTCTTGTGATTGAGCAAGGTGATATTTTCAGCGGCCTGGTCGTCGATACCGTGCTGGGCATGCAGTACTTTGCAACCGACAGTTTCAAGGCAGCGCCAACGGGTGTGCCTGAAAATGTTCAGCCGTTTGTCGCAGGCGGCTATGAACGAAACGAAGAAGTCTGGAAAGTGTTTTCCGCCGTCGACCTGCTCGATGACGAACGCTTTCTCGACGTCGCGCAGTGGTAAGGGTCATCACCGTGGCAGGACATACGCCCTGACTGCCTGAAGCCTGATTAAAAACAATTTGCCAAATTCTTGAAGAGGCCGGGAGCCAGAAAATGAAAAACAGAGCCGGAAGAATCGGTACAGGCCAAGGAGGCAACAAACTCGTTGCCGGCCTGATCGCCTCACTGATCGCATTCACCGTCCTGCTCGTTGTGGTCCTGTTTATCGTTAACAGGGACAGCCAGAACGATCAGGAATATATCGCCAACTCCGCTGAGCTCAGGGTGCTTTCACAGGAAATCGCAAAAAACGCGACTGAGGCCGCCGGCGGTACCGCTGAGGCATTCAACCAGTTGCGCCGCTCCCGCGATGAATTCCAGAAGCTCTGGGCCAACGTGACCGAAGGCAACCAGGAAACCGGCCTGCCACCTAGTGAACTGGCCCGCGAGAGCGGCGTTCAGCAGCACTGGAACACGGTTCGCGAGAACGCTGACAGCATTCTGTCCACCCGGGATGCGGTGCTTGGCCTGCACGAAGTAGCGCGCACCCTGAACGAAACCATTCCCCAGCTTCAGGTTGAATACGACGATATCGTACAAATCCTGCTGGACAACAACGCACCGTCTGCACAAATTGCACTGGCACAGCGTCAGTCACTGCTGGCAGAGCGGATTGTTCGCTCGGTGAACAACGTGCTTTCCGGTGACGAAGATGCCGTTATTGCCGCCGACCGGTTTGGCCGCGACGCCAGCCTGTTTGGCCGGGTACTCGAAGGCCAGCTTAACGGCAACCTGGCCATGGGCATTTCGAAGGTAAACGACGAAGATGCCATTTACGGCCTTGAAGCGGTTGATGAACTGTTCGAGTTCGTTTCCCAGAACGTAGACGCTATCCTTGAAGCCTCTCCCGACCTCTTCAAGGTACGCACCGCAGCCAGCGACATCTTCCAGAATTCCGAAATCCTGCTTTCTGAACTCTCTGTTCTGGCCGAAAGCTTCCGCGCCCAGAGCGGCTCGCGGCTAATCAGCCCGACTCTGGCCTTTATCATTCTGGCTGCCATGGCCGCCATGGTTGTGTTTATCGGCCTCGCCCTGTACCGGGAAGCCCAGACGCGCCTGGCAACCACTCAGGAGCAGAATGAGCAGAACCAGAATGCGATCCTGCGGCTGCTGGACGAACTGGCCGATCTGGCCGACGGTGACCTCACCGCAGAAGCCACGGTAACCGAGGACTTTACCGGCGCCATCGCCGACTCCATCAACTACGCGATCGATCAGATGCGCGGACTGGTACAGGCGATTCGTGGTACAGCGGTACGTGTGGCCTCAGCAGCCCAGGAAACCCAGTCTACTGCCATGCACCTGGCAGATGCTTCTGAGCACCAGGCCCAGGAAATTGCCGGCGCCTCTGCAGCGGTTAACGAAATGGCCGTATCCATCGACCAGGTATCTTCCAACGCTGCGGAATCTTCAGCGGTAGCGGAACGCTCGGTTGCCATCGCCAAGAAAGGCGCGGAAGTGGTACAGAACACCATCCGTGGCATGGATAACATCCGCGAGCAGATCCAGGAAACATCGAAGCGGATCAAGCGTCTGGGTGAATCTTCCCAGGAGATCGGTGACATCGTATCCCTAATCAACGACATTGCCGACCAGACCAACATCCTGTCCCTGAACGCTGCAATTCAGGCCTCCATGGCCGGTGACGCTGGCCGGGGCTTTGCGGTGGTTGCGGACGAAGTTCAGCGCCTTGCAGAACGTTCCTCTGCGGCAACCAAGCAGATTGAAGCGCTGGTCAAGACGATCCAGTCGGACACCAACGAAGCGGTTATCTCCATGGAGCACACCACCGCCGAGGTGGTACGTGGTGCTCGCCTGGCACAGGATGCGGGTATTGCCCTCGAGGAAATCGAGAACGTATCCATGAGTCTTGCAGAGCTGATTCAGAACATCTCCAACGCTGCTCGCCAGCAGTCATCCTCTGCGGCGCACATTTCCAATACGATGAACGTTATCCAGGAAATCACTTCCCAGACATCGTCCGGTACCAACGCAACCGCGAAGTCTATCGGGAATCTGGCAGAAATGGCGTCCGAGCTGCGATCCTCCGTTGCCGGCTTCACCCTGCCTGAAGAAGACATGGTCGATTACGAGGAAGAGGAAGACAGCAACGTTCCGGTGGTGGGCTGATACACAGCCCGGGAATAATGGCGGTTTATGTCCGAACTTCATAACAACCCGTCACCTGCTGAGAGCACTTGGTTTCTGCGCCGTCTTCCTGACATGGACGAGGCGCAGTTCAGCCAGTGGCAGATACTGCTGGAACACCGCACGGGAATGACGCTGCCTGCAGAGCGCCGCTCGTTTCTGGAGACCAATCTGGCTATCCGGATGCGGGAAATAGGCTGCAGCAGTTATCAGGCCTACTACGAAACGATTGTTCTGGGCCCGGATGCCATACGGGAGTGGTCAACACTGGTTGACCGGCTGACAGTGCAGGAAACCCGTTTTTTCCGGGACCCTGACGCCTTCCGACTGGTTGCCGACTATGTTCTCACGCGGCCTCGGGAGCAGTTCCGGAAGCATGCCCTTGAAGCCTGGAGTGTCGGATGCTCCACAGGTGAAGAGCCCTACACTCTCGCCATGGTGCTGAACGAGTGTATGAACCAGCTGACACTGCAACCGCTGTATGGCGTAACCGGCTCGGATATCAGTTCGCCGGTGATCGAGAAGGCCCGGATTGGCCAGTTTAATGCCCGCAAGTTACTGGGCATGGAAGAGCACATGAAGACCCGGTATTTTCGCCCAGCCGAGCGGAATACTGTTGAAATTGTCGATAGCATCCGGGAGCGTGTCTGTTTCACCAGATTAAATGTGTTGGATCTGGACAAAGCACCCATGCACGGGATGAACATTATTTTCTGCCAGAATCTGCTGATCTATTTCCGTCGCTGGCGCCGGCGGGACATTGTCAGGCGACTTGCAGAGCGGCTGGCGCCCGGGGGACTACTGGTTCTGGGCCAGGGAGAGCTGACCGACTGGCAGCCCCCCGGCCTGCAAAGAGTACCCTCGGAACATGTACTGGCGTGGATAAAACGCCAGACTGACGAAGAATAACCGGAGAGGTTATGGGCAACCACCATGACAGCATCGCCCTCGACTGGGTTCGGGGCGAGATACAGGACACGCTGACTCAGGGTCAGCATGCGCTGGAAGCGTATGTCGAGAATCGTGACGACACCGCTCGCCTGCGCTTCTGCCTGAATTATCTCCATCAGGTGCATGGCACTCTGAAGATGGTTGAGCTTTACGGTGCGGCCTTGCTGACCGAAGAAATGGAGAAACTCACCCAGGCGGTGTTGAACAACAGCGTCGCCAGCGTGGACGAAGCCGTTAATGTCCTTATGCAGGCGATCCTGCAGCTTCCGCAGTATCTGGAACACCTGGGCAGCAGCCAGGATGATTTCCCCATGGTACTGCTGCCTTTGCTGAACGATCTCCGGGCCGCACGAGGCGACTCTCTGCTTTCAGACACCTCGCTGTTCAAACCTGATCTTGGCCCGTCGCGTATGCAGGTTGCAGGCAACGTTTCCCAGCGCCTGCAGGATCCCCAGGTACTCGGTCATATTCGTAAACTTCGCCAGATGTACCAGTTTGCCCTTGCCGGCGTCATTCGCGAAGAAGACCTCAACGCACAGTTTGCTTATCTGCAAAAAGTCATTCATCGGCTGGTTCGCTTGTGCCAGAAAACACCCCGCGGGGAACTCTGGAAAGCCGCAGCAGCCTTCGTGGAAACGCTCGAGGCCAGGGCCAATCCGGTCAACGCCGCGGTTAAATCCTTGCTGCGGGACCTCGACAGCGAAATCCGCCGTCTCATCGATGAGCATGGCGATATCCTCGCGCAGCCAGCGCCCGACGCGCTGCTGAAACACTTGCTCTATTACGTTGCCCGGGCACGGGATCTGGATTCCGAAAAAGTGCGGGATCTGCGTAGCCGCTATCAACTCGAGCAGGCTCTACCCTCTGAGGATGACGTAGATGCTGCCAGGAACCGTGTTTCGGGCCCAGGTCGGGAAGCCATCCACTCTGTTGTCAGCGCGCTTAATGAAGAACTTGCCAAGCTGAAAGATCAGCTGGACCTGTTTGTCCGCTCAGAAATACGGCAGAACAGTGAACTTGAAGATCTTCTCCCTGGTCTGGTGCAGGTTGGTAATACGCTTGCTGTACTGGGTCTGGGAATTCCGCGAAAGGTCATTACAGAGCAGATCGAACTGGTTGAAAAACTCAGCGCCCAGAGCGAACTGGTCGATGATGGCACCCTGATGGACATCGCCGGAGCTCTGCTTTATGTGGAGGCCAGCCTCGCTGGCCTGGACAGTGACCGGCAGCCGGAGCGCTCCGGAAATAACAGCGACAACCTGCCTCTCAACCATGGTTCCCGCGAGCTCGGGGAAGCCAGTAGCGCCCTCCTGAGGGAGTCCCGTAACACACTGGAGCAGGTAAAATCTGCGGTCATCAACTTTATTGCGTCCCAGTGGGACACCCGTGAGATTGAGCATGTCCCCGGCCTGCTCCACAGTATCCGCGGCGGCCTGAGCCTGGTTCCACTGGAGCGTGTGGCCGGTATGCTAGCCTCCGCCGAACGCTACATTTCAGACGTTCTGCTCAGCGACAGACATGTGCCCGACTGGAAACAGCTGGATACCCTGGCTGACGCGGTCACCAGTATTGAGTACTACCTGGAACGCCTGGCCGAGGGCATCAGTGATAACGAAGACATTCTGCGAATCGCAGAAGAAAGTCTCGCCAGCCTTGGCTTCCCCGTGGGTGAAGAACCGACCTGGGGTAACGAACCTGCCCATGATAACGTGCCGGTTGTAGCGCAAGCCGAAACCAAAACGTCGGATGGAGATCTTCTGGACGACGAGATTCTCGGTATCTTTATCGAGGAAGCCGAGGAGGTTCTACAGACCATCCACGAGTTTTACCCACGCCTGCGTCAGAACCACGACGATCGACCGGCACTGACAGAAGTCCGTCGGGCGTTCCATACGCTCAAAGGCAGCGGTCGGCTCGTAGGCGCAAACAGTCTTGGAGAGCTGGCTTGGTCTGTGGAAGATCTGCTGAACCGGGTCATCGACCAGAGTATCAAGCCAAACGACGATCTGTTCACTCTGATAGACGACGTCAACGCCCGTATTCCTTCACTGATTCAAGAGTTCCGTGAAGGCCAGGTAGCTGGCGACGTAGCCGGGTTGATTGAACGCGCGGAGTCCATGACGACAACTCGTCGCAGCGACAGCGAACAAACCGTTACTGCCGCCGACACGTTGGCCGAACTGGCATCCGAGGAAACCCCGGTGCCGGATGTAACGGCCGGCAATGACCAGCAAGACGATCTGATTGACGATGAGATCCTTGAGATTTTCATCGAGGAAGCCGGCGAGGTTCTGGATACTATCCGGGAATACCTGCCCATGCTGCTACGCCAGCATGACGACCGCAGCGCCCTTTCCGAAGTGCGGCGCGCATTCCACACCCTTAAAGGCAGTGGTCGCATGGTCGGTGCGCTGGTGGTAGGAGAGCTGGCCTGGTCTGTAGAAAACATGCTGAACCGCGTAATCGACGGCAGCATTTTCATGAACGACGACATTGCCAGCCTGCTGGATGACGCCACCGGCATGCTTCCGGCTCTGATGAGTGATTTTGAACACCATCAGCCGCCTTCAGTCGATCCGGCTGGCCTTGAAGCGCGCGCCACTGCCCTGGCTAACGGCGAAATCCCCGACACCAGCACCATGCCAGCCGCAGAAGCGAACGGTGTAAACGGTGCCGATGCAATGGAACTGCCGGACATAGAATACGACGCAGATGAAGGCGGCGTTGACCCGGTGCTGCTGGATATTTTCGAGATCGAAACAGAAACCCATCTGCAGACCCTTAAAGAGTTTCTGGCGTCAGCTGGCGACAAGGTCAATGTTTCCTATACCGACAACCTTTCCCGGGCCCTTCATACTCTCAAAGGCAGTGCCCATACGGCGGGAATCACCCCAATTGCAGCGGTCATTGCCCCGCTGGAGCGCTTCATCAAGGAGTCCCGAGCCCAGAACCTGCGCGCCGGCCGCGATGTGCTGTCGCTTATTGAAGCAGCCTGCGACTTCCTGACACAGGGTCTCGCGCAGATTCGCAGAGAGCCCCAGGCTTCACTGCCCGGCACCGAGGCCTTCCTCGAAGAGCTCGAGCACGTCACCAGCGAAACGCTCCGTATTTACAACGAAGACGCCAGCTATGGCCGGCAACAGCCCGCACCCTCCCAGCTCGTGCAACTGTTCCTGAATGATGGCCTGGACGTTGTTCTGAATGCTGATCTTATCCTTGATCAGTGGGCAGATAATCCGCAGGACACCGAATCACTCCAGCGCCTCAATGCCGAACTGGTACAGCTTACCGATGCAGCGACCGACGCCGGCCTGCCAGATGTCGCCGCTTTGTCAGAAGCATTGCAAAAAGTCTACAGCGCAACCATTACCCCGAATGAAGCACCGGTTGAACAGTTCTTCTCGATCGTTCGCAACGCCCATGAACACCTGATCAATATGATGGATCAGGTTGCAGCCGGGCTCGCGATCGAGTCTGGCGACGAGCTGGTTTCCGAACTTGAGGCCCTTGCGCAATCCATAATCGGGCAGGAAATCCAAGGCTCCAGCGCCTTCGATCAGGAGTTCACCGAAGACCTGGAAGAAATTGATCTCAGCTTTGACATGGATGAACTGGAAACGGCCGAAGATGGAAAGACTGACGCGGTCCAGCAGCCATCCTCCAACCTGCCTTTACCAGAAGCGTCCGACAGCGAGCTGGATGAAGAGCTTGCGGAAATATTCCTCGAAGAAGCCCGCGATCTGATCGACAGCACTGCTGATGCGCTGCAGAGCTGGAGCGAATTTACCGGCAACCTCGATATCCTGCGTTTGCTTCAGCGGGATTTGCATACTCTGAAAGGCGGCGCACGCCTGGCTGATGTTCCGGCAGTGGGCGACCTCTCCCACGAACTTGAAAACCTGTTTGAGGGGCTGACCGAACAGCGGCTAGCAGTCAACGACGAGCTGTCAGACCTATTGTTCCGCTGTCATGACCGGCTGGCTGGCATGGTAGAAAACATGGAGGCGAAGGAGCTTCCGCGCCCGGCACCGGATCTGACCAGCGAAATCCGGGCCTACATAGACAATACAACCGGCTCGCGACCGGTAACGGATGTAACTGTATCCGATGAGGGTGCGCTCCCGGTACTGGAACCTGAGGACGCTGACAGGCCTGAAGAGCTCGATCACAGTGCCTATCTCTCGCACATGGACCCAGAGCTGATCGGTATCTTCCTTGAGGAAGCCTACGATCTGATCAACTCCACAGGCAGTGCGCTGCACACCTGGAGTGAAGATCCGTCCAATCGTTCAGTCGCCGCAGAGCTGCAACGCGACGTTCATACTCTCAAGGGTGGCGCCCTGATGGCCGGGGTGGTCGCTATTGGCGAGCTGACCCACGTGCTTGAAGATCTGTTCGAGAAAGTGGCAGAGGGCCGGCTGGAAGCCAGCAGTGACATGACCGATCTGCTATTTGCCTGCCATGACCGGCTGGCGCAGATGGTTGAACAGGTCGCTACTCAGAAACCCTGCCCCCCTGCCAGCGATCTGGTAGATCAGGTTGAAGCCAGTCTCCTTGGCGAATCGGTACCTGTAGCGGTGTCTGCGGACAGAGACGTTACCGCGCCACTTCCGGACATCACGCAAGCAGAAACCAGTGATGACGAACTCATCAGTATCTTCCTGGATGAAGGCCACGAGATCCACGATGCCATCAGCGAGTGCCTCGACCAGTGGCGCGAAGATCCGCAGGCAATGGACGGCGTTACACAGCTACAGCTGGAGCTGCACACGCTCAAGGGTGGCGCACGGCTATCCGATGTTGACCCCATTGCGGATCTGGCTGGAAGCTGGTCGGATGCGCTTGATGCGTTGATTTCCAACCCCGGCAACCAGAAGCTTCTGTTAGCGCTCAGTGACCGCGGCCTTACCGACCTGGCATCCATGCTCCGTGAGCTGGGGCAGGGTAACGAACCGGCCGCGGACACCGAACTTCTTGCGGCCTTCAACAGCGCACAAAATCCTGAGGTCGGCAGCCAGGAACCTGCACAAGAGCATGCTGCAGCGGCAGATCAGGAAGCGGTTGATCCGGAAATTCTGGAAATCTTCCTGGAAGAGGCCGGCGAAATCATGGATCAGCTGGAGCAGCTCCTTGATGACTGGCGCAAAGAGCCTTCCAGTAGCCGTTTCAATCAGGAAGCGCAGCGCGCACTGCACACGCTCAAAGGCGGTGCCCGTTTATCCCAGCTCTCTGTGCTGGGCGACAGGGCTCATAGTTTTGAAAGCCGCCTGACCGAACTGGGCGGCATCGCGCCAAATGACAGGCAATGGCAGACCATCACCGAAGACCACGACGGCATCATTGCCCTGGTGGCAGACGTGCGCGAACGCTTCAAATCCGGCGCGGCGACTCAAGAACCACTGAACGAAGTAGCGCCAGCGGCTGAGGCTCCGTCGCAACCGAAAATACCAGCGGATCAGAGCACATCTGAAACTTTGGCAGAACATGCGCCCAAGCCTGCACTGGCAAAGGCTCGAAACAAAAGAGCAGACGTACAGCGCACCGCTGCACAGGAAACCATCCGGGTATCCGCACCGCTACTGGATGATCTGGTCAACCTGGCCGGCGAAACCAGTATTACCCGTGGCCGACTGGAACAGCAAAGCAGCGATTTCAGTCATACCCTGGATGAAATGGCCGCAACCATCGAGCGTTTACGCGAACAGCTGCGCCGGATGGACATCGAAACCGAGACACAAATCCTCTTCAGCGCTGAAAAAGAGCACGGCCCTGACTACGGCGACGATTTCGACCCGCTGGAAATGGACCGGTATTCATCTATCCAGCAGTTGTCTCGGGCACTGACAGAATCGTCCTCAGACCTTGCGGACCTGCGAGAGACTCTTTCTGACCGGGTACGGGATACTGAAACCCTTCTGGTTCAGCAGTCCCGCATCAATACGGAACTTCAGGAAGGTCTGATGAAGACCCGAATGATTCCCTTTTCCTCCATGGTGCCGCGTTTGCGCCGGATTGTTCGCCAGATCGGCGGCGAGCTGGGCAAAAAAGTGGAGTTTGACGTACGCAATGCCGAAGGCGAAATGGATCGCAACATTCTGGAGCGCATGATCGCGCCACTGGAGCACATGTTGCGCAACGCCATCGATCACGGTATCGAAAGCCCGGCCGAACGACGGACAAACGGTAAGGCAGAAACGGGTGAGATTACCCTGTCGCTTGTCCGGGAAGGCGGCGATGTGGTTCTTCGCATGAAAGACGACGGCGCCGGCATTCCTTCGGCTATCATCCGGGACAAAGCTATCCGCCAGGGTCTGTTGCGGGAGGACGAAGATCTCTCCGAACGGGAAATCCTCCAGTTTATTCTGCAACCGGGGTTCTCGACCGCGCAGACGGTGACCCAGATTTCCGGTCGCGGTGTCGGCATGGATGTAGTAGCCAGCGAAATCAAGCAGCTCGGCGGCAGCCTGGACATCGAGTCGCAGCTTGGTCGGGGCACCGTGTTCACAGTGCGGCTGCCGTTTACGGTCTCGGTAAACCGTGCGCTGATGGTATCAACGGGTGAGGACTTCTACGCTATCCCGCTTAACACCATTGAAGGCATTGTCCGGGTCAGCACCTACGAGCTTGAGGAATACTACAAGCCGGACGCGCCACTTTACGAATACGCCGGCCAGGAGTATCGCCTGCAGTATCTCGGCAGTCTGTTGAACAGTGACCATCATCCCAAACTTCAGGGCCAGGCCCTGCCGCTGCCGGTGATTCTGGTTCGCGGCGCAGAGCAGCCCATGGCTCTGCAGGTAGACAACCTGATGGGTAGCCGGGAAATTGTTGTTAAATCCCTGGGCCCGCAGTTCAGCACCGTTCGCGGCGTATCCGGTGCCACCATTCTTGGTGATGGTAACGTAGTGGTGATTCTTGACCTGCCGGCCATGATCCGGTCCGACATATTGTCTGAACGCCAGCGTCTGGTCGATATGGAAAAGGCACGGGAATCTGCCCGCCATGAGGAGCGCGCTACCGTCGTGATGGTGGTGGACGATTCCGTTACCGTTCGGAAGGTTACCTCTCGCCTGCTGGAGCGCAATGGAATGGAGGTTATCACCGCTAAAGATGGCCTGGATGCAGTTGCGCAACTGCAGGATCACAAACCGGACATCATGTTGCTGGATATCGAGATGCCGCGTATGGATGGCTTTGAAGTGGCCAGCTTCGTGCGGCACGACGATAACCTGCGCGATATGCCTATCTGCATGATCACTTCGCGAACCGGGGAAAAACACCGTGAACGGGCACTGGCTATCGGCGTAAACGAATACCTCGGCAAACCGTTCCAGGAGACTGAATTGCTGAAGACAATCGAACGGCTGACCGGCAAGCAGTGATGACCGGCCACAACGGTCGGGCTCAGGTCGGAATTGTGTCGGATGTTGTCCTGCAGAGACACCGCTTGCAGGCAGCAGCCGCCAAATTCGGCCTTGAGGTCTGCTTCTCTGGCGACCCGGAAAGACTGCAGGACCATCCCGGGTTTCCAGAGGCCGGGCTTTGGCTGATCACCCTGGAAGACGAGGCGGATCACCCCGCTCTGTTTGATTATCTGCTGGAAAATACCGAGGCGCCGGTTCTGTTCGGGCTGGATCAGGCCCCCGCATCTGGCAGTACGGAGTATTTTCGCTGGGAGCGGAGACTGCTGGGTAAGCTGGAGCATCAGCTCGGGGAGCTTGCGCAGCTGGATTCCAGGGCCAGCATCGAAGAACTTGAAGTGCAGGTTCCCGAAAGCCCGGCATCGTCTGACCTTCCGCAGTGGCTAACACCCGCAGCGCCGGGCTCTGTAGCAGAAGAAGTCTGGGTGCTATGCGCCTCACTCGGGGGCCCGGCCGCAGTGAAGGCGTTTCTGGATAGCCTGCCGCCTGGCCTGCCTGTGGGTTTTATATACGCCCAGCATATTGATGGCAATTTTGCCGAGGTACTCACCCGGGTGCTTGGCCGACATGCGCATTACAAACTGCAGTATGCAGAGGAAAATTACCGGGTGAAAAACGGCGATGTGGTACTGATGCCGGTCGAACACGAATGGAAATTTGAAAGCACCGGCGTACTGACCGAGCTGGATACCCCCTGGCCCGGGCCTTATGGCCCGTCTATTGATCAGGTGTTGCTGAATACAGCGGATCAGTATGGCGCGCACTGCCACGCGATCCTGTTTTCCGGTATGGGGAACGACGGTGTGATAGCAGCGCCATTGCTCAAAGCCTATGGTAGCCGGATCTGGGTTCAGGAGAGCACCAGTTGCGGCAACAGCTCGATGCCGGATTCTGTAGCCGCTACAGGCTGTGCCGGCTTTTGTGGTACGCCCGAGCAACTGGCCCGGGAACTGGTCAACACCATCGAAAAATCCTGCCTGCTCAAAGGCCGGCAGAAACGGGACACCGCCTGAGGACACAAACAATGAAAGACAACAGCCAGACCCTCTCCTGCGTTATGATCCCCGTAAGCAGGCGGCAGCTTATACTGCCCAACGTATCCATCGCCGAGGTGGTGGACCACGCCAGCGGCGACGCCGGCGCCGGTGCGCCGGACTGGCTGGCTGGCCGGCTGGAGTGGCGCGGGCTGAAGCTGCCGGTTATATCTTACGATGCGGCTAACGGCGGCACCCTGTCAGTGCCCGGTGAAAACCGAGGCAGGATTGTCGTGCTCAACGCCATCAGCGACAACAACAAGAAGCTCCGTTTTATGGCCCTGATCACCCAGGGCATCCCCAGCCAGGTTCGTATTACCGAAGATCAGGTTAAGCAACTGGATGGCGACAATGGCCCGGCCGATCTTATGCAGATAGAGGTTGATGGGGAAGCCGCCTGGATTCCCAACCTGGATTACCTGGAATCTCTCGCCAACGAATCGCTGGTGTAAACGCAGAATCAGGAACCACAGCATCGGCATACACTCGGGTTATTCGCCTGCCCCGTGGCAGTAGGATCCTTGCAACTGTTATAATGTTGCACTTTTTTTGCAAAAAGCAGGATCCCGACCATGTCTGCCCGTGCACTTCCGTACCGACCTCACAACCACGACGCCTGTGTCAGTCAGGCTCTGACCGATGCCAGGCTAATCTGTCAGCAGCAGAATGCCCGCCTGACACCCACCCGTGAACGTGTGCTGGAACTGATCTGGCAATCCCACAAACCCCTCGGGGCCTACGATGTGCTCGCAGAGCTTACCTCCGAGGGCCATAGCGCCGCACCACCGACGGTATACCGGGCACTGGCTTTTCTGCAGCAACACGGGCTGGTGCATCGCATAGCCTCGCTAAACGCGTTTATTGGTTGTGCCCATGCAGGCGAACATCACACAGGTATGTTTCTTATCTGCCGCACCTGCGGCAATGTTCTGGAACTGACGGACACGTCGGTATCCGCCGCGATACACAATGCAGCGGGCGCCGAAGCCTTCCGTACCGAAACGGTAACGCTGGAGGTGGCCGGTCTGTGCCCCGGCTGTCAGGCGGAACAACTCCATGAATGAAGCGCTGGTGACCGTCGACAATCTCACCGTCCGGTTTGATGAAAGGCCGGTTGTTGACCGGGTAAACCTGTCACTGTACCGAGGCGATATCATAACCATCATCGGGCCAAACGGCGCAGGTAAAACCACGTTAATCAAGGCCATTCTGGGCATACAGGCTGCAACCAGTGGTAGCATCATGCGTGCAAAGGGTCTGGTTATCGGGTATGTGCCCCAGCATCTGAGACTGGAATCAACGCTGCCGCTGAGCGTCAAACGCTTCATGCTACTCAGTGGCCGACCGCTGGCAGAGTGTGAAACTGCGTTGGCCAGAACCGGTGTCGGCCATCTGCTCAACGCCTCAGTACACCATCTTTCCGGGGGCGAGCAACAACGCTTGCTGCTGGCCCGCGCACTGGCCCGAAAACCCGATCTTCTGGTACTCGACGAGCCGGCTCAAGGCGTTGATATCAACGGTCAGGCCGCGCTTTATGATCTGATCCGCCAGTTAAGGGACGAGCTGAATTGTGGCGTCATCATGATTTCCCATGATCTGCATCTGGTCATGGCCGCAACCGACAAGGTTATCTGCCTGAACCAGCATGTATGCTGCAGCGGATATCCTGCGGATATCTCTCATGATCCGGCTTTTATTGAAACCTTCGGGCGCCCTGTGGCGGATTCCCTGGCGGTGTACCACCATCACCACAACCACAGCCATGACCTGCATGGCAACGTGGTTGGTAGCGACCAACCCGGCCCGGCTTCGGGAAACGAAGGCAGTCATGAGGGGTGCCATCATGACCATCATTGATGCCGTACTGAACGATTTCTTCTGGCGCGCTCTTGTGGGCGGGCTTGGGGTAGCGCTCATCGCAGGCCCGCTGGGCTGTTTTGTAGTATGGCGGAGAATGGCCTATTTCGGCGATACCCTGGCTCACTCGGCGCTGCTGGGCATAGCTCTCAGTTTTCTGATCAGTGTTCCGTTGAATCTCGGGGTTATCATTACCAGCGTTATTCTGGCCATGGCCCTGATGCTGTTTTCCCGCAACAAAACACTCGCCACCGATACTCTGCTGGGCATTCTTGCTCACAGCGCCCTGGCAATCGGCCTGGTCGCACTCAGTTTCATGCCGGATGTCCGGATCGACCTGACCGGCCTCCTGTTCGGCGACCTGCTGGCCATGAACCGCAACGATCTGTTGTGGATCTATGGCGGTGCCATTTTAATTCTGACGCTTTTAACCGCGCTTTGGCGCGGCTTGCTGATGAGCACCATCCACGAGGAACTGGCTCGGGTAGAAGGAGTGCCGGTTGAGCGCCTGCGCCTGCTGCTGATGCTGATGTTTGCGCTGGTGATCGCGGTCGCCATGAAGATGGTGGGCGTTCTGCTGATCACCGCATTGTTGATCATTCCTGCAGCCACAGCGCGCAGGCTGGCCCGCACACCGGAACAGATGGCGGGCATGTCGGTCATATTCGGGTTTATCGCCGTGGCCGGAGGCCTGAGCATGTCGTGGCATCTGGATACGCCAGCCGGCCCGTCCGTCGTAGTGACAGCCTTTGCCACGTTTCTCGTCGTTTATGGTAGTGCTGGCAGGCTTTCACTCCGAAGTTCTACGTAAGCCAAAGGCAACCTTTTCCACCACAGGCTTCTCGAGCTTCCCGTTACAAAGGTTGAAGAACATCCATCGGGCGAACACCCATGCTAAACTTCAGCCAAGGCCCGGCACCGGCTCTATTCAGACAGCGGGAGTATGCTGTGAACACGTTTTCCTCCACCGATTCCAGGTCTACCAACCCGACGATTGCCGTGCTTGGCTTCAAGCGCCAGCTGGTCTATCACCTGCATTTCTGGGCCTTCATCGCCGTTGCCCCGCTTGTTGTCGTGCAGTGGCAGCACCATCATTTTCTGCTCTCCGGCCTGCTGATTCTTTTCTGTGTTAACGCCATTCTGGTGATCGGCCTGTTGCGATTTCGCGACACTTACTTCCTGAAAGGCCGCCTTTTCCCTCTGCTGGCTGTGGTCTGCGCCGCCTACTCAACAGCCATTAACGGACACGCGGGCCTATACTGGGCTTACCCCGCCGCATCGGCCCTGTTTTTTTTATTACCTCTACGGGAAGCTATTGCCAGCAATATCGTTTTTGTCAGCGTTATGGCGGTGGTTTCTTTCATGAAGTTTCCCGAAGCCGATTTCTGGCGCATTACCTTCTCGCTCGGCCTTACTTGCCTGTTTTCCATGATTTTCGCGTGGCTGGTCGGCAAGCTCCAGAATGAGCTTACCCGGCTTGCAACCACCGACCCGCTTACCGGCTGCCTGAACCGGTCACAACTGGCCGACGTTCTGAACAGCCAGATTCAGATGCGAGAACGCTATGGTCGGTTATCCAGCCTGATCCTGCTGGACCTGGATTACTTCAAAATGATTAATGATCAGTGGGGACACCTTGCCGGCGACAAGGTTCTGAAGGAGATAACGTTGCGGCTGCGCAATCGGCTCAGAGAAAGCGATCAGCTTTTTCGTATCGGCGGAGAAGAATTCATGATTGTGCTGCCTGAGACCAATATGCAGGAGGGCAATGTTCTGGCCCACCAGCTCCTGACCAGCATCAGCGCGCGGCCGTTTCTCGATGATATCAAGGTGACCGCCAGCGCCAGTATCGCCGACGTCAGCAAGGGAGAAACCTGGTCCGTATGGCTGAATCGTGCCGACCAGGCACTTTACGACGCCAAATCCCGGGGCCGTAATCAGGTGGTCAGCGCTGGCGTTTGCGAAAATCCCTGTAAGCGCTGAACACCTCCCAGGGGCTTTCAAAGTGCGGGTAGTGCCCGACATTTCTCAATTGCACGACATCTGCGTCAGGAATCATTTCCAGATAACGCTGTACCATAGCCGCCCCCGATACAGGATCTGCAGTGCCTGAAATCAGGCGCATTGGTTGCCTGGCATTCTGCAACGCTGACACCCAACGATGACGGTGGCACCGGCGATCTTCCATAAACTGAATCAAGTGATGAAGAATCCCGCGGCCGTTGTTGTAGGTGAGCAGATGCCAGAAATCATCCATATCCCGTTGGCTCGGGATGCTTTTGCTGCCAAACAACTTCAGAAAGCTTCGCTCGAAGCTGCCCCGTGTCAGGCCCCGGCTGATTAGCCCGCCCAACGGGCTGCGCAACAATCTTTGAATCATCAGGGGGTTGTGTACTTCCGGAAACAGCGCGCCGTTCAGGAAACAGACACTGGTAATCCGAAAAGGCAGCATCCCTTCCTGCTCTCGGGCCAGAAGCTCCTGGGCCACACTGCACCCATAGTCATGGGCAAACAGATGCACCGACTCCAGCCCAAGGCCATCCAGCAGCCCCTGCATCAAGTCTGCCTGATCTTCAATGCTGTACGCATGTTCCCTGGGCTTGTCAGAAAAGCCGAACCCCAGCATGTCCGCAGCCAGCACATTATTGTTCTGAACCAACATGGGCCAGATGCGGCTCCAATCCCAACTGGCCGTCGGGAATCCGTGCAGGAGCACCAGCGGCTCACCCTGGCCTGCCATCCGGCTGAATATCGCATGCCCCTCGTAAGTGAACCATTTGCCGCCCTGTTGCCACTCCTCAAGTGCAACTACGCCGCAGCTGGCTGCCGTTCGCTCCCCGATACCAGGTATCTGCTGTTCCATGCTTTGTCCCCGATAGATGCTTACAACCTGCGACTTTAAAATAAACCCGGCCCACCCGCCAGAGCCGCGCAGTTGCGTTCCTTAAACTGCAAACCAGTACAGGTCTTTTCTGACAGCATCATCGTAAACCGTAGAGATACAGGGCAAATTCACTTAAGCTTTGGCCCTCGAACTATCCCCCAGTACCATAAAGAGAACCGGAAAAGACTATGAACAAACTCCTTGACGACCTCGCGGGCAACTACCGCGCCATCATCAGCGGGCTGGGTGAAGACACCAACCGTGAAGGTCTGCAAGACACCCCCATGCGTGCAGCTAAAGCCATGCAGTTCCTGACCCAGGGCTACCAGCAGGATCTTGGCGATCTCGTTAACAACGCCGTATTCGAATCCACCATGGATGAGATGGTTGTGGTGCAGGATATCGAGCTGTACAGCATGTGCGAGCATCACGTACTGCCTTTTATCGGGAAATGTCACATCGCTTATCTGCCTCAGGGCCGTGTTCTGGGCCTGTCCAAGTTTGCGCGCATTGTGGACATGTATGCCCGCCGCCTGCAGATTCAGGAAAACCTGACGCGCCAGATCGCCGAAGCAGTAGAGAGCGTCACCGGCGCCAAGGGCGTTGCGGTAGTTATCGAGGCTCAGCACATGTGCATGATGATGCGCGGGGTGGAGAAACAGAACTCGAAAATGAAAACCTCCATGATGTTGGGGCAGTTCCGTAAATCCCAGGCAACGCGCAACGAGTTTTTCAATCTGATAAGCAGCAATCGCTGATCGCAGCGGTTCAGATGGAGGCGACATGACACAGGTTTCCTGCAACCACCTGGCACGAGTGCGGATCAAGGATTTACTGCTGCGTGCTTACATCGGCATCAAGGAAGAAGAAATCAACAATCAGCAGGACGTGATGATCAACGTCTGCCTGACCTACGATGCGGCTGAAGCGATCAACCGTAACGAAATCTCCGCCGCGCTCAATTACCGCACCATCACTAAGCAGATTATCGGTCACGTGGATGGCAACCGCTTTGCGCTTCTTGAGCGCCTGACTCACGAAGTGCTCAGCATCGTGATGGAGCACGGAGCCGTACAATGGGCTCAGGTAGAAGTCGACAAGCCTCACGCGCTACGCTATACGGAATCTGTGTCTGTCTGTCTTGAGGCACACCGTTAAATCAACACAGGTGATTCGTTACGATGCCAAGCAATCAACCCGATCAGATGCGCGCTATTCTGGAGCGTGTCCGCACCATTGCTCTTGTGGGCGCCAGCGAGAAAACCAACCGACCCTCCCATGACGTCATGGAGTTCATGCAGGCGCACGGATATCGGGTTATTCCGGTAAACCCTCGGCTGGTCGGTCAGAAAGTGCTGGGTGAGACCGTCTACGCCGACATCGCCTCCCTGCCCGAACCGGTCGATATGGTGGAGCTGTTCCTGGCGCCGGAACGCACGGATGCGGTGATTGATCAGGCCATCGAGCTGAAGATTCCCGTGATCTGGCTGCAAATCGGCGTTATCAATGACGCCGGCGCCGCCCGCGCAGAGGCTGCCGGGCTGACCGTCGTGATGGATCGCTGCCCGAAACAGGAAATTCCGCGCCAGGGTATACCGGCGATTGGCTCCAGAGCTTGAGCCGCCGGGCCGCAAGATACTCACTCGGGGAAGATTGATTTATTATTATCGGCTTGCAGCCGCTACACTGGTAACCCGGTCTTCTTGGTAAACGGAGCATTTCTTGGAACACTCTCCCTATAAATTCGGGCTCTTGATCAAGCGACTGTTGCACCCCGTGTTTCCGGTAGTGATCTTCCTTTTTTTTCTCGGCATGGCAGCCGGGCTCCGTTACGGTTTGATTCAGCAGTATACCGGGCAGATACAGGCGAACCTTGAAAACGAAGCCCGAGGCATGGCCAACACCCTCGAATGGGAGTTTATGGCTCACGCCGATGCTATCCGGCGAATGGCCAACCGGTTGGCGGCAGATCTGCAAACGCCGGAAAGCGAATGGCGCGAGGATGCCAGCAATTATCTTGAAGACTTCCGCATTTATCAGGCCATCGAGTGGATAGACCGTGATTTTATCATCCGCTGGCTGGAACCCTTTGCCGGCAATGAGAGCGTGCTTGGCTTCAATGCTGCTATGGGTAAACAGCGCAGCAGAGCTCTGGAGGCGGCAAGAGACTCCGGGAACTATGACGTTTCGGGGGTGATAGAGCTTCGTCAGGGCGGTAAAGGCATTGTTATCTACGCTCCCGTCAACACCGGGGCCGATAACAATGGCTTCGTGGCCGGGGTGTTCAGAATGGAAACTCTGGCTCGCCAGCTGATGGCAAGCCGTGAACCGGCAATGTTCCGGATAGAGATCCGCAGCAAAGGGGCTCCGGTTTATACGCTGAGCGACTTCGAAAGCACCCGCGATACGATGTCCTACACCGTGCCGGTAAACCTTCCCACCCTGGACTGGCAGCTGACTCTGGAGCCATCACCAGCATGGGTTGACAAACAGCGCAGCCCCTGGCCGCGCTGGACGTTCATTTCTCTTCTGTTCATGGGCCTGCTGACAAGCCTCGCAACCCTTCTGTTGCAGCTCATACTCAAGCGCAACAAAGATCTTTTAATAACCCGGCGGGAACTGGATGAGGAAATTGCGCAGCGTAAAACCATTCAGCAGGATCTCGTGCGGCTGGAGTCTACTGATGTTCTCACCGGGTTGGCGAACCGCCGCTTCTTTATGGAGGATCTGGCCCACGCGCTGAACATTGCAGATCGCCAGGTGCGTCAGGTGGCGCTGGTGATGCTGGATCTCGACCGTTTTCAAACGCTGAATGACTCTCTCGGACACCAGTTTGGTGATGAACTGCTGGTTCAGGTTGCCGAGCGACTGGACCAACTCAGCGATGAAGGTATTTCGGTAGCCTATTCCGGCGGTGATGAGTTTATGATCTGCCAACAGCATGTGGAAGATATCGACGATGTCATATATCTGCTGGGGCAGGTCAAGCACTGTTTTGAAACACCGTTTGTCGTTCAGAATGAAGCCCATAGTGTTACCGCAACTCTGGGCGTTGCTGTATATCCTCAGAGCGGGCTGGACGCCGATATCCTCTTGCGTAATGCTGACATCGCCCTGTATCGCGCCAAGGAACAGGGCCGCAACACCTACCAGTTCTATACCGAAGGAATGCAGGAACGGGAGGTAATGCGCCTGGAGCTGGAAAAGGACCTCAGCCAGGCCCTTGCCAATAATGAATTTGTGCTGCATTACCAGCCACAACTGAATCTGGGCAACGGCGAAATCAACAGTGTCGAAGCGCTTATCCGGTGGCAGCATCCTCGCCGGGGCCTGCTACCACCCGGAGAGTTCATTCCTCTGGCGGAGGAGAGCGGCCGGATTACCGATATCGGGCAATGGGTTGTGATGGCTGCCTGCCGGCAATTGGCAGCCTGGAAAGGAACCCGTTTTGAATCCCTCAGAGTAGCGGTGAATCTGTCCGGACGAGAATTGGACGACGAAACCTTGGTTGATCGTATACGCGATGCTCTGGATGCCGAGGGGATCCCTGCCGACCGGCTCGAAGTCGAACTGACTGAGGAGATTTTCATTCAGAACATCGAGCACAATCTGGGTCAACTGTCGCGCCTGCATGATCTTGGTGTGCATCTGGCGATTGATGATTTCGGTGTCGGCTATTCTTCTCTGGCGTACCTGAAAAACTTCCCATTGGATCTTCTGAAAATCGACCGGTCGTTTATTACTGAAGTGACTGAGCGCCATGATGATGCTGTGATCACCCGGGCGGTCATCAATCTTGCCCACAACCTGGGCTTACAGGTGGTTGCCGAGGGCGTTGAGACCCAAGCGCAGCTGGATTTTCTCAAAAGCCAAGGCTGCAACATGATTCAGGGCTATCTGATCAGCCGCCCTGTTCCTGCGGCAGAACTGGAAAAAGCGCTGTGCAGCGGTGCTCTCAAAAAAGGTGCAATGGCTGAGCTCGGTTTGTAATCGTTTTCTTGCACCCCAACATAGAAATTGAATTTTTCAGGTGAGATTTTATGGCCACGGGTTATCTGACGCCGGAACAGGACAGCAAGCTTCGTCGATGGGAGCGCTGGAATCGAAACTATTTCATTTTTGCGTTCGTGGCTCTGGTTATTATTTTGGTTTTCAGCAGCCAGCTCGGTCTTTCCAGCGGTGATGACTGGGGGCCTTTGGGCATTCTTCTCGTGGCTCTGATTACGCCTATCATTATTCTGCAACTGCGCCTGGCATGCCCAGCCTGTGGTCATAAGATTGGCTGGCAGGCCAAGCTGATGGCGCCTGACCAGTGCAAAAGCTGCAGTACCTTCCTTCGGGCGAAAAGCGCCTCTTCTTAAAAACCTTTGACCTGTGAGTTGGTCACAGGTTTTAAGCTATCCTTAGTTTTGATATTGCCGCTGCTTATCAACGTTTGGCGAGTGCTTTTGACGATGAAAGTAAAAGAAATTGCTACGTCTGCTGGAGTAAATCCGGACACCGTTCGTTTTTATACACGAGAAGGGCTGCTTAAACCTTCCCGGAATCCGGATAACAACTATCAGCAGTACGATGCCGAGGATCTCCGGCGGCTGCGTTTTGCCCGTAAGGCCCGCCAACTGGGGTTTTCATTACCAGAGATTCGGCAGATTCTGGATCAGGCGGATGATCACCACTCGCCCTGCCCGATGGTTCGGGATGTGTTTCAGCAACGGTTGGCAGTGGTAGAGAAAGAGATTCACGAGTTAGAGCAGTTGCGTAAGCGTATGAAAACAGCACTATCCGCCTGGCATGATATGCCGGACGGCACGCCGGATGGCCATACCATCTGCCGGTTGATTGAACACTGGGACGACAGCAAACCCGGAAAGCAGGCTGAGGAGTAAACCACCGTGAGCGAAGCATCTGTGTTACACACCACTCTCAGTATTTCCGGCGCCACCTGTCAGGGATGCGCCAAAAAAATCCGTAATGCCCTGGAGCCGCTGACCGGTGATACCAGTCTGGTGGAGGTAAATCTGGAAGATCAGACCGTAGCTCTGCCCAAAGGTATTGATGCAACGGAAGCGGCCAGGATTGTGACGGAAACGGGCTATCCGGCAGAACCCGTAACTGAGCCTGACACACCCGCCAACTGCTGTTCTTCCAAGTCTGAAAAGGCAGTCGCCGGCACTGATGAAACGTCGGATAAATCGGATAAAGAGACGGATAAGGGAACGGCAGCGGAGGCTCAGAGTGACGATCAAGTGCACCTGGCGATAACGGGCGCTACCTGCGCCTCCTGCGTCAATACCATTGAAAAAGCACTGAAGTCGGTTTCCGGGGTTACCCATGCCCACATGAACCTCGCAGACAATACGGCCACGGCAACGGGCGCGGCCGATCTGCAGGCTCTGGTGCGTGCGGTGGAAAGTGCCGGTTACGGCGCCAGTGTGATTGAAGATATGGATGCCGCAGACGACCAGAAGCAGGAAGAGGACAAAAAGCGGTACAAAACCCTGCTAGTGAAGATGGCCATCAGTCTGGGCCTGGGTGTTGGCCTGATGGTCTGGGGCATCGGGTTCGGCTCCATGACGGTGAGCGACGCTAACCAGGGCATCTGGTTTGGTCTCGGCCTGCTGACCCTCGCGGTTATGGCCGGTACCGGCGGGCATTTCTACGTCGGCGCCTGGAAGGCATTTCGTCACCATAACGCCAATATGGATACGCTGATTGCGCTGGGCACCGGTACCGCATGGCTGTATTCCATAACCGTCGTCAGCATTCCCGACGCCTTACCGGAGATGGCGCGGCATGTGTATTTTGAAGCCTCAGCCATGATCATCGGCCTGATCAATCTTGGCCAGGCGCTGGAACTCCGGGCCAAGGGAAAGACATCCGAGGCGGTTCGCCGGCTGCTGGACCTGCGAGCGAAAACCGCCCGGGTTATCCGTGACGGGCAGGAGCAGGACATTCCAGTAGAGGACGTACGCAAAGGCGATCATATTCGCGTTCGTCCCGGTGAAAAACTGCCGGTGGACGGGCGGATTGTGGAAGGCAGCACCCGTATCGACGAAAGCATGCTCACCGGCGAACCCATGCCTGTGAGCAAAGCGGTGGATGACGAGGTCTCAGCCGGCACGCTGAATACCCACGGCGGGATTATCTACGAGGCGACCCGGGTGGGGAGTGAAACTGCACTGGCCCAGATTATCCGTCTGGTGAAGAAAGCCCAGGGCTCGAAACCTGCCATTGGGCGGCTGGCGGATACAATATCGTCGGTGTTCGTGCCCAGTGTCATGCTGATTGCCGTGGCCGCTGCTCTGGTCTGGTACAACGTCGGGCCGGAGCCCGCGATTGTTCACATGATGGTGGCAGCCACCACAGTACTGATCATTGCCTGCCCTTGTGCTCTGGGGCTGGCCACGCCCATGTCGGTGATGGTGGGGGTTGGCAAAGCAGCGGAATACGGCGCCCTGATTCGCCAGGGGGACGCCCTGCAAACCGCTGGTAAGCTGGACTTGGTAATTCTCGACAAAACCGGCACCATTACCGAAGGCCACCCGGCGGTGACCAGCGTGCACTCCGTGAATGGCGATGAACAGCAGTTGCTGGCGCTGGCAGCCGGCCTGGAGCAGCACTCCGAACACCCGCTCGCGGAAGCCGTCGTTAACAAGGCCAAAGAGCAAAACGCACAGCCGCTCAAGGTCACCGATTTTGAAGCCCTGAATGGCAAGGGTGTGGCCGGCCAGTTTGAGGGCGATACCGTCCGCCTGGGCAACCGCCGCTGGCTGGAAGCCAAAGGTCTGTTGCTAAGCGGTCTTGCCGACGCGGAAAAAGCCATTACCGAAGAGGCCGGCACACCGTTGTTTCTTGCCCGGGGAACACAGGTACTGGGCGTGATCGGCGTTGCCGATGCCATCAAGACAGATTCCCAAGCCGCCATCCGGCGCCTGCACGATGCCGGCATCAAGGTGATGATGGTTACCGGTGATATCGACGCGACGGCCAAAGCCATTGCCGCGAAGACCGGCATCGACGATTACCGCGCCGAGGTCCTGCCGGAGGACAAAGCCGACGTGGTGAACGAAATGCGCGGTAAAGGCTACACCGTGGCCATGGTCGGTGACGGCATTAACGACGCACCCGCGCTGGCTGCAGCCGATGTGGGCTTCGCCATAGGCACCGGCACCGACGTCGCCATCGAAAGCGCCGCCATCACCCTGATGCGCGGCTCCTTGCACGGAGTACCGGATGCCATCGAAATCTCCCGGGCCACCGTGAAGAACATTCACCAAAATCTCTTTGGTGCCTTTGTGTACAACAGCCTGGGGATTCCCATAGCCGCAGGCCTGCTATATCCGGTGTGGGGCATACTGATGAGCCCGATTCTGGCCGGCGCAGCCATGTCACTGTCCTCAGTGACCGTCGTCACCAACGCTAACCGGCTGCGCCTTTTCAAATCCAGTCACAAGCCTGTTAAAGCCCAAAGCCAAAGAGCCAACGGGGAGCGGAACTAATGGAAACAATACTGGTCAATGCCGGAGGACTTGTTCTGATGGCTGCCATCGTCTGGTGGTTCTGGCTCTCGTCATCGGATGGCGATGCCTCCGCACAGAATCAAAGCCATCACTGAACACAGCATAAAGGAAGCAAAAATCATGAAAAAACAGATTCTCGGACTGGCTCTTGGCGCCACCCTCGGCTTCAGCACACCACTATTGGCCGCCGGCGCCGCACAGAGCATTCACGTTTACAAATCGCCCACGTGCGGCTGCTGCACAGACTGGGTCGATCACCTGGAAAGCAACGGCTTTGATGTGGAAGTTACCGACACCCAGGATATGAACCGCGTCAAAATCGAAGCCGGGCTTACCCCCAGTCTGGCCAGCTGCCATACCGCCTTTGTAGGTGACTATGTCATCGAAGGCCACGTGCCCGCTAACGACATTCACCGGCTGATCGCCAACGCCCCGAAAGCCAAAGGCCTGGCCGTTCCTGGCATGCCGGCAGGCTCGCCGGGTATGGAAATGGGCGACCGCAAAGACCACTATCAAGTGCTGATGTTCAACGACAACGGCCAGACTAAAGTGTTTTCCGAGCATAATTAGCCCGAAGAGCCAGACGTGGAATTTGCCGACTGGGACGCCAACAGCCCATCGGCTAAAGACAACAAAACCGCCTGCGCCCAGAAGATTGAGCTGATCCACAGCGAAGACCACGAAATCTACATTGCAGAGTATACCGACCTGGGCGCTTTGTTTCTGACAATCTTTTCTACACTCCCGTCAGTCGGTGCTCTATGATCATTCCGGACCCCTTGGAAAACGGAGACGGAATTTTTTGAGCCTTAAAACCCGGTTTCTCAGTATTGCCGCCGGCCTGATCATTATCGCTGCATGTGCTTCGTGGTTAGCTTATCAAAAGCTCTCCACGGACCTTATCGAGCGTTGGGGGCGTCAGGTTGCAGAGATACAGGTGCGCTATGACAGCGCCCGCCTTCTGCAATCCCTGGAGCGCGAGATTGGCCTCGCCCGTCAGATGGCTGACTCCACTACCTTGATCAACTGGGCCGCCGACCCCGACAACCAGGCTCTCAAAGATAATGCTATTCGCGAAATGGAGAGTTTTCGCGCCAACTTTCGTGACAATAGCTATTTTGTCGCGCTGAGAGAAAGCGGTCAGTACTACTTTAATAACGAAAAAAATGAGTTTTCCGGCAAGCAATTCCGCTATGTTCTGAACTCAGAAAATCCTGATGACGCCTGGTTTTACCAACTGATTGAAGAAGGTCGTGATTTTCATCTGAACGTGAACCCGGATACAGAGTTGGGCGTTACCAAACTCTGGATTGATGTACTGATGCGCGACTCTGCAAAACAGATTGTGGGCATGGTCGGCACCGGACTGAATCTCGATACTTTCCTGCAGGATATCGTTGATATTAACCAGGAGGGCATCACCACTTTGTTTGTCGATTACAACGGTGCGATACAGCTATACCGGGATCGCAACTACATTGATTTTGCAAGTGTTATCAAACCGGAAGGTCAGAAAAACACCGTCGACTTGCTGTTTGACGCGGCTGAAGACAAACAGCAGATTCTGGGCATGCTGCAATTGCTGAAGAAAAGCTCTGGCAAAGCAGGCCATGTCGAAAGCGGCTTTGTTACGGTAGATGGTAGAGAACACCTGGCCGGAGTAGCCTTCCTGCCCGCTATCGGCTGGTTTGAAATAACCCTGCTTGACCTGAATACACTGTTGCCCAAAAGCTATCTGTGGCCTCTGGTGGCTGTTTTTATCGCCAGCCTCCTGATAACGCTGGCTGTGTTCCATCTCATTATCCAGTCGCGCATCGTAAAGCCCATCGTGGGGCTGGAAGAGGCAGTAGAGAAGGTTCGCAGCGGCAGCTTTACCCTGCCCCGGTTGGATAAACCGGATAATGAGATCGGCCGACTCGTCGACCATTTTGAAAAGATGACTGAGAGCCTGCGTGACTCCACCCGGGAACTGGAGAACAAGGTCGCCCAGCGTACCGACGACCTGAGCCGCCTGGCCCGCATTGATCCGCTCACAAGCCTGAAAAACCGCAGGGGACTGGACGAGGTGCTGGATGCGGAAATTCAACGAGCAGAACGTCTGGGCAGTGGTTTTGGCTTGATCTGGCTCGACATTGACCACTTCAAATTATTCAATGATCAGCTTGGCCACCAGGCTGGTGACGAAATCCTCTGCCGTGTTGCTCTGTGGCTGAAAGCCACCATACGCCCTTACGATCATCCTGGGCGCTGGGGTGGGGACGAGTTTGTCATACTGCTCTCTCCCTGTGACCCGGCCACACTCGAACTCATCGCCATGCGTATCCGCAAGTGCGTCGAGCTGGAGAGCCGTAAAACCGGCACATCGGTCACCGTCAGCGTTGGGGGTTATTTCTCGAAGCCCGGGGACAACATCAATATGATACTGCGAAATGCAGACAAAGCGCTTTACCGCGCCAAAAACGGGGGCCGCAACCGCGTTTGCATCATTCCTCAGGAAAATACGGAAATTAACCAAGCGTAACGGGTCTGACTCGCATCGCCATAACCGTTATACTCCGCTCCATCATTCATTTTTTCAGCCAGGTTAATCCATGTTCAACGCCGACGCTCTAAACCAGTTGCGCCAGCTAAGGTCTGACATTGAGGAAAGCAAAGTCGTTTTCCCCGGAACAGTTAAAGCCACCAACGGTCGCTTCGGATTCGTCGCACTGGATGAGGGGCGGGATGTATTCCTGCCTCCCGAAGAGATGCTGAAGGTGCTTCCCGGTGACCGGGTTAATGTCACCGAACAGGAAGTCGATAAAGGCAAAATCCAAGGTGTGATAGATGGGCTCATCGAAAGCAAGCTGAGCACATTTGTCGGGCGCTATCTTGTGAAAGGTAAAGGGCATTTTGTGGTGCCGGAAACGCCTGGTATCAACCGCTGGATTTTCGTTCCTCCGAAAGAGCGCATGAATGCGCAACCGGACGATTATCTGTATTGCTGCATACACAAACATCCGATCCAGGATGGCAAAGGCCAGGCGAAAGTACTTCGAGTCATTGGCAAAGCCGGTGAGCCGGGTATTGAACGCGCCCTTACTCTGGCTACCTTCGATCTGGCAGACTCCTGGCCCGCTCCCGTCGTGCGACAGGCGGAGAGCCTCGATGAAGCGGCCATCGAAGCCCGCGAAGCCGGGCGGGAAGACCGTACCGGCCGCGCGTATGTCACCATCGACAGCCCCGCCACTCAGGATATGGATGACGCACTGCTGGCTGAGCCCAATGCCACGGGATGGGCGCTATCCATCGCCATTGCCGACCCATCCGCGGTCATTGAGCTGGAGAGTGCGGCTGAGCTCGAGGCCTTCAACCGGGCAACCGCCATTTATTTCCCGGGCGAGCCTCTGCCCATGCTTCCCGACACCATCAGCACCCGGCTTTGTTCGCTGATGCCGGACGTGAAACGCCTGGTTCTGATATGTGATCTGCAGGTCAATAACGATGGTACTCTGGGCGATTACAGCTTCCATCAGGCGGTCATCCGCTCCCGGGGAAAGCTGAGCTACGATCTGGTCTCAAACCTGATTGAAGGGCGGGAAGACGAAGACATCAAGGCCTTGCCAGACTCGGTCTCCAACAGCCTGGATCAGCTCCATCAAGCCGCAACAGCGCTGCGCAAATGGCGCAGAGAACACGCGTTGCTAAGCGGCGACCGGCCGGAATTCCGGCTCAGGCTGGACGAAAACCGGCGCATCCGCACCATTGAGCCTTCGGTACAAAATGAAGCGCATCGTCTGGTGGAAGAGTGCATGGTTGCAGCCAACCGTTGCGCTGCGGATTTTCTGGCGAAGCAACCGTCGGGCCTGTTTATCCAGCACCCAGGGTTCCGAAACGACCGCGCAGACAACATCCGCGCCCTGATTGAAGGCTATGCACCGCACCTTGTGGATATAGACGCCACCACGCCGGAAGGATTCAAGGCGCTGATGAAACAGACGTCAGAACTGGAAGCGGACGTGCCGGTGAAGACTATTCTCTCGCGCCAGCTGGCGCGCGCGGAACTGGCGTTTACCGCAGCCCCACACCAGGGCATGGGGCTTGGTGCCTACACCACCTTTACCTCCCCGCTACGCAAGTACTCAGATCTCTACGTGCACCGGGTTATCAAAGCGGCGCTCTGGGATACGCCTATGAAGGCGCTGAGCAACGACCAGCTGCTGGCACTGCAGAGCGCTCAGTTCAAGGCCCGCCAAGCGGCCAACAGCCTGGAAACCTGGCTGAAGAGCGACTTTGCCAAAACTCTGGGCGAAGAGCCCATGGACGGCGTAATCAGCCGAACGATTCCTGCGGGCTTTTTTGTACGCTTGGAAGCGAACGGGCTGGAAGGGTTTGTCAGCTGTAAGGAGTTGAACGGAAAGTTCGGTTTTGATCCAGTTACTCTGCGCCTGATTCACAACAAAAATGGTCGTATCTTCCAGCTGGAGCAGGCTGTGAAGGTCAGCTTTTCAGGGGTTGAAGAAGAGCGCCGACAGATTAACTTCAAGCTGGTGAGCGCTGAGGAGATCCCTCTAACCGCCAACGCCTGAGCCGGTTGAAAAACCATCAGGACGAGCGCATCGTACTGGTAGGTACTAAGATCCTTCAAAGGAGGTGCGCAATGCCCATCAGCGCAAGTGAGTTTCTGAAAAAACACGGTTTCGACGAGGAAGACGAAAGCCCGGACCACAGCCTTCGCAGCAACGCGATAGAGCATGCCAAGCACCTGCGCCGGCCCCATGCCGGCACACCTCACGACTGGGAAGACTGGGAAAGATACCAGCGAGAACACCCCGATGACGTTGAGCCAGTCGAGAAGAAGAGCGACGACAGCGAACACTGAAGTCGCTCAAAAGTGCTATGGACGGAGCATTTCTTCCAGGCGGGCATCCTTGGCCTGCCACTGCTCCGCCAGCCAGTTCTTCACGTTGCGCCGGTGTTCGGCATCGGTTGAGTAGTCCCGCCCTTTCAGGTGCTCGGGGATGGCAACTGTCTGAATCTCCATTTTCACTTCCGGCACCCGACCACAAATAAAATCCCAGAACGAAGGCGCGCCGCCAGGATAGGCAATGGTTACGTCAACCAGCGTTTGTATCGAGTCGCCCATGGTATCCAGAACGAAGGCCGCGCCGCCGGCTTTCGGTGTCAACAGGTGGGTATACTTGGATTTCAGCTTGTCGTGCTTGGCTTGGGTAAACCGCGTACCTTCCACAAAGTTCATCACGCTCACCGGCGTGTAACGGAACTTTTCGCAGGCACGGCGGGTGACTTTCAAGTCCTCTCCGCGTTTCTCCGGATGCTTGATCAGGTATTCCCGCGTGTATCGCTTCATGAACGGGAAATCCAGGCCCCACCAGGCAAGCCCGATGATCGGCACCCAGATAAGCTGTTGCTTCAGAAAAAACTTCAGGAACGGTGCCCGGCGATTGAACACCCGCTGCATGGCGAAGATATCCACCCAGCTCTGGTGATTGCTGAGCACCAGATACCAGCTTTCGCGCCGAAGGTTCTCTGCGCCAGCGACGTGCCATTCAGTGCGGTGGGTGAGCTTCATCCAACCGGTATTGCACGCGACCCAGGATTCTGAGAGCCATATAATAATTCTGGTGCAAAAAACCCGAAAGCTCTTGTGAGGGACAATGAGCTTCAGCAGCGCCGGGATGTAGAGCAACAGGCACCAGAAAAGTGTGTTTATTCCCAGCAATATGGAATTGAGTACGCCGATAACGGGAGCGGGTAGGAAACTGAGCATGCGGTTCCTGTTTTGAGTATTTGGTCAGTGGTGGGTAATTATATCAATCAACATCGACTAAGGGCAGTGGCCGATTGTGACCGCACTGCCAACCGAAAGCGACACTCTTGCCATAGCACGGCCAAGCGCTGCACGATAGCCTCGTTTCTTTATCATGGATTTTCCGATGTCCGACATGCTAAAAGCCGCAACCGAAAAAGCTGCTGGACTGGCCCGGCAGACAACCCTTTATGCGGACAATGCCTTTGATCGTGTATTTCGCGCCGCGAGCCTGGTGAAAGCTGGACAGACTCCCTTCGAAACACTTCATACGGACGGGCTGGTCAGCCTTCGTTATTATCCTCCGCTGCAGGAAGATTTCATCGAACTGGATGGCAAAACCATTCCGGTTGAGCGCAAAACCCATCGCACGCCGGTGGTCATTGTTCCGCCACTGGCGGTGAACATGCTGATTTATGACCTTTTCCCCCAGCGCAGCCTGGTCAGGTTTCTGCGTGCGAAGGGTTTCGAGGTCTATCTTATTGACTGGGGTATGCCTACCCGGGCACACAGCCACTACAACTTCCACACCTACCTTTCAGACTTGCTACCAGCCAGCCTCGAGCGGGTACGTCAACACAGTGGAGAGCAGGCTCTGTCACTGCATGGCTGGAGCCTGGGCGGCATGTTTACCCTGTTTTATGCCGGCCTGAGCAAAGATCAGAACATCCGGAATGCGATTATTCTGGGCGCACCTATCGACAGCCATGCTTCCGGCGTCCTGGGTTTATTAAGCCAGGGCCTCGGGGGTATCGCGGAGTTTGTTCACAAGCGCACAGGTTTCCAGATTCACGACCTTCGGCCACATTGGTTTCACAGCCCGGGCTGGCTCAATACCATTGGCTTCAAACTGACCAACCCCATCGGCAGCGTTATGGGTTACTGGGAGCTGATCATCCGGCTGGGCGATCGTGAGTTTGTCACCAACCACGCCACCACAGCCGCCTTTCTCGACCGCATGGTTGCCTACCCCGGTGGCATTGTGCAGGACACTGTGGTGCGCATCTGGATGGACAACGAACTGTCCCGGGGCACCGTGCAGATTGGCGATGACGAAGTGCAGCTGAACAACATCAGCGCCAACTTGTTTGCCCTGGCGGGCAGCGAGGACACCATGGTAACGCCGGGCTCGGCGAAACGACTGATGGATCATGTCAGCTCAGAGGACAAAACCTTTCGCGTTACCCACGGTGGGCATATGGGCATTATGGCCGGCAGCAAAGCGCCCAAGGAAAGCTGGCTGGAGATCGCTGAGTGGCTGGCTGAGCGTTCAGATTGATGTGAAGCCCGGTTCCGGGGACGGCAGTTCTCGATTACACTGCCACCCATGAACCTTATTGATACATTCAATCTTGATATCCGCGCGCTCCATACCTTTATCGCCGTTCTTGACGAAGGCAGTGTCTCTCGCGCCGCGGTCAAGCTCGGGGTCAGCCAGTCGGCGGTCAGTCACACTCTTGATCGCCTGCGCAACGCCCTCGGGGATCCCCTGTTCGTAAAATCCGGGCGTGGGATTGCACCCACGCGATATGCGGTGCAAGCCGGCCCCCACGTTCGCCAGATTCTCGACGACATGCACTCGCTGGCATCCGGCCCGCCCTTCACGCCGGCAACCACGGAGTTCACCTTCACTGTTGCCGCCAACGACTACGAGCGGGATCTGCTGCTGCCTCCGCTGATGCGGCGCTTGCGGCAACAAGCGCCAGGCATCCTGCTACAGGTGATTGCTTCGGGAATTCCCAGTGCGGAAATGCTACGCAAGGACATTTGTGACCTGATCATCTCTCCCCACGCTCCGGAAGCCACCGACATCATGCAGAGGGGCCTGATGGGCGATCGCATGGTGGTTTTCTACGATCCGCAAAAGCGCGAGGCGCCGGAGAGCGTGACCGATTATCTGAAGGCCGATCACATCGCCTTGGTATTCGCCAGCGGCGAGAAGCCTGCCCTCGAAGCCGGGCTCTCTGCCCGTGGACTGACCCGCCGCAACGCGGTCACAGTCTCCAATTTTTCCGGCCTGCCGGAATTTCTCCGGGGCAGCGACATGCTGGTTACAGCGCCTGAACGCATGAGCAAACACTTACTCCGGGACTTTGCCTGGGTTCCCTTACCCTTCAGCTTCAAGCCTTTTACCCTGCTGATGGTATGGCACCGCCGCAACCAGAACGACCCCGCACACCGCTGGTTGCGAAACCAAGTGAACGCAGTAGCGGCCACCATGAATGGCCTGAACGACTGATTCATCAATTTTGTTCATACGTCCTATGAGCAGCTATGCCATTATTTTTTGTCTGAACACCCCCTAGAATCCAACGCCTGAACCTCGCAGTGTTGCTGAGCCGTTATTCTGAACAACGGCCTGCGAAGGTCGCACCCTCTGACTCTGGATAAGAAATGCTCGCACTCACCAGTATATGGACCACCATACTGCTCGCCGCCGCTGTCGCACTGGGGCCGCTGGCCACTGATATGTACCTGCCAGCGCTGCCGCAGATTGGCAGTGATTTTGGCAGCGGTACCAGTCAGGTACAGTTAACTCTGAGCCTGTATATGGTCGGGTTTGCCATCGCACAACTGGTGTGTGGCCCTCTGGCTGACCGGTTTGGTCGCAAGCCGATCATGATTGGTGGTTTTGTGCTGTTTGCCCTGGCCAGCATTGGTTGTGCTCTTGCCAGCAATATCGAAACCCTGATTCTGTGCCGCTTTCTGCAGGCGTTGGGTGGCTCGGCAGGGCCTGTTCTGGGCCGAGCGGCCATTCGGGATATCTACACCCCCCGGGAAGCGGCAAAAATCATGGCGCTTCTTGCCAGCATCATGGCCTTGGCGCCGGCCGTAGCGCCGACACTCGGCGGGCTGATGGTAGCGGGGCTAGGCTGGCATTCCATATTTCTCGCGCTGGGCGGTTATGCGCTGATTATGGCCGTAGTGGTCGCGTTCGGCATTCCGGAGCCTATGCGGCCGGAATACCGACAGCCCTTGAAGCTCTGCAGCCTGTGGCGGAATTATCGCGCTATAGGCACCGACATCAGCTTCCTGGGCTACACCCTGACCAACGCGCTGATATTCTCCGGGTTGTTTGCGTTTCTTTCCGGCTCTTCATTCGTGCTGATTGATTTTCTTGAAATACCACCGCAACAGTTTGGCCTGTATTTCGCCGGCATCGTGGTTGGCTATGTAGCCGGTAACCTTTCAGCGATCCGCCTTGGCAGCCGCCTGGTGCCGGATCAGATCCTTGTTCGCGGGCTGGTCATCGCCGTTGCTGCGGGAGGCTTGATGGTTGCACTGGCGCTCGCAGAGGTCTTTAGTGTGTGGGCTGTTATCCTGCCCCAGGCGTTGTTTATGGTCGGTACAGGCATGGTTCTACCCCAGACCATGGCAGGCGCCATGGCTAACTTCCCGCGTATGGCGGGCTCCGCTTCCGCGCTGTTCGGCTTTGCACAGATGTCTGTCGCGGCCTGCGCCGGCATGCTCGTGGGCTACCTGCACGACGGCACCTCATTGGTTATGGCAACCATCATTGCCATCTGCGCCGCAGCTTCTCTGGGCAGCTACCTTCTTCTGGTTCAGCGCCACCCTGCTGCAGGGTTCGAACCACAGGCAGGATGAAATCTCATCCAAAATGAGCTAAACAGAGTAAGCTGTTACTGAATATTTCCGGATAGCTATTTCCGTATCACGACAGGAGCAAACCATGAGCACAGTCACTCTCGACGGCAACCCCATTGAACTGAGCGGCAAGTTCCCCCAGAACGGCGACACCGCACCGCCCTTTACGCTGACCAGCAGCGGTCTGGAAGAAGTGAAACTCGACAACTGGGCCGGGAAGCGCAAGATCCTGAACATCATCCCCAGTATCGACACCGGCGTATGCGCCGCATCCACCCGTAAATTCAACGAAAAAGCCGGCGGCCTGGACAACACCGTGGTACTGGTTATCTCCGGCGACCTGCCTTTCGCGGCAGCCCGCTTCTGCGGTGCTGAAGGCCTGGAAAACGTCATTACTCTATCCACCTTCCGGAACTACAGCTTCCAGCAGGACTATGGAGTAGCCATTCAGGACGGCCCGCTGGCCGGACTTTGCGGCCGCGCCGTGGTCGTTTTGGATGAGGACAACAAAGTCATCCACAGCCAGCTGGTCAACGAAATCAAAGACGAGCCCGACTACGACGCAGCACTGAAGGTTCTCTAAGGACGCCATCACCCGGTTCCGAGCCCGGCGGGCAGAGAGCCTCCCCAGACTGTGCATTGCCATGGACGGCAATGCCAGGCCAGCTCTGAAACCTGTTAAGCTGCCGCATCCAAACCGCGATCAAGGCACCATCCCCGACCCGTGAGCAATACCTCCCAAAACGCCAGTCTCCCCCGCCAGCTCTACACTATGACCTGGCCCATGCTATTTGGCGCGCTCTCACTGATGACATTCCAGCTCGCTGACAGCGCCTTTATCGGCCAGCTTGGCCGGGATCCGCTGGCGGCTCTCGGCTTCACGCTCCCCATGCATCAGCTCATCATAGGGTTACAAGTCGGCCTCGGCATTGCCACTACCGCAATCATTTCGCGGACACTTGGTGTAGGTGACGAACTCCGGGCCTTTCGCTTGGGCGGGCTGGTCATTACCGTTGGCAGTGCACTGGTGTTCGTGCTCTGTGTCGGTTTGTGGCTACTGCAAAGCCCGATCATGACCGCACTCGGCGCAGAAGACGCCCTGCTTCCATTGGTACGCAGTTATTGGGTGCCTTGGCTGCTCTCCGCCTGGATTGGCGCATTTTTGTACTTCGGATACAGCATCTGCCGCTCCCATGGCGACACAAAACTACCAGGTTACATGATGGTGGCCACCAGCCTCGCCAACATTGGCCTGGATCCGCTGTATATCTTCGTTTTTGACTGGGGGCTGCCCGGCGCTGCCTGGGCCACCGTGACCTCTTTCGGAATTGGCTGCCTGTTTATTTATCCGAAGCTTCTGAAACGTGGCTGGGCACGCTTTGATCTTCGCGAACTTGCATTGGGCCGCGCTCTGAAACAGCTCAACAACATTATGGCCCCGGCCATGGTCAGCCAGCTCATGCCGCCAGCTTCCGCCATGCTGGCAACCGCCATGGTCGCCGGCTACGGCTCGGTCGCCGTTGCAGCCTGGGGGCTGGGTACGCGCCTCGAGTTTTTTTCCATTGTGGTGGTGCTCGCCCTGACCATGTCCATGCCGCCGATGATTGGTCGCATGCTGGGCGCCGGAGACATCGAACAGATTCGCAAGCTGGTAAGGCTTGCGGTGCGCTTTGTGGTGGTCTGGCAACTGGCCATCGGTCTGATCTGGCTGACTGCTTCTGGCTTGGTTGCCGAGTTGTTCACCAGCGATCGCGAGGTTCAGGAAATTCTCGGGGGTTACCTTCTGCGGGTGCCGCTCAGCTACAGTGGCCTTGGCGTCTGCATGCTGATGGTATCGGTGTGCAACGCCCTTGGCCTGGCCATGAGAGCGTTACTGGTTTCAACATTGCGGCTGTTTCTGTGCTTTCTGCCACTGTTGTGGCTCGGCAGCCAGCTCAATGGTATCTATGGCCTGATGAGCGGCGCCCTGGTTGGAAATCTGTTCGCCGGGATCATGGCGTACAGTTTCTACCGCACCGGCATGAAAAAGCTCCGCACGGGCGGGAAGGTTTCAGGCAAAGCGTGAACGGAAGCTTTCCGGCATCGGCACCACTTTCTTTTGACGATAATCAAAAAAAACAAACCCGTATTTTGCCAGGGCAACGAGTTGCCCGCTCTCAGCCTTGGTGACCCGAAACACGAAGTCGCCACCGTATTTGTTGAAGTCCATCACCCCGACTTCAAAGCGCAGCATTTCCGGGAAGAACGATTCCGACTGATACATGGTGGCCAGATCCGTCACAATAATGCCCTCGCCGCCGCTGTTGCCCTCAGAAATGTCGTAACTTATCAGGAGCTGGGCTCGCGCTTCAGAGAGCATCGAAACCAAGGCATCGTTGCCTAGGTGATTGGCGCCGTTGATGTCGGTCGTCCGAACCTGCATTCGGGTTTCAAAGCAGAATACATCGTCGGGGAAGGAGAGTTCGATTCGGGCCACTTCAGATACCTGTCTGTCAGAGTGTCGGGGGAGGGCGGAATCGAATGATACTCCGCGCGCTCAGAGTACCAAACAGGGGTTCACTAATTGGGTGTTACCCTTGGGGTTGGAGACCGTCCTGTTTTATAACTTGACCTTGTTCATGGCACAAATTACTTTAATTGGAATTGCTTTAAGCGTAATCGTTGCACGCAAAGAGGTGAACATGCGATCACAGCCTTCGTCCGATGCACTTAGCTACCAATCCGGCTTCGGCAATGAGTTCAGCACGGAAGCCTTGCCTGACGCGTTGCCAGTCGGGCAGAACTCACCGCAAAGAGTCGCCTACGGCCTGTATACGGAATTGCTCTCGGGCACGGCGTTTACGGTTCCCCGCGCCGAAGCCCGGCGCACGTGGATGTATCGCATCAAGCCCTCCGCCACCCACCCCGAATACTATCGGTTGACCCAACAGATCACCGGCCGGGAACTGGGGCCAATCAACCCCAATCGCCTGCGTTGGAATCCCTTTGACGTCCCGTCCGAACCCACTGATTTCCTGGCTGGCTTGACCACGATCGCGGCGACATCCTCTGCCGAGCAGGCAACCGGCGTCAGCGTGCACCTGTATCAGGCCAACGCATCGATGACACAGGCGTTCTTCAATGCCGACGGCGAATGGCTGATCGTGCCACAACAGGGCCGTTTGAGAATCATCACCGAACTCGGCGTGCTGGCCATCGAACCGCAGGAAATCGCCGTGCTGCCCCGTGGCCTCAAGTTCCGCGTTGAGTTGCTTGACGCCAGTGCGCGCGGCTACATCTGTGAGAACCACGGCTGTGCTTTGCGGCTGCCCGAATTAGGCCCGATTGGCAGCAACGGGTTGGCCAACCCGCGAGATTTCCTGGCGCCGGTCGCTTACTACGAAAACCTTGACCAACCCGAGATTCTGGTGCAGAAGTTTCTCGGCGAGCTGTGGGCCACAGATCTTGATCACTCACCCTTTGATGTCGTCGCATGGCACGGCAATAACGTACCTTACAAGTACGATCTACGCCGCTTCAACGCCCACGGCACAGTCAGCTTTGACCACCCGGATCCGTCCATCTTCACCGTATTGACGTCGCCCGGCACGGTTCATGGTCAGGCCAATATTGATTTCGCGATCTTCCCGCCGCGCTGGATGGTGGCGGAAAACACCTTCCGGCCACCCTGGTTTCACCGCAACCGGATGAACGAGTTGATGGGTCTGATTAAGGGAACGTACGACGCCAAAGCGGAAGGCTTCTTACCCGGTGGCGTTTCCCTGCACAACTGCATGAGCGCCCACGGCCCCGACAACGCCACCACCGAGCAGGCCATCGCCGCCGACCTGGCGCCCCATAAGATTGATCAGAGCATGGCGTTTATGTTTGAAACTGGCAGCGTCTTGCGTGCCAGCCGCCATGCGCTCGACTGCCCACAACGACAACAAGACTACGACGCCTGCTGGGCGGGTATGAGCAAAACGTTTGACGACGGGAGTCTCTGAACAATGACAATGCAGCAGCGCAAGAGCTGGGTCAGTTCTGCCAACGACCACCCTGACTTTCCCATCCAGAACCTGCCGTTGGGCATTTTCAGTCGTCCCGGTCAAAAGCCACGGGGCGGCGTTGCTATTGGTGACCGGATTCTCGATCTGCAAGCCGCACTGGAAGCGGGCTTATTCGTTGGTGACGCCGCCGTCGCGGCGGAAGCCGCCAGCCGGGAGCAGCTAAACCATTTCTTCGCGCTGGGCGCTTCCGGCCGCGAGGCCTTGCGAACAGCACTGTTACACCTGCTGGACGAACACAGCGAGCAACAGGCGACCATGCAGGCGCTCGGCGAGGCGTTGCTGGTGCCGATGAACCATTGTGAATTGCACCTGCCAGCACATGTAGGCGACTACACCGACTTCTACGTCGGTATTCATCACGCCCAGAACATCGGCAGTTTTTTCCGTCCGGACAATCCATTGCTGCCCAACTACAAACACGTGCCCATTGGCTACCACGGCCGCTCCTCGACCCTCTGCGTCTCCGGTACACCCGTGCGCCGACCCAACGGCCAGACCTTGCCAGCGGGCCAGGAGACGCCCAGCTTCGGCCCCAGTAAACGGCTGGATTACGAACTGGAGCTGGGCATCTGGCTTGGACCGGGCAATAACATGGGCGAGCCCATCGCCATTGGTGAGGCCAGCACTCATATAGCTGGGTTCTGCCTGCTGAACGACTGGTCGGCCCGCGACGTCCAGGCCTGGGAATACCAACCCCTCGGCCCATTTTTAGCAAAGAACTTTGCCAGCACCGTATCCCCATGGGTGATCACGCCAGAAGCGCTGGAGCCGTTCCGCAAGGCCCAGCCTGTGCGACCAGAGGGTGATCCACAGCCACTGCCTTACCTGCTTGACGACGCCGACCAAGCGACTGGCGCCCTGGATGTCGAACTCGAGGTGTTGCTGCTCAGCGAAGCCATGCGCGAACAGGGTTTGCCGCCCCAGCGGCTGGCGTTGAGCAATACACAGAATATGTACTGGACCGTGGCCCAGATGGTCGCGCATCACAGCGTCGGCGGTTGCAAGCTGCAACCCGGCGACCTGTTCGGTTCGGGAACCCTGTCCGGTCAGAACCCCGATGCGGTCGGCAGCCTGCTGGAAAGCACGGGCGGGGGCAAACAGCCGCTCACCCTGGTCAGCGGCGAGCAGCGCACTTTTCTGGAAGATGGCGATGAAGTCATCTTGCGGGCGCGCTGTCGGCGTGATGGCTATCCGAGCATTGGGTTTGGGGAGTGTCGGGGTAAGGTGCAGCCCGCGCATTAGTCAGTGTCTGCGCATAGTAGCCTTGTCAGAACATCATCGCTGGCAACCAGAGGGAAAGAGCCGGTACGGCGACCAGAATCACCAGCCGGATGATATCCGCAATAATGAAAGGCAGGATGCCGCGCACGACCATGCGTTGAGTCAGGCCAGGTTGCGTTGCCTGCACGACGAATAAATTCATACCAATGGGCGGCGTGATGAGTCCGATTTCGGCGACGGTAACCACAAGAATGCCAAACCAGACCATGTCGAAACCCTGCGATATGGCGACCGGCGCCAGGAACGGCACAGTCAGAAGAATCATGGACATGGCATCCATGAAACAGCCCAGCACAATATAGAACAGCAGGATCAGTATAAGAGCTGCTGTCGGGCCCATACCGCTATTCTCAATTCCAGAGATCAGAGCACTGGGCAGACCTGTTGTCTCGAGAAAATAGTTGAACAGTGACGCACCGATCAGGATGAAAAAGATCATACCGGTCAGCCCTGCCGTCTCTCGTACCGATTCCCAAAGCGTGCTCCAGCTTAACTCCCCCGAAATCAGCGCTAGAATGAAAGCGCCCACGGCACCAACCGCCGCGGCCTCCGTCGGTGAGAACCAGCCCAGGTAGATGCCACCGATGACCAGTGAGAACAGCAATAGTACCCCCCAAACCCGCCGGAGACTTGCCAGCCGTTTGGTCCATCCCGCTTTGGCTGCGGGTGGCGCCAGTTCCGGTTTCATGCGCACCCGGACAACAATGGCCAAACCGTACAGAACAGCACCGAGAATGCCGGGCAAAATAGCCCCGATGAAAAGCTGACCAATGGATGTCTGCGTCAAAATGCCGTAAATCACCAGCAGGATAGAAGGCGGTATCAGCACTCCGAGGGTGCCGCCAGCCGCGATGGACGCGGACGACAGCGACCCGTCGTAACCGTGCTTCTCCATCTCGGGTATTGCAACGCGCCCCATGGTGGCAACGGTTGCAAGCGACGAACCACAGATGGCACCAAAGAGCGCACAGGCACCCACGGCGGTTACCGCGAGGCCGCCTCGGATATGCCCGAGGAAGCTATTGACCATGTCGAACAATGAGCGCGACAAGCCTGCTCGCGCTGCGAAAACTCCCATCATGACGAACAACGGCACGACACTAAGGGAATAGGGGAAAATAGCCTCGAAGGGGGACGATCCCAGAATGAATCCGGCACCATCCAAACCGTTCAGCAACCAGAATCCAGCGACACCTGCGAGAGCCATGGCAACCGCAACCGGAAACCCGAAAGCAATCAGAAACAGCGTCGCACCGAAACCGATAAAACCCATGGTAGCTGGTGTCATTCCGGTGCCTCCTGCCGGGGTGTCGGAATGATAGCCAATGCAGCGGCAACGATGGACAAAGCAACCCCATACAGTAGCGGAATCCAGAAGTAGAAAATCGGGATGCCCAACTGCTGGGAGCGGTCACCGAACATCAGTTTTTGCTGGAATGTGTCGTAGCAATAGTTAAACATCATTGTCAGCAGCGCGATCGCGGCAAGCCCTGCCATGGTCCGGAGCAGCGTTTCCAGCGCCCGGGGAAAGGACTCGACCAAAAGGTCGACGCCAACGTGGGCGCCCGTTAAAAACGCGTAGGGGATAACAAGCCAGGCACCACCCAAAACGCACAACTGCACAAGATCAATCACGCCGGGAATTGGCATGCCAATTTGGCGACCGATGACGTCTCCCACAGTGAACAGCGCAGCGGCGGCATAGGCAGCCACGCCAGTTCCAGCCGATACGATGACCAGCGCGCGCAGTGCCTGGAGTATATATTTCATAAAGCTATTGCCAACGCCGGGGTGGTCTTATTGTCGTTTCTCAGTGAGCAATTCAGCCATGCGCTCATAGATTTCACGGGCATTGTCAACGCCTTGCTCAGTGGTTCGTTCGATGTAGGCATCAGTGGTGGGTTGTAACGTTTCGCGCCAACGCTTGCGCTCAGCGTCAGTCAGTTCCGTGATGACGTGATTCGCTTCCACGGCTTCCTTACGGCCAGCCGCATCCCACTTGTCCCACCAGTCACCGAACTTGGCAACCAGCGAAGCGCCCGAGGCATCGTCTATGCAGGTCTGTACATTGGCGGGCAACGAATCGTATTTACGCTGGTTCATCACAAAGAAGAACGGCACCGTATAAAAGCCTGCATCCAGGTGGTACTTCAGCACTTCGTTCAGGCCGAAGGATTTCACCGGGTCCCAAGGAAAGACCGTGCCATCAATGACGTGCTTCTGAATATTCTCGTAAACCGCACCGGGAGGCAGTCCTTGTGGTGTTGCACCCAAGGCCGTCAGCGCGTCGGAAATGGCTGGGCTGGGGGTTCTCAGACGAAGCCCGGACATATCTTCCATCGTTTCCACTTTCTTTTCGGAGGTGTGGATAAGACCGCCATTATGCGCGTGTAGCGCGAGTACCTTGAGGCCCTTATATTCCGGTGCCAGGTACTCCGGATAAAGCTCCCACAATGTTTCGCTGGCATCACCGGCATCGCGAGTCAGAAAGGGCAGTTCTATTAAAGATGTGCGCGGGAATCGGCCCCGTGGAATGCCATTCAGCCCGTGCGCAATATCAACAACGCCCGCGAGCACCTGTTCCTGCTGTTTGGCGACGTTGCCCAGCTGGGTGCCGCCTGGGAAGATCTCAAACTGTACTTCTCCACCGGTACATTCGGTAACCTGCTTCGTCCACGGCACGATAAAATCCGTATGGATACCGTGTACGGAGGGCAGAAAGTGGCTGAGTTTAAGGGTAGTCTCTGCCGATGACGGGGCCGCCAAAAGCAATGAGGCACTGGCAAGGGCTGAGATCTTGAGTACATTCTTCACGAGTCATTCTCCTTATTATTGTGCTTATTAAATAGCCAAAAAAATCTTTTCTCCACGGGCTCGGGAGCAACACGTCATCATTCGGCGGTTCTCTGCCCGTTCCGACGCAGTCAATACTTTGTCCCGATGATCAATATCGCCTGCGGACACCGCCACCTCGCAGGTGCCACAGAGCCCTTCCTCGCAGTCGCTGGGAATATCAGCACCGACCGCCCGCAGGGCCTGAAGCACCGTTTGATTCGGAGCAACATGAACTGTCAGCTCCGAATCTGTCAGCACTACGTCAAAACCGATTTCCTTGGAAGGGTCCAGAATCGCGCCGGTGGCGGTAAAGTGTTCGACGTGAAGTATCTCGGGGTAATCGGATGTAGCTTCCTCGAGCGCCTCCAGCAACCGCTCCGGACCACAAGCGTAGATCTGAGCTGCGTTACCTTTACCAATCACTGCAGATAGCGGTAGCCGTCGATTCTCGCTGGCAGGGTATAGGTGTAACCGATCGCGGTGGTCACGCTCCAGGCGGCTTAATAACGCCATGGTCTCCCTGGCCCGGCCGCAGTAATGGATAACGTAGTCTTTGCCTAAGTGCTTAAGGCGGTCAGCCATCGCAATAATCGGGGTTATGCCGATGCCACCGGCGATCAGTACATAGGAATCTGCTGTTTCATCCAGGCGAAAGTGATTTTTCAGGCCTCGAATGTGAATCAGCGAGCCTGCTTGAATGGTCTCGTGGAAGAAGGTGGAACCCCCGCGTCCGGCGGCTTCCCTGAGAATTGAAACCTGCAAGTGGTAAGGGTCGTTAGGGTCGCCACATAAAGAATATTTACGCACAAAATCGCCGGCAACGACATCGATATGAGCACCCGGGCTCCATCGCGGCAGCTTGCGGCCACGGGGGTCTTTCAGCACTAACCGAACCACGCCCTCGGCTTCGATCGCCACATCGGCTACCTGAACCGGACGCGCCGAATCGTGTGGCGTAGGCGCACCAATGGTGAATGTGCGAATACGCTCGAGTATCTCCGGATCACGACGTTCGGGGTTCTGGAGCTGATCCCAGCGAACCCATAGATGTTCCGGGCCACGGAATGAGGTATTGGGCACGAATGTGAAGGTCTGATCGGGGACCAGTTCAAGTTGCGGCAGGCGACGGGTGACTGCCTCAAGGAAGACGCGCATTTCCATTCGCGCCAGATTCTTACCCATGCATTGGTGGGCGCCATAGCCAAACGTCAGGTGGTCTGTGGTGTTGTCCCGATAGATGTCCAGATCGTCAGGATTCTCGAAGTGGCGATCGTCGTGGTTAGCCGATGCGCTGACGATCAGTAGCTTGGAACCTTTTGGAATCTCCGTATCGCCAATGCGAGTATCGGCCGTGGCGATGCGTCGCCAGGCTGCAACTGAGCCCGAATAGCGCAGGCATTCTTCCACCGCATTGGGGATCAAGGCAGGGTTGTCACAAATGTCGTCCCACACTTCGCGGTTTTCCAGAAGCAGCCGGAACATGTTGGCCGAGGCGTGGGCTGTTGTCTCATGAGCCGCGACTATGCCAGCCATCATCATGGAATGAAGATAGGAGTCTGTAACGACATCAGGCAGTTCCTTCTGCTTCCGGATTGCGTATTTCATCCATCCATGACCTGACGGGTCCTGGCGCATTTTCTCTAGCACCTTACCGGCATACTGCCAAAATTTTCCGACCGCTTCCGCGACGGCAACCTGCTCTTCTTTTGAAGGGCGTCCCCACGTGTTTACGGTATGGGCGATGGAGTATTCGCGCAGGGTGTCCATGTCTTCTTCGGGTATGCCTAAAAAATGCAGAGCAACCGTCAAAGGAATTTCCCACAGCATCTCGTCGACGAGATCGGCTTCCCCTTTATCGATAATCCGATCCAGATATTCCTGTGTCAGACTTTGGAGCATTGGCTCGTGGTGCTCCAGTTCATCGAGCGTGAACGATTCCATAAGCGCACGCCGACGCTCCATGTGGGCCGGTTCGTCCTCATTAACCAGCGTACGGTTCATTGCGTAATCGTAGCGCTTGAGCGCGTCCTGCGCCTCTTGTGATACCGGTGTGATCTTTTCCAGGGCAATGGACGGCGAGAACACGTGGTTGTTGCGGAATATCTCTTTTACATCCGCGTAACGACTCACCACCCAATACCCAAGTTTCGGGCTATAGAACACAGGTTCCTGGTCGCGAGACCAGCGAAGGGTTTCGGGAGGATCGAGCTGGTAGGCACTCTCGAAGGGGTCGAAATTTGCTGCTTCGGGCGAGACAGGACACCCATTTGGCGCTGTCATGTGTCCACTCATCGGACACTGTCCGGTTGGGTGAGCGGAGCTTGAGAAGGGATGGTCCGCCATAACAACTCCTAAGCGAAACTTCGGAATAACTTTCAGTTTTTCAATGGGAACACGCATTCTTCAATCATAAAAACTAAGTTAAATCCTAACAATGGTCAAGAAATGACTATTTTTTGCACGTCGGAAAACTTTTCGGCCATTTGACACACGCCTTATCTGGATTCAAATTACATAATTAGTAAAAGCATTATGAATAAGTTCTCTGAAACCAAACGGTGCACAGACGCTATCCCGAAACCTGGTAGGCACGATGGATCTCTACACTTATTACCGTTCCACTTCTTCCTATCGCGTGCGTATTGCGCTGGAGTTGAAAGGGCTGGATTACCGCTCCATACCGGTCAATCTGGTTGGTGCCGGCGGCGAGCACCTCAAGCCTGCGTACCGGGCTCTCAATCCGCAAGGACGGGTACCGGCACTGCGAGTGGAAAACGATCAGGTACTGATTCAGTCGCCGGCGATCATCGAGTATCTGGAGGAGTGTTATCCGCAGACGCCGCTGTTACCGAAGGACCTTTTGGAGCGTGCCAGGCAGCGTGGTGTGGCGGCGCTGATCGGATGTGATATTCACCCGTTGCATAACGTGTCGGTACTGAACCGGTTGCGTCAGTTGCAACTCTCGGAGACAGAGGTCGATAATTGGATTAGACACTGGATCGGCCTCGGCTTCGATGCTGTCGAGGCGCTCATTGATGACCAGGGCTTTTGTTTTGGCTCGCCTGGGCTGGCGGATGTGTACCTGTTGCCACAAGTCTATGCAGCGCGGCGCTTCGCAGTTGACCTTAACAGCTACCCGAGAATAGCGAGAGTTGAACGCCTGGCTCTTGAGCATCCGGCATTCCAACGCGCGCACCCCGATGCTCAAGCTGACAAACCCGCTTGAGCGAATCGAATGAAGGAGCGAGACTATGGCTGATCTGATTGATAACCCAATGGGCCTGATGGGTTTCGAATTCATCGAGTTCGCGTCACCGACCCCAAATACCCTGGAGCCCCTCTTTGCGATGATGGGGTTCACCAAGGTGGCCAATCATCGATCCAAGAATGTCTCGCTCTATCGTCAAGGTGAGATCAACCTGATCCTCAACAGCGAGCCCAAGAGCGTGGTGTCCTACTTTGCTGCGGAGCACGGGCCCTCGGTATGCGGCATGGCGTTCCGGGTCAAGAACGCCCAGGCAGCATACGCCCGCGCACTGGAGCTGGGAGCCCAGCCGATGGACATCCCCACCGGGCCGATGGAGTTGCGGCTGCCGGCAATCAAGGGCATCGGTGGGGCGCCGCTGTACCTGATTGACCGTTTCGGTGAAGGCACCTCAATCTATGATATCGACTTCATATTTATTGAAGGCGTTGATCGCAACCCCGAAGGCACCGGCCTGAAAGTGATCGATCACCTGACCCACAACGTGTACCGGGGGCGCATGGCCTACTGGGCGAATTTCTACGAGAAGCTGTTCAATTTCCGCGAGTTCCGGTACTTCGATATTAAAGGCGAATACACCGGCCTGACCTCCAAGGCCATGGCCGCGCCGGACGGCATGATCCGCATTCCGCTGAATGAGGAATCCTCGCAGGGCGCCGGACAAATCGAAGAATTTCTCATGCAATTCAACGGTGAGGGCATTCAGCATGTAGCCTTCCTCACTGACGATTTGCTGAGCACCTGGGATGCATTGAAAGCCTTGGGCATGCGTTTTATGACCCCACCTCCCGCCACCTACTACGAAATGCTTGATACGCGTCTGCCAGCACACAATGAGCCGGTTAACGACCTGCAGGCCCGTGGCATATTGCTGGACGGCAGCTCTGCAGACGGCGATTGCCGCCTGTTGCTGCAGATTTTCTCGGAAGCCTTAATGGGGCCGGTATTTTTTGAGTTCATCCAGCGCAAAGGCGACGAAGGCTTCGGGGAGGGGAACTTCAAGGCATTGTTCGAATCGATCGAGCGTGATCAGGTCCGCCGTGGCGTGCTGGATGTAAAGACAAGCGGAGTTTACGGCTTTGAATAATGGAAACTCTATGGATATTCGCCCTGCGGCCACTCTGGCACTGGTACGGGACACCCCGAACGGCATTGAAATACTGCTGTTACAACGTACCTGGGAAGCGGTGTTTTTACCCGGCTATTACGTGTTCCCCGGCGGCGCAGTAGACCAACAGGAATCGCGGGGGCGTAAGCACGCTGATGGCCTCGAAGACACTGAAATCAGCCACACCATGAGCCTGAGTGACGGCGGCACGGATTATATGCTGGCCGCTGTTCGTGAATGCTTTGAAGAAGCCGGCGTGCTAGTGGCGGTCGACGCGGACCGGCGCACAATCAACGGAGACCACGCCGCTCATAATGACCGCAAGGCGGTGTTCACGGGAGAGTTGTCTCTCGCCGAACTGTGTCAGCGGCACAAGCTGACGATTCCCCTGGACAGGCTCGCCTACCTGAGCCATTGGATTACCCCGCCCGGCCCTCCCCGACGCTTTGACACCCGGTTTTTTGTGACCACGGCACCAGAGAATCAGTGCGTAAGTCATGATGGCGAAGAAACCATCAGCCACGTTTGGCTCAGCCCGGCGCAGGCATTGGAGCAACATCGAGCCGGCCAGCGGTTAATGACGCTGCCCACCATAAGAACTCTGCGGGTTCTACGAGACTTTGATACGGTCGAAACCCTGATGCGCTACGCTTGGGCGAACCCACCTGAATCGTTCCCCAGCCAGCCGTGGCCGGCCATCCGGCGTGGTAAACCGGTGATTCTGGAACCCGGTGCACCAGCCTACGATGAAGCTGCCAAGCTGGACCCGGAGGGCGAAGGCACCACGAAATCCGAGATTATTGCCGGTGAACCGGTTGAAGTTGCGGCTGGCGTGATCCGACTTACGGCGCCCAACCCGGGCATGATGACCGGGCCGGGCACCAATACCTATATTCTGGGCCACAAGCGCTTTACCGTGCTGGATCCTGGCCCCGACCATGCCGGCCACATTGAAAGAATTCTTGAAGTAACCGGAGGCCAGATTGATTCCGTGGTGGTCACTCATACCCACCTCGACCACTCCCCGGGCACCCGGGCCCTGAAGGAAAAAACCGGATGTCGGGTTTACGGACGGTCAGCGCCGGCAGGTGCATCACAGGATCAGAAGTTTGCGCCCGACGAACAACCTGAGCACGGCGACCTGATCAAAACCGATGCGGGCACGCTCAAGGTGCTGCACACACCGGGGCATGCCTCCAATCACCTTTGTTTTTTGCTGAGAGATCAGGAACTGCTGTTTTCGGGGGATCACATCATGCAGGGCTCAACCGTGGTCATAAACCCGCCCGACGGCGACATGAAAGCGTATCTGGAAGCACTCTACGATCTGCTGGCGGAGCCCGTACGTTACATTGCTCCGGCTCATGGCTTTCTGATGGGCCACCCTGAAGCGATCATCGATTACCTGATCACCCATAGGCTGGCGCGGGAACACAAGGTCGCAAGAGTTCTCGACGAGCTTTCGCCCGTGGGGCTGAAAGACCTGACCAGCAAAGCCTACGGCGATGTGCCAACGGCGATTCACGGTGTCGCCGCCCGATCAGCACTCGCCCACTTGCTGAAGCTCGAAGCCGATGGCCGGGCCTTACAGGAAGACGGGCTCTGGCGGGCTACGCCAACCACCTGAGCCGCGGCTACCGGCAGGTGCTGCACCTGCCGGTTTCTATTTTTTGGCGATAATGTACACCGCGTGCACTATACCGGGGATGTAGCCCAGAAGGGTCAGCACTATATTGATCCAGAAGTGCTTCCCGATGCCTACCTGCAGGAACACGCCCAGCGGCGGTAACAAAATAGCAATAATAATACGCAAAAGGTCCATATTGTTGAATCCTTCCGTCGGTTATAACTGACATGCTTGCACAAATGATCCCTGCAAGCAGGCTGAGCCAGTATTTTTACGCAAATTCGCCTAAAGTTCATGGCCACACCATGAAAATGGCATTAAACCTTTGTTATTGCCATATTCATCAACACCACTCGACCTTTATCCTTGGGCCCTTGTTGATGACCCGTGAGGAATCATGCTGTTTTCCAGGCTGCAAACGCTGACCAATATACGACCCCTTCTTTGCCTGCTGATGCTGGCTATACCTGCCTCCGTAGCAATGGCAGATCCGCCCTCCAACAGAAAACAGATGGCGCCCACCCGGGAGATTCTGCTGGCAGAACTGGCGGAAGACGAAAGCGTTGAAGATGTGGAACACTCCGAGCCGCGACGGAGAGCCGGCAAGGCGCTTGCGCCCGTTGCAGACTCCACGCTGGAAAACGCAGCACCCAAACCAAAACCCGCGCGGAAGCCCAAAAAAGTAGCGCCCAATATTGACCTGAAAGACGTTGCGCCGGCACCCGTTCCGGAGCCGCCAAAGAATCCAGTCAGCGAAGAACAGGAAGTCAGTGAAACCCTGGAAAACAGTGCACCTACCCTTGCAACTGAGCACCAGGAACAGCAAGCACCGGAACCGGAGACTAAAGAGCCACAGCGCGCCAACAATCTGGTTCTGCTTGGCAGTGAAGTTCTGCCTGGCACATCAACCCGCCTGGCCTGGTCATCCGGCATTCAGATTGCCGGCCTCTCGCAACCCACTCCGGTACTGGTGGTTAATGGCGCCAATGCGGGCCCAACTCTGTGTCTGACAAGCACAATTCATGGGGACGAACTTAACGGCATCGAAATTATCCGCCAGACCATGTATGACCTCGATCCGGCAAAGCTGAGCGGTAGCGTGGTGGGCATTCCCATCGTAAACCTGTCCGGTTTCGAGCAGGGTAGCCGTTATCTGCCGGATCGCCGCGATCTGAACCGGCACTTTCCCGGCAGCACAAATGGCAGCCTGGCGGATCGAATTGCCTACTCGCTTTTCGAAAACATTATTCGGTACTGCGACATGCTGGTGGATATCCACACCGGCTCACTGAAGCGAACCAACCTGCCACAGCTTCGTGCTGATATGAACAATCCCACGGTTGCAGAATTTACCCGGGGTTTTGACCGCTTGGCCGTAGTGCACAGCAGCGGATCACCGGGAATGCTCCGCACGGCAGCGGTCAATGCAGGCATTCGTGCGGTAACACTGGAGGCCGGCGAGTCCCATCGCATTCAGGAGCACCAGATTGATGCCGGAGTAAACAGCCTGGCCAGCCTGATGGAAAAGCAGCGCATGATTTCCCGTATGTTTGTATGGGGGGACCCGGAGCCGGTGTATTACGACTCGGCTTGGGTCCGGGCAAACTACGGCGGCATTCTGTTCAGCAAGGTTGATCTGGGCGCCAAAGTTTCCAAGGGTCAGATTCTTGGCTATATCGCAGACCCGATCACCAACGCTCAGTACCCCATCCACTCCAGCAGCGACGGCCGAATCATCGGCATGGCTGTGGATCAGGTGGTCATGGCTGGTTTCGCTGCCTACCACATAGGTACAAAGGCAAAAGTTCCAGGAGAATAGTATCCTATCGTTTTTACGTTTTCGCGAATGATCGACAGGAGCTAACGTGTCTTCAGGAAACAGTCCGACCAGATCGGCCATCCTTACCTACGCAGGCTTGGTTCTGACACCCCTGTTCTGGGCCGGCAATGCCGTTGTTGCGCGGGGCACGGTTGACAGCATACCGCCCCTTTCCATGGCTTTCTGGCGCTGGGTAATTGCGCTCGCCATTGTGCTGCCTTTCGCTCTGCCCGGCATCTGGCGACACCGCAGGGTGATCCGCCAGCACCTGGGTTCCATGCTGGTGCTCGCCACGTTCAGCGTTGGTGCTTTCAACTCACTGCTGTACGTTGCGGCAGTCACCACCACAGCGACCAACATCGCCCTGATCAATGCCACCATTCCGATTTTTGTGTCGCTGCTGGCCTGGATTATCCTGGGCGACCGCACCCGGCCGATTCAGGCGCTGGGGATTGGCCTGGCAATATTTGGCATTCTCACCGTGGTGGCACGGGGGGATTTATCGGTACTCATCGGCCTGGAAGCCCAGCCAGGCGACCTGATCATGGTGGCCGCCGTATTCAGCTGGGGCCTGTTTTCCGTGTTACTGAGGCGCCAGGCCGTGCCTCTTCCAGGGTTCACCTTCCTCAGCACCCAGATTCTGCTGGGCACCCTGGTTATTCTGCCGTTTTACCTGGCCGACCTGCTGTTCTTCTCAGGTGGCTTTGAGCTAACCCGGGAAACAGCTCTGCCGCTTACTTACTTCGCGATCTTCCCCGGAATTCTGGCCTACGCTTTCTGGAATTACGCAGTGCACAGCATCGGGCCTTCGCGGGCGGCCATTTTTATTTACCTGACACCGGTTTTTGCTTCAATTCTGGCCAGCATTTTTCTTGGAGAATCGTTGGGACTGTTCCATATTATTGGCGGCGCGTTTATTCTCGCAGGGCTATTATTGGCCACCCGATCAGGTCGACAAGTACCGGATTACAGTAAACTGTCCTGAAAAACGCATAAGGAGCCCATCATGCTTAAGAAGTCCACTTTCGGATCCCTTCATCGTACGCTGGCTTCATCGCTATTGGTTTTGGTTATTGCGGCACTCGGTTCTGTCGCCAACGCCCAGAGCAATGAACCCATTCAGGTGAAAACACCGGACTCAGTTGCAGATTCAAACAGCACATCCGGTGAAAACACCTCAGGGCTTTCGTCAGGGAGCTCCTCAGGGGTCTGTGTTCGCCCGGAACACTGGCTATATGCAGAGGCCTACGAAGAAGGTCAGATGGTGAGCCACGGTAGCAAAGTGTGGAAGTCCGTCAAGGAAACCAGCGGAGATATGCCGGGGATGAGCAAATCACCGCGCTGGGAGCTGGTTGAGGATCATTGCTCTATGGATGAGCAGTAGCCAGACGGTTGCCCGGCAAAGCCGCTTCGATGCGCTGCAACACATCGGCCAATACCGCCTTGGGGCAGCCGATGTTGAGCCGCATGAAACCACTGCCCTGTTCACCAAACGAGATGCCGGGGTTCATACCCACACCGGCGTCTTCCACAAAAAACCGTTTCAGGGCGGCATCATCCAGCCCCAGGCGCCGGCAATCGAGCCACATCAGATAAGTAGCTTCAGGTGCCTGAGTCTGAATTCCGGGCAGGCGGGAGTTGACTGTTTCCAGTACAAAACCGCGATTCTTCTGTAAATACGCCATCAGATCTCCCAGCCAGGGCGCGCCATATCGGTAGCCGGCTTCAAATCCGGCAATGCTGAATGGATTACATTGTGGCAGGTGCATGGAATCGAACACCGCTTTGATGGCACTGCGTTGTTCCCGGTCCGGTATTACCAGGGCGGACAACCCCAACCCGGGCATGTTAAAGCTCTTGCTCGGCGCAACCGCCGTTATCAGAGCATCGTCCGGCCCGGCGAGTGAGGCCAGCATCCGGTGCCCGGGCTTGTCGGCGAAGGTGAGATCACAGTGGATTTCATCGGAAATCACCGTCAGCTCATGGCGGCGGGCAATATCCAGTACAGCCTTGAGCTCTTGCTCCGTCCAGATGCGCCCGACCGGGTTGTGGGGTGAACACAGCATCAGGAGCCGGGCATCCGGGCGCGCAGCGCAGGCCTCCAGGTGCTCCAGATTCATCCGGTATTGCCCGGTTTCATCGTCGCAAACCAGCGGGTTTTCAATAACCGCCCGGCCGCTGAGCCGAACAGAGCTGAAAAACGGCGGATACACCGGTGGTTGCACAATCACGCCTTCGCCAGGAGCCGCATAGGCCATACAGGCAGCGTGCAGGGAGGGCACAACACCGGGTGCCATCAATATCCACTCACGTTGGATTTCCCAGCCATGTCGCTCACGAAACCAGTCCATTATTGACTGGAACAGGCTGTCGGGAAACAGGGTATACCCGTAGACCGGGTGCGCGGCACGCTCTGAAAGAGCCCGGGTGACGGCCTCTGGCGCGGCAAAATCCATATCAGCCACCCAAACCGGAATCACATCCTCGCGGCCAAACACCGCTTTGCGGGCATCAAACTTTACCGAGCAGGTATTTTCGCGGGCAAGGGGCTGATCAAACGGGTCTGTCACAGGCGCACTCCACAATCGGTTAGCAATCGGGTAACTCTGGTTATTATTGTGGGTGGGTATTGTCGCCTCCGCAACCGGCCCATTCGATACACCGGCATTCTGCTTTGGTCGAATGGAGTGCAATAATGCTTGCCGAATTACCCGCATACTTGCGAACCTAACGGTTTTCCTGCGCAAAACCTACCCGGCACCTGTTGGAGCTTTCAATGATTGGTCAGATCCTGTCCACCCTGTTGCCGGTGTTTCTCATCGCCGGCTGTGGCGCCCTTTACGGGAGGTTTCGCAAGCCGGACATCCAGGGGCTGAACGTTCTGAACATGGAGCTGTTTGTCCCCATGCTGGTCTTTGCCGTGCTGGCCGACCAACAGGCTCCACTGCAGGAGTATGCCGGGCTTGCGCTGGCGGCGACGGTTGTTGTTCTGGGCTCGGGGATCGTTCTGTATCCGCTGGCCCGGGTTCTCAATCTGAACCTGAAAACCTTTCTGCCACCCATGATGTTCAACAACTCGGGCAACATGGGTATCCCGCTGCTGGTTCTGGCATTCGGTGAGGCGGCCCTGCCGGCGGCCATCGTGCTGTTTATAGTGGAAATGCTGCTGCACTTTTCGGTGGGCCTGTACATGCTCGACCCACATACCTCCATTTTGCAGCGCCTGAGGCTTCCCATTGTGTTTGCCAGCATCGCAGGACTGGCCTTGAACCTTGGGGGCGTAGCCTTGCCGGGCTGGCTGCTACAGACCCTGAACATGCTTGGCGAAATCTGTATACCGCTTATGCTGTTTACTCTGGGGGTACGAATGCTGGACATCGACTTCAGCGACTGGAAGCTGGGCATACTCGGCGCCATCGCCTGCCCGGTCAGCGGTTTGCTGTTGGCATGGCCGATGATCCTTATACTGGACTTGCCCAGCCTTCAGGTTGCGGCACTCTGGGTATTCGCAGCTTTGCCTCCGGCGGTGCTCAATTATATGGTTGCGGAACAGTATCAGCAGGAGCCTCATAAAGTAGCGTCGCTGGTACTATTGAGTAATCTGGGCAGCCTCATTGTCATGCCCATTGTGCTCGCACTGGTCTTTGCCGCAGGCTATCTCTGAGGAAAACATGAATGTCTGAAGCCCTCGCCGTTGTCCGCGCTTCCCGCCCCAACTTTTTGATTCTCGCGCCTCTGTGTGTCGGCCTGGGAGTTGCGGTGGCATGGCAACAGGGCGAGCCACCTGCGCTACCGGACACACTGTTAGTCTTTGTGGGTGCCTTGCTGGCACATGCTGCGGTGAATCTGCTCAATGAGTACGAAGATTTTGTGTCCGGGCTGGATCTGATAACCACCCGCACGCCGTTCTCCGGTGGTAGCGGAGCACTCCCGGAGGTTCCGGGTGCAGCAAAGCGTGTGCTGGCGGCGGCCCTGGGCACGCTGGCTCTGGTTATCCTGATCGGCCTCTATTTTCTCTGGCAGCGCGGGCTCCCCATGCTGATTCTGGGAACGGCCGGCGTCATGTTGGTACTGACCTACACGCGGTGGATTACCCGCTCACCCCTGCTGTGCCTGTTTGCACCAGGCATCGGCTTCGGGCCAGTGATGATTCTGGGCACGCTGGTGGCACTCGGCGCCAGGCTTGATGCGACCGCAATCACCGTATCCGTTATCAGCCTGCTTCTGGTGAGCGAACTGCTGCTGATCAACCAGATACCGGACGCGGAAGCAGATCGCAAAATTGGTCGTCGTCATCTGGTCATTACGCTAGGCACCCGCGCTGCCGCCCGGCTGGTGTCCACCCTGTTTATTTCGGGCTACGTTGTTCTGGTAACGGGCATACTCGCCGGATGGTTGCCATTGCCGTCTATACTGTCACTGGCAACCGCACCCTTCGCGCTCTGGCTTGCCTGGAAGCTGCCGGGGGCTATTAATCGGCCAGATGCGCTCCCCGTGTTGCTGGGCACCAACGTAGCCATTGTTCTGGCCACTCTGGCCCTGCTGATTGTTGGTTTGAGTCTGGAACCTGCATAAACGGAAAACAGGTACTCAGGCGCCGCCCTTGCATGTACAGAAACTTTGGCCGAAAGTTAAAGCTGACATTTTCTGATTTCACCCACGATACGGAGGTCTGCACATGAGTGTACTTTTTCTGCTCATCAGTGCCCTGGTTTTGATCTATCTGGGAGTTGGCGGCACCACCGCTGCTCTGGTGATGTCCATCGCAACCTTAGTGGGCGTATTCCAGGATGAGTGGCACATTGCCAGTGTCCTGTTTGGCGGTCTTTTTCTCGCTCTTGCCCTGATTCTGGTGATTCCCAGTGAACTGCGCCTTGATAAATTCAGCCGGCCGCTGCTGGGCTGGGTTCGCAACCGCCTTCCCAAGCTCTCTTCAACCGAAGAAGAAGCCCTGAAATCCGGCTCTGTCGACTGGGATGGCGAGCTGTTTTCCGGCAAGCCGCAATGGGCAAAACTTCTGGATGCCAAGCCTGCGCATCTGACCAGCGAGGAGCAGGCATTTCTCGATGGCCCGGTAGAAAAACTCTGCGCCATGCTGGACGACTGGAAGATCACCCACGAACACTACGACCTGCCGGATAAAGCCTGGAAGTTTATTCGTGAGAACGGTTTTTTCGGCCTGGTGATACCGAAAGAAGATGGCGGCATGGGCTTCTCCAATACCGCCCATTCCGAAATCGTGATGAAGATTTCCACCCGCAGCGTGTCTGCGGCGGTCACCGTGATGGTACCCAACTCCCTCGGGCCGGGCGAGTTGCTGATGCATTACGGCACCGACGAACAGAAAAAGCATTACCTGCCCCGGCTGGCAGGTGGCGAGGAAATCCCCTGCTTTGCACTGACTTCTCCCATCGCGGGCTCTGACGCGGGCGCCATTCCGGATAAGGGCATTGTGTGCAAGGGCGAGTGGGACGGCAAAGAAGTGCTGGGTCTGAAAGTAACCTGGAACAAGCGTTACATCACCTTGGCTCCGGTCGCGACGCTGATTGGCCTCGCCATCAAGGTTTACGATCCGGAAAATCTGCTGGGCGATAACGACGACATCGGCGTGACCTGCGTTCTGGTTCCCCGCGAAACTGAGGGCGTGCATGCCGGCGCACGGCATCTGCCCATGAATACCGTATTCATGAACGGGCCGACCTGGGGCAACGAAGTGTTTATCCCCATGGATCAGGTGATCGGCGGCCAGGACATGCTCGGGAAGGGCTGGACCATGCTGCTGGAGTGCCTCTCCATTGGTCGCTCCATTTCCCTGCCCGCACTGGCGACCGGTGCCGGCAAGGTTGCCAGCCTGGCGACCGGTTCCTACGCCTACACCCGGGAGCAGTTTGGCCGCTCTATCAGCCAGTTTGAGGGCGTGCAGGAAGCTCTTGAGCCCATCGCCGGCTATACCTACATGATGGACGCTGCGCGACTGCTAACCTCCGGCATGCTTGATCGGGGCGTTCGGCCCGCGGTGCCTTCAGCGCTGCTGAAATACCGCAATACCGATCTGATGCGAGTCGTGATCAATCACGCCATGGATGTGGTGGCAGGCCGTGGCGTCATCACCGGTCCCCGCAACTTCATGGCCCGCGCCTACCAGGCCGTACCTATTGGTATTACAGTGGAAGGCGCGAACATACTAACCCGCAGCCTGATGGTGTTTGGCCAGGGCGCCATTCGCTGCCATCCGTTTATTGTCGAAGAAATTGAAGCCGCCGGCATGGAGGACGAAGACCAGGCCGCGAAGAAGTTCGACGGCATCTTCTACCGGCACCTGGCCCACACCACGCGAAACGCTCTGCGGGCCCTGGTTCTGGGCCTTACCGGTGGGCTGTTGGAGTCTGTTCCCAGGCAGGGCGATATCAAATCATCGTATCGCCAGCTTGCCCGTTTCTCGGCGGCGTTTGCGCTGATGACTGATGTGACTCTGCTCTCCGTCGGCGGTGGTCTCAAAGCCAAGCAACGGCTCTCGGGCCGCATGGCAGATAGCCTGGTACAGCTGTATTACGCATCAGCGGTCATCAAACAGTGGCACGAAGAGGGCTACCCGGACGATCAGCGGCCGCTGGTGGACTGGTGTCTGCAAACCTGCCTGCGGGATCTGCAGCACTCGATGCGTGAGGCGATCATCAACTTCCCGGTACCTGCCCTGCGCTGGCCATTGCGCCTGCTGGTCTTCCCGCTGGGTGCAACCGGTCTTAACGGTCCGGATGACAAGCTGGGCACCCGCGTGGCCGCCAGCATTGTGGAGGACACCCCGCTGCGCCAACGCATCAGCCGTGGCGCATACACCACCATGGACCCCGACGATTCTCTTGGCCGGGTTCTGAATGCCTACAAACTGGCCAACGAAACCGCTGAAATGCGCCGCCGCCTGCACGATGCCATCCGCAATCGTGACGAAGACGATCTGGACGGTATCGCACTGCTGATGGGCCATGAGCGCAAGAAGTTGGTGGACTGGGCCTGTGCCGAAGGCATTGTGAAGGCTGATGAGTGTGACAAGCTCGAGGAGGCACTGACCGCTCTGTACGACGTTATCCGGGTGGATGCGTTTGATGAGGAAGGTCTGAAGGCGCTGTCTCGATGCGCCAAGGGTAAACGAAAGGTCGTGGAAAGGCCTGCTGACGAATAAAGAGCCTGACCACCTTTCACCTTGCTACTTGGGCTCGCTCAGAGACGCCCTTAAAATACCTGCCTGTCGGGCGTTGCCCGGCAGGCATCATTACTCCTCCCTCACAAGATTCAACCCTGCTCTTCCCCATTAATTGAGCCACACGTTTTAACACCATCCAGATAAAAACCCGCAAAACCCTTTTCTGACTTTAATTTTAGTAATAAAATACATAATCTTTATGCATTTATAGAATATATGAATATATCGGTGGGCTATATGGAACTGACATTCAACGAAGTGACAAAGTCTTTTGGCGACCTCAACGTCATTGAGCACTTCACTACTACAATCAGAACCGGCGAAATTGTTGCTCTTGTCGGGCCGTCTGGCTGTGGCAAATCCACGTTGTTGCATATGCTAGCGGGTCTTGAGAAGCCTTCCACCGGAACCCTGACAGCGAACGGCAAAAGCCTCGAAAAACCATCACCCCAACGCACTCTGGTGTTTCAGGAGCACGCTCTATACCCCTGGCTGACACTGGCCGGGAACGTGGCTCTGGCACTGGAGTTTCAGAACACTCCAAAGCAGACGGCGCTCACAGAGGCCCGGAAATGGCTGGTAAAGGTAGAACTGTCTGGCTTTGAGCACTACTACCCGCATCAAGTATCAGGTGGTATGCGTCAGCGTTGTGCTTTGGCCCGGGCTTTCATCGCACGGCCTGAAGTATTGCTGCTGGATGAACCCTTCGGCGCGCTCGATGCACTGACACGAATGACGCTGCAAAGTGTTCTGAAGGACCTGATTGAAGTAGAACGTCCTACGGTCGTGCTGGTTACCCACGATGTAGACGAAGCGATATATCTTGCTGATCGGGTGCTGGTATTCAGCAACCGACCCGCCACCGTGCTAAGCGAAATCAAGCTTGGCCATATGCCCAAAACCCACGATTTATCAGCCTTCGCCGATATCCGGCGTGATGTGCTGAATAAATTGGGGATCGACACTGACCCAACGCCGGCTCTCGCCGGGGAAATAGGAGAAACTGTATGATTCGCTGGCTGATAACAACCGTTCTGGCGCTGGCAATCGCCGGGCCGGTGTACGCAAAGGAAGAATTCCGGGTTGGCTATGTCCGCGTAATGGATGATGCCCAGGCCATGCTCGCTCACGAAGCGGGTCTGTATGAGAAGTATGGCCTGGAAGCAAAGCTGATTGAATTCAGTTCCGGCACCGATCTGATCAAGGGCATCGTCGGTGGCCAGCTTGATATTGGCGTTTTGGGCTTTTCCAATGCCTTCACGTGGGTCTCTCGTGGGGCCGACCTGAAAATTGTTGGCGGCGCCCAACGCGGATACCACTCCCTGGTTGTGCGGAACGATTCGGGTATTAACAAGGTTGAAGATCTCAAAGGCCGCAACCTCGCCTCCCAGAAACAAGGCAGCACAGCCGATATCGTGCTCAAAGGTGTCATGTTGGCCAATGCAGGATTACAACCGGACGACCTGAATATTATGGGGGTAGCCCCAGCGGTAGCGGTTCAGTCTCTGGTGGGCGGCCGGGTGGATGCCGCGTTCCTGTTTGAACCCTACGATCGAATTGCTCAGCTTGTTGCACCGGTTAAGCAAATCTATGAAATCGGTGAAGTATGGCCTTTCCCATGCATGGTGGTCATTACCTCCGGAGATACTCTGAAAAACCGTAAGGACGTTATCTGGGCCGCTCTCGACGCCCAGCGTGACGCTATTGAAATGCTGGAAAACCAGCCCGAAGAGGCCGCCACTTACATCACCGATTATTTCATCAAGGAAGATGTTGTTAAATCCCTGAACGAAGGTGATATACCCGCGGAAGATGTTATTGCCCAAGCGATTCAGACGAACGTATTCAGCTCCAAGCTGACCGACGCCGATATTGGCCGCATGAAAGAGCTAGCAGGCATTATGCAAAAACAGGGCATTCTTGCTGATGACAAAACCTTCGACGTTGACGCGCTGCTGGACCTGACCTGGCAAGAGACTCGTGAGCTTTAAACATGAGCAATAGCCAGACAAGGGGCATCGCAAACAAGCGGGCTTATGTTATTGCCATCGCCGTTATCCTGTTTTTCTGGCAGGTAGCGGCATGGTTTCTGCCTGACTTCCTGATGCCAGACGTACACACCGCCATCGTGCGATTGTGGGAGGAGCTGAACAGCGCCGAGTTCTATGAGGGACTTGGCAACAGCATGACGCGGCTCGCGGCCGGTTACGGTGCGGCACTGTTCTTCGGAATTCTTCTGGGGCTTGTTGGCGGAACGATAAATGCGGTGCGAAGCCCCCTCAAGGCGGCCATCATTATTCTGCAATCCATTCCGTCGATTGCCTGGGTTCCCCTATTCCTTATTCTGATGGGATTCGGTAATCTGCCAATCATTGTTGTTGTGGCGATCGGGGCGTTTTTCCCCACCGCACTGAGTGTCATGAATGCAACGGAAAGTGTTGAAAAAGTGCACATTTCTGCCGCACGGGTAATGGGAGCGTCCAAAGTACAGATGCTGAAGCGCGTGTACTTTCCCGCGGTCACTCCAGAGTTGATTACCGGCGCGCAGCTGGCTTTTGGCAATGCCTGGCGCGCGCTGATATCTGCCGAAATGATTGTTGGTTTCAGCCCCGGACTTGGCAAATCCCTTGCCTATTCCGGAGAAATTGCAGATATGACCGGAGTGATGACGAACATATTGGTTATTGCAATTCTGGCAGCGGTGATCGACCAGGTGATACTTGAACGCATCAAACACCGGTTACTTCGTTATCAATATCTTTGATACTGAAACACATCGATGGTCACGGCCCAACTTGACAGAATCACGATTCACATCTTTACTGGAGCCTGTACTTGGTACATCAAGATCTGGCTCTAACAACCTGTTTTAAATTAAAAAACAACAACAATCAATAACTGCCAGTGCGTGAACCACTGATCAGCCGGGGGTGCTTACCGTGACCGACCATACCCAGAAACCAGCCGCTATTCTGGAAACCCGCGGCCTCACCAAAAACTTCAAGGGCTTCACCGCCATCAAGGACGTCAATCTCAGTGTCCAAACCGGCACGATCCATGCCCTGATAGGCCCCAATGGGGCAGGCAAGACTACGTTTTTCAATCTGCTGACCAAGTTCCTGACGCCGACCTCCGGCAAGATTATCTATGACGGCCGTGACATCACCCACGCCAAGCCGGCAGGCATCGCCCAGCTCGGTCTGGTTCGCTCGTTTCAGATTTCTGCCGTGTTTCCCCACCTGTCAGCAAGGGAAAACGTTCGCATTGCTCTGCAACGAAAACTTCAGGTGTCCTACCAGTTCTGGCGCCCGATGCAGATTCTCGACCAACTCAACGAGAAAGCTCAGGCGACGCTGGAGCAGGTCGGTCTTGGCAAGTTTGGGGACGTAAAAGCGGTTGAACTGCCTTATGGACAAAAAAGGGCACTGGAAATAGCCACGACCATTGCGCTGGAACCGAGGCTGATGTTGCTGGATGAGCCCACTCAAGGCATGAGTGCGGAAGATGTGAGTACGGTGACCGATCTGATCAAACGTGTGGTCGAGGGCAGGACTATTGTCATGGTTGAGCACAACCTCAATGTGGTATCGACGCTCGCCGACCAGATCACCGTGCTGAACCGGGGCGAAATCCTTGCGGAAGGCAATTATGACGAGGTTTCCAAAAATCCCGAAGTGATGGAAGCTTATATGGGTACAACTGATGCAGCCTGACCAGAACCCGGAATTACTGCGGATTGAGAACTTGCACGCCTGGTACGGCGAGTCCCATATACTCCATGGCCTGAATCTGACACTACGCGAGGGTGAGGTCATTACCCTGCTTGGCCGAAACGGTTCCGGGCGAACGACAACCCTGAAAGCCATACTCGGGCTGGTCAGTAAACGCACTGGCTCCATCAAAATCCACGGCACCGAAATCATCAATATGCCGACACACCGGATTGCCCACGTGGGCAAGCTGGGGTATTGCCCGGAAGAACGTGGGATTTTTGCCTCCCTGAATGTGGATGAAAACCTCGAATTGCCTCCAGTAGTCGCCAAAGGCGGGCTGTCGGTGGACGAAATCTACACCATGTTTCCCAACCTGAAAGAACGCCGTAAAAGCCAGGGATCCAAGCTCTCCGGCGGCGAGCAGCAGATGCTGGCGATTGCCCGAATCCTGCGTACGGGTGCCACTCTCCTGTTACTGGACGAGATTACCGAGGGACTTGCCCCGGTCATCCTGAAATCTCTGGGTAATGTCATTCGCAAACTAAGAGAAAGGGGCTTCACGATCATTCTGGTAGAACAGAATTTTCGCTTTGCCGCACCTTTGGCCGATCGGCACTACGTGATCGAGCACGGTCAGGTGGTAGAACAGATTGATGCGGCCGATCTTGAGGCCAAAAAAGAACAGTTGAACAGACACCTGAGTGTCTGAGCCTGTGGGCCTGGACCGCCTTCGTGGATCCGACCCGGAACC
>Ga0307486_1000020_pt1 | contig 171788 bp, 168 predicted proteins | sample CBIW02metaG_FD_203663 | JGI IMG/M metagenome (GOLD analysis project Ga0307486, IMG submission 203663) | Sea-ice brine microbial communities from Beaufort Sea near Barrow, Alaska, United States - CBIW 0.2 | ecosystem: Environmental > Aquatic > Marine > Coastal | place: USA: Alaska | collected...
CATACTGACAAATTGTTTGTGGTTGACCTTCAGGGTGTTCTTCAGGGCGTTTTATCGGTAAAAAAACTGCTGGTAACCCCGGATGATCAGCTTGTAGCCGATGTGATGGCCAGCGACCCTGTTATTTTTGACCCTTGTGATGATGCAGGTGAGGCTGTTCAGGCTTTTGAGCGCTATAACCTCGTTTCAGCTCCGGTGGTCGATAGCAAAGGCCGGTTGCAAGGCCGCCTGACTATCGAGCAGATGCTTGATTATATCCGCGAAGAAAGCGAGACCGAGGCGTTAAACGCCGCCGGCCTGATAGAAGAAGAGGACATCTTTGCATCGGTCTGGAAATCGGTTCGTAACCGCTGGGCCTGGCTGGCCATCAACCTATGCACCGCCCTGGTGGCCTCCCGTGTGATTGGGCTTTTCGAGCATTCGATCGAGCAACTGGTTGCCTTAGCTGCGCTGATGCCGATCGTTGCCGGCGTGGGTGGCAACTCCGGAAATCAGACCATTACCCTTATTGTCAGAGGTATTGCCACAGGCCAGGTGCAGCTGGCACATGGCGAACGTCTGTTGCGCAAAGAGGCGGGTGTTGCTTTGATCAATGGATTGGTATGGGGGGCGGTACTGGCCGTTGTTGCTTGGTTGCTGTACTTCAACTTGCCATTATCAATAGTGCTGATGTCGTCGATGGTGCTCAACATGATGTTGGCAGCGTTGATGGGTGTGGCTATTCCGTTATTGCGCGTACGCATGGGCGGAGACCCGGCTCTGGGTTCCAGTGTGTTGATAACGGCGATTACCGATAGCGGTGGTTTCTTCATTTTTCTGGGTCTGGCGACGGTGTTCCTGCTGTAATTTGACGTCGCTTTGTTTGCCAAAAATGTCACATCAGGATACATTAGCCCGGTTTTGTGACTAGGCTGACTATCTGCTGATAGTCAGGTTTCCGGCTTTTAAGGCTTGCGAGATGACAGCTCGGCCGATCATGCCGTAAGGCATCCGCGATGCATCGTACTTATTGCAGGAGAGACAATGAATTCGTCCGAACTGATAACGATTGGCTTGGAATTGATGTTGCTGGGCATGGGCTCGGTATTCGTATTCCTTATACTGCTCGTGGCGGTCACCACTGCCATGTCGTCGATTTTAACCCGCTTTTTCCCGGAGACACTAGCTGTTGCCAAGCCGCCTAAGCGGACCAGGCCAGCGGCTGGGGCGGCCATTGATTCCGAGATGGTTGCGGTAATCGCGGCGGCTATCAAACAGCATCGCAGCCGCCGCGGCTGATCCCTTTTTTTGCGCGTTTATTAATTTATAACTAGAAAGGCCATAACAATATGACCGATACCAAGCAGCAGCCCTTGGGCATTACGGATGTGATTCTGCGAGACGCCCACCAATCCATTCTTGCTACCCGTATGCGTCTGGCCGACATGTTGCCTATTGCCGGCAAACTAGATCAGGTTGGCTTCTGGTCTGTGGAGTCGTGGGGTGGTGCTACCTTCGATGCCTGTATCCGTTACCTGGGTGAAGATCCCTGGGAGCGCATTCGTGAACTGAAGAAAGCGATGCCCAACACGCGCCAGCAGATGCTGCTGCGTGGTCAGAATCTGCTCGGTTACCGCCACTATGCCGATGATGTGGTGGAGAAATTCGTCGAGCGTGCCGCGGTAAATGGCGTGGACGTGTTTCGGGTGTTTGACGCAATGAACGACCCACGAAACATGGAGACCGCCCTCAAGGCTGTGAAGGCCCAGGGCAAACATGCTCAAGGCACGATTGCTTACACAACCAGCCCGGTGCACACCATCGAGATGTGGGTAGATCTGGCCAAGAAAATCGAAGACATGGGTGCCGAATCCATCGCGATCAAAGATATGGCCGGCATCCTCAATCCTTATATTGCCTTCGATCTTGTTACGCGACTGAAAAAGACGTTGAGCATCCCGGTGCATATGCAATGTCATGCGACGGCTGGATTGTCTACTGCGGCTATCCTCAAGGCTGCTGAAGCCGGTATTGATAATGTCGATACCGCTATTTCGTCCCTGTCGATGACCTATGGCCACTCGCCAACCGAATCTGTTGTAGCCATATTCCAGAACACGCCGCGAGACACTGGCCTGGATCTTCTCCTGCTGGAAGAATGTGCGGCTTACTTCCGTGAAGTGCGTAAGAAATATGCGAAGTTCGAAGGTACCCTCAAGGGTGTCGATTCGCGCATCCTGGTCGCTCAAGTTCCAGGCGGTATGCTTACCAATATGGAAAACCAGCTCAAGGAGCAAGGCGCGAGCGACAAGTTTGATGAGGTGCTGGCAGAGATACCCCGTGTTCGTGAAGATCTCGGCTTCATTCCGCTGGTCACCCCGACTTCCCAGATCGTCGGCACACAGGCCGTTATCAATGTACTGACCGGTGAACGTTTTAAGTCGATCACCAAGGAAACTGCAGGCATCCTCAAGGGTGAGTACGGTGCAGCGCCTGCACCGTTCAACAAGGAATTACAGGCACGCGTGCTTGATGGCGCAGAGCCGGTTACCTGCCGTCCTGCCGATCTGCTTGAGCCAGAGATGGACAAGTTGACTGCCGAGCTCAAGGGCATAGCTAAGGAAAAAGGCATCAAGCTTACGGCCGACGTGATTGACGACGTCCTGACGTATGCGCTGTTCCCGCAGATAGGCCTGAAGTTTCTTGAAAATCGCGGTAATCCGGATGCCTTCGAGCCCGTTCCGACGGGTAACGAAGTTGCCTCGACAGTCAAGCCTGGTGAGCCTGAAGCTTACACGGTCACCGTCAATGGCAAAGACTTTGTTGTCCAGGTGAGCGAGGGTGGCGATATCACTGGCATCAAGCCTATTGGTGATGCTTCTACGCTTGCCCCGTCGGCCCCTGCAGCTGGAGATGGTGAACCACAGCTAGCACCTTTGGCGGGCAATATCTTCAAAGTCCTGGTCGAGGCGGGTGATCATGTAGAGGAGGGTGACGTAGTTATTATTCTCGAAGCCATGAAGATGGAAACCGAAGTGCAGGCGTTCAAGTCAGGCACTATAGGCAGTCTCAACGTCAAGGTCGGAGACGCTGTCAGCGTTGGCGATACCTTGCTGACAATCGGCTGAGGGGAATTGAATGGACAGTCTTCTTCAGCTTTGGCAGAGCACGGGTTTCTTTCAGATGAAGCCGGGCCAAGTAGTCATGATCCTGGTGTGCCTGGGTATGATTTATTTGGCAATTCGCAAGGGATTTGAGCCTCTGCTTTTGATTCCGATCGGTTTCGGCGGGATTCTGGTGAACCTACCTGTAGCGGCGATGGGAGACCCGGGTGGTCTGCTGTACCTTATTTATCAGGTGGGTCTCCCGACCACGGTATTCCCGTTGCTGATCTTTATGGGCGTGGGTGCAATGACCGATTTCGGCCCCATGCTGGCGAATCCGCGTACCCTGCTGTTGGGTGCGGCTGCGCAGTTTGGGATTTTCGGCACGTTGCTTGGAGCCTTGGCACTGACTGCCTGGGGCATCCCGGGATTCGAGTTTTCGCTCAAGGAAGCCGCTTCGATTGCGATCATTGGGGGTGCAGATGGTCCGACCTCGATTTTCGTTACGTCCCAGCTCGCGCCCCAATTGCTTGGTCCGATCGCTGTCGCAGCTTATGCCTATATGGCTTTGGTGCCGATGATCCAGCCACCCATCATGCGCGCACTGACCAGCGAGAAAGAGCGGGCTATCGTGATGACGCAGCTGCGCGTAGTGAGCAAGACCGAGAAGATCATCTTCCCGATCCTGCTGCTGCTGCTGGTTGCCTTGCTGCTGCCTTCGGCAGCGCCGCTGGTGGGTATGTTGTGTTTCGGTAATCTGATGCGTGAAAGCGGTGTGGTTGAGCGTTTGGCCGATACCTCGCGCAACGCGCTCATCAACATCGTTACCCTGGGTCTGGGGCTGGCGGTAGGCTCCAAGCTGTCTTCGGAGTCGTTCCTGCAGCTCACCACGCTGGGTATTCTGGTGCTGGGTATGGCGGCATTCTGTGTTGGCACGGCGTCAGGTGTACTGATGGCCAAGTTGATGAATGCGGTCAGCAAACAGGCTATCAACCCGCTGATCGGTTCTGCTGGCGTCTCTGCGGTGCCTATGGCGGCCCGTGTGTCCAACAAGGTAGGCCTGGAGGCGAATCCGCAGAACTTCCTGCTGATGCATGCCATGGGGCCGAACGTGGCGGGCGTCATTGGTTCTGCCGTTGCGGCAGGTATCCTGCTTACCTTTGTGGGTTGAGTCAGGGGTCTGGCGTTGATTGTGCCCATAAAAAAACCGCTCATCATTGAGCGGTTTTTTTGTGCCGGTTGAGCTGGCCCCGAATCAGGAGGCGGACTCTTCTCCGGGCAACAGGGCTAGTAAAGCGTTCTGCTGGCGCCTGCTCATTTCTCTGAAGCGAAGTAGCATATCCCGCTCCGGGTTGTTTAGCGCGTCAAGCTGCTTGTCATTGAGTATTTGCCTGGAGGGCTGTTCAGGCAGTGTGGGCAGATCAAGCAGGCTGTGTTCGAGCCTGGCGATAATCTCCGAGTTCATGCTTCGATGATGTTGCCGGGCTACGTCTGCGATATGTTCGCGCATACCATCGGGAAGTCGCACAACAAACTTGTCGGCGGTTCGACTGGTGAAATTTTGAGCTGCTGTTTTCATAGTGGGCAACATTAATCGTCTGGGAGAATGAACGCTACTGGCCGTTTGCACCACGCCAGATTGCCATTTGCTAGTATAGCTTGAATGCATCGTATAGCAGTTAGCTAACAAGCCCACTGCTAAACATTTTGATACCTTATACCCGCTTTAATAGGCTCTTGTCAGTATACGCCAAAAAAATGCCCTATTTTTGTGACGTATTTCCGACATTGAGCCGCTTTCGGCTATCCATAGCCCCATCAGTCATCATGATGCTGGAGGGGGAGTAAGCTGGCCAAGTCGCTGATTGATCGGGTAATATGCGCCGCTCAAGCTGCTTGTTGAAAAGCTTGGTCTCGCAGAAGTTCTCCCTACGCGCCTGTAGCTCAGCTGGATAGAGCGACCGCCTCCTAAGCGGTAGGTCCCGGGTTCGAATCCCGGCTCGCGCACCATTTAAAAAGAGGTTTGCCAGGTTTGAATCCGGCGAACCTTGCTCTAACTCGCGAAGATAGGCGGCCAGCGCCTCAATCTTGTTCTACTCCGGTATGGCGAAGGCGGCATTTTGCATCGGATTTGATGTCACGGGTGCGCTCAATTCTCACAGGCTCTGTTGCCTGCTTTAATCGCGTACAGAGCCAGGGCGACCATCAAAAGCCAGATCAGAATCTCGGCACTGATCCATCCAGCAGCACCAAAAGGCTATTCAATACGATTCGGCAACACAGCAGATGTAAAGCTGTCCGCTGCAATGGTGAGCCGGAGTGGTGCGTAGCAGGTAATCTTTCGTCCTTTAAGGGAGCACTGATAAATATCATTTCGACAATGGAGAAACACAAATGTCGCAATTGTGTACATTTTTTTCGGAAAAATCTCTTCTGATGCACTTAACTGTACTGGTACAGCCCTTGCAGTGTCACAAGGGACTGTGGACTGGCGGTTCGTCAGCTGTCTCGCGCGTGCCGCGGGATGTTCTCCTTTCCGGCACGACAGTTTGACTGTCATGGTGCTTAAGGGCCGTTTGGGGCCAGACTCGGAGAGTGAGACTCCATAATAATTATTCTAATCTGGAGATTTTCAATGAAGACGGTGAAAACGACCCTTGCAGTATTTGCTACCGCCGCTGCACTGGGTGCCAGCAGCTTAGCTCAAGCAGGCGCTACCCTTGATGCGATTCAGAAAAAAGGTTTCGTCCAATGCGGCATCAGTGACGGTTTGCCAGGTTTCTCCTACGCCGATGAGAAAGGCAAATATCTGGGCCTGGACGTAGATGTGTGCCGTGCGGTTGCCGCAGCGCTGTTTGGTGATGCAACCAAAGTGCGCTTCAGCCCGTTGACTGCAAAGGAGCGCTTTACCGCCCTGCAGTCGGGTGAAGTCGATATTTTGTCGCGCAACACCACTTGGACCAGTTCACGCGATGCGAGCTTGGGTCTGAACTTTGCTGGAGTTAACTACTATGACGGTCAGGGTTTTCTGGTGAATAAGAAGCTGGGCGTCACCAGTGCCAAGCAACTTGATGGAGCGACGGTCTGTATCCAGGCGGGTACGACCACCGAATTGAATGCCTCAGACTATTTCCGTTCCAATGGTATGAACTTCACCCCCATCACTTATGACACCTCTGACGAAAGCGCCAAGTCGCTTGAGTCGGGCCGGTGCGATGTGCTCACATCCGATCAGTCGCAGTTGTACGCGCAACGTATCAAACTGGCTTCTCCGGACGACTATGTGGTGCTCCCGGAAGTGATCTCCAAGGAGCCTTTGGGGCCGGTTGTCCGCCACGGCGACGATGAGTGGTTTGATATCGTCAAATGGTCCCTGTACGCCATGCTCAACGCCGAGGAGTTGGGCATTACCTCAGCGAATGTTGAAGAGATGGCTAAAACGACAGGCAATCCGGACGTAGCACGCTTGCTTGGTTCCGAAGGCGAATACGGCAAAGAACTTAATTTGCGCAAGGACTGGGCTGTCCAAATCGTTAAGCAAGTGGGTAACTACGGTGAGAGCTTCACCCGTAATGTCGGCGCGCAAAGCGAGCTGAAAATCGAGCGCGGCCTGAACGCGTTGTGGAACAACGGTGGAATTCAGTACGCGCCTCCAGTGCGCTGATACCTCCCTGCAATCAACCCTGAGCGGTTGATTGTATTGTTTCGCTGATGTGAATCGCCTGCAGGTGTTGCGGGTGATTTGCGAGAGGATTTTCATGCAAACTGCTGCAAAAGCGCCACGTCGTAAAGGCTCGGTCTGGACCGATCCCAAGGCGCGGGCCTGGATTTTTCAGCTTATAGCCATTGTTGTGGTCGTGGCCCTGGGCTGGTTTTTGTATAGCAACACCATGATCAATCTGGAAAAGCGAGGCATCACCACCGGCTTCGCTTTTCTGAATAACACTGCCGGATTCGGCATTGCGCAACACCTTATCGATTACACCGAAACGGACAGCTACGGGCGCGTCTTTGTCATTGGCCTGCTCAATACGTTGTTGGTGTCAGTCATCGGCATCGTGATAGCAACCCTGCTGGGTTTTCTGTTGGGGATAGCACGGCTTTCGCCGAACTGGCTCATCAGCAAGATGGCAACCTTTTATATAGAGATATTTCGGAATATTCCCCCGCTGTTGCAGATTCTGTTCTGGTATTTCGCGGTGATGTTGTCCCTGCCGGGACCTAAGCAAAGTTTGGGTATGCTCGATAACTTCTATCTCAACAGCCGCGGGCTCTATATGCCTTCCCCGAGATTTTCAGAAACCTTTGGGCTATTTCTGGGAGCCTTGGGTTTGTCGGTTGTGGCGATCGTCGTTTTGGCGCGCTGGGCAAAGGCCCGGCGCGAAGCTACAGGAAAGATATTCCCTGTGTCTTTTGCAGCAATCGGTATTTTGCTGCTGGTGCCGGGTCTGGCGGTGTTGATCGCGGGCAACCCGATTGATTGGACCGCTCCTGAGCTGACCGGTTTCAATTTTACCGGCGGTTGGGTGTTGATTCCGGAATTGATCGCGCTGACCCTTGCTCTGACGATGTATACAGCGGCCTTCATCGCCGAGATTGTGCGTGCCGGCATTCAGTCGGTCAGTCACGGTCAAACGGAGGCGGCAAGCTCGCTGGGTCTGCCGCCGGGCAGGACATTGCGTTTGGTGGTTATTCCGCAGGCTTTGCGTGTGATCATCCCGCCACTGACCAGTCAGTACCTGAATCTGGCAAAGAATTCTTCGTTGGCGGCGGCGATCGGTTACCCGGAGATGGTCTCGCTGTTTGCCGGGACTGTGCTCAATCAGACGGGTCAGGCGATTGAGGTCATTGCTATTACTATGAGCGTTTATCTTGCCATCAGTATCAGCATTTCTATGTTGATGAATTGGTACAACAAGCGTATTGCGCTGATCGAGCGGTAAGGACGGCCCATGCAGACTCACGATTTCAAACCCGATCTTCCTCCTCCGCGTCAGAGTATTGGGACTCTTGCCTGGCTACGCGCGAACCTGTTTTCCAACTGGTTTAACGGCATGTTGACGCTGGTTGCGTCCTATATGATTTGGCTGATTGTTCCACCCTTGTTGCAGTGGGCGATTCTTGATGCGGACTGGGTCGGCCATACGCGCGCTGACTGCACCAGCGGGGGGGCCTGCTGGGTCTTTATCAAGGAGCGTTTTGGGCAGTTTATGTATGGATTTTATCCGACAGAGCTGCGCTGGCGTGTTGATTTGACCTTGATTCTGGCGGTCATTGGCGCATCGCCCTTGTTCGTCTCGATCATGCCGCGCAAGGCGTTCTACGGTATCAGCTTTCTGGTGATCTATCCGTTGCTGGCGTATTGGCTCCTACACGGCGGTATGGGCCTGGAAGTAGTGCGGACTAGTCAGTGGGGCGGTTTGATGCTGACGTTGGTCATTGCGGCTGTGGGTATCGCGGGTGCTTTACCTCTAGGCATTGCACTGGCCCTGGGGCGACGTTCCGATATGCCAGCCATTCGTGTTATTTGCGTCACCTTCATTGAGTTCTGGCGAGGGGTTCCGCTTATAACGGTGTTGTTCATGTCATCGGTGATGCTGCCACTCTTCCTTCCTGAAGGGATGAGCTTCGATAAACTGATTCGCGCGCTGATTGGTGTAATCCTGTTCCAGTCGGCTTATATAGCAGAGGTTGTGCGTGGCGGCTTGCAAGCGATACCCAAGGGACAATACGAGGCTGCAGAGGCGATGGGGCTCGGTTACTGGCGCGTGATGGGGCTGGTAATACTGCCTCAGGCACTGAAAATGGTCATACCAGGCATCGTCAACACTTTTATCTCGCTGTTCAAGGATACCAGTCTGGTGATCATTATCGGCCTGTTCGACCTTCTCAACAGTATTAAGCAGGCGACTACCGATCCTGCCTGGCTGGGTATGGCTACCGAGGGGTATGTCTTCGCTGCCCTGGTTTTCTGGATTTTCTGTTTCGGCATGTCGCGTTACTCCATGCATTTGGAGCGCAAACTCGATACCAGCCACCGGCATTAGGAGCAAGAACATGAGCGAAACAAATGTAGAGCCGGTCAATGCCGATCGGATGGTTCAGATGCAGGGCGTGAACAAATGGTACGGTAACTTCCACGTGCTCAAAGACATCAATCTCGACGTCAAACTGGGTGAGCGTATTGTTATCTGCGGACCGTCGGGCTCGGGCAAGTCCACTACCATTCGCTGTCTGAACCGCTTGGAAGAACATCAGCAGGGCCGCATCATTGTCGACGGTACCGAACTCACCCACGACCTTAAACATATCGAGGCAGTGCGGCGTGAAGTGGGAATGGTGTTCCAGCACTTTAATCTGTTTCCGCATCTGACAGTCTTGCAAAACTGTACGCTATCGCCGATGTGGGTGCGGCGTATGCCCAAGCGTGAGGCGCATGAGCTGGCCATGCATTTTCTCGAGCGGGTTCGAATCCCCGAGCAGGCGCATAAATTTCCGGGGCAGTTGTCAGGCGGGCAGCAGCAGCGCGTCGCCATTGCTCGGGCGCTGTGCATGCAGCCCAAGATTATGTTGTTTGACGAGCCGACGTCATCGCTGGACCCGGAGATGGTCAAGGAGGTTCTCGATACCATGGTCGGCCTGGCAGAAGATGGTATGACGATGCTCTGTGTCACCCATGAGATGGGCTTTGCCCGTACGGTAGCGGACAGGGTGATCTTCATGGACCGTGGGGAAATAGTGGAAGAAGCCCAGCCCAATACGTTTTTCACCAATCCAGTAAACGAGAGGACAAAGCTGTTCCTGAGCCAGATATTGCATTGATGCGGGTGCTATTTAGCGGACTGCTATGGCTTGTACTTTAAGTTATACTTCTCACATTGCTCAACTTGAGCTACGACCTTTTACCTCGCTGGTTAGATCCCACGGAAGGAGCCAGTCTTCGATGGGCGAAATAAGCACCGAGGTCCCGCCCAGGAATGGTAGGCCGCAATTCTGGCAGCTGGCCAGACGCTGCTGTCAGTTGGCAGCGTCGGTCGACGTCGGCTTTTTCTTTCTCTTTCATATTCTCGGTTCACCTGTCCTCGCTTGGATCAACGTGGTCAGCGTGCCCCTATATCTTTTTGCCTACCACTTGTTGAGTACCCGTCGGGGTCGACCGGCTATCATTCTTATCTGGCTGGAAGTGATTATTCATGCTTTTTTAGGAACCCTGCTGATCGGTTGGGATAGCGGCTTTCATTATTTTCTGTTGATGTTCATTCCCGCACTTTTTGCTGGCATGCGTGGCCGTAACGCCTGGATCGCGGCCATCATTTTGTGGGGGTTTTACGTTGGTCTTTATGCCTTGATGTGGTTCGTCAAACCTCTGCAGCCGATTTCTTCCGGCGCTCTGCTAGGCGTGTTCCTGTTCAATGTGACCGTCGTCTTCTTTATGTTCAGCTATTTATCCCTCTTCTACGTCGCCACCGTATCAAGGTCGCAGCGTGCCCTGCGGCGACTGGCGACAACCGATGTGCTCACTGGACTGTTCAACCGAGGGCACATGTCCGATCTGGCCGAAAAGGAAATAGCTAGACTTGCGTGCAGCGGCGAACAGTTGAGTTTTCTGCTACTGGATATCGATCATTTCAAACAGTTCAATGATCGATATGGGCACGACACTGGTGATCGTATTCTTGAGCGTCTTAGTACGGTACTGGCACAGACCTTGCGCGAGCAGGACTACATCGGGCGCTGGGGTGGCGAGGAGTTTCTGGTGGTGTTGCCCGACACCGGTAATGAGCAGGCGCTGCTGACTGCTGAGCGTATCCGCTCCACGGCGGAAACCTACTCATGGGTGTTTGGGGAGCTGGAGTTGTCGGTCACGGTTAGCGTTGGCGTCACTCAGTATAGTGCGGGGGAGGATTTGAGTGCGGTGGTGGCCAGGGCTGACACGGCGCTGTACGAAGCCAAGCGGCTGGGTCGAAACCGGGTTGAGGTCGAGCCTCTCGAAGCTCACCGATACGGACTATGCTGTCAGAGGCACGCCCTTATGCCTGATCACGGTTCTGAGTGGAATTAGGTTGTTGCCGACCTTCAGGTGTTCATTTAATTGTGCTGGCAAGTATGCCCAGCGCAACCTGATTGCGGCCTTTGGATTTCGCCTCGTAAAGTGCGCAATCCGCTACCTTGAGTAACGCATTCATCGCTTCTTCGTCTGCGGTATGGGGTACTGTGCCGGCAACGCCTATACTGACGGTCAGATGCAGGGTCTGTTCTGGTACTTGGATAGGCGTATCGGCTATAGCCTGACGGACATATTCTGCAAGATCCATTGCGCCTTCCGGTAGGGTATCGGGCAGAATGACCAGAAATTCTTCACCGCCGTAGCGGCACACTATATCGCCCGGTCTTTTCACGCATGTCTGGAGGGTGCTGGCAACCTGCCTCAATACGTTGTCACCTGCCTGATGCCCTGCACTGTCATTAATAAACTTGAAATGATCGAGATCAAGCATCAATACAGAAAGAGTCGTGCGTTGTCGAAAAGCGCGTGACCACTCCAGAGGGAGCATCTGATCCATGTATGCGCGATTACGCACGCCGGTAAGACCATCGGTTGTATTGAGCTCATTGAGTCTACGGTTATTGTCTTCCAGCTCTTTCAGCGCACTGTCGAGTTCACTGGTTCGCTCAGCGACCCGGTGTTCAAGCATTGCGCGTGCCTCGCGATCGATGTTGACTGCATGCTGCTTCAGCATTCGGACCCGATCTGCCAGTGCAAAGGAAAGCAGAATCATCTGAAGTGAGGATCCGAGCTGTAAGCTGTACTCCGTCACTAGGTTGCGTGGCAGTAGATGGAAGGTTTTGAGTGCGTACATGGCGACGCCAACGAGCAGGAATGTAAAGGCGAGCAGAAAGAATCGGGCTGCTCGATGCCCTTGGGCCAAACTGTTGAAAGCGGCAGTAAATACCAGAAAAGGAACCAGGACCGCAGAGCCGGTCGCCATCTGAATGGCAATATGATAAGGCGCAAAAAATGCTGCGACGGCGCCCAGCGCCAGAGCCCCTAGTGCGATACGTTGAACGATGTCCAGACGTGGCAGGGTACTGCGGGTGCGCAGGAAAGCACGTGTCAGCATGACCATGGCAGCCATAGAGATAAAGATTGTGATGGGCAAAGCGCGGTTGTTCCACTCGGGTAGATTCGGCCAAAGATACTCAAAAGCCAGACCGTTGAGGTTCAGTTGAAATATTGCGAAACCCGCGATGTAAAGGAGGTAGTACAGATAGCTGTTGTCGCGGATGGAGAGGTAGGTCAGCAGGTTATAAATCAATAGCGCCAGCAGCACGCCGTAGTAGAGGCCCAGCACATATTGTTCATCGCGAACATCAGCAACAAAGCGAGGTGTGCTGAATAGCACCGCGGGCAATTGCATTGATCCTTGGGTCTGGACGCTCAGGTAAAGCCATACGCGCTCCTTGGGCGGAATTGGAAGCAATACCGTAAAATGACGATTCTTGATTGGGCGACTGGCGAAGGGCATGGCGTCCCCACCGGCCTGTGCCAATAGAGAATCGCCAGACGAATTGATCAGGTAGGCGCCGATATGATCAAGAGGCGGGTAGCGTACCTCAAGCACCCAGCGCTGGTCGGCGTCGGCTGCGCGCTGTAATTGAGTGCGGAACCAATAACGCGCAGGGGTGAAACCGAAATTGGGCATTTCTTTTTCGATACGGCGGTATGCTGACTGAGGCAGGCCGTGGGCAATCTCTGCGGTGATTGTTAGCTCTGCGTCCTCGACATACTCCCAGTGACCTTCTAGGCTCACGCGCGAATCCTGAGCGTGCAGGGTTAATCCCACGTCAGCTCTGACTGCTGTACAGATCAACAGAAGGAGTAATGCCAGCAGTGGAGTATAAGCAGGACGCATTTTTTATTGTTGCCTCACTAGTGAAGGCATCCTAGCGCAGATTATGTCTGCTTGAAACTGCGCCAGGGCAAGGGATGGTCGCTCTGTGCAGCTGGCAGTTTCAGTCTTCGCCGTTGACGTCAACGTCATCAGGCAAGGCTTCGGGTTCTTTTTCGTTTTGTTTTTCGGACTCTAGGTCGTCCGGGCTATCCAGTGGGTCCTGATCATCGCTTGCCATGAGGCGGGGTGCTTGTTCTTTCTGGTTCATGATGTAGCTCCCTTTGCAGTTATTTTTGGCTGTGTTGGATCTGACTTACGGAGATGCTTTGCAACGATGGTACACCGCAATCAACTGTCGGCTAGAACATGGCTGGATCGTCTGGACCGGTTCTCCCACGCGCTACCCCTATTATTTGTTCTGTCGATGGCGGAAACACTGATCATACCGATACCAATCGAGACTGTTTTGATTCCCTGGATGCTCACCCATCCGCGCAGACGCTGGGCGATTGCGACGGTAGCCTTGGCAGGCAACATCACTGCCGCTGCAATAGGTTACTGGCTCGGCGTTCTGGCGATGGAGCAGTGGGGCGACGCGCTTATCGCCCTGTTTGGCAGCGCCAAAACCTACGAAAGCTTAGCCGAGCAGTTACGCAGCAATGGATTTATGTCGATACTGGCGGTTGGTGTTACGCCCACCCCTTTACAAATTGCCATGCTGGCTGCGGGTGCCACAGGTTACTCGTTCTGGCTGTTTTTATTCGCCGTTACATTATCCAGATCACTGCGTTATTACGGTCTGGCAGTGTTAGTGCATTTTGCTGGAGATGCGGCATTGGGGCTCTGGAAGCGATATTCAAAGCACATTGGCGCAGCTCTACTGGTTCTGACGGGTATTTGGCTTTGGTTCGCATTCGGTTAGCTGAGCCAGCGTGAGCGGTTGAGTGTTTCCTTTAAGTGCCCTCGCTAAAATTCAGATGCAACCGATACCTGCTGTCGCGACGGCAGCTTGCATTAATCTTGATCCAGCGAAGGTCCTATCATCTGCGCAAGCTGACTATAGACGCCAGGTGCAGCAACCAGAAAAGGGTTGCCATTCAGTAGGCCGTCGCGTCGCAAGAAATTGTTTTGAGTCCCACCAGCTTCGCTTACTAATACCAAGCCAGCAATGCAATCCCAGCTTTTGAGGTGTGTCTCGTAATAGCCAATCAATCTACCTGCTGCAACGTAAGCAATAGTCAGCGCACTCGAACCGTTTCGTATAAACATTCCGCCACGGTCGAGTAGCTTATGAATGAACGGCAGAAAGTGCGCCTTGTCCCTAGGATGGAAAGTACCAGCGGCTGTCAGTCCTTCGCTTACGTCCTTCGCCTGGCTGATGCGCAGCGGTATGTCATTGACAAAAGCGCCTTGCCCAAGGCAGCCATGGAAGAGTTCGTCATGATTCGGATCGGCGATAACGCCCAGATAAGGTATCCCATCGACCATCAACCCAATGGAGACGCACCAGCAATGCAACCCGTTTAGGAAGCAGGCGGTGCCATCAATCGGGTCCACCACCCAGATGCAGCGAGCATCTATCCGGCTGGAACCGCTTTCCTCACCAACAAAGCCATCCCCAGGAAAACGGCTCTGCAAACCTTGGCGAATAAAATCCTCTACTTGCCTGTCAGCAATGCTGACTATGTCCTGATAATCATCTGCCTTATGCTCCACGGTTAATTCGTTCCGCGCGCCGTAGTGCGTCATAGCAAGTTTCGCGGCCTGTAGCGCGAGCTCCTGGGCGAGTCGATAACGCGCATTCACTTCGAGTAAATCAAGATCAGGCTTGGTGGGGGATAGGTACATACTATTCACTCCGTTGGTCAGATTTACTTTGTTTGATAGGCTGCACGCCTCAACTTAGGGTAGACAGTGATATTCAATCCGGCTTCCAGCTGCCCTGACAGTCTGTACTGTATACAGAGTGAAAGGGCATTGTGCGCGACGATGTGTTTCCAAAGAGTCCATGGGAAGTGACTATATATACTGCTAATATACATGTCCTCCGCGATGGTCTGTGATCGTCCCCGCCAGCTTTTTACCCGTGCTCGACATAAGCTGTCTCAGCATGTCCAACGTACCCATTTCCCCTAGACGGAGTTTGAATGCCTAGCAGCGTCATGGCCTTTTCCTCATTGTATTTCGCGACCCTGTTGATGTTGATCGGCAGCGGTTTGTTGGGCACTTATCTCGGACTACGGTTGGCTGCAGAGGGTGTCAGCGAGATATGGATTGGTCTGTTGATGACGGGCTATTACCTTGGCCTGGTGGGCGGCGCTTCCGTCGGACATCGACTGATCGCCAAGGTAGGCCATATCCGCGCGTTCGTTGCCAGTGCGGGTGTGGTAACCGCTTCGGTACTCGGCCATGCGCTGACGTCAGACGTCCAGATCTGGTTTGTGCTCAGAGTGGTCGTAGGCGTGGCAATGATGTGCCAATACATGGTGCTGGAGAGCTGGCTAAACGAGCAAGCCGAGCCGCATCAGCGTGGCATGGTGTTCGCCAGTTACATGTCGGTGACCTTCCTCGGTCTGGCGATGGGACAAGGGGTGCTGACGATCATGCCCGAGCTGGACTTGAACCATTTGTTGATCGTTTCAATGTGCTTCTCGCTCTGCCTAGTGCCGGTAGCCGTGACCAACCGTATTCACCCGGCGCCACTGCGTCCGGCGCCGATGAAGGTGCGGGTGTTTATCAGTCGCATCCCCCTGGCACTGACAACTGTAGTTGTATCGGGACTTCTGTTGGGAGCTTTTTACGGCATGGCACCGGTGTTCGCGACCGGGGTAGGTCTCGCTACATCCGAGATCGGTATCTTCATGGCGATTACGATTGGTGCAGGTCTGTTTGCCCAGTGGCCAACTGGCTGGCTCTCGGACAGGCTGGACCGCAGCCGGATGATTCAGGTGAATGCCATTATCCTGACCGGAGTGGTTCTGATAATCGCGTTAGTGCCTATGCCGCCGTTCGGGCTTTTGGTGCTCACCAGCCTGTTCGGTATTCTGGCTTTTACCCTCTATCCGCTAGCGGTGGCATTGGCTAACGATCACATCGATCCAGAAGATCGCGTCGCGCTGTCGGCCATGCTGTTGGTCACTTTTGGCGTCGGCGCAAGTATCGGGCCACTCCTCAGTTCGGTGCTGATGAAGGCGCTGGGACCCAATATGTTGTACGTCTTCATGGCCGTTTGTACGCTGATACTCGTAGTGCGGATACGGCCCGAACGAGTGACGGGCGAGAATCTATCCGAGGACGCGCCTATCCACTTTCTGCCGGCAGGCGGTAATCTCGTGACGTCCTCGCTGTCAGCTGCGATGGATCCGAGGGTAGACGAACAGCAGGTTGAAGAGCAGATGCGTGATGAAGGGGTGGTCTATGCGAGCGCTGCCGAGCGGGATTCAGACCAGGCTGATCATCGGCCTGGTTGATTCTTGGGGTGATCTGGCTGCGCTGCTTAAAAAAGGTCGTCTTTTTCCTCTCGACGGGCTTCTCTCTGCAGAAAGTTGACAAAACGGTCGATCAATCTTTGTGCGCTGGCTGGGGTTTGCCGAAATGCCAGTCCGACATGTGTTTCATCAGTGACAGCATCATGCTGAGCATGCCGGATTTCGATTTGTAGATTGAGTCGATCGGTATCCGGCAGCGCCATGGAGCTGCGCTCGAATAGTTCGCCTGGGGGTAATTGGTGCGTGCAGTCGCCGGAAAATCGAGCTTTGCAACCGGTAGCGGAGATATCCAGCAAAGTGCCATCGAGGGACAGGTCGCGCTTGGTATGACCCAGGCGCACATCCAGCTCCATGCTGCGGCGTATAGATGCCCTGAAAGCGCCACGTTTTTGGTGGTAAACTACCTCTTCTGGCAGGGGTGCACAGTAGGTGGGGACGCCGTCGAGCACCAGACGCTCCACGCCCGCGCAATGCCAGCGGATGTGAACACCCTCACGCCAGGCATCGACGCGGAAGGCCTCCCCCGCGGTCGCATAGCGATCACCGTCCCGCGGCATCATTTCGTCAATCCAGAGCTTTTTCCCTTCGGTGTCTATCAACACAATGGAGCTCTGGAATTTTTGTGCGCGGTCAACAAAGTTGATACGAAGATGATCGCGGTGCTGATGGATATTTCGAAGTAGCGAAATGATTTCAATAGGCGAGCGGACGTCGCGCGGTGGCTGTGGACCAGCTTCTTGGATGAATGACGTAGACACTGAAAAATCTCGAATTAAAAAAGGACAGGCGAACAACTATACAGCATGTCCGTTATATGGAGGCTCTCAGACTTTTGTCAGATTACGCGGAGTGCCGGAGCGACTGGCGATTCCCTGCCGATCGTACACGCTCTGGCTTGACTCCCCCTGATTGCGCAGTAGATCTAGCAAGTGTCCGGTTGCCTGCTGATTATGTCGAACGAGTCGAGCATTGCGCAGATTAGCCGTCTGGCAACGCTGCAATGCCTCACGGAATGCAGAGTAATTTCCTACTAGCTCCGGAGTTCCTGACGCGCTGATATGCTTTTCGAGATTTTCACCAGGCGAGACGCCAATCTGGCTGCACCATGCTCTGATTGCATAATCATGGCGAGCCAAAGCATCCACCAGAGGAGTTTTAGCGTTGAGAAGCGTTTCGAGATCTGACATGTTACGGTCGATCAGAGCCTGTTGCTCTTGATCGAGAAGATCGGCGAAGGCTTCACAATCGATCAGTGCCTGAGTGAAGACTTTGTCCATGTGTTCCATCCGCATTCTCCGCCTCTTATTACCCGAGCAAAGTCACCGGATGTTATTCCGGCCTATTTTTCCAAAGCTAGCAGTTTATCGGCAATACGCCCGCTATCCACTTGATAGTTGCCTTCACTGATGGCTTGTCGGATTTGTGCCACGCGCTCGCTGTCGACTACGGGCAGATCACGTAGGCGTTCTTCCACAGCTTGTAGCTGTTGAGCCTGCGGGCTGAGTTTTACCTGCGCCTCGGCTGTGGGTGTTTCCTGCGTAGCGCTTTTTGCGGTAGGCCGCGGGCTTTCTGCGGCCGCATCACGCTTGCCTGTAGTGGCGCCAGTCTGGGCGCTACGGTTGGCACTGTTTGATGCATTGAAGTCAATAACCATTCTGTTTTCCTCAAAACCTAAATGCTTTACTAACACCTGTAACGGCCGAGGCAGTCAAAACTTTAGGAAAAAAAAGTGAGAGCTAGATCACGATTCTTACCCGCGTATTGATCGGTATTGTAGAGCAAATCACACATAAATTCACATCGCCACTTCGACCTGCCCCGGGCCGCTGATACGGGCCTTGACTACCCGGCCGGAGCGATTGTTGCGCACTCGTATCTGGCTTCCTAGATTGCCACTTTCCAGTGCTTCACCTGGCATGCGGACTGAGACCTGTGCATTGGCAGCGCTGATAACAACTTTGTCACCGCGCTTGACTACTTCCTGTTGCTCCAGCTGATTGGGCGATAGGACGGTGTCAGCAGACACCTGCCGGCGCAGCCGAAGCCCTTTTACCTGCTCCATGTCGGTCAGATAAGCGTTGTTTAGTAAGCCGACATCGCGCTCCAGCAGTGAGACATCCCGTTCAGAGACCACGCTGTGGCGTGACAGCGGTCGAGTAGTGACCAGTACAGGCTGGAATAAGCTGACCTGCGCGGGTACAAATAGACGCCAGCGCACCTCGCTTTCGCAGCTCAGGCGAACAGTGACGCGTCCGACTGGTTCTGCGGGGCTTTCCAGCTCAGCACGCAGCGCGCCATCCGGACAAAGAGGTAGCCGTAGTCTGTTGTCCAGGCGGTTGACTTGCACCTCATAGCGGGCGTCACGCGCACTACGTTGCAGATGGGTCTCGATTTCTTGTTCAAGAAATGTCGTAGTCGCGCCGATAACCTGATCAATGAGCGGGTTTGCGGAGACAGCTGCACAAAAAAATAGCGGCAATAACGCGCACCCTGTGAGATAACGCATACAATAAACCCTGATAACGAGTGGGTTGGCGCATGTCAAAAAAACGCCGTTACGAGTACTACCCTAACAGTGCAGCAAGATGCATGCCGTTTCACATGCTTTATATGAGGAGTTACCCATGGCTGGCGTAATGGACTCGGTCAACCAGCGTACGCAGCTGGTCGGACAGAACCGGCTGGAATTGCTGCTTTTTCGTCTTTCCGGCCCTCAGCTTTATGGCATCAACGTTTTCAAGGTCAAGGAAGTGTTGCAATGTCCGAAGCTGACCATCCTGCCGCGACTCAACCCCGTTGTTCGCGGTGTCGCGCACATACGTGGCGGTACGTTGCCGATCATTGATTTGAACAAGGCTACGGGCGGACCGGGTCTTGATGATTTGAGTACGGCCTTCGTTATCATCACCGAATATAACTACCGAGTGCAGGGTTTCCTCGTTCGCTCGGTAGAGCGGATCGTCAATATGAACTGGTCCGATATTCACCCGCCGCCAAGGGGTACAGGACGCGATCATTACCTGACGGCGGTAACGCGTGTCGATGACAAGATGGTCGAGATCATTGACGTCGAGAAAATTCTCGCCGAGGTCGTTCCGACGGTGGAGACCATTACCGAGGGCGTTATTGACGAGGTGACTCACACCGAAGCGTTGGCGCGCAAAGTGCTGATTGTGGATGACTCATCGGTGGCGCGAAAGCAGGTTGCACGTTGCTTGCAGGAGGTCGGGGTAGAAGTGGTTGCGCTGAATGACGGGCGTCAGGCGCTGAATTGGCTGCGCGATCTAGTAGAAAGTGGCGCAGGCGTCTCTGATTTGCTGATGATGGTGTCGGATATCGAGATGCCGGAAATGGATGGTTATACCCTGACCGCTGAAATCCGTAATGATCCAAGGATGACCGGATTGCACATACTGCTGCATACGTCACTTTCAGGCGTGTTTAATCAGGCGATGGTGAAGAAGGTCGGCGCCGACGATTTTCTGGCCAAGTTCAAGCCTGATGAACTGGCGCAGAGGGTTATTGACCGACTGCACGCGCTGCGGGAATAGGCGACCGTAAGAGGTTGTAAATCAATTGAAGACGGGACGGATTGCGTGACCTCAGTAAACAAAGATTTTCATGTGTTTCGAGAGTTTCTGGAAAAAGCGTGCGGCATCGTGCTGGGCGACAACAAGCAGTATCTGGTTGCGAGCAGGCTGAATCGGCTACTTGAGCAACAGGGTATAAAGAGTCTTGGGGAGCTGGTCACGCGCATTCAAGCACAACCGCGCAGTGGGCTTCGCGAGTTGGTGGTGGATGCGATGACCACCAATGAAACGCTTTGGTTTCGCGATGTCTATCCGTTTGACGTGCTGAAGAATCGGTTGCTACCGGAGTTTATCAAAGCCAGCCCCGGTCAGCGGCCGCGTATCTGGTCCGCTGCGTGCTCGTCGGGCCAGGAGCCCTATTCACTGAGCATGGCGATTGACGAATTTGAACGCAGCAATCTCGGGCAGCTGCGAGGAGGGAGTCAAATTATCGCCACCGATCTGTCCGGCGGCATTCTTACCGCGGCGAAGTCAGCAGAGTACGATAGCCTATCCATCGCACGTGGACTCTCCTCGGAGCGACTGGCGCGCTATTTCGACCAGACCACCCCAGTGCGCTGGACAGTCAAACAGCCGATCCGCAGCCGTGTTGAGTTTCGTGCTATGAATCTGCTCGACAGCTACTCGATGCTTGGCAAGTTCGATATTGTTTTTTGCCGCAACGTATTGATTTATTTCTCGGCAGATCTGAAAAAAGACATCCTTACGCGCATCCACGCGACGCTGAAGCCGGGTGGGTATCTTATGCTGGGTGCCTCCGAGGCATTGAACGGCCTGCCGGAACTCTATCAGATGGTTCAGTGCAGTCCCGGGATCGTCTACAAGGCGAAATAACTCGCGCGCTACGCCATTGAGTTGAACTGGCGCGCGCCATTCGGCACGGTCATTACCTTTCCTCCCCGTCCCCCCCCCCCAGTACCAATTTAAGCCGCCCAGCCGTTCCCTGCAATGGTTGCCGCCAGCGGAAATCCATTGCCGTTTTTTATACCGACTGATTCTAAATATCTGAAAAATATAGAGATATTTTATTGGCATGGAAACTGCTTTGTTATTGCGCAGAGAGAGCGGTGTGGCTAATTCTTGCCACAGGAGGAACAGGCTAATGACAATCAGTTTTGATAATGCTCTGGGCATACACGAGAAGGCACTGGTTTTTCGTGGCCAGCGTGCGGCTGTCCTGGCGAATAACGTAGCCAACGCGGAAACCCCGAATTACAAGGCCCGTGATCTGGACTTCTCGGCGATTCTGGAGGCACAGCAGACCGGAGCGGGTACGGGTTTTGCGACCAGCACCACGCATGCTCAACACATCAGTTCCGAGGGCTTTCTCGATCAGGCCGCAGGTCTGCGTTTTCGCACTCCTTCACAGCCGGCGCTGGATGGTAATACCGTCGACTCCGAACTGGAGCAGAGCGCGTTCGCCAAGAATGCTATTGAGTTGCAGGCTAGCTTTACTTTTCTAAACAGCAAATTTAGCGGGCTGATGACAGCTCTTAAAGGACAATAAGCCATGTCGCTGAATGATGTCTTCAATATTTCCGGATCCGGCATGAGCGCTCAGTCGCTGCGGCTCAACACCGTGGCGAGCAATATCGCCAATGCCGAAACGGTTTCCAGTAGTACGGGTGAGACGTATCGTGCCCGTCACCCGGTGTTCGCTACCGTGTTCAATGAGCAGCAGGGTCTCGGACAATCGTTGTTCTCATCTCGCGACCAGGCCGGCAGTGGCGTTGAGGTACTTGGCGTGGTGGAATCTGACGCCGAGTTGCAGTCACGCTATGAACCGGATCATCCCATGGCCAATGAGGAGGGCTACGTGTTCTATCCCAACGTCAATGTTGTCGAGGAAATGGCTAACATGATGGCTGCCTCGCGGGCTTATCAAACCAACGTCGAAATCATGAACGCAACCAAAACCATGTTGCAGCGCGTTCTCACACTGGGTCAGTGACAGGAGCTTCCCGACCATGAGTATTTCTAGTGCATTGAGTGTGGGTGAAAGCGTTCTGGACCAGTACAAGGTGGACCAGAGCCGTGACGCCAAGGGCGGTGAGCTCGGCAAGAATGAATTTCTGAAGCTGTTGGTCACGCAAATGAACAATCAGGACCCGCTGTCGCCCCAAGAGAACGGTGAGTTTATCGCTCAGCTGGCGCAGTTCAGTACAGTGGAAGGAATTGAAACGCTTAATACGTCGATGGAGTCGCTAGTCACTGGTTATCAGTCATCGCAGGCGTTGCAGGCGTCGTCGCTGGTGGGGCGAACCGTTATCGTGCCGGCCGATCAGGCGATGGTGAACACGGCAGAAGGGATCAACGGTCAACTGGCGTTGCCTGTAGCCAGTAATAACGTGTACGTGAAAGTGACTGATGCGGCGGGAAGCGCAGTGACCCGGATCAACCTTGGCAGCCAACCCAGCGGTATGCACGATTTTGTCTGGGACGGCAAAGACAGCAGCGGCAATCTGATGCCGCCCGGCCGATACAAGTTCGAGGCCGAAGCGACTATTGACGGAGCCAACAAGCAATTGGCCACTTTGCTGCCGGCCAATGTCGACAGCGTCTCGCTGGGTAACGGCAAGGGCGGTGGAATGATGCTTAACGTCGCCGGTCTGGGCAGTATCAGTCTTTCAAACATCGTTTCCATTGGTCAATAACAGTCGTCCGACCAACATCGGCTAGGAGAGTAATCATGTCTTTCAATATCGGTCTGAGTGGTATCCGGGCGGCGTCATCCGATCTGAATATTACCGGTAATAATATCGCCAACGCAGGCACCGTTGGGTTTAAGGGCTCGCGGGCGGAGTTCGCTGACGTCTATGCAGCTTCTACTCTTGGTTCCGGCAGTAAAGCGCAGGGCAGCGGCGTGGTGCTCGGCGACGTGGCTCAACTATTTACCCAGGGCAATGTTAACTTCACCGAAAACAGCTTGGACCTGGCAATCAATGGTAATGGATTCTTCGTTACCAGCAATCAAGGCGCGCTCAGTTATACCCGCGCGGGCTATTTTGGTACCGATCGCGAAGGTTTCATCGCCAACAACTCTGGAGAGCGACTGCAGGGCTTCGGTGTGAATCCGGTTACCGGACAGATAAACCAGGGCGTACAGAGCGATCTTCGAGTTGATACCCGCTCGGCAAATCCAAATGCGACCGGCTTGGTGAACTCGACTCTTAATCTGAATTCAACCAATGTGCGTCCGGCTGTCTGGCAGCAGGCTTATGACGGTGCTTATGCCGCATCTATAGCTACTGCAGTGAATCCGGCCGCGCCTACCCCTGGGGAAGTTACTACGGCTCAGAACGCAGGTATTGCTGCCGGTCGCGATACCTTCGATCCAACTAATTCGGCGACCTACAACAGTTCCACGTCGGTCAATATTTTTGATAGCCTGGGTAATGCGCACACACTGACCAAATACTTCGTCAAAACTGATGGCAATCAGTGGGATATGTTTAACCTGATCGATGGACGCCAAGTCACTAACGATCCATTAACTAACAATGCCCGACCTACCGACGCGAACTTTGCACCTGTGCCAACTGCGCTGAGCTTCAATAGTGTAGGTGAGCTGACTACGCCGCAGCCCATGAATAATATTCAGAACTGGGTCCCATTGGACAGCGCTGGACAACAAACGGGTGCCGCCTCGCCTGCTTCTTTCAATATCAATCTAACCGGCAGTACCCAGTTCGCCGCAAGTTTTGCTGTGACCGCCGTTGTTCAGGACGGTTTCACTACGGGCGATCTAGCTGGATTAGAAATAAACGAAACCGGTTTGTTGATCGCGCGCTATACCAACGGTCAGACACGTACTCAAGGGCAGGTTGTGCTCGCCAACTTTGCGAATCAGCAGGGTCTGACGCCGTTAGGCAAAACGGCCTGGGCTCAATCGTTTTCTTCTGGTGAGCCGGTAGTGGGCGCTCCAGGCTCCGGCACGCTAGGGTCTATTCAGTCCGGCGCTCTTGAGCAGTCAAACGTGGATTTGTCGGAGCAGCTGATCAATCTGATTATTGCTCAGCGTAATTATCAGGCTAATGCCAAGACTATTCAGACAGCTGACGCGGTGACACAAACCATCATTAATCTGAGGTAAGTCGGGGTCGTAACCTGGCTGACTCTGGAGCGGCAATATTGGCGGGCGACAGCTTGCCGTTATTGCCGCTTTTCCTTTTCAAATTCCCTATCTTTCTGATTGTTATATGTAAATAGCCTTCATATGAGATGTGGCATGATCCGTGCTTTATTTACCGGTAATAGCAGCAAAGCGGCAATTCCTTGTCGCAACGGGAGTAAAGCGTGGATAAATCACTATACATCTCCATGACCGGCGCCAGTCAGAACATGCTGGCCCAGCAAGCCCATGCCAACAATCTGGCAAACGTCAGTACCACTGGCTTTCGGCGCGATTTCGAGCAGGCGCGTTCCATGCCTGTCTATGGCGAAACCTTTCCCACTCGAGCCTATGCGATGACCGAGCGGCCAGGTACTGACATGGCCTCCGGGAGCATGCAGGAAACCGGTCGCGAGCTGGATATCGCTGTGGAAGGGCAGGGTTGGATTGCGGTACAAGCACCGGATGGAACCGAGGCTTACACCCGTGCCGGCAGTCTGCAGATGGACGCCTTCGGTATGTTGCGTACCAGCAGCGGGATGCCGGTGTTGGGTAACGCTGGTCCAATTGCGTTGCCACCGGCCGACAAGATCGAGATCGGTCAGGACGGCACCATTAGCATTCGCGCAGAGGGCGAAGGCCCCAACGTGTTGGCAGAAGTTGACCGTGTGAAGCTGGTCAACCCGGATTTGGCTTCGCTGCGCAAAGGGGAAGACGGCCTGATGCGGGTAGAGGGTGAGGGCGAGCAACCAGCCGATGGCGCCGTAAGAGTGGCTTCGGGCTTTCTCGAAACCAGCAACGTCAATGCGGTAGCAGAAATGACCGCAATGCTGTCCCTGGCGCGCCAGTTCGAGCTGCATATAAAGATGATGCGCACAGCCGAAGAGAACAGCCAGGTCACTAACAAGATTCTGCAAATCAGTTAAACCTGATCAGCCGCATCACTCACTGATGCGCTAGGAGAAAGAGCATGCACGCAGCACTTTGGGTAAGTAAAACCGGTTTGTCCGCGCAGGACACCATGCTGACCACGATATCCAACAACCTGGCCAACGTGTCGACTACGGGCTTCAAGCGCGATCGACCCGAGTTCGAGGATCTGTTGTACCAGATCAAGCGTCAGCCTGGCGGCCAGACTACTCAGGATACGCAATTGCCATCTGGCCTCCAGTTGGGCACCGGTGTAAGGGTTGCCGGCACCCAGAAGATATTTACCGAAGGCACGCTGCAGACCACTGAACAACCGCTGGATCTGGCGATCAATGGCAAGGGCTTCTTCCAGATTCTGATGCCCGACGGCAATATCGGCTATACCCGCGACGGCAGCTTTCATCTGGACGCCGATGGGCAAATTGTTACTTCGAGCGGTTTCCCGCTGGAGCCGGCGATTCAGTTGCCGGATGATGTGCAGTCCTTCACCGTGGGCGAAGACGGCACAGTGAGTATCTCTGTGTTCGGTGACCCCGCCGCCCAACAGTTGGGCATTGTGCAGACGGCTAATTTTGTTAATCCGGCCGGCCTCCAGTCGATCGGTAATAACCTGTTTTTGGAAACGGCTGCCAGCGGCGCCCCACAGGCCGGCAATCCAGGCCAGAACGGTTTGGGTACGGTGCTGCAGAATACGCTGGAGAACTCCAACGTGAGTGTCGTGGAGGAACTGGTCAATATGATCACGACCCAGCGCGCCTACGAGATGAACTCCAAAGTGATCTCGACTGCTGACCAGATGCTGCAATACGTCAGCCAGAATCTCTAAGAGGAATAGCCCGAGATGAAATCCATGCGGCTTGCTCTGGTTCTGCTTGTTATTGCTACGCTGGGGGCCTGCGTACAAATGCCCCCTGCGCCCAACGATCCTTCATACGCGCCTATCATGCCGCGCTCACCGGCTCCGCAGGAGCGTAACAACGGTGCTATTTATCAGTCTGGGTTCGAGGTCACTCTGTACGAGGACAACAAGGCCAGTCGGGTTGGCGACATCATTACCATCCTCCTTGAGGAGCGGACGGCAGCGCGCAAAAGCGCAGATAATGAAATAAGCAAAAACAGTTCAACACAGATCGCTAATCCGACGCTGCTGGGCAATGTGGTTGGGGCCAAGGGCCTTAATCTGGGTATTGATATTGCGGGCAATCGTACCTTTGCAGGGGATTCCGAGGCGAACCAGACCAACAGTCTGAATGGTTCGATCACCGCAACGATTTTTGAGGTATTGCCCAACGGGGTCATGCGCATACGTGGTGAAAAATGGATAACTTTGAATAATGGCGATGAGCTGATCCGGATTTCCGGCCTAGTCCGCGCCGCAGATGTAGGCCCTGACAATACCGTGCCCTCTACCCGCATCGCAGATGCGCGCATTGCCTATTCCGGTACAGGTGCCTTCGCCAACGCTAGTCAACCGGGTTGGTTAAGTCAGTTCTTTCTTAGCCCCCTTTGGCCCTTTTAGGAGTGATCAGCATGCGTAGTATGCTGCTGTGCTTGTGTTTGATTCTTGCTGCGCCCCTAGCCCAGGCCGAGCGTCTGAAGGATATTGCCAGCGTGGCTGGCGTGCGCACCAACCAGTTGATCGGTTATGGCCTGGTGGTCGGTCTGGTTGGCTCCGGTGACCAGACCAGTCAGACGCCCTTCACGGTGCAGACCTTTAATAACATGCTGACCGAGTTCGGTATCACTGTGCCGCCTGGCACGCGGATCCAGACTAAAAATGTGGCGGCAGTGGCTATCCATGCAGAGTTACCGGCGTTTTCCCGACCGGGGCAGACAATCGATATCACCGTGTCCTCGATCGGTAATGCCAAGAGCCTGCGCGGTGGCAGCCTGTTGATGACGCCGCTCAAGGGTATCGACGGCCAGGTGTATGCGATTGCCCAGGGTAACCTGGTAGTGGGTGGCTTTGGCGCCGAAGGTGCTGATGGCTCACGGATAACGGTTAACGTACCGAGCGTTGGCAGAATACCCGCCGGCGCAACGGTTGAGCGAGCAGTCACTAGCCCATTCGCCAGTGGCGAGCACCTGGTGTTCAACCTCAACCGTCCGGACTTCACTACCGCCAAACGAGTCGTCGACCAGATCAATAGCACCTTTGGCCCTGGTGTAGCTCAGGCTCAGGATGCCGGCTCCATAACCGTTCGAGCCCCCCTGGATCCTAACCAGCGGGTTGACTATATGTCGATGGTTGAGAACCTGGAGGTACAGCAGGGCAATGCCTCGGCAAAGATCGTGATCAACTCGCGCACGGGCACCATTGTCATCGGCCAGGATGTCAGGGTACAACCGGCTGCGGTCACCCATGGAGGCCTCACGGTGACCATCAGCGAAAATATTCAGGTCAGCCAGCCCGGTGCCGCTTTTACCGCTGGACAGACCGCAATCACGCCCAGTTCGCAGATCAATATTGAAGAAGGTGATAGCCGCATGTTCGTGTTTAATCCGGGCGTGTCTCTGGACGAAATAGTGCGTGCGGTTAATCAGGTGGGGGCGGCTCCCGGCGACCTGATGGCTATTCTTGAAGCCCTTAGACAGGCTGGCGCCTTGAACGCCGAGCTTGTGATTATCTGAGCGAGGACGTGACCATGAGCCCGAATGGTATCAGCTACACCGATCTCAATTCCATGAGCGAGCTGAAGGCAGGTTCCAAGGCTAACAGCCCGGAGAACATGGAGCGCGTTGCCGAGCAGTTCGAATCCTTGTTCATGAACATGATGGTCAAGAGTATGCGCGATGCCAACCAGGCATTCGCCGAAGGCAATCCGCTGAATACACCGCAGACTCGTTTTTATCAGGACATGTACGACAATCAGATGTCGGTTCATCTGTCTGAAAAGCAAGGTCTTGGGCTGGCAGAGGTGATGATGCGTCAGTTGTCACCCGAGAAAACGCCCGCGTCAACGGGTACCGCTCTGGAGCGCCCAGCGCTTAACACCGATCTGTCAGTAAGCGTTTCATCTGATGTTGATACGGGTGGCAGGCCGGATCAGTCTGCACTCCTAGCTAAGCGTCGGCTGGGTTTTTCCCTGGGGCATGCCGGTATGCAGGCAGCGCTGGTAGCTAATGCTACCAGCGCGCCCGTTCCCAGCACAGCTGCAACAGTCGAGCCTGCCCAAGCATGGCTGCCATTGCGCGCCTTGCAGGGTGTCGCCCGCAGTCAGGCCAGTACCGCTGAGTCTATTGCTCAGTCGACGCCTTCAGCTGCACCTGTTTATGCCTCTACTCCGGGCCCCGCCCGCTTTGCCAATTCAGCTGAATTTACGGAGGCAATGTTACCAATGGCTGAAAAGGCTGCAGCGCGACTGGGGGTCGATCCGCACTATCTGGTGGCCCAGGCTGCGCTTGAAACGGGCTGGGGCAAGTCAATTATAAAGCAGCCCGATGGCAGTAATAGCCACAATTTGTTTGGCATCAAGGCGCACGGAGGATGGCAGGGCGAGTCAGCCAACGTGGTAACGCACGAGTATCGCGACGGCGTAAAAGGTCAGGAGCGCGCCAGCTTTCGCAGTTACGCCTCCTTCGAGCAAAGTTTTGATGATTATGTGAATTTCCTGGAAGGCAACGGCCGTTATACCCAAGCGCTGGCCCGTACCGAGAATCCGGACACCTTCTTCCGCGAATTACAGCAGGCCGGCTACGCGACCGATCCACAATATGCTCGCAAGGTATCGCAGATTGCCCGGCAATTGCTGAGCGATACTCAGGCACAGCAGGGCACTCAAGTCGCACAGGCGGATGCTCGCTATAGTGAAGGCAGGGCATAAGCATGGCAGACCTCTTTGGCATCGGACTCAGTGGACTTAAAGCCAGTCAGACCAATCTGGCGGTCACCGGGCAGAATATTACCAACGTCAACACGCCTGGTTTTAGCCGCCAAACCGCGGTACAGGAAGCTCGGAACCCGAGCTTTAGCGGTGCCGGCTATATCGGTAACGGCACTAACGTTGTCGATGTTAAGCGTATCTATAACGAATTTCTGACCAGCCAAGTCCGTACCAGTACAGCGATCAATTCCGAGGTCAATGCGTTCCAGACGCAGATGGAAGAGCTCAATACGCTGCTGTCGGGTACGGCGACCGGTATCACTCCCGGTCTGGCGAATTTTTTCAATGCGTTGCAGACCTCCGTGGAAGATCCTGCGAGCTTGCCGGCCCGGCAATTATTCCTTTCCGAATCTGAAGGTTTGGCGTCACGCTTCAACACGGTTCAGAATCGACTGTCGACCCAGACCGAGTTCATCGGGCAGCAGATGGGTACATTGACCGGTCAGGTTAGTCGTTTGGCTGAATCGGTAGCTAAATATAATGACTCCATTAGCCTCGCTGTAGCCAATGGTGCGCAGCCTAACGATTTATTAGATGCTCGCGACGAGGTGGTTCGTCAACTCAGCGAACTCATCGGTGTCACTGTTGTGCCGCAGGATGGCAATAGCATTAACCTGTTTGTCGGGTCCGGTCAGCCATTGGTTGTGGGTAAGGAAGCATCAAGCCTCCAGGTCGTGCGCGGAACAACCGACCCGTCCAGGGCGGAAGTCCAGCTAGTTAGCGGTGGCTCTGCTCAAGGCATCACCAACCTGATCAGTGGCGGTCAGTTGGGAGGCTTGCTCCGCTATCGCCAGGATGTGCTGGATCAGGCGCTGAATTCTGTGGGTCGTCTGGCGCTGTCCATTGCTGGGGAGGTTAACAGTCAGCTAGGTCAGGGCTTGGATATCAACGGTCAGGCAGGTGGCCAGCTGTTCAAAGATATAAACAGTGCAGATCAGCTGGACCTGCGCAGCCAGGCCAGGCCAACCAACAGTGACCCGAACACCAAGCTGAATGTGTTTATCACGCAAACATCTGAGCTGAGCACTTCTGATTATGAAGTGCTTTTCAGCAGTCCGACTCAATATAGTATTCGCCGGGTTAGTGATAACCAGGTTACCGGCCCGCTGACGCTTAATACCGACCCGCTACCTCCAGGTGGACCACAGCCGCCAACGGCCGTAGACGGCTTTGCGGTTACGTTGCCAGCGGGTGGCAGTGTCGCGGCGGGGGATCGCTTTCTGCTGACACCAACGCGTTATGGCTCCGGTGCTATGGAGTCGGTTATGCAGCAGCCTGAGGAGTTAGGTTTTGCAGCGCCCGCGAGTGCCGATACTAGTCTTGCCAATCGAGGTACGGCGAAGATCACTCAGCCAACGCTGGTGGATGGGCCGCAGCCGATAGATCCGTCTGTAATGCAGACGTTCCTGCCGATTGAAATGCGCTACGATCAAGCCGCTGGTGTCCTGAACCTCACTCCCGCCGGAGGAACGCTAACTCCTTTATCGATTGCCATCAATCCTGGCCAAACCAATACGCTGGAGTGGGAGATAGACGGCTATAGCTTTAGTATGAAGATGACGGGAACGCCGCTTAATGGCGATACCTTTAACATCAAATTCAACGAAGGCCGATCGGATAACCGCAATGCCCTCGCGCTATCCGATTTGCAGACCAAAGCTGTTTTGGGGCAGGCAGGCGGCCGTGCCGGTTTCTCTTTTGTTGACGGTTACGGCGATCTGGTTCAGCGTGTAGCTACTTTTACCGCTCAGGCGCGTTCGGACAGTGATTCCAGCAGTGCTGTGCTCAAGCAGGTAACCAATAATCGTGATTCGGTTTCAGCGGTTAACCTAGACGAGGAAGCGGCAAACTTGATCAAGTTCGAGCAGTATTACAATGCGTCGGCGCAGGTGCTGCAGGTAGCACGTTCGTTGTTTGATACTCTGATAAGCAGCATCCGCTGACAGGTGACAGGCCATGCGTATTTCGACTATCCAGGCATTCAATAACGGCAACCAGGGTATTCAGGATAATTATGCCAAGGTGATCCGGACTCAGGAGCAGGTCAGCTCTGGTAAGCGTCTTCTATCCCCTGCTGATGATCCGGTGGCATCTGTCCGTTTGCTGCAACTGGATCAGGAAGCCAATCGTTTGGGGCAGTTCAAATCCAACATGAGCGCGGCCACTAATAGCCTGAATCAGGAAGAAGCGACGCTCAATTCGGTCACCAATATTCTGCAGCGGGTTAGAGAGATTACGTTGCAGGCAGGTAACGGCGCGCTGGACTCATCGGCTCGGCAAGCTCTGGCTCAGGAGCTGACCGAGAGAGAAGACGAATTGTTTGGGCTGTTCAACAGTCGTAATGCTCGGGGCGAGTATCTGTTTGGCGGTTTTCAGAGCCAAACGCCGCCTTTTGTCCGCAATCCAGACGCTACTTATTCCTACGAAGGCGATCAAGGCCAGCGCTCGATACAGATTGCTGGCTCCAAGCAGCTGGCGATTAATGATAATGGCAAAGATCTATTCGTTGATGTGGGTAACGTCAATCGAGTGGTGACTGAAGCAAACGCCGTTAACACCGGCAATGCACGTGTGTCGTTAGGAGTGGTGGAAGACAAGAAAGCCTATGACACCCAGTTCTATCCGAATAATACGCTGAGTATTACGATAGGTGCGGGTGGCACGAGCTACGAAATTTATGGTGATGCAAATCCGGCTGTGTTGCTGGCGTCGGGAACGATTGAGCCGAATGACAACAAAAGCCAGCAGATACGGGTAGCTGGCGTGGTGGTCAATCTGGATGGTGACCTGAATGCGGCTGATGAATTCAGTATTACCCGTGGTGCGGCTTTACCGCCTGGCGATCCGAGAATTGCTGACTCAGGGGAAAAGCGCAGCATCCTGCAGAATATCGCCTTCCTGCGTGCAACACTGGAAAACACGGGGAACTCCACCGAGGACAAACTGGTCCGTCGGGATAAGCTAGCTGTCAGTCTGGAGAACATCGATAATGCTATGAATAGCGTGCTTAGTGTACAGACTAGCATTGGCGCTAGGCTTAATGTTATCGAATCGACCGGCGACGAAAATGCTGAGGTGTCTTTGATCAACACCAAGGTACAGGCAGAGTTGTCGGAACTTGACTACGCGGAGGCTTTAAGCCGCCTCAGTATGGAGTCGATCGTATTACAGGCCGCGCAACAGAGTTACGTCAAAATCAGCGGCTTGAGCCTGTTTAACTTCTTGCGCTGAGCGTTGACGGTGCAATTCAGAACCCCGGCGGTATTGCCGGCTTGCCACTCGCCAGCTTCAGGCCCACTTTCAGAATGGTGTCGTTGTCTACTGCGGCGACGACCCAGGTCTGGTCTTCCCATTCCAATTTATCCCCGACTACCGGATGGCCACCAAAGCGTTTACCCAAAAAGTCTGCGAGTGTCAGTTTGACGAGCTCCTCCGGCACGCTGAAACCATAAAACCGGCCTACCGCGCCCAGCTCGGCATCGCCCTCCAGAATGAAGTCACCAAAGAACCGCCGGCTTTCCAGGTAACTTGCGGCACGGGGCTTGCTGAAAAGCTTAGAGAGTGCGGGCAAATCCCGCGGTCGGCCGATGACGCACAACACGTCATTGAGAGCGAGTCGGGTACTCCCACGAGGGTGTAGCAGCTGGCTGCCACGAAATACCGCGGCGATTCGAGAATCATCCGGCATGCTGAGCTCGCGCAATGCCACGCCGACGCACCAGTTGGCATTTTCCAGTTGATAAATCATCACCTCATATTCGCCCTCGACCGCAACATCAAGACTGGTGCGCTGCAACGGCTCGGGTTGGGGTGGAATTTCCACTCTGCATAATTTGGCTGCCAGTGCCAGGGAAGAGCCTTGCAGCAGGAGTGAGACAAGCACTACCACGAACGCAATATTAAACAGTAGTTGAGCCTGTTCGAGCCCTGCCAATAGCGGGAAAATTGCCAAAATAATCGGTACTGCGCCGCGCAGGCCAACCCAGGCAATAAACAGTCGCTCGCGCCAGGAAAAGACAAAAGGTGCGAGGCAAATCATGACCGCGAGAGGGCGTGCGACAAAGATCAGAAAGAGTGCAATAAGGATGGCTGGGCCAGCGATGGGCATCATTTCGCTGGGAGTCACCAGCAATCCCAGCATCAAGAACATGCCAATCTGACTCAGCCAGGCCATGCCGTCTTGAACATGCAGGATATTCTGCAAATTGTGCACACGGCGGTTGCCCAGGACCAGGCCAGTCAGGTAAATGGCCAGAAATCCACTGCCGCCGATGCTGTTGGCGAATGCAAAGACCAGGATCGCACCACTGGTAATCAGTAGCGGGTAGAGCCCTGTGGCAAGCTTGACCCGATTCACCAGACTGGCGAGCAATATGCCTCCAGCGAGACCGCACAGACCCCCGATACCAAACTGTTGCACGAATGCGAGCAGAAAGGACCAGCTGACATCCTGCTCGCCGGATGCCAGCATTTCCACCAGTGTGATGGTCAGGAAAATAGCCATAGGGTCGTTTGAGCCGGACTCTATCTCCAGCGTAGCACCAACACGCTGTTTCAGGTTCAGCCCTTTTCCTTGCAGCAGTGAGAACACGGCTGCGGCATCGGTGGAGCCAACTATAGCGCCGAGTAACATCCCTTGCAGCCAATGCAGATCCAGCAGCCATGCTGTGAGCAGGCCGGTCAGGCTAGCGGTCAAAATGACCCCGAAGCTTGCCAGAGAAATGGCGGGCCACAGCCCAACCCTGAAGTTCTCGACCTTGGTACGCATGCCTCCATCCAGCAGTATGATTGCCAGTGCTAGGCTGCCAATCATGAATGCGGTATCCGTATTGTCGAAGCTGATACCGCCGAGTCCGTCCTCACCGGCGAGCATTCCGATTATCAGAAATATCAGGAGTAGCGGTATCCCCAGCCGCGAAGACAATGAGCTGGCGAGTATGCTGGCACACAGCAGTAGCGCACCGATCAGGAAAAGTGTGTTGATGTAATCCATGCCGCAGGGTAGTCCATTCATGTATCGTAAGAGCTATTACTATATAGGCTGGCTCGCTGTTATTGGTGAAAATTACAATGTTGTCAGTTGATTACGATAAATAGGAGATGCGGATGGATGCGGATTTTTGGCGTGAACGCTGGCAACTGGGACAGACTGGTTTTCACAAGTCGCGGGCCAACCCTTTGTTATTACGCTTTTGGGGCGACCTCGCTCTATCGTCCGACGAGAGTGTGCTGGTACCCCTGTGTGGCAAGAGCCTGGACATGATCTGGTTGCGCGACCAGGGTCACCCGGTGCTCGGTGTCGAGCTTTCGCGTCTGGCGCTGGAAGAATTCATTGTCGAGCAGAGCCTGGAGTGCACTTGGCAGAGTCAGGGCGACTTTGCCGTGGCGCAGTGCGGTGCTCTGGCTTTGTATTGCGGTGATTATTTCGCGCTCGACGCAGATCAATTGGCGAGTATTACTGCAGTCTACGATCGCGCGGCGCTCATTGCCTTGCCACCACCAATGCGCAAACACTATGTAGAACATTTGCGAGCCTGCCTGCCGGGGGGCTGGCAGTTATTGCTGATTACCCTTGACTACCTCCAACATGAGCGTGCAGGACCGCCTTTTAGCGTACCCCATTCCGAGGTAAGGGACCTGTTCGAGGGTTGCAATGTATCAGTACTGCGGGAAGAAGAGGTGCTCGATCAGCATGCGGTATTCAAGCTGGAGGGCATGACGGGATTGATCGAACGTGTCTACCTGATCAAGGCGAGTTAATCGGTGTCAGGTTTTTCTAGCGGCATCTGAAAGGCTGCCATAATCCGTGCAGACACCGTTCTGGAGTAGCCATGGCTGCCGCCCTTGCTCTATTGCTCAAACTGTTGCCGCTCTACATAACCGTCGGGCTTGGCTGGATGGCAGGACGCTTCCTGAACGCCAGTGGCAGTCACATTGCTGGCATCATGTTGTATATTGTTACGCCTTCGGTTGTTTTTTCCGGCGTGATGAGCGCGCCTTTGTCCACTAGCGTTATCTTGCTTCCTTTCGTGGTATTCGGCTTTTGCACTCTGATCGGTTTGACGCACCTGGTTATTGCCCGTGGGTGGTTGAACAATGCCAGCGCCAACCTTATTCCGCTTTCGGTGGGGACCGGTAACACCGGCTATTTTGGTATTCCTGTTGCGCTGTTATTGTTTGGTGACCGTGGGCTGAGTATTTACATCGTCTGTCTGCTCGGCACAACCCTGTATGAAAATTCGGTTGGATTCTACCTCGCAGCCCGAGGGCGTTACGGTGTGCGTGACTGTTTACTCAAGGTGGCGCGACTCCCGTCTATCTATGCGTTTTGCCTTGCCGTAGCTCTGAACCTGGCTGATGTTGTCATACCGTCTATCTTGGTTCCGTTGTTTGACAACCTGCGGGGTGCTTACAGCATTCTCGGCATGATGATTATAGGTATGAGCATCCTGAGCTTTAGGAGCCTCGCGGGAGATCTGCGTTTTACTGCATTGGCTTTTTTCGGAAAATTTGTTTCATGGCCATTGTTGGCGCTGGGATTCTGGTGGATCGATAGTCATTGGCTGGGGATATACGATCTGGCGGTTTACCAGGCGATGTTCCTCATTTCAATTACGCCTATCGCGGCTAACACGGTAGTCATAGCGACTCTGCTGGATACTGAGCCGCGACAAGTTGCTGGCACTACCCTGCTCAGTACGGTATTCGCTTTGATTTACATACCGCTGATGGTTTCTTTCGTGCTGCTGTGATCAGTGCGGCAACCTGCCCTCATGCAAATTGCCTGATGAAAAAATAATCTGTCATGCAAAATGCAATGAATGCGCTATTTTAGAATATATAACCATTTGATATATATAGTAAAATATATATTTTTTGACTGGCACGCACCCTGCATTATTGATCGGTAGATGTACAATTCGATCAGCAGAGGCAGAGCTCACAACTCTGATCACTACAGGGAGAACGTTCACAATGAAAGGTCGCGATATTGCCTTATTTTTTAGTATTCAGGGGGTTTTATTAGGCGCTGCATTTGTGCTTTCCTCAGGACAAAATGGCCTGCAAGACCGGACTACACAAGTTGCTAAGCCAGCGCATGTCCAAAGATGGATCCCATCAAATCCAGTGCCTGCGCAGCCGATTGCGAGGCAGATGACCATGCAGGTCCCTGACTCATTCCAACAGGTTGGTCGGGATAGCTCTTCCGCTGATCAGCAAGGACTATCCAGTCACCAACAGCGCTGGGTTTTTTGAGGGACCTGTCTGCTTAGTAGCGCGAAATCTCCTGTTTCTTAGCGGTGCCCAATTTGTCTCGGTTACTTTCTCAATAACGTGAGTGCTTCAACCCTGTCTATCTTCTCGAATGGACAGGTGTCAGCGAACACGATCCCCACCTCAGCTTTTTCCTGCGCTTTTTGCTCATAACACAACGACGTGTTGCATTTTTTCCTAATGCTCACAACGTTATGGCCGATATGACATGTAGCTCGTCAGGAATCCTTCTTTTTTGACGTGATCTTTAACAGCAATACGGCTGTTGGCCATTCGCAAGCTAAGTGGAAAACCAGAATGAATACATTCTTACGTAATATGGGGTTTCGCTGGAAACTGACTTTACCCATGCTGATTCTTGCCGGCATCTTTTGTCTGTTGGGCGCAGTTTCTTATATAGGAGTATCGGATCTTTCATCGCGAATGGAGCGTTTCTCTTCTGGCCTGTTACCGCAGGCAACCAATCTTCTTGAGGCCGACCGGGACATGTATCAGGCGCTGCTGGCTGAACGTGCGTTGGTTCAGGGTACTTCTAGGGAGGGGCGTGCCGCATTAGCGTCTGAACATGCCAATAACATGCAGCAGGCGTTAGATCGAGTTAATGTCTCGGCCGGCCTGGCGGTGTCATCAGAAAGCCGCGCACTAGGCGAAAAGTTCGCTCTGGCATTTACAGCATGGAAGCAGGTCAGCACGGAGGTTGTCCGGCTCGCGCAAAGTGAGGCGTTTCAAGATAAGGGTCAGGCTAATCAGCTTAGCTTCGGGCAGTCAGCGGAGCTTTTTGGTCGGGCACGTGATCTGATCGACCAGATGACACAGGTTGTTGATGCTGAGGCCGCTGCTGAACTGCAAGCGGCTAACAGCGCTTCAGCTTCGAATGCACAGACGCTTTTTGTAGTGGCTATCGCAGGTCTAATTGTGTGTGCTCTGACAATCTTTATTTTGCCGGGTATGATCATCCGCCCAATAACCGATATTCTGGCGCGAATTCGTGATATCGCCGGAGGCGGAGGCGATCTCACTAAGCGTGTAGTTGTGAATTCGGCAGACGAAGTGGGGCAGCTGGGCCAGAGCTTTAATGCGTTTCTCGACCAGCTGCAACTGTTGATCCGCGAAGTGGCAGAGTCGACCCTGCTGGTGGCTTCGGCATCCGAGCAGATGAGTGCCATAGCAGCCAACCAGGATCAGCTCGTCATGGATCAGCACCTGGCCATTGATCAGGTGAGTACTGCCGCAACCGAGATGACTGCAGCTATTCATGAAGTTGCGGACAATGCCCATAGTACCGCCGATGCGGCGCGACAGGCGGACCAGCAGGGCCACGCAACGTCCGAGGTGGTCGGACAGACCATGAACGCCTTGCGACGACTGGCTGGGGATGTAGCCGAGGCTGCGGGCGTCATCAATCGTCTGGAGCAGGATAGCGACAAGATCGGAGGCGTGCTCAGTGTCATTCAAGCGATTGCCGAGCAAACCAATTTGCTGGCACTTAACGCAGCAATCGAAGCAGCACGCGCAGGCGAGCAGGGTAGAGGCTTTGCGGTAGTGGCTGATGAAGTTAGAACGCTGGCTGCACGGACGCAGGATTCGACCCGCGACATCCAAGAGATGATCCAGAGCCTGCAAACAGGCAGTGGCCAGGCTGTGAGTGTTATGCAGCGTGGCGCAGCGTTAGCCGCTGAAAGTGTCGATCAGGCTGAAGGCGCAGAAAAGTCGCTCAGAGATACGGCACAATCGGTTGTGCGTATCAATGATATGGCGGCGCAAATCGCCTCGGCGTGCGAGGAACAGACGCAAACCACTGAAGAAATTGCACGTAATATCAGCGGTATCCGTGATCTCTCTGATCAGGCAGCACAGAACTCAGCGGAAAGCCGTCAGGCCAGTGAATCCATGGCCAGGCTCGCAGCCGGGTTACAGCAGCAGGTGGGGCGTTTCAAGACCTGACCAAGAGGTTATGGAAGCACTCCAACAATGGGTTGTAAGTTCGCACCAAGCCGTTACAATAGCGCGGCCTGTCCAGTACAGGTTTGTTATGGTGGCCCCGCCGGTCCCCTCGCAATGATTCGCCGTTAACCTGGTCAGGCCCGGAAGGGAGCAGCCACAGCGGCTACATCGTGTGCCGGGGTGTGGCTGGTGGGGCTGCCACCCACCATGACCTTCCGTCATCAGATCCTTTTTGCTGTCCCGTGCATCTCGCAAAGTCAGCCCGCTTTGGTTACAGTATCGGCTTGTCTTTCAGACCCTATCGGACAGCAGACATCCAATGAGTTATCAGGTACTTGCCCGCAAATGGCGTCCGCGACTGTTCCGTGAAATGGTCGGCCAGACCCATGTGCTCCAGGCACTGATCAATGCGCTTGATCATGATCGCCTCCATCATGCCTATCTGTTTACCGGCACCCGTGGTGTCGGCAAGACGTCGATCGCGCGTATTCTGGCCAAGTGCCTTAACTGTGAAACCGGCGTTAGCTCCGAACCCTGTGGGACGTGTTCGGCCTGCCGCGAGATTGACGAGGGTCGTTTTGTTGATCTCATTGAGGTCGATGCGGCTAGCCGTACCAAGGTAGAAGACACCCGCGAGCTGCTGGACAATGTTCAATACGCGCCATCACGAGGCCGCTACAAGGTCTACCTGATCGATGAAGTCCATATGCTTTCCAGTCACAGTTTTAATGCACTACTAAAAACTCTGGAAGAGCCACCCGAACACGTCAAATTTCTGCTGGCCACAACGGACCCGCAGAAACTGCCGGTGACCATCCTCTCCCGGTGTCTGCAATTTTCGCTGAAGAACATGCTGCCGGAAAAGATTGTCGATCATTTGCGGCACGTATTGGGCGAAGAGATGATTCGGTTCGACGAGGAATCCCTGTGGCTACTGGGTCGGGCAGCCGATGGCTCGATGCGGGATGCGCTAAGCCTTACAGATCAGGCGATTGCTTTCGGTAACGGTGCACTACAGGTGGCCGAGGTGCGCAGCATGCTCGGCACCATCGATCACGGGCAGGTATTCGGACTGTTGGAAGCGCTAGCGGCGAATGATGCTCCGGCAATGCTCGCCGCCGTGGCGGAGTTGGCCGAACAGGGTGCAGATTTTACCGGCGTACTGGGTGAGCTCTTATCGGTGCTGCAACGGGTTGCCATTGCTCAGGTATTGCCACAGGGCGTCGACAACAGTCTCGGCGATCAGGAAAAGGTGCTCGGGCTTGCGGGCAGAGTCAGCGCTGAAGATGTACAGCTTTTTTACCAGATGGGTCTTCATGGTCGCCGCGATCTGCCGTTGGCGCCTGAGCCGCGTGGTGGTTTTGAAATGGCCATGTTGCGTATGTTGGCGTTTCGCCCCGGCACTTTGGAACAAGACGCTGTCACTGGCTCCCCGGGAATGGCGCCGGGAAAGCAGACAGGGCTCAGCCAGGCCAAGGCTGAATCCGAATCGGCCAGGCCAGCAGCAACCGCCCAGGCGGCGTCTGCGGTGGTATTGCCGGTAATCAGCGAGCCTGTGCAGCCTTCTGAACAGCCATCAACACCAGAGTCCGAGTCGGTGAATGGGCCTGTTTGCTCTATGTCGGATAATGTTACGAATAGCGAGCATCGGTCACTCACCGCTGGCCAGCCCCTGAAGGCAACCACTCCGGTAAAGCCTCCACAGAATGAGCCGCCCACTGAATGGCTGCAGGCAATACCTGCTGATCCATTAGAAGGCGAAAGGGATGCGGAAGACGACGAAGGCTTTGATGTTGAGCATTATTCTGGCGACTGGCAGTCAGCGGACGCCGTGGCAGCGGCGACCTCACCTCGGGACGCTGGTCCAGAGGACGAGACGTCTGCGACCCCCGTAGATATGCCAGCAGCAACTGGCCTGGCGGCTGAGTGGTTGGACACATTCCTGCGGTTGAAGCTAAGTGGTCTGACCCAGAGTATCGCTGCCCATTGCCAGCTAGTTGGCTGCTCCGGCGATACCTGGACGCTGCATCTTGATCCAGGGCATAGTGCTTTGTACAACGACAATCACCGGTTGCGTCTGCAGCAGGCGTTGATCGAGCATATTGGCTCTCCTGTTGATCTGGAGGTGCTGATAGCCTCTCCTGACCAGGAAACCCCGGCCATTGCGGCGGCGCTCCGCAAGAACAAGCGTCAGCAGGAGGCCGAGGCAAGCATTCAGCAGGATCCGCTGGTACTGGGTCTGATGCGCGACTTTGCTGCGCAGATTTGCGAAGGTACTATCCGTCCAATTGACACAACGACCCATTGAGCGAGGATAGCAGCATGATGAAAGGTGGAATGGCCGGGCTGATGAAGCAGGCGCAAGATATGCAGGAAAAAATGGCAAAGATGCAGGAAGAACTGGCTCAAGCCGAAGTAACCGGACAATCTGGCGCGGGTCTGGTATCCGTGGTGATGAATGGTCGCCATGACGTCAAGCGGGTTAGCATTGACGACAGTCTTATGACTGAAGAAAAGGAAATACTCGAAGACCTTGTTGCGGCTGCCTTTAACGATGCGGTGCGCAAGTTGGAGAAGAGCAGTCAGGAGAAAATGGCCGGTATGACTGCGGGTATGAACCTGCCCGACGGCTTCAAGATGCCTTTTTAAAGGTAATGATCAATATTATGAAGGTGGTGCCATGAGCTTTAGTCCACTGATTCGTCATCTGATCGATGCGCTGCGCGGTTTGCCCGGGGTGGGCCCAAAGACAGCGCAACGTATGGCGTTGCATCTGCTTGAGCGAGACCGTGATGGTGCTCGACATCTTGCTGGAGCGCTTGCAACCGCTATGGATGGCGTGGGTTATTGCAGTCGTTGCCGTACCCTCAGCGAAAATGATATCTGTGCCATCTGTATCGATCCGCGTCGGGATGCCAGCTTGCTCTGCGTATTACAGAGCCCCGCCGACGTGTGGGCGGTCGAGCAGGCCGGCGGATTTAGCGGCCGTTATTTTGTGCTAAAAGGGCAGCTATCTCCCATTGACGGTATGGGGCCAGACGAAATTGGTATCCCCGCCCTGCTTGAAGCGGTCGAGCGTAGCGAGGTTGCGGAAGTCATACTGGCTACCAATCCGACAGTAGAGGGTGAAGCGACCGCGCACTATATCGCTAGCATGCTCAAGTCTCGCGGGATCAAGGTCTCGCGAATCGCCCATGGTGTGCCACTGGGTGGAGAGCTGGAGCATATTGACGGTGGAACGCTAGCGCATGCTCTAGCTGGCCGCACCCCCATCCTCTAAGCCGGTGTCATGACGAGACTCGCATTTACTCCACAGCAGCGTTCTGTTTTTCCAATTCTTCCACAATCCGATCATAGGCTTCACAGGGATCATGTGCATCAGTGGTGGGATTGCGTAGTTGCAGCGCAACCAGTTGCTCGTAAAGCTCGTTTGCCTTGACTGGATCACCGTCAGCGATGCGGTGCACTGTTTCGGCGACTTCTTCGGCTTTGGCGACAGCATCGTCAGCGGTGCAAGCGGCAGAGGCCGGAAAGGCGAACAGGGCGAGCAAGCCGGCAGTTATCAAACTGGATAATGTTTTCATGACTGGCCTCAATGGCTACAATAATATATGTCTATCTTAACGGCATTCACCGGAGCATCCAACTAGGTGCGTCAATCAGTCCCTGCTGGTAATGCAGGATTGACTGACCTTGTAGCGCGTAAGAGTCGGAATCGACTTTTGGTTGCTATTGGAGCGTTCTCAGTATAAGTCTGATGGTAGTCAATTTGTCGTCGATTCTTTGAGTTTAGCCATGCATCGTCCATGTAGTGTCTTGATTACCTTATTTTTAATTCTATTCCCGCCTGCCAGCTTTGCTGAGGTACTGATGGTTGGATTTGGTACCCACAAACCTCCTTATGTATATGAAAACGAGAACAAGGGACTTGAGTACGAGCTGGTGGAAGCCGCTCTGGCGGACGCAGGAATCGAGATAAATGCCTATTACGCTCCATTGGAGCGCTTGCACCGAATGCTCGCAAACAAAGAACTCCATGCAATGGCCACAACCAACGAGACCAGTGGAGTCATTGCGCATTACTCGCAGGTCTATATCGAGTATCACAACGTGGCGGTGAGCCTGCAGCGCAATCATATTCGCCTGGAGACTATTGCTGACCTGCAGGGTCACTCCATCAGCGCCTTTCAGCGCGCCCGCTTCCTGTTGGGCCCGCGTTTTCTTGCGATGACAGCAGCAAATACACGTTATCGTGAAGAAGCGCGGCAGATTACCCGGAATTTGCTGCTGTATGCAGGTCGAGTCGACGTGATGATCGGCGATCGACGCATCATTCGTGCATTTAATGGGGACATAGCTGATAGGGTCGATATCAGCCAACCCGTTACCGAGCATACTTTGTTTCCGCCGACCGGCTATCGTATGGGTTTTGTCAATCGCTCCGTGCGCGACCGTTTTGACCAGGGACTCTCTGCGATCCATGCGGACGGGCGCTATCAGGCCATTACCCAGCGTTATGAGCAGTTCTGATTGTTGCCTGACTGAATAGACCGCATCTCTGGCCTATCAGGCGCTACCCGGGGCCAGTGCATCGGCTAATCTGGGCAAGCCACAATATAAAAATAAAGCCTTCGCGTTCCGGCGCACGAATAATCGGAGCTTTCGTATGATTCTCTCGCGTACTCTCGCCGTCACTCTGGCGGTACTTCTGACACATCAGACACAGGCCCAGGAAATGCCCTCACCCGATACTGTTCGCCTTGACCAATTGCGATTAATGGAAGGTTTTCCGGCTCCGGCAGACAAGCAGGTAACCGCAGACAACTTTCTGGTCCAGTTCCCCAATCTGCGTTGGGCATTCCACCATATGCGAGAGTTGCTGCCCACGCGCAATATCCGCCGGGGGCCAGAGGCACCCACAGAGTTGCCGGCCGGGGAAGATCTGCGCGAGAAAATCGACGCATTGAGTTTTACAGGTCCGCAGGGTGACTCGCTTACTTTCGGCCAATACCTCACATCTACCTTCGCCGATGCCACGCTGATAATGAAAGATGGCAAAGTAGTCTATGAGGCCTACCACGAGGGAATGCCGGCTGAGAATTCCCACATGCTCTGGTCGGTCACTAAATCCTTTGGCGGCCTGATCGCTACGCAACTGCTGGAGGAGGGTACGCTCAAAGCCGATGCGCTGATAACCGACTACGTGCCAGAGCTTCAGGGCAGTGGGTGGAGTGGCGCAACGGTTCAGCAACTGCTTAACATGACGGCCGATATCGACTATAGCGAGGTATATGCCGATCAGGAGTCGGATGTCGTCAAATATGCCATGTCAGCCGGTATGCTCCCCAGGCCTGAGGACTTTGCCGGCGAGCGTGACCTCTACAGCTATTTGCCGACTATTGGTGCTGACGGTGCCCACGGTGAGCGCTTTATCTACCGTACCGTGCACACCGAAGTACTGGGTTGGGTGTTACGCCGCGCTACCGGAAAGCATGTGGCTGAGCTGATCAGTGAACGCCTCTGGAGCAAGTTGGGTGCCGAGCAGGATGCTTATCTACTGCTGGACAGCAAAGGCACCGAGTGGGCGGGCGCCGGCTTGAACGCCACTTTGCGTGATCTTGGTCGTTTTGGCGAGATGATGCGGCTGGAAGGTCGATTCAACGGCCAGCAGATCGTCAACAGCTCAGTGATAGCTCGCATTCGTGAGGGCGGTGATCGGGAAGCATTCAAGGCCGCCGGCCGTGATTTTCAAGCGGGCTATTCGTACCGCAATCAATGGTGGGTCAGCCACAACGACGATGGTGCCTACGAGGCGCTCGGCGTGCACGGCCAGATGATTCACGTTAATCCGGCAGCGGGACTGGTTGTCGTGCGTCTTTCCTCCCATCCGGTGGCTACCTCGGCGGCCACGTTTCCCACAACCCGACCTGCTCTGGTCGCATTGGCCGATATGTTGCGCTAGGACAGGTACTATTTGAACATGTCTGCCGGCACGTCTCGCCGGTGGGCAAGGCTGGTATCCCCTGTATCGGGGTGAAAGACAATCAAAACCTCGTCTTTCTCGATCTGTTTACGTAACCGCGCTACCCGTTGCTCGAGAGTCGCTTCGTATCCGTTGTCGGTGCCGTCACGTGTGACAAAGTCCTCCAAAAGACGTTCCAGTGTATGAGGGTCCAGCAGGGTATGGGGTATCAGCATGTTGTCTACTTCCCGGATGACAGTGGCACTAATGATACACTGCGCGGCCGTTCATCAGCGCTTGATCCGATATGATTACTGATCCGTTGTTTTATCTGTGTGCCATACCCGCGGTACTTCTTTATGGCATTGCCAAGGGCGGCTTTGGCGGCAATATTGCCATTTTGTCCGTGCCGCTGATGGCTCTTGTGATGTCGCCGCAGCAGGCTGCAGCCATCCTGTTGCCGATCCTGATTGCGATGGATCTCATGGCCTTACGCACTTTTCGCGGCCGCTGGGACAGGGCGAATCTTCGCATCATCCTGCCCGCATCCCTGATCGGGGTTCTGTTGGGCGGGCTGATGTTTCGCGTTCTGGAAGAGGCGCACATCCAGTTGATGATTGGTGCCATTGCATTGATTTTCACCCTCAATATCTGGTTGCGCCGCGGCGATCCGCCACCCCGGGAAGCGAGCAAGTTACGAGGTGGTTTTTGGGGCATGGTGGCCGGCTTTACCAGTTTTGGCATTCACGCCGGTGGACCGCCGATCAACGTATATCTTTTACCGCAAAAGCTGGATAAAACGCTGTTGATGGGCACTATCGCGGTGTTCTTTGCGGTGGTGAATCTGGCCAAGTTGCCGGCCTATATCTATCTCGGTCAATTCGACAAGACCAACCTGCTGACCGCGCTGGTGTTACTGCCGCTGGCCCCAATCGGTGTCCGTATGGGGTTCTGGCTGTTGCAGTGCAGCAATGAGAAGCTGATCTATCAGTTGTGCTATGTATTTCTGTTTTTGACCGGTGGCCGATTGTTTTACCAGGGTGCTACGGGTTTGTATCCGGGCTGAGCAGACGGTCGATGACCGCGTACAAGGCTTGTGCCTGCAGCGGTTTGGCTAAATAGTCATCCATGCCTGCCTCGGCTCCGGCCTGCCGATGGATATCTAACACGTGAGCTGTTAGTGCAACGATGGTAACGGCTGGTAGTTGAGTGATGCGTTCATAGGCGCGGATCTGGCGCGTGGCTTCATATCCGTCCACGTGCGGCATCTCCCCATCCATCAGAACCAGTTGAAAGCGCTGGGCGTCGGCCTGGTACAGATGCACGGCCTCGGCTCCGTCATTTGCCAGCACAACATTACAATCATATCGTTCTAGCAAACCGCGCACGACCATCTGGTTGACAGGATTGTCTTCAGCGACCAATACGGTTATCCGATCGACTCTGGCTTGGCGGCGGCGAGCGTCGGGCTGCGGCTCGTCTGCCTGGACCGCGTGGGAGGATCTGGTGAGTGTATCTAGTGCCTCTCTCAGGCGATCCGGTGTGACCGGCGATCGGCAAGTCAAAACTACGCTGTCGATGGTGGCACTCTGATTGTCAGAGGTTGTCACAGAGCTCAGCAGCAGCGACAGTTGGCGGCGTTCTACCAAGAGGGTTTTAAGGCGAGAGAGGTCGGTTATATTCATTCCTGCTGTCGAGACTACCAGCAGACAGTCATCGGGTGGTTTCGCAAAATACTCATTTGCCAGAAGAGTCTGCACACTGAATCCCAGTCGTACCAACATTGTGCCATAGCAGTCCAGCGCGGCCTGATCGCTGCCGATCAGCATGGCGAAGCCGGACAGGTGCACCTGATTTTGAGTGCTCGTTGAGTCGTCGGCAGTACCCAAGGAGAGCTCAAAGGAAAATGTCGAGCCTTCGTCCAGGGCGCTGGTGATGTCAATTCGTCCGCCCATAAGGGCGGCCAGTTCCTGGCTAATAGCCAGCCCAAGACCGCTACCGCCATAGCGACGTGTGGTGCTGCTATCGGCTTGAGTGAACGAGTCGAATAGCTCGCTCTGGGTCTCTGGACCTATGCCGATACCGGTGTCTGTGACCTGAAATTGCAGAGTGCAGCATCCTTGAGTTTGTTTATTGTCACGCCGGCTTACCTGCAGTGTAACGTGACCACGACTGGTGAACTTCAACCCGTTGCCAAGCAGGTTGAGCAGTATCTGATTGAGCCGGGTGGGGTCCCCTATCACTTTGCGTGGCACTTCCAGATCTATACAGCAATAGAGCTCCAGCTGTTTGGCAACGGCTTGCGCAGTGAACAGGCTGCACGTACTGGAAAGGAGCTCTTCGAGATCAAACTCGATTTGTTCGAGCTGCACATGTCCGGACTCGATACGGGCATAATCCAGAACAGCATTGATGACCGACATCAAGGTGTTGCCGGAGCTGTTGATTGTGTCCACATAGAACTGCTGGGTTCGGCTTAATGGGGTATGGTGCAGCAGGTGGAGCATCCCGAGCACACCGTTGAGTGGTGTGCGTATCTCGTGGCTCATCTTTGCCAGAAAGCGTCCTTTGGCACGCGCTTCCAGGCGGGCTTGCCGGGTTTGCTCATCAGCCTTGAAACGGGCTTCCTTGAGGGTTCTGATTCGGTCAGCCAGGCCCAGAGAAAGGATAAAAAGCTCCAGGCAGATGCCCAGTTTGACCCAGTCGGTGCCATAGGGAACCGCTAGTTCGTAACCCAAGGAGCCGGCTGTTGACAGCATCAGGGAACTGAGCAAAACGCTCCATGCCAGAGTGTAATACAAGCCGTAGCGAAAGCCCTGACGCCAGACGTAAATGCCGGTTGCCAGTAGAATAGCGGAGGTGCTCAGCACGAACAAACTGGCTAGGAGGTTATAGGCTGTTAAACCGATTAGTGGAAAACTCAGCAGCGTGATGGTCACCAAAATGATCACGCTCAGCAGCAGTCGATCGATTCGGTGAAAATGCGCGGCGGTGTGCAGGAAGTGTCTGCTGAACTGAGTAGCGACAATACAGTGCAAAAACATCAGGCTGTAGATTGAGACCGACTGGATGCCGATGCTCATGGGCAGCCATTTCCATAGCAAGCCATCGAAGGCCGCCATGAACAGAAGCATGTTCAGAGTGTATATCAGGTACCAGAAATAGCTGGTTTCGCGTAGCGATGCGAACAGGAACAAGTTGTAGGCGAGCAGACCAAGTAAAACTCCATAGAACACACCATGGGCTAGTGAACCGATTTCCAGTTGCGCGGCTGCGGCCGGCCATGTCGCGAAGTACAGCGGGACGAAAACGGTGCTACTGGATTCAACACGTAAATAAATCCGGTTGATACCGGGGGGCAAAGAAATAGTCAGCCAAGGGTTGCGTACCTGCAAAGGTCGCTCTTCAAGCAGCAGATGATCGCCGCTTTTCTGGTGGCGCACTCTGCGTTGCGGATCGATATGGAATAGCTCGACACGGTCTAGGATCGGGTAGTTGATCTCGAGAACGCCGTCGAGCGCTTGCTCTGTGCGGTTATCCAGCAGAACCGTCAGCCACCAGGCTGATGTGTTCTTTCCCTTGTTGATATGAGTGCCTGTAACGGGTTGCCAGGGCAGGTTTGCATCGTCACCCAGTTGGCTGACAACGTATTGCTGCTGGGGGTCTTCGAGCACCAGAGCGTGCTTGGCAAGGTTGAGGCGAACGTTTGTTTTGTCGAGCACTACGATAATGCCCGGCACGGTCGGTTTTCCGTGCACTGCATTATCTAGCGCGCTGACCTGTGCCGGCAACAGCAGCAGGGATATACAACAAATAAGCAGCCACCGGAACGAAAGCATCGGATGCATACCTTGGGGCGCCGCCGGTTCTTCGGTTTGTTCTATCGACGGGCTCTATTGGATGCTAGCACAGCAATGGCCGAAACGTGTACAGGCTGCCAATGGCGCTTGTCGGGGGAGGAAAAGCTCAGGAGTAGGCTCAGGTGCCACGGATCAACTGGCGGAGTAAAAAGCGATTTGGATGGACTGCTTTCATCAGATCATAGGGCAATGGCATCGGCTCATTCTCGAGTAGGGCCGCGATGATCTCACCACTGAGCGGACAGCTGATCAGTCCCCGTGAACCATGTGCCGCATTGATGTAAAGACCTGTATGCCAGGTTGACGGTGTGTCGGGTCTTTTCGATGCGTCCTTCGCAAGCGCCGCATAATCCTCACGGAATTGTTCGGCCTGAACGACGGGACCAATAAGGGGTAAATAGTCAGGTGTAGTACAGCGCAGTGCAGCTCGCGCCTTGAGTATCGCTGGATCCAGCTGACCATCACTGGCCAGAGCCTCTTCAAATTCAGGTGAGAGGCTGGAGAGTAACGCCAGGTTGCTGATATTCTCCTCCACACTGGGTTCGGTATCAGAGCGGTCAAAGCGAAAGCTGGCGCCGAGGAAGTGCTCCTCACCGCGCGCTGGCGATACGTACCCATCGCCACACAGTACGCTGCGTAAAGCCTGGCTTTGAGCATTTGCGCGCAGGTGGGTTATCTGGCCGCGAATGGTCTTCAAGGGCAGGTGGGCGGTCTGCGTAAAACGCTGGCTGTCTCCTGCGCTGCAAATGATGGCGACAGCAGCGTCAGCGATTGTCTGACCCTGCCCATCGATTGCATGCCAACGTGCGTCACGCTGTTGCAGGGTCAAGGCTTCCTGACAGGTTGACAGCGTGATGCCGGCCTTTAGCAGTAGAGCTTTACAGAAGTCGGGTGGGTTGACCCAGCCCCCCTCGGGGAAGAACAGCCCGCCGTCAACAACCTTCACGCCGGCAATCCGGCTTGCCTCTTCACTGTTTACCCCATGCAGAAAGTTTGCTGGATAACCCTGTGCAGCCAGGGCCTGCAAGCGGGCTTGTTCTTTGGCATTGCCGCTGAGTTGCAGTACCCCACAGGCTGCCCAGCCTTCACCGTCCTGCGCAAGAAGCTGGTGCAAAATGCGCAGGCTGTAGGCGTAGCTGGTTTGGACAAAACGCGAGAGGGGTGTCTGGTGGGGCGACAGTTTGCAGTAGAGAATGCCTTGAGGGTTGCCTGATGCCTCGCGCGCTTCACCGGCATGGCGCTCTATAACGGTTACCGCCCAGCCCCGTTGCGCTAGGGCAAACGCCGTACTGCAGCCGGCTAGTCCTGCGCCAATGATCAGCGCCCGGCGCTCACGGATGAGCGCCGGTGGTCGATCAAACCACGGAGGAGTCCAGTCACGAGCGGCTAGGATATCGATTCGGCCGGTGAGCACCTCACGCTTGCCGTCATGCGCCCTTACAGCTTCGAGCTTGAATCCAGCATCGGTCAGGCCTTTGCGTACGTCTTCTGCGCTGGTGAACGTGGCGATAGTGGTGCCTGGCCGAGCCAGCCGGGCCATCTGCCGGTAGAGTGCGGACTGCCACATGTCAGGGTTTTTTGCCGGGGCAAAACCATCCAGAAACCAGGCATCAACATTGGCATCGAGGTACGGCAATAATTCAAGTGCATCGCCAATCATCAACGTCAGCGTGACCCGGCCGTTGGCAAGGACGTAGTGTTGCCAGCCGGGTGCAGGCGAGGTGTATTGCTCGAGTAGTTGCGTGGACCATGGAGTCAATTCGGGCCATAACCCATGGGCGCGTTGCAGATCGGTAGCGCTGAGGGGGGATATTTCGACACTGACGAAGTGCAGCCGAGCGCCAGTAGGTGCCATACGGTCCCAGAGCTGCCAAGCGCAGAGAAAATTTAAACCCGTACCAAAACCCGTTTCAGCGATGCAGAACCTATCGCCCGCGAGCAATGTCTGCCATCGCTGCTCTAACTGGTTGTGTCGCAGAAAAACGCCTCTGCTTTCATCCATGCCGTCATCGCGGGAATAATAGATATCGCCGAAATGCTCCGATACAGGTTGTCCGTCTTCGGTCCAGTTCAGCTGGGCAAGGGGATGAGGCAAGTTCAAGTGAGCTCCAATGGCCCAGGAATGTGCGCGTCATTGTACTGCTAAGCAGCTGGAGAAGAGCGTTAAACTGGCCTGTCAGGCAGCGCCACCCCAGTTGATGTTGGGCAGGATCAACAGCAGCCAGGTTGCTGCGAATACCAGGCCGACTGATGAAAACCGTGTTCTGATCGGCTTTTTCATGGCAAGCGCCTTCTTCGTTCGTTTATTTTTGTTATGCGCAGTGGTAAGCATCGCAATGCGCTATCGCGGCGCCACTTAATGTCTGCAGCGCTATTGTGACTTGATGATAGATGCTCTGGCAATGCTGCATTAGACCAATTGGCTACATGCATTACAGGCCAAGTCGCGAATGGCTATGGTTATGAAATCAAAGTGACATTTTTCCGGGTAAGCGTGGGTTGCGATGCACACGAGCGCAACGGCGTAAGCTTTGGTCAGCGCGATTGAGCGTTTTGGTCATTGTTCAGACACCCCTGAAAGGTAGGGTATGGATATAGCCATATTGGAGAGACCTGATGACTGAGGCGATGATTTTTGATGCGGTGCGCACGCCCCGCGGCAAGGGACGCAAGGACGGGTCACTGTATAGCGTCAAACCTGTGAATTTAATGGCAGGATTGCTGCGCACTTTGCAGCAGCGCAACGATCTGGATACCAGTCAGGTGGATGATATCGTCCTGGGCTGTGTCACGCCGGTGGGTGATCAGGGCGCTGATATTGCCAAGACCGCCGCGCTGGCGGCGGACTGGGATGATTGCGTTGCGGGTGTGCAGATCAATCGCTTCTGCGCATCAGGGCTTGAGGCAGTGAACCTGTGCGCCATGAAGGTTCGCTCAGGATTTGAAGATCTGGTCGTTGCAGGCGGGGTGGAGTCCATGTCGCGGGTGCCGATGGGCTCTGATGGGGGTGCCTGGGCGATGGACCCCGAGATCAATATGCATACCCGCTTCGTGCCCCAAGGCATCGGTGCGGATCTGATTGCCACACTGGAAGGCTTCAGCCGTGAGGATGTCGATGCCTTTGCCTTGCGCTCGCAGCACAAAGCCGCGCGAGCCCGAGCCGAACACGCTTTTGCGCGCACGCTGGTAACGGTTACTGATCAGAACGGCATTATGTTACTGGACAACGACGAGTTTATTCGCGCTGACAGTACCCTGGCTGGCTTGGGTGCCTTGAAACCGAGCTTTGAGGCGATGGGTCAGATGGGTTTCGATGCCTCGGCTCTGCAACGTTATCCCCATGTCGAACGTATCCATCACGTGCACACGCCGGGCAACAGCTCGGGCATCGTCGATGGTGCGGTTGCTATGCTGATTGGCTCTCAGGCAAAGGGTGAGGCACTGGGTCTAACTGCGCGAGGGCGCATTGTGGCCACCGCTGTGACCAGTACCGATCCCACGATCATGCTTACGGGTCCGGCACCTGCGACCCGCAAGGTGTTGGCGAGGGCCGGGATGACGATCGACGAGATTGATCTGTTTGAAGTGAACGAGGCGTTTGCATCCGTCGTCATGCGTTTCATGCGCGAGATGCAGGTCCCCGAGGAAAAAATCAACGTCAACGGCGGCAGTATTGCGATGGGCCATCCATTGGGCGCCACGGGTTGCATCATCCTCGCTACGCTGCTCGACGAACTGGAGCGGCGCAATCTGCGTTACGGCCTAGCCACGCTCTGCGTTGGCGGCGGTATGGGTATCGCCACCATCATCGAGCGCGTCTGAGGAGCTGAACATGACCGATGCTATTCGTTACGACAAAGGCCTGGACGGTATTGTTATCCTGACCATGGATATGCCTGGCCAGAGCGCCAATACCATGAACGCAAGCTACCGCCACGCTATGGCTGAAACGGTAGAGCGGTTGGAAAATGAACGCGACAGTATTGCGGGCGTCATCGTCACGTCGGCCAAGAAAACCTTCTTTGCCGGTGGCGATTTGAATGAGCTTATCAAGGTTACACTCGCCGATGCCCATTCGTTTTATCACATGGTGCTGGGTATCAAGGCGCAATTGCGTAGGCTGGAAACCCTGGGAAAACCGGTTGTAGCTGCCATCAACGGAGCTGCATTGGGAGGTGGTTGGGAGCTGGCGTTGGCTTGTCATTACCGTATTGCAATGGATCACCCGTCCGTTCAGCTGGGATTGCCCGAGGTGACTCTCGGATTATTACCTGGCGGGGGCGGGGTCGTGCGCATGGTGCGATTGCTCGGCGTGGAGAAGGCTTTGCCCTATCTGGTCGAAGGCAAGCAGGTGCGGCCGGCCCAGGCGCTGGAAGCAGGATTGATTCATGCCTTGGCGAGCGATCGTGACGATATGCTGGCCCGCGCCCGCGCCTGGATCCTGGGTGCGCCAGTTGCTGCACAGCCCTGGGACGTTAAAGGATACCGGATGCCGGGTGGAGCCCCTAACAGTCCCGCGCTGGCGCAGATGTTACCGATAACGCCTTCGATATTGCGCAGCAAAACCCACGGCTGTTTGCCCGCCCCAGAGAAAATATTGTGCGCTGCGGTTGAGGGCGCGCAGGTCGATTTCGATACTGCCCAGATTATTGAGACGCGTTATTTCACCGAGCTTGCAACCGGACAGGTGGCGAAAAATCTGATCGGCACCTTTTGGTTTCAGCTCAATCAGATCAAGGCGGGTGGCTCTCGGCCGCAGGGCTTCGAGACGCGACATACGCGCAAAGTGGGAGTGTTGGGTGCGGGCATGATGGGCGCCGGCATCGCTTATGTGTCGGCTGTTGCGGGTATCGAGGTGGTGCTCAAGGATGTTTCGCAGGAAGCGGCAGACAAGGGCAAGGCGTATTCAGCAACATTACTGGAAAAGACAGTCGCCCGCGGTCAAATGCAGACGGAGAAGCGTGAGGCCATATTGGCGCGGATCAAGCCTACTATCGACGATGCGGATTTTTCTGGCTGCGATCTGATCATCGAAGCCGTGTTTGAGGATCGTGAACTCAAAGCGAAGGTTACCCGGGCGGCCGAGCAGCACGCACTACCCGATGCGGTCATTGCTTCAAATACGTCTACTCTGCCGATTAGCGGACTGGCGGGTGCGCTCAAACAGCCCCAGCGTTTTATCGGTCTGCATTTTTTCAGCCCAGTGGATAAGATGCCTTTGGTGGAAATAATCAAGGGCAGTCAGACCGACGATGAAACCCTGGCGCGCGCATTTGATTTTGTTATGCAGATCAACAAGACGCCGATTGTGGTCAATGACAGTCGTGGTTTCTTTACCTCGCGGGTATTCAGTACCTTTACCAGTGAAGGCATCGCGATGCTGGGTGAGGGTGTGCCTGCGGCACTGATCGAAAACGTGGCGCGTCAATCGGGCATGCCGGTTGGACCACTGGCCGTATCAGATGAGGTCTCCATGGGGCTGATGAACCATATTCGCGAGCAGACACTCAAGGACCTGGCGGCCGAGGGCAAGTCGCTGCCGGAACATCCTGCCTTTGCGGTGATAAGCCGGATGGTTGACGAGTTCAAGCGTCCCGGTAAGTCCGCCGGCAAGGGTTTTTATGATTATCCTGCCAGCGCTAAAAAGCATCTGTGGCCTGATCTGGGCGGACACTTCGGGCAAACTGGCGTTTCGATACCGGTAGAGGACGTGCGCGACAGGTTACTTTTCGCACAGGCTATCGAAACGGTGCGTTGCCTTGAGGAAAACGTATTGCTATCGACTGCAGACGCGAACATAGGCTCGATTTTCGGCATCGGCTTCGCTGCCTGGACCGGAGGTGCACTACAGTACATCAACCAGTATGGCGTATCGGCGTTTGTGGCTCGGGCCCGGTATTTGGCCGAGCAATATGGCGAGCGTTTCACGCCTCCGGCCCTTTTGCTGCAAAAGGAAGCCGACGGCGCGCTGTTCTGAGCCTCAGCTTTTCAGTCTCTCGGTCCTGGCGGCCATGATCAAGTCGTTGCGATGGACGCCGCCCAGGTCGTGGCTCCACCAGGTGACGGTGACCTTGCCCCACTCGGTCAGCAATGCCGGGTGGTGGCCGACGTCTTCAGCTAATGCGCCCACCTGATTGGTGAAGATGAGTGCTTGCTGGAAGTCTTTGAATTGATAAGTTTTTTCCGCCCGACTCACGTCATCGATGCTGATCAGGGACCAGCCTTCCAAACTATCCAGAAGCGCCTGAGCATCATTTTCAGCGAGAATATTTGCGCCCTGTTTTGATCTGTCGAGCGACTCTGTAGCTAATGTACCCATGCCATTCTCCTGTATGCGGTGTTCAGACCCAAGCATAGCAGTCGTTGTCGCAAACCGGTTGCGGGCTGTGACCGACAATGTGACAGAGGGTATCATTGCTTCTTTTCGCCCATTGCATCAGGAGACAGGCTAAATGAGGCAGCGGTGGCTTAGCAGGAGCCTGAACTTTATCGGCTGGCGACCTGATAGCACCAGCCATCAGGAAAAGCTGTTGTCGGCGGTAGGTGCGATCTTGTCGCTGATGCTGGTGTACTGGATCACGCATCTGGGCATAGCCGGTGATGGAGCACTCTGGGTGACCGGGTCGATGGGGGCGAGTGCGGTGCTGGTCTTTGCGATTCCGCATGGCACGCTTTCTCAGCCGTGGTCGGTGGTCGGCGGTCAGGTTATTTCCGCCAGCTTTGGTGTTGCCTGCGTGCTCTGGTTGCCGGCGGTTCCCTGGGTAGCTGCATTGGCCGTGGGTGGGAGCATCATGCTGATGATGTATGCACGTTGTCTGCACCCGCCAGGTGGTGCCACGGCGATGATTGTTGTGCTCGGAGGGCCAGCAGTAGAGCAGGCCGGCTTCAATTTTGTGCTGTATCCCATCTTGCTGGATGCACTGGTCATCGTTGCTACGGCTATTGTATTCAATAGCCTTTTTGACTGGCGCCGTTATCCGCTAGCGCTCGCCAGAGCTGAGCCCGGCAAGCTGACAGGTATCGCACCGGAAGATTTCCACCATGCGCTGCGCGAAATGAATTCGTATGTGGATATTCAGTTCGACGACCTGCTTAAGCTGGTAGAGCTGGCCAACTCCCATGCCAAAAGCAAGCGTGTTGCTGAAGAAGACCTCAAGGTGGGAGGTTTCTACAGTAATGGTATGCCCGGAAGCAACTGGTCAGTGCGCGAAGTGGTACAAATCGTTGCTCGGCGTCCGGGCCGACCGGGTAGGGTTCGTTATCGGACGATTCAGGGGTTGGGTGAGGGCGGAACGGGGATCAGTCGCCTGTCCGAGTTTGTTCGTTGGGCGCGCTATGCGGTTGAGCAGGACGATACAGGTTGGCATCGCCTGCGTGACAGCGAGCCGTCGCCAGACTGATGTTTCAGACCATGGTCCAATAGCCAGCATTACGAGTATGGGTGCAATATCACTTTTTGTTCGTTCTTGCTCTCCCTTTAGCTGCTGCCCGCGAGGGCGCAGCTGTTTTTTTGCCAGGGGAAGCGGCTTGCGCGTAACAGTTCAAGCTTCAAGTTTTCATCAGCTGTAGCTGTGTACCGGACACGGTGCGGCAGTAGAATATGACTACTTTCCCCCTCCCTGTTTCGAGTTTTCCATGCACGTCTCGTCTGGTCGCTGGTTGTACGGTTTTTTGTTGGCAATGATTACTACTGTCCTCTGGGCTGTTTTGCCTATCATGCTTAAAGAAGTGCTCAAGGGAATGGATCCCTATACGGTTACCTGGTATCGGCTGTTCACGGCGGGGGTAGTGCTGTTTGTCTGGTTAGCCTGGAAGCGCAGGCTGCCTTCGATCCTTGCCTTGTCGACAACCAATCGCTGGTTGCTGGTGGTAGCTATCCTGGGTCTGACGTTCAATTACGTACTCTATCTCATGGGCTTGAGCCGGCTGACACCGGGTACCATGCAGCTGATGATCCAGGTCGCGCCGGTTATGTTGATGCTGGGCAGTATGTGGGTTTTTCGTGAGCGTTTTGGTATTGGTCAGTTGATCGGCTTGATGGTCCTGTTGGTGGGGTTCGTGCTGTTTTTTAATCAACGTCTCGCCGAACTGTTCACTCAGATGACCAGTTACACGCTGGGCATTTTGATTACCCTTGGGGCGGCGCTTACCTGGGCGTTGTATGGTCTGGCGCAGAAGCAGTTGTTAACTATCTGGTCGTCGATCACGGTCATGATGGTGATCTATCTGGCTTGTTCTGCGCTGCTGCTGCCCTTGGCGAATCCCGGTACCGTTTTGCACATGACCACGCTTCAGTTCTGGTTGTTGATTGGCTGTTGCCTGAATACGCTGGTGGCGTACGGGGCTTTTGCCGAGGCACTGGTGCACTGGGAAGCTTCGCGTGTGAGCGCGACGATTGCGACAACGCCGCTGTTTACCTTTGCGATGGTGGCGGTGGGTTCATTGGTTTGGCCGACAGTAATCAAGCCGGAACTGTTGAACAATCTGGCCTATCTGGGCGCCTTGCTGGTCGTCAGCGGCTCGGCGCTGGTGGCGCTGGCGCCGAGCCTGATCCAGAAGCTCAAGAGGCGGCGCCTGCGCCGCCTCGCCGTCACACCACCACCGGCAGGCGTCTGATTCAGTTGGTAGGAGCGCCGGCCCCGGCGCGAAGGAAGTCAGAGCCTGAAGGCGACAATATTAGCTATGCTTGCCTACCATGTGCTCTGGCTTGACCGCTTTATCGAAGGCTGCTTCATCCAGATAGCCGAGCGCCAAGGCGGCCTGCTTGAGCGTTGTGCCTTCGGTGTATGCCTTCTTGGCGATGTCTGCCGCCTTGTCATAGCCAATTGCCGGGTTTAGCGCTGTGACGAGCATCAGGCTGTTGTCCAGATGCTCACGCATCCGTTGGTTGTCCGGCTCCATACCCTCCACGCAATGTTCGCAAAAACTGTTGCAGCCATCGGTCAGCAGCCGTATGGACTGCAGCAAGGTATGGATGATGACTGGTTTGAATACATTCAGCTGCAGATGGCCGCTGCTGGCCGCAATGCCCAGAGTCACATCGTTGCCCTGAACCTGACACGCGATCATCGACAGCGCCTCGCACTGGGTGGGGTTGACCTTGCCGGGCATGATTGAGCTGCCCGGTTCGTTGGCCGGCAAGCGGACCTCGGCGAGCCCGGCCCGTGGACCGCTGCCCAGCAGTCGCAGGTCGTTGGCCAGCTTCATCAGCGTAGCAGCCAGTTGCTTGCAGGCGCCATGCAACTGGATCAAAGGCTCATGACCGCTGAGTGCGGCAAACTTGTTTCCGGCGCTGGTGAAGGGCAAACCGGTCAATCGTGCAACTTCTTCGGCGACCCCAGTGGCGAAACCGGGCGGCGTATTCAGTCCGGTGCCCACTGCTGTACCGCCCTGAGCGAGGGCACACACATTGGGTAATGCCTGCTCCAGCGCTTGCAGGCCCATGTCGAGCTGAGCTACGAAGGCTGACAATTCCTGGCCGAAGGTGATCGGTGTCGCATCCATCATGTGGGTGCGACCGATTTTGATTAGATGGGCGTGTTGGTGCGCCTGCCGGTCCAGCGATGCACGTAGTTTACGCACGGCGGGGATCAGCTTTTTTTGAGTCTGCATGACGGCTGCGATATGCATCGCGCTGGGAAACGTATCGTTGGAGCTCTGGGATTTATTCACATGATCATTGGGGTGCACCGGCTGTTTACCGCCGCGCTTCCCGCCGGCCAGCTCGTTGGCCCGTCCGGCAATGACTTCATTGGCGTTCATGTTGCTCTGGGTGCCACTACCGGTCTGCCAGACTGATAGGGGGAAATGATCGTTCAGGCGGCCCTCTGCAACGTCGTCAGCGGCCTGCTCTATTAGGATAGTGGTTTCGTCGTCCAAGTTCCCCAGTGTGTGATTGACGCGAGCGGCCGCTTTCTTCAGCAACGCCAGTGCGTGGACGACAGCGAGAGGGATCCGTTCCTCGCCAATCGCGAAGTAATGCAGCGAGCGCTGGGTCTGGGCGCCCCAGTAGCGGTCGGCAGGGACCTCGATCTCGCCCATGCTGTCCGTTTCGATGCGTGTGCTCATATTGATCCTCCGAGTAGTCAATGCAAGTGATGACTGTCAGTATAGAAGCTGGATTTCATATTCCCGGAGAAACCAGTAGATCCATGCGTATTCATTTGTTGCCGCTGCTGTGTTGGCTGCTGCTGGGCGGTGTCGGAATCACCAACTCGGTGATGGCTGACGAAGCATCGCATCGTGCCAGTGCCGTGCGGTTTCTCAAACTCGCTAATGCAGAGAGCATGACCACACCGGTTTATGATCAGGTAGAAAGGCTGATTACTGCGCATTTTTCGCAAATGGGTGGATCTATGCAGTACGAGTCGGTTCTGCGCCGTTACCAGCAACAGGCCCGCCAGATGCTGGATCAAGAACTTGCCTGGGATGCACTGCGTGACGAATTGGTGGATCTGTATTTGCCGTTATTCAGTGAGGAAGAATTCGAGCAGCTGGCACAATTTTATCAATCACCAGCCGGCCGCAAGCTGATGAAGCATCTGCCGCTGCTCACCCGCGAATCCATGGCCATCAGCAGCGTTCGGGTCAAGGAACGTATTGAACCCGGGATACAGGGGTTGCTGGGACAGATGACAGAAGAAATCGAGGCTCGCCAACAGGGTCTGCGCTAGCGCTTTGCGCATTATTTTATCAACTAGTACAACGGAGAGATCATGGGCGATATTCAGAACGCGCTTCACCAGGCTATGCAAAGTCTGCAGCCGGTTCACCTCGAATTGGTCAATGAAAGCTTCATGCACAGCGTGCCGCCCGGTTCGGAGTCGCATTTCAAGGCGGTGATAGTCAGTGACGAGTTTACCAGTCTGAATGCCGTCAAGCGTCATCAGACGGTATATCGCAGCCTGGGCGATCTGATGTCGACTATCCACGCGCTCGCGTTGCATACGTACACCCCGGCCGAATGGGATGCCCGCGAACAGGCGCCAGACTCGCCCAATTGCCTGGGGGGCGGCAAAACTGACGCCAAGGCAAACCCCTGACGCAGCTGTCGGCCTCTGTTAGAATCAGCCTTCGAAAATGGTGCGCCCTTTACGGGGGCGATAACTGAATACAGAGGTATGTCCATGTCCCGGATTGTTGTGGTGGCGTTGTACAAGTTCGTCACCTTGGAAGATTATCAGGCGTTGCGCCAGCCTTTGCTGGATACCATGCTGGCCAATGGCGTCAAAGGTACTTTGTTGCTGGCGTGGGAGGGGATCAACGGCACTATCGCCGGTCCGCGAGAAGGCATGGATGCGATGCTCACATGGTTGCGCAGTGATGCCCGCTTGAGTGATCTTGATCACAAGGAATCGCTTTGCGCTGACATGCCGTTTTACCGCACCAAGGTCAAGTTGAAGAAAGAAATCGTGACTATCGGCGTCGAGGGCGTCTGTCCCAACGAGACGGTCGGGACCTATGTTGAGCCCACCGACTGGAACGCGCTGATCAGCGATCCCGAGGTACTATTGATCGATACCCGTAATGACTATGAAGTCTCCATCGGTACTTTTGAGGGCGCGATTGATCCAAAAACCCAGAGCTTTCGCGAATTCCCCGAGTATGTGAAGGCCCATTACGACCCGGAAAAGCACAAGAAAGTAGCGATGTTCTGCACCGGTGGCATTCGTTGCGAGAAGGCCTCTAGCTTTATGCTTCAACAGGGCTTTGATGAGGTATTTCACCTCAAAGGCGGGATTCTCAAGTACTTTGAAGAGGTTCCGGCTGAGCAAAGCCGCTGGAATGGCGAGTGTTTCGTATTCGATAACCGAGTCACTGTCAGGCATGATCTTGCGCCCGGCTCCTTTGATCAGTGCCACGCCTGCCGCCATCCGATATCTGCGGAAGAAAAAGCCTCCCCGCACTACGAAGAGGGCGTCAGCTGTCCGCGCTGCTATGACAGCCTGCCAGAGAAGACCCGGCGTCGTGCCGAAGAGCGTCAGCGTCAGGTGAAACTGGCAAAGCTGCGCAATCAGCCGCACCCGATTGGGCAACAACAGACACAGACCACGCCCGATATCACCTGAGACGACCCACCGGAGAGGCTCATGGCTCAGCGCCTGCTATACGTAATGGATCCAATGTGCTCCTGGTGCTGGGGTTTCGCGCCCGTTATTGATCAGATCCGGATTGATTATCCGGACCTGCCAATTCATCTCGTGGCGGGGGGGTTGCGACCAGGCGCAAGCTCGCCCCTCGACGACGCGGCCAGGTCAGCACTGACAGAGCATTGGGAGGCCGTCACGATCGCGTCCGGACAGCCCTTTCTTACCCCAGACGACTTGCCCGTTGGATTTGTGTATAACACCGAACCCGCTTGCAGAGCATTGGTAGCGGGCCGGGTGTTGGATGCGAGTAAGTTATGGACATTGGTTCGCGGGATCCAGTATGCATTTCACGCCGAGGCGGTCGATGTAAGTCAGACGTCGGCTCTGATTGATCTCGCTGAGCAGGCCGGTTATCGGCGCAAAGCTTTCGGTGCACATTTCGATGCGCAATTGACCCGCGCGGCCATTGCGACCGATTTTTCCTGGTCTCGCGACCTGGGTATTGCGGGTTTTCCGACCTTGCTGGCTGAGCGCGAAGGCCAACTGGCTCTGTTGGCCAATGGTTATCAATCGTCGGGCGATGTATTGCCATTGCTGCAGCGCTGGGTGAGCGTCGGCAAGGGGTCGGCATGACCCTTACCCTGATTTTTCATCTGGCGCTGCACGCACTCGTACCGCTGGTGATCGCGTTGGTGTTCTTTCGTGATCAGTGGCAAAAGGCCTGGCTAATCATGCTGGCGACCATGCTTGTCGATCTAGATCACTTGCTGGCTGATCCCATTTTCGCAGCGGATCGTTGTTCAATTGGCTTTCATCCCTTGCATACCTATACGGCGATCACGGGTTATCTACTGATGACGCTCTGGCGTCCGCTTCGGCTGGTGGGTATCGGCCTGCTGATACATATGGTGGTCGATGCCAGTGATTGCTGGCGAATGGCGGGTTTTGCCGGTTTCTGAGTGGGTAAATGCCGGAAATGAAAAAGGGCCTGACTAGACAGGCCCTTTTGTCTCAACTGTTGCCCGTTAGTGGCGCGACAGCAATGCCGGTTTTGGTTTGTCTTCAGGGGCATGGAAGAGCAGAAAGAGCTGGGTCAGAATGTCTGGTATGTGCTGCATCATATCGTCGACCATGTCTTCATCCTGGGACATTTCGGCAAACTCAGGCTGGTCTTCGAACAATCCGGAACCGACCATGATGGGCAGCAGTAACTCGCTGACAGTTTCTTCGTCCTTGTCGAACCAGTCTTCCTCGCGCAGGAAGACACCTTCCAGAAAACCGATACACCAGCTACGCAGATCCGACAGATCGGGTTCGTCACCCAGACTCAGGTCACAGGGTGGCTCAAGATCTTCATCGCTGGCGAGTTCGCGTGCAATCTGGGTCTTCAATGCACGCAAGCCGGCCTCAATATCAGTTTTTTGTGCGTCATCCTGATAATTAGGCGTTTCGGAGAAGAGCTCGGTGATCCACTCCTCTTCCGGTACGTCTATTGGACTGATGCACAGCGCGGCGAGATACCCGTGTGTGGCCAGGTAGTCCAGTGCTTCATCGTGCAGGTCGTCGGCATCAAGAAATTCCTGCAGGCGCTCGAGTTGGTCGGCGAAGGACATGGGACACCTCATAGTGGATAATGCGTGCATTGTACGCGCGCCTCATCGCTTTTGCCAAAGACACAGAGTCCCAGCTGATGTGCGGCGCTGTCGAAGCGGGCAGGGCTGTTACAATGCGTCGCCAACCGGGCTGATGCCATGTTTAATTCGTCATCTTCAATTCAGGGAGACCCATGCGCGAGCAAGCTCTGCAGCGACTCAAGGACATTTTCGGCTACGCCGAATTTCGCGGCCACCAGGCCGATATAATCGACCAGGTAGCTACTGGTGGCGACGCTTTGGTATTGATGCCCACTGGCGGCGGCAAATCGTTGTGTTATCAGATCCCGGGATTGCTGCGTGACGGCCTCGCGGTGATTGTGTCGCCCTTGATCGCATTGATGGACGATCAGGTCGCTACCTTGAATGAACTGGGCCTGAAAGCGGCTGCATTGAACTCCACTTTGACCGACGATGCTCAGCGCGAGATCGCCGGACAACTGCGCCGGGGGGAGCTGGACTTTCTCTATCTGGCGCCCGAGCGGTTACTCAAGCCGCGCACCCTGCAATTTCTGCAGACGCTTGATATTGCACTCTTCGCGATTGACGAGGCGCACTGCGTGTCCCAATGGGGGCATGATTTTCGACCTGAGTATCTACAGCTGGGCCAGCTGGCGGAGCATTTTCCCCATGTTCCACGCATAGCGCTTACCGCAACAGCCGATGAGCGCACACAGCAAGACATCAGCCAGCGTCTCAAGCTCGAAGAGGCGCCCTGTTTTATTTCCGGTTTTGATCGCCCCAATATTTTTTATCGAATTGTTCCCAAGGACAAGCCACGCCAACAGTTGCTGAGCATGCTGGCCCGTCACAAGGATAATGCGGGCATTGTCTATTGCCTGTCTCGGCGCAAGGTAGACGATACGGCCCAGTGGCTGAGCGCTCAGGGTTGGCCAGCGCTGCCGTATCACGCCGGATTGCCGTCAGAGCTGCGTGCGACACACCAGAAGCGTTTTCTCAATGAAGAAGGCCTGATCATGGTGGCGACCATTGCTTTTGGCATGGGGATCGACAAGTCCAATGTGCGTTTTGTCGCGCATATGGATCTACCCAAGAGTATCGAAGCCTATTATCAGGAAACGGGCCGCGCGGGACGCGATGGTTTGCCCGCCGATGCCTGGATGGCCTATGGCCTGCAGGATGTATTGATGCTCAACCAGATAATGGCTAATTCCGAGGGCGACGAGCGGCACAAACGTATTGAGCGTCACAAACTCGATGCCATGCTCGGATTATGCGAGATCACCAGTTGCCGACGGCAGATGCTACTGGACTATTTCGGTGAGACCATGCCCGAATCCTGTGGGTACTGCGACAATTGCGTCGAACCGGCGGATACCTGGGACGGTAGCGAGGCAGCACGTATGGCTTTGTCCAGCGCCTACCGCAGTGGCCAGCGCTACGGTGTGGGACATCTGGTGGATATTCTGCTGGGACGTGATAACGAGAAGATCCGCAGCGCGGGGCATCAGCATATTTCTACCTATGGCATCGGCAAGCATCTGTCCGAGCAGGAGTGGCGTTCGGTGTTTCGCCAATTGATCGCCCGTGGTCTGGCTGAAATTGATCTGGATGGTTATGGCAGTCTCAGGTTGTCCGAGACTTGCCGGGCGCTGTTACGCGGCGAGGAGAGCCTGGCGCTGCGCAAGGATGCCACCCGTACTTCGGTATTGCCGTCGCGCTCTGGCGAAAAAGCGGTTATCGCGGATGCCGACAAATCCTTGTGGGAAGCACTGCGGGCATTGCGCAAGAAGCTGGCCGAGTCCCATGGTGTTCCGCCGTATGTCATTTTCCCCGATTCGACACTGGTCGACATGTTGCGTCAGCGTCCCGCCAATTTGCAAGATATGGCGCTGGTGAGTGGTATCGGCTCGCATAAACTGGAGCGCTATGGCGCGGACTTCCTGCAGGTGCTTGTTGGTGATGCGCCTGCGGCTGCTGGCGCCGAGGAGACGAGCCGGGATGCCCAGGCGTTAGCCATGGCTGGTATGGGTGCTGAGCAGATCGGCCGGCAATTGAGTCTGTCGGTCAAGCAAGTCTACATGCAGCTCGCGCAAGCGATCAGCATAGGCAAGCTGGCACTTCACCAGGCAGTCGACTTGCCACCGGGCCAGCTCGAGCGCATTCAGGATGCCTTTCTTAATGACGCCGAAGAGGATCTACCAGGCGTGCGCACCGTTGCCAAGGAGCTGGAAGAGCCGGTGGAGGAGGGTGTGTTGCATTGCATCCGCGCCGCGCTGATCCATGAAATAGCGGGCGCTTGATGCTGGCTGTGATCAGAACGTCTGGCCAAGCTTCATGTACACCGCACGCTCGCCTTCCTGGTTCGCCCCGATACCGAAAAACAGCGGGCCGAGGAGCGTATCCAATCCCAGCAAGAGGCTGCCGGCACTGATATACCCCGTGTCGAACCCGTCATCTTCTTTATTGTACACGCGGCCATACTCGAAACTGGCTCCCAGGTAGACCGGAAGGCCCACCGGGCCGAACTGCCCAGGGTTCAGGCGGCGATAGTACAAAAGACGGGCAAGATTATAGTTTTGTCCCGCCAGACTATCCTGCCGGAAGCCCGAGAACTGCCCGGGCCCGCCGAGCAGATAACTGCTTTGCGCTACACCGACATCACCATCAGTGCGTCCCAGAGAGCCGCCAAACTGGAAGCTGTTTGCACCGGACGCCAGAACCCTGCTGGCGCGTAGTTCGACTTGACGGTAACGATCATCAGCTCCCAGAGCCGGCTCAGACTGGCGCCAGACAAAACGCGCCTCGTCGCCGGAGCGTGGAAAGTTGACGTTATCCAGCGTATCGCGGTCGAGCTGAAGGGTATAAAAGGCTTCTTCGAAGCCGAATGAGGGCAGCCCTGGATCGCCTAAGCGCACATCCGCTTCACCACGATAGCGCGAGATACCAAAGCGTATCTCGCCGCTGTTAGCGATTTGCCTGCCGAGATTCAAACCGACGCCGTAACGCGTTTGACGGTAATCGGCGACCGGATCATTATCGACGATTACCTCGACATTGCGTGCCTCGGCATCGACAAAAGGCGCCACGAAATACCGCGAGCCATAATCCAGTGGCTGATAGAATTCGCTATAGAAGATCTGATGCTCGCCAACCTGTAGACGTGTCAGCCATTCTGCACCCAGCGGATTGACACCGTTCACACGAAAGCTTGCGCCGATATTAAATTGGCTACCACCGTTAAAATCATCAGCCAGGCTGAGTCCGAGGCGGAGATAATCGGTGCCTGTCTCGCGACCGCTGGTGCGCACCACTAGAGTATTAATCTGCTCGCCATGGCTGATTTCGTAATTGACGCGGCTGAAGTAATCGGTGCCGTAGATGGTTCCCATGTCGGTTTCCAGCCGAACCAGATTCAAGGGTTCATTGAGCGGCTGGCGGATCATGCTGCGCACGACCTCATCTGCCACTTTGCCAGTATTCTTGATACGTATCGCATGGATTATCGGCTGTCTTTCCGGCCTGCTATCGTGCGGCCCCAGGCTTTCGGCGGTCTGCGGCTGACCCGCGACGTAGCGCTGAATATCGGCACGTCCGTCCAGGCTCTTTGCACCAGCCTGAATCGCAAAGGCGACTTCTTCGAAGCTGCTGAAGCCCATAGCGCTGAGCTCCGGTTGCAACAAAAGGTCCTGGGGGCCCAAAGTGTCTAGTTGCTCCTGGGTATTGGTGCGTGTCAGTAGGCTCGTGGTCTGGTCCATGACATCAAGTATAGAGTTGAGCTGCTCCGCAGATTTCAGCGGTGTGCCGATATCGACGACAATCAGGCGATCTACCCCCATCGCACGCGCGACATCCACGGGCACGTTTTTAACCAGCACACCGTCTACCAATAGCTGTCCATCTACCCGCACGGGCGCGAAGAAACCGGGTAGAGCAATGCTTGCGCGTATAGCCAGCGGCAGGTGGCCATGATCAAAAACTACCGCTTCTCCGGTGGCGATATTGGTCGCGACGGCCCGAAATGGTATGGGCAGACTATCGAAATCATCAATGTCATTGGTGTGGACTAGAAGCGTCTCGAGTACCAGCCCCAGATTCTGACCCTGCAGCAGTCCCAGCGGCAGGTTGGGCCTGCCGCGGTCGAAGCTGAGCCGTTGTTTGACCAAAAAGTCGCGGTCGTCCTGTTTGCGACGAAACGGAATGTCCTCGCGCAGTGGGTCGTCCCCGAGTGTGGTCTGCCAGTCGAGCTCCAATGCAATCTTTTCGAGTTCGGCCGCGCTGTAACCCGCAGCATAAAGGCCACCGATCACCGCACCCATGCTGGTGCCTGCAATCGCATGGATAGGAATGTTGCGTGCCTCTAGCTCTTTCAGTACGCCGATGTGAGCCAGCCCGCGGGCGCCGCCACCTGACAGGACCAGACCGGTACGCAGTTCCTGCGCTGAAGCGAACGGAGAAATGGCAAGTAGCACAAGCAAGCAGAGGCGTTTGAACATGGGGTTGACCTGAATCCGAGCCGGGATTTAAACGAGGTTATTGTATACGAGCCTCAGACCAAATAGGCGCAGCAATGGATTGTCATCTCCCGCGGTGTCATGCAACGGTCATTCGCGTGTCATTCGCTTGCAAGACGTTCCCGCCAAGCTGCATTGGCATGCAAGGGGGACGCAATCATGAGTCAAGCCGAAACGATTTTGTCAGACTGTAAACACAGGGTACGAACGTTATGGATATCCGACTTACACTTGGGAACCCGCGGATGCCAGGCCGAGAAGTTGGCAGAGTTCCTCAAAAGCTACGAATGCGATCATTTGTATCTAGTCGGTGACATTATTGATGGTTGGCGACTACGCAGTGGTATTTATTGGCCACAAGCACATACCAATGTACTGCGTCGGGTGCTAACCATGAGCAAGCGCGGTACGCGCGTGACCTATGTCACCGGAAATCATGATGAATTCCTGCGTCGATACTCCAGCCTGATTCTTGGCAATATCCATCTGGTCGATGAGGCTGAGCATCAGACACTGGACGGACGTAAGTTGCTGGTGATCCATGGCGATCAGTTTGATGTGATCACCCGTTGCCATCGTTGGCTGGCGTTCCTGGGTGATCATGCCTATGAGTTCACGCTGGTCCTCAATCGCTGGCTAAACTTTTGGCGAAGCCGGCTCGGATTGGGTTACTGGTCTCTATCGGCCTTTCTCAAACATCGGGTCAAGAGTGCTGTCAGCTTTATCAGCGACTTCGAGCAGGCGCTGGCGCACGAATGCCACCAGCGTGGTTATCAGGGCGTGGTGTGCGGTCATATACACCACGCCGAAATCCGTCGGGTGAATGATATCGATTATCACAATTGCGGAGACTGGGTTGAGTCCTGCACGGCGTTGATTGAACATCTGGACGGCCGTATAGAGCTCTATAGCTGGACTCCAGAACCTGAATCGGCGGCTGTGGTGCCAATACAGCTGACCGGAAACGGCGTTAGATAATGATCTTGTCCTTGAGCCTGCGAGCAGCCTGCTCTAGGGACTGGATGATCTGATCTTTGTCGTAGTTGCGTATGCCGCTTGTATCCAGATACATCGAAAATCCGGGTACTTCATGTTCCACGAATGAAGGTGCTGCTCCAAGGTCCCGGCGTAGGCCAACAATCTGATAGATCTGCACCGGACGTGAAAAGCCCTTTACAGTCACCTGCCCTTTGTCTCGACACATGATCAAGTCTTTAACCAGTGAATAGGTTTCGTGGGGAATCAATATCTCGCCCGCTTCGGCTGCGTTCTCCAGGCGACTGGCGAGATTCACCTCACGGCCGATAATAGTGTAATCCATGCGGGTATTAGCGCCGAAATTACCCACGGTACAGTAACCGGTACTCAGCCCCATGCGTATTTCCAGAGGGCGAGTAATACCTTTACTGCGCCATTGTTGACGCAGCACTTTCATATGCTTGCGCATGGCGATTGCCATTGAAACTGCTGCTTCGGCATCCTGCTTGGCACCCTGACTTACCGGATCGCCAAAGAAAATCATCACGCAATCACCAATGAACTTGTCAATAGTGCCTCCGTACTGCAGTGCGATCCGTGACATCTCATTCAGATAGTTGTTGAGCAAGTCAGTCAGCGCTTCAGCCTCCATCTCTTCCGCCAGCTCGGTGAAGCCGCGAATATCCGAAAAGAATACGGTGAGCTTCTTGCGCCGGGTTTCTAGCTGCACGCTCTGTTTTCCGTTGAAGATGGACTCCCACACCTGGGGTGACAGATATTTGGATAGGTTCGTAGCCAGCCGAGCGGTTTTTTCCTGCTCAGCGCTGATTGCTTTTTGTGCCTGAGCCAGCGTGCGCCCTTGTCGATAAACGGAGGCGGCCATGATCAGGGTGAAAGCGCCACCGCTGAGTAGACTGCTTAGTGCTACCAAGGTGGATGAATGCAGAAAGATCTGGGGTGTGAGAATGGCACTGGACGCCATCAGTCCCACTAGTACCAGAAGCCAGCCAATCAACATGAAAATCGGCCCGCCGATGATGATGCTGGCAAAGCTGATGAGCAAAACGAATACCAGGCTGGGTACGACGCTGAACGCGCAGAGTGTGATGAATAGTCCGGTATTGAGACCATCAACACCCAAGAGGGCAAGACGGCTGTGAAATGGCCGCAAATTATCTATGGTCTGGCTCAACAGACGCACCAAGTGGGGGTAGAGCAGGGCGTATAGGATAATTGCCGCATAAGTAGCATTGAAGCCCTTTTCTGCTGCAATAGCAGAAAAAGCAATGGCAACACACAGATAGGCAATGACTCTGGACTGGAATCCTTCCAGAGGTGGTTTGACCGGCTGAACGCGGCTTTTGAAGATCATGGTCAGTCTTCTCTGACACGAAATGTGTCCAGCTGATCAATTTTTATTCTTGGTTTGCCGTCACATTAAGGGTTTAACGACGGCTTCCAGATCAGTCGGGGCGATTTATCGACAGATCATAGTATGCATCCTCTCTCAGGGAAACCTGAAAGAGGATCTAATGGCGAAGAATTGAGTGCACGGCGGGTTTGCAGAACCCGCTTGCGGATCAGGCTGCGTTGGCGTCTTTACCCACGGCCTTGTAGATGGATTGCCGTGGTCGAGCAAAAACGCGGCGCAGCATGGGCTCGAAGAAACTCAGGGGTTCTGAAGCATAATCCGGGTCAAAAGCCGTCGCGTCATACTTAGCGCAAAACTCTGCAGTTTGTTGGTAGAGAGGATGATCCTTGAATTGATCGCGCAGGTGACGATCCATGCCCAAGTGATGAAAGAAATAATAGCCCTGGAATACGCCATGTTTCTCGACCATCCACAGATTTTCTTCGGTCACAAAGGGCTTGAGGATGGCGGCAGCAATATCAGGATGATTGAATGATCCAAGGGTGTCGCCAATATCATGTAAAAGCGCGCACACCACATATTCCTCATCGCGGCCGTCACGATGGGCACGTGTAGCTGTTTGCAAAGAGTGCTGCAAACGGTCGATTGGGAAACCGCCGTAATCCCCATCAAGCAGTTGCAGGTGGGTCATGACGCGATCGGGCAGGCCAGTGGAAAAGGCTTTGAAATGACTGGATATGAGGTTCCAGTCCTCTGCAGTACCTTCCTGCATGGCTTTGAAACCTGCGCGTTGCTCGCTCATGGGATCTCTCCTGTTTTTGTGCTGTACCACAGTATAGGGCGACGTTACTGCTACAGACTGTCGCGCTCGTTACAGTCGCATCTGTCTATCAGAAACGGATACGACCAGTAAGAGCATCTCTAAGCATTACCCAGTCACCCATGAAGCTGAAGAGTGGATATTTGAACGTAGCCGGACGGTTTTTTTCAAAAAAGAAGTGACCTACCCAGGCAAAACCGTAACCGGCTATAGGCAGTGCCACAAGCAACATCCAGTTCTGGGTGAACAGTGTCCAGGCAAGGACGACCAGTACCAGCAGGCTGCCGATATAGTGCAGGCGGCGACTGGTGTCGTTGGCGTGTTCGCTCAGGTAAAACGGATAAAATTCAGCGAAGGACTGAAATGCCTTGTCGCTTGCGGGCTTGGCTGTTTCTGCATGGGCCATGCTGCACCTCTGGTGAATAGAGTATCCTTTGACTATAGAACGTCCAATGGAGATTGCCCTATGACCGCGCGTGCCAAAGCTTTGCTTTTCGTTTCCCCTAGCGTCGCTTGATGACTAGCGCCGGTTATCTGCCTGTCTTTCCCTTTGGACGCGATTGCATCTTGCGAGGTCCGCATGCCCTATCCTGAACGTACCACTTCCTCCAGTTGGGCGCTGGCCATTGTTCAGGCGCTGGAGCTTGAGGGGCTTGATTGCTCTGCACTGTTCGCACAGCTTGGCCTGGATTACGCAATACTGGACAATCCCGATGCAAGGATCGCTCAGGATCAGATGACGCGTCTCTGGTCGCTGGCGGTGCAGGTGTCGGGTAACCCGGCGATAGGTCTCAACATGGCGCGGGTGGTCCGGCCAGCACATTTCAATGTCGTCGGCTTTGCATTGCTTTCCAGCACCAATTTGCGCGAAGGATTGTCGCGTCTGGTTCGCTACCAGCGCATTATCGGCGAAGCCTCCGATATGTCGCTGAAGCAGAGCCCTGACAGTTATACCCTTGAACTGCATATTCATGGGGATACGGTCCCGGCACCCCGGCAAAGCCATGATGCCGCCCTTGCCTATCTGCTAGCCTTCCTTCGCTGGATGACCGGTTCGCTTATTGCGCCTTTGCGGGTGGGCTTTGCATATGATCAGCCCGTCGATACCGCCGCTTACGCTTCTTTGTTCCAGTGTCCGCTGGTCTTTGGGGCAACCCACTACAGTATGGAGTTCAGCCGCAGTGTGATGGAGTCCAGACTGGCGACAGGTAACGTGACCTTGGCGCAAATGCATGACCAGTTCGCCGGCGATTACCTTGCTCGGTTTGAACAGACGCGGGTGACCCACCAGGCGCGTCAGGTGTTGTGCCGGTTATTGCCTCAGGGTGAGCCGAAAAGGCAGGCGGTAGCGAGTGCGCTGAGCATGAGCACGCGGACACTGCAGCGTCGCTTGCAAGAGGAACAAACCAGCTTTCAACATTTGCTGGATGAAACGCGGCAAGAACTGGCGATGCAGCTTCTTCGCCAGCGGCGGTTGACATTGCTTGAGGTCGCCTACCTGCTTGGCTTTGCCGATCCAAGTAACTTCTTTCGCGCTTTCAAGCGCTGGTTCGGTATGCCGCCCGGGCTGTATCGTGAACAACACCTGGACCGCAAAACGCCTGAATTGAATAACTCGGAGGATTCTGCCTGATGGACGCGTTAACGGCATTGCATAAGCGTGTTTCGATCACCCGCCTAGCGGGGCCAGCACCCACTGGTGAACAGCGAGAAGCTCTTTTTCGCGCGGCATTGCGCGCGCCGGATCACGCTTGGTTAAGACCGTGGCGATTTCTGGTTCTCGAGGATGACGGACGCCAGCAGCTGGGTGAGCTGTTTGTGCAGGCCGCGCTGGCGGATGGATCAGCTATGGACGGGGGGGCCTTAGATCGCTTGCGCGGGAAGCCTGATCGGGCACCACTGATTATTGTGGCGATCTGTACCCACCGTGACCATCCCAAAGTACCCCTGCATGAACAGGATATGTCCTGCGCGGTGGCGGTCGGAAATATGTTAATTGCTGCCCATGCCGTGGGGCTAGGCGCGGTCTGGCGCACCGGGCCCATGGCCGCGCACCCGGTTGTCTGCCGAGGATTGGGCCTCGCAGATAACGAACAGATTACCGCCTTTTTGTACCTGGGCCAGCCGCTTGGGCCAAGCAAGATACCCCCCGACTTGCCCGTCGCAACCTATTTTCAGGCCTGGCCAGCTAAATGATCGGGAGCTGAATAGCGGCCTGCAATCCACCGAGTTCACTGCGTCCGAACACAAGGGTGCCGCCATGCATGGTGATGGCTCGCCGGGCGATGGCGAGTCCGAGCCCATGACCGCTATTTGCTGTCTGACCGGGTAGACGCAAAAAAGGCTCGCCCAAACGAGGCAGCCATTGCTCTTCGACCCCCGGACCGGCATCTCCGATCACGATGCAGCATCCTTCCCGGCTCTCGGGTGGGGCCATGCTTTTGTTGCTTATACTGACCCTTATCAAACCTCCGGATGGAGTGAAACGCAGGGCATTGCGTAGCAAGTTATCTATCGCGCTGGCGAGTTGGTCGGGCCAGCCAGTCAAATAGGCCCCAGTCGAGCCTTTTAGCTCGATTCGCTGATCTTCAGCGAGGAAGCGCGTGTCATCGACGCATGCTTGAATCAGGGGGTCTAAAGCAAAGCGCTCTGCGGGGAGATCGGGGCTGTTAAGCCGGCTGAAAGTCAGGATATCTTCGATTAGTGCGTCCAATCGGCCGCACTCGCGGTCCAGGCGACGCCAGAGTGGGTCATCTTGGGATACAGTATTGCGGGTACCCAAAGCCAGCCCAACCCGCAGGCGTGCGAGGGGAGATCGGAGCTCGTGAGAAATGTCGCGCATGAGCTGGCGTTGATTGTCCAGCAGGCTCTGCACACGTTCGCCCATATGATTAAAGTGGCGCGATAGTTCGCCTATCTCGTCCCGGCGGCTACCGATACGGCTCAGTTGATCAGAGTCGAACCTGCCCTGCGCCATGGACTGAGCCGCGAGGCCGAGCCGGCGCAACGGTGCGGTCAGATAGCGGCTTAACAGTAGGCTGACAATCGCCAGCATAAGCATCGCCAGAAGGATGTTGGCGATTAACGCCACGGGCGTGCGCTTCCAACGAAATAACTCGGGAGCGGGGACGAAGAGGGTGAGGTGGTAGTCGGCCAGGTCAGAGCTCCAAGCCAGTTGGAACATTCGGCCATGCCGTGTGTTGCGCGACCGCGCATTTGCGGGAGGCGGATGGGCGAAGCGCGGCAGCTCGGGCAATGTGCCGGACAGCAAAGGCTGCCCATTGGCACTGTACAGCTGGGCACGAAATCGATTGTCGTCGCGCTGGTCGGTCAACCAGATCTGCGCGACTGCTGGACCCTCGCTCTCATATCGTATGGTGAGTTCTTGGGCAAAATTTTTGAGCTCGGGGTGAAACTGCAACAAGAGCCAATCTTGCTGAAGAGCACGACTGACCAGAAAGCCTGAGCCGCCGACCAGTAAGGTAGCAAGCCATAGAACGGCGAAGACTTTCCAGAAAAGTCGCACGGGGCTTAGTCTTCGCTGTCAGGGTTTGCGGCATGATGTCTTTCGCCGTGTCGAATGGGGTGCCTGGCCATTCTGTCACGACGTTCATCATGCATTTTCTGCATTTTTGCCTGCTGGTCCTCGCTCAGTAACTTGCGCACTTCGTCACGATGAGTCTGGCTCAGTTCGTGGTAACGCTCGGCATACGTGTTATTCAAGGCTCCAATTCGGGTCTGTTGGTCTGCAGAGAGACCCAGCTCCTGGGTCATACGCTCCATTCGGCGCTCGTGTGCACCTTCCATATGCTTGGGCTGCTCGGCAAAACTGGCTGCAGAGAAGCCACTAGCGAAGACCAGAACGCAGGCTAATAAAGTGTGTTTCATGGGTAACTCCTGTTCGTTGCTGACCTGGGATCAGGCCATGGAACACAGTGTATGGAGTGATACGTCAAGTGGGGTATAAGCTAGGTAAAGGCTGTGTAAAGAACGGTAGAGTCTATTAGGTGCTATAAAGATAACCGCGGCCGCGTAACGCCTGAATCCGCGGCCGTCCGTCCGCGTGGGGGCCCAGCTTGCGTCGCAAGTTACTCAGATGCATGTCTAGGCTACGGTCGTACGGGCCTAGTGCCTTGCCCAAGGCCTGTCGAGAGAGTGCTTGCCGATCAACTAGATGTCCTGGACGTTCTATCAGCGTGCGCAGAATCATAGCCTCGCTTTGCGTCAGTGGGAGCGCCTCGCTTCCCTGCCAGGCCATCAGACTGTCGCTGTCCAAGCTAATGTCGCCCACCTGTAGCATATTGTCAGCGATGGGAGCCTGGCTGCGTCGCAGCAGTGCGCGCAATCGTGCGACCAGTTCGCGGGGGTCGCATGGCTTGGCCAGATAATCGTCGGCTCCTAGCTCTAGGCCAAGAATGCGGTCCACCGGTTCGCCACGAGCGCTTAGCATTAGCAGCGGCGTGTTGCAGCGCTGCCGCAACTTGCGCAGTACCTCCAGCCCCGTCATGCCGGGTAGCATGACGTCGAGAATAATAACTTGGAAATCGCCAGTCGCTGCGACTTGCAAGCCAGCGGCGCCGTCGTGAGTACTGGTAAGTGCAAAGCCCTCTGTAGCGAGCCAGTCGGTCAGCAGGGCGCACAGCTCCTGATCGTCGTCGATGATTAAGATGGAATTATCAGTCAATTGATCCACTCATTACGCTTGCGCTTGTTACCCCGTGCCAGCGCAAAACCGAGCAGCAGGCTGATCAAGACGGTGCCGGCACCGATCATGAACCACTGCTGGCGTTGTTTCTCGAGCAATGACTGGGCTTGAACATCGTCTTCGATCTGTCGGTTCTGCAAGGTACGGTTGGCCTCGCGCAGCTTTTGTAGCTCAGTATTATCAGCATTGTTGGCCAGACGTTGGGCGAGACCTTGACGCTCTGCCTCAACACGGGCCAGCTCGGCTTGGAGCGTGCCCAGATCGGTCTCGGTCGTCGCGTTATCGTCTGAGGCTGGTGCAATAGGCTCCTGCGCCACTGCATAAGCGGGTAGCATCAGAAAGGCGGCTAGGGCCAAGGTGTGTAGGGTCTGGATCATGACGGCTCCTGCCTCAGGCGGGGAAAACGGGTTTAAAGGGTTTGATCGTCACATCGGCGTATACGCCGGCCTCGACGTAAGGGTCTTTCTCAGCCCACGCCTGAGCGTCGGCAGCGGATGAGAATTCCGCGATGATCAGGCTGCCTGTGAAGCCTGCTGGGCCCGGGTCGACCGTTTCGATCGCAGGATGTGGGCCGGCTACCAGCAGGCGTCCGGCGTCCTGCAGCGCCTGCAGGCGAGCGAGATGGTCGGGCCGCGCGGTCAGGCGTTTAGGCAATGAATCTGCAATATCAGTAGCCATGATGGCAAAGAACATGGTGAATCCTTGATCCGTTTGGGGTGAGGGCATGGACTGTAACTTATGCCATTGGGTTAGGTATTGTCAGCGTCTGGCCTGCATAATAATGAAATTACGTTGCATTTGTCCTTTTCATCTCCAGCTCGGGAGGCTTTCTTGATAGTCGATCTTCACATGCACAGCACTGCCTCGGATGGCTTGCTTGATCCGTTGGAACTGATGCGCAAAGCGGCGGCGGCGAACGTCTCGATGATCGCACTGACAGATCATGATTGTCTCGATGGCTTGCCTGTAGCCGAGCGCGCAGCGCGCGAGCTGGGCATGCATTGGATTAGTGGGGTGGAGCTATCGGCCCAATGGCAAGGTCATACGCTGCATGTGCTTGGCTATGGTTTTGATCCGCAATCACCTGCCCTGATGGAGTCGATCGAGGCAGTGCGCAATGGCCGCTGGCTGCGCGCCGAACAGATTGCCAAAAAGCTCGACGGCAAACGCATGCCGGGAGCGCTCGAAGGCGCTATGGCAGTGCAGGTCGGTGCCGGTGGCGATCCGCACAGTCCTCCGGCGCGGCCACATTTTGCTGACTGGATGGTGAGTGCTGGCTTTGTGCGCGACCGCGCCGAGGCGTTTCGTAAATGGCTGGGTGCAGGCAAGCTCGGCGATATCAAACAGCACTGGCCGACACTCCCCGAGGCGGTAGAGCAGATCTGCTCGGCCGGTGGCATGGCAGTGATGGCCCATCCCTGGCATTACGGCTTCACCCGTTCAAGGCTGCGTCGCGCGCTGACCGATTTTGCCGAGGGTGGTGGCCGGGGAATCGAGGTAGTCAACGGGCAGCAAGCGGTGGAACAGGTGGCGTATCTGGGCAAGTTATCCGAAGAGTTTGGCTTTCTCGCCAGTTGTGGCAGTGATTTCCATCATCCGAATTCACCATGGACGGCGCTGGGCAAGATGACGGCGTTGCCTCCACAGTGCACTCCAGTATGGGACGATCCGCTGTTTTCTCGCTAAACTGAGAGAAACCACGAAGAGGAATCAGCGCGTGAGTCAGTATTTTCATATCCATCCAGAGAATCCCCAGGTGCGTCTGATTCGCCAGGCTGCCGAGATTATCCGTAACGGCGGGGTTGTTGCCTATCCAACGGATTCGGCCTACGCACTGGGTTGCCATCTGGGGGACAAGGATGCGCTAGAACGGATTCGGCGACTGCGTCAGCTGGACGATAAGCACAATTTCACCCTTATCTGCCGCGACCTTTCGGAGCTGGGCATCTATGCCAAGGTGGATAATCCAACTTTTCGCCTGCTCAAGGCCCATACCCCCGGTCCTTACACCTTTATTCTGCATGCGACCAACGAGGTCCCGCGGCGTTTATTGCACCCCAAGCGGCGTACTATCGGTCTGCGCATACCTGATCACGAGATCACCCGCGCGCTGCTGGAGGCGCTGGGTGAGCCGATGATGAGTGTGACTTTGATGCTGCCCGGTGATGATCTGCCGTTGACCGATCCCGACATGATTCGCGATCGTCTGGGCAAACAACTGGATCTTATTATCGATGGTGGCGCCTGTAATATCGAGCCAACAACCGTGGTCAGTCTGCTTGACGGTGAGCCGGAAGTGCAGCGTGTTGGTCTGGGTGATCCTGCCCCGTTTGGCGGTGCTCCGGATCATTCATGATTCTGCCGCTGATATGCGTATAATCGCGCAACGTAAGTTACTTCCCATCCATATTGAGCATGACAGGAGTCTTCATTGAGTTCCGTTGAGTCAGAACGTCGGGTTTTATCGGGTATGCGTCCTACTGGTCGCCTGCACTTGGGTCATTATCACGGCGTATTGAAAAATTGGGTCAAGCTGCAGCACGAGTACGAGTGCTTCTTCTTCGCTGCCGACTGGCATGCGCTGACCACCCATTACGAGACTCCGGAAAACATCCAGCAGAACGTCTGGGATATGTTGATCGACTGGCTTGCTGCCGGGGTAAGCGGAGGCTCTTCGACGTTGTTTATTCAGTCGCAGGTGCCCGAACATGCAGAGTTGCATCTACTCTTGTCGATGGTGACACCTGTCAGCTGGCTCGAGCGTGTGCCGACTTACAAGGATCAGCAGGAAAAGCTCAAGGATCTGGATCTGGCTACCTATGGTTTTCTGGGTTATCCCTTGCTGCAGAGTGCCGATATTCTGATGTACCGCGCTGGCTTGGTGCCGGTGGGAGCCGATCAGGTTGCCCATGTGGAAATTACCCGTGAGGTCGCACGCCGCTTCAATCACCTCTATGGCAAGGAGCCGGGCTTTGAGGAGAAGGCCGAGTCTGCGGTGCACAAGATGGGCAAGAAGACCGCCAAACTGTATAGCAAGTTGCGCAAGGCTTACCAGGAACAGGGTGATGCCGAAGCCCTGGACACTGCCCGTGCGCTGCTCAAGGAACAACAGAACATTACCCTGAGCGACAAGGAGCGACTGTTTGGTTATCTGGAAGGCGGCGGCAAAGTTATTCTGCCTGAACCCCATGCACTGCTGACCCCGGACTCCAAGATGCCTGGGCTCGATGGACAGAAGATGTCCAAGTCCTATGGCAATACCATCACGCTGCGCGATACCAGCGATGAAGTTGATACTAAGGTTCGGCGCATGCCTACCGATCCGGCTCGAGTGCGCCGCACCGACCCGGGCGAACCCACTAAGTGCCCGGTGTTCCAGTTGCACCAGGTGTATACCGACAATGCGACCCATGAATGGGTCAAAGAAGGATGTCGCAGTGCCGGTATCGGTTGTCTGGATTGTAAAAAGCCTGTGATCGACGCGATCGTCGCCGAGCTGGCACCCATTCAGGAGCGTGCAAGCGACTTCGAGTCCAATCCCGATGCCGTGCGGATGATCCTCAGCGAGGGTACCGAGCGGGCTCGCGAGGCGGCCCGTGACACCTTGGCCGAAGTGCGTCAGGCCATGGGCCTGCAGTACCGCGAGTAAATCATGGTCAGCGACGAGCAGGAACCGCAGCCGGCAGCCGTCATCCTGACGGCGCAGCTGGCTGCAAGCCTGCCAACGCAATTGGTACCTGGCCGTCAGCAGGAAATGCCCTTTGCTATGGTGCACGGCAAGGCGGTGACCGAAATACCGCAGGATCTGTATATCCCGCCCGAAGCCCTGGAAGTCTTCCTTGAAGCCTTTGAAGGCCCGCTTGATTTGCTGCTCTATCTCATTCGCCGCCAGAATATCGACATTCTGGAGATTCCGGTCGCCGAGATCACCAAGCAATACATGGGCTACGTCGAGCTAATGAAAGTGGTGCGTCTGGAGCTGGCCGCCGAGTATCTGGTGATGGCGGCGATGCTCGCTGAGATCAAGTCGCGCATGCTGCTACCTCGGCATGCGGAGGACGAAGACGAGGAACATGACCCCCGCGCCGAGCTGATCCGACGATTGCAGGAATATGAGCGTTTCAAGCAGGCCGCCGAAGATATCGACGGCCTCAGCAGGGTAGGTCGCGATACCCGGGTGGCGAGCGCCGAGGCACCGCAAGTGCAGAATCGCCGTGCACATCCTGAAGTAGACATGCAGGAGTTGATGCTGGCGCTCTCGGATGTCCTGCGCCGGGCGGACATGTTTGAAAGTCATCAGGTTACCCGGGAAATACTCTCGACCCGTGAACGCATGGCCGAGGTGTTGGATCGGCTGAAGGGGCAGCAATTCGTTCCCTTTGTCAGTCTGTTCACCGCAGGTGAGGGCAAGCTGGGTGTGGTTGTTACCTTCATGGCCGTCCTAGAGCTGGTCAAGGAGCAGTTGGTCGATCTGGTTCAGGGTGATGCCTTCTCGCCCATTCATGTGAAAGTGCGAGGTGACGATGTCCCAGCCGACGATTGAACACATAGTGGAAGCGGCGCTGCTCGCTGCCGGTCGCCCGTTGACGCTCGATCGTCTGCGCGAATTGTTCGATGAAGGACGCGAGCCCAGTCTGGATGAATTACGCGCAGCCTTGACCCGACTTGCCTTGCACTATGAAGGCCGAAGCATCGAGCTGCGGGAAGTGGCCAGTGGTTGGCGCCTGCAGGTGCGCGAAGCCTTCTCGCCCTGGGTGGGCCGGTTATGGGAAGAAAGGCCGCAGCGTTATTCCAGGGCGATGCTTGAAACCCTGGCACTGATTGCTTATCGCCAGCCTGTTACCCGGGGCGAGATCGAGGATGTGCGGGGTGTGGCCGTCAGCAGTCATATCGTCAAAACGCTACTCGAGCGCGAATGGGTTCGCGTCGTGGGTCACCGTGATGTACCGGGACGTCCGTCCATGTACGCCACTACTCGTCAGTTTCTCGATCATTTCAATCTGCGCAGTCTCAGCGAGTTGCCACCACTGGCGGACATACGTGATCTCGATCAGATCGAGCCCGAACTGGGGCTGCAGGATGAGGGTGCCGACACCGACCTGAACGAGGCCACACCCTGGATGCCGTTTGAACCGCTGCAACCACAGGACCGTGAGGCGGCCGAAACCGACTTTCACGCATTGATGGCCGAGCTGGGCTCGATGGAGTCCAATATCAAGACTGATTTCGACGATCTGCGGCCTGCGGATTCGCATCCGGATGATGATCAGGACGCCAAAGACGAAGGTGGAGAAAGCACCGGTCGCTGACAATCGGCTGGTCGGCCTTGGGCGGCAGTGGTAATCTATTCTTCCTTGAATGACTACTACACCGGGAGGTGCCCAGCATGATCGATAATCCCTCTAACCCCGTGATCGGGGAAAAACTGCAAAAGGTACTCGCCCGCGTCGGCCTTGGCTCGCGCCGCGAAATCGAAGCCTGGATCGAAGCTGGGCGCATCAGCGTCAATGGCAAGATCGCCAGCCTCGGCTGCCGGGTTGATAGCCTAGATCAGATACTGGTTGATGGTCGGCCGGTCAAACGTGACATCGCCAATGAAGAAGCCCGCCGGGTAATGCTGTACAACAAGCCTGAAGGCGAAGTGTGCACACGCGATGATCCAGAAGGCCGTCCTACCGTATTTGATCGTTTGCCGCGCCTGAAGCATGGTCGGTGGATCAATATCGGACGTCTGGATATCAACACGTCCGGCTTACTGCTGTTTACCACCGACGGCGAGCTCGCCAATCGCCTGATGCACCCCTCCTATCAGATGGATCGCGAATATGCGGTGCGCGTAATGGGTGAGGTGGACGAAGAAATGATTGAACGCCTGAAGACGGGGGTCATGCTGGATGACGGTCCTGCGCGCTTCACCGATGTGGTAACCGCGGGCGGTGAGGGGATCAATCGCTGGTATCACGTATGCTTGATGGAAGGCCGCAATCGTGAGGTTCGACGGTTGTGGGAATCCCAGGGTATGCGCGTCAATCGCCTCAAGCGAGTACGTTTCGGACCGGTATTTCTGGGCCCTGAATTACCGGTTGGCCGCTGGCGCGAAATGAAGCAGAACGAAATTGATGCATTAAGCCAGGAGGTGGGTCTTGAGTCGATTGCGCTGCCGACGATGAGTACCAGCGAACGCGACAAGGCCAAGCGTCTGGCGCGCAAGCCTTCAATGTATCAAGCGCGGACGGTGCGCAGAACCAAGGTGCCGCACGGCAGGAAATAGGCCGTACAGCAGTAGATAACAAGGTTGTCTACTGAATGCCTATTCTATTGCGTCCAGATCGTTTGGCGCTGTACATCAGTTTGTCACACCGCTCCAACAGCTCGCGAACGCCCTCGTCGAGCTGTCGTGTCGCAACGCCAAGACTGGCTGTGATCGGGATCGAGTCGCCATGTTGCTGAAACTGCATCCCCTCAATTGCACTGCGAATACGCTCGGCTACCAGCCTAGCGTCGCTGGCAGGGGTGTCGCTGAGCAAAATAACGAATTCTTCGCCACCCGTTCGAAATAGTTCATCCACATCGCGCAGGCAACCCCTGACGCAATTGACTACCGCTTTCAGCGCCTCGTCGCCGCAGGCGTGGCCGTATTGGTCATTAATCTGCTTGAAATAATCGATGTCCAGTACCAGTGCCGACAGACTGGAGCGATGTCTGATCGACAGCTTAATCTCGCGTTCAAGCGCACGGTCCATGGCGAGACGATTACCCACCCCGGTAAGACTGTCACTGTTTGCGCAGAATACCGCTTCCCGATACAGCAGCGCATTGCGCAGCGGATAAAGAAGATTGCCGAGCAGTGTTTCCAAGGCCAGAAGCTGCGATTCGCTGAAGCGCTTTTTACGGCTGAATACGATTTCCCCCAGGAAACTCCCGGCATGGGTCATCCGGTAGCTGCAGCGATGCAGGCCGGGTTGGCCGATGCGCTGGTGCAGGCCGTTACCATCAAGGCGGTATTCCAGGCAATCGAGGCCAAGGAAGTTGCGCAGCTCTTGAAAGAACATTTCGAGAATGCGATCCATCTCCAGTGAGGTCTGTAGCTGCTGGGTCAACCTGTCCTTTACGGCATCCAGGCTTAACTCGCTCGTCTGGGCAGGTTGAGTCCCGGCTAGCGAGGTGGCTTGACTCAACTTAAGGCGAGCCGAGTCGAAATCGATTGTATTTCCCTGGGTAAGAGTCATCTGCAGTCCTGCACGCGGGGATGGGGTTAAGCGTGTCGATGCAGAGAGCGTGCCACAAACTAGAAAGCTTTATGAAACAACAAGCTAATCCAATCTTTGGTGATTGGATTAGCCGGTGCGGCAGAAATTTGCCGCATCACTTACGGGAGTGGGCGGTTCGATGCCACTTCGATGCCAAAATACTGGCTACTGTGCATCCAGCTCCTGACCATTGATCTGGCGACTGTCGGGCCCGAGCAGGTATAGAAACGCTGGCATTATCTCGTTGGGCTCGGGGTTTTTCTCTGGTGGCTCGCCCGGATAGGCTGCCGCACGCATCGCAGTGCGTGTCGCTCCCGGATTGAGGCTGTTGGCACGTATGGCGCTTGTACCGTCCTGCTCGTCGGCGAATACCTGCATCAGGCCCTCGATCGCGAACTTGCTGACAGCATAGGGTCCCCAGTAGGCTTTACCCTTACGGCCTACACTGGAGGATACGAAAATCACTGAGGCGTCTGGCGCCTGTCGCAGTAATGGCATCATTGCTTTGGTCAGCAGAAACGGGGCGTTCACGTTGACCTGCATCAATTGCAGCCAGGATTCGGCGCTTACGCTGTCGAGCGGCGTGCGAGGGCCCAGGAGCGCTGCGTTGTGCACTAGTCCATCAATCTTGCCGAAGGTGTCAAATAACTGATCGGCCAGATCCTGATAATCTTTCTCCAGGGCCGTTTCCAGATGCAGCGGACACATGGCTGGACGCGGGTAGCCAGCAGCTTCGATTTCGTCGTAGACCGATTCGAGCTTTGACGGTGTCTTGCCGATCAGTACGACAGTGGCCCCATGGGCGGCGCAACTGAGCGCACAGGCCCGGCCTATCCCGGTACCGGCGCCGGTAACCAGAATTACTCGATCAGTGAGCAGGTTCTTTGGGGCATGATAATCAAACATCGGATGTCTCCTGGGTGCGCCGTGCGTCCAGCCAGGGGCGCAATTCGGCGGGTGATTGGATGCTGTGAGTGGCCTGCCAGTGCGCGGGGTTCTGATCCGGTGGTATGTATCCATATAACGCCGCGACTGTGGCCATGCCGGCGGCGCGTCCTGCTTGAATATCGCGCAGATGGTCTCCAACAAAAACTGAATGCCTGGGGTCAGTACCCATGTCTCGACAGGCTTTGAGTAACGACTCGGGATGGGGCTTGGCTTTTACAACATGGTCGGGGCAGACCAGACTGCTGCAGCGAGCACCCAAGCCAGTAGCGTCCATTAATGGGGTGCTGAATCGGCTCAGTTTGTTGGTGACCACGCCCCAGGGAATATTCTCTGACTCCAGCCAGTGGAGCAAGTCTGCCATGCCTGGGTAGAGGCGGGCGTGCACACCTAGATCACGCTCATAACGCCGGAGGAAGTCATTGCGCAGGTCGTCTAGCCTGGGATCCGCAGTTTCCAGCGAGAAAGCGGCGGCGAGCATGCCCGATGCGCCGTCAGAGACCTGGTTGCGAATCAGTAGGTCGTTCGCTGGTGCAAGACCGCTTTCGCTGCGCATGGCCCTTATTATGGCCAGAAAGTCATCTGCGGTATCAAGCAACGTGCCGTCCAGATCGAATAAAACACTGGTCAGCATGTGGTCACAAACTCCGCTGGGTGTGAACCATGTAGTTTACATCGACGTTCGGCTCGAGTTTGTAGATCCGTGTCAGTGGATTGTAGGTCAGACCGATGATGTCCTGCAGATCCAGATCGGCCTCGCGCGACCAGCCACTGAGTTCGGCGGGCTTGATGAACTTGGCGAATTCATGGGTGCCGCGTGGCAGCAACTTGAGGATGTATTCGGCACCCACGATAGCGAACACGAACGACTTGGGATTGCGGTTGATGGTCGAGAAAAAGACATGGCCGCCGGGTTTTACCAGAGAGGCGCAGGCGCGGATGACGGAGCTTGGGTCCGGCACGTGCTCGAGCATCTCCAGGCAGGTCACTATATCGAAGCGTCCCGGGTGTTGTTCGGCTAATTGTTCGGCTGTTGTCTGTTGGTAGTCGACGTCCACGCCTGATTCCAGTTGATGTAGCCGGGCCACTGCCAGGGGCGCTTCGCCCATGTCTATGCCGGTCACCGTAGCGCCGCGTAACGCCATGGCTTCAGCGAGGATGCCACCACCGCAGCCCACATCCAGCACTTCCTTGCCAGCCAAGCCGACTTTTTGCTCGATCCAGTTGGTCCGTAATGGATTGATTTGATGCAATGGTTTGAACTCGCTGTTACGGTCCCACCAGCGACTGGCCAAGGCTTCGAACTTTGCGATTTCGGCGCGATCGACATTAAGCATTTTTTTCATCCCCTTGTTGAATCTGTTGTGACCAGTGGGTGACTGCTTCGAGCAGCCCATCCTGATCGGGCAGGGTCAGTCGTCCGGCGCTCACCTTCTCGCGTCCGGCAACCCAGACATGGGACACCTGGCTGGCATTGCAGGTATAAAGCAGTTGCGATACTGGATGATAGACCGGTTGATGGATCAAGCCAGACAGATCAATTGCGACGATATCCGCCGACTTGCCCACTTCCAGTGATCCGGTTTCCTCACTAATCCCCAGAGCTACAGCGCCGCCCATAGTGGCCACATGCAAAGCCTGGTGGGCACTCAGTGCGGTCGAGGAGCCCGTGCTGCTCTTGGCTAAAAGCGATGCGGTGCGCATTTCCCCGAACATATCCAGATCGTTGTTGCTGGCTGCGCCATCGGTGCCCAATGCGACGTTGATGCCAGCATCGATAAGGCGTTGCACAGGACATATGCCGCTGGCCAGCTTCATATTCGACTCGGGACAATGGATGATTGAGACCCCGTGATCGCCAAGCAACCTCAGATCTTCGTCATTGATCTGCGTCATATGCACTGCTTGCAGTCTCGGGCTCAGCAAGCCTAGCGAATGCAATCGCTGCAGTGGGCGCTGTCCACTCTGCGCCAATGCATCTGACACTTCTCCAGCCGTTTCATGCACGTGCATGTGAACCGGCATGTCCAGCTCATCGGCTAGCATGCGGATGTTGGATAGCGTGGTGTCGCCTACTGTGTAAGGCGAATGCGGTCCAAAAGCGACATTGATGAGTGCATTGTGCTTGACCTCATCACGCAGGCGCAGGCCCTTGGTTATGGCCTCTGTACTGTCCCGTGCACCGGGAATCGGATTGTCGATTACCGGGAAAGCTAGTTGGGCCCTGATGCCAGCCTCTATGGCCACCTCGGCCGCGACATCCGGGTAAAAATACATGTCGGCGAAGCAGGTGGTGCCGCCGCGAAGCATCTCTGCGATTGCCAGGCGCGTACCCAGCCTGACAAAGTCCTCGTTCACCCAGCGCGCCTCTGCTGGCCAGATATGCTCCTGCAACCAGCTCATAAGCGGCAAGTCATCGGCAAGACCGCGGAACAGACTCATGGCCGCGTGGCCGTGAGCGTTGATCAGGCCAGGGATAAGCACGTGACCGGGCAGTTCGCGCCTTTCGGTGGCGTGGATGGAGTTGGCTTGGGCACGGGTAATGATGCCTACTATACGGCCTTCGTGGACCGCCAAGGCGTGTTCTTCGAGAACCGTGCCAGTCGGAACGACAGGTACAATCCAGCTTGGCAGGATGAGCAAGTCAATCCGTTCGGGTAAGGGCGTTATGAGGAGTTCATTTTGTATCATGGGCGGCAGTATAGCGTTTGCCTGAAGCGCCGTGCAGCGGCTTTTCGTTTCGATGTTCGTCAGCGGGGAAGGACGGCGGTTATAATGTTGTTTTGGGAGTTATTCATGCAGCAAGCTGTAAAACCTGTAATCGCTGGCAGTTTCAGTGCGCTGGCTTGGCAGGACAATGCTTTGCAGTTACTTGATCAGCGTCTGTTGCCTGCCCGCGAAGTCTATGTCGAGTGCACGGATGCCGCTCAGGTGGCTACCGCGATAGGCGATATGCAGGTCCGGGGCGCTCCGGCAATTGGCATCGCTGGAGCCTATGGCATCGCGCTACAAGCGCGAGTCATTGCCACCAGCGTGGACTGGGCTGCATCTCTGGCCGAGTCATTCGAGTTGCTCGAAGCGGCTTGCCCCACCGCGATCAACTTATCGTGGGCGCTCAAGATGATGCGCGATCGCCTGGCGCGTTTTCCGTCCGATTCTGATGTACCTGCGCGGCTACTGGAGGCGGCTCGCTCAATTCATCAAAGTGATCACGAAGCCAACCTGACCATGGGCAAACTGGGCATGCAGTTGATTCGCAAGCACCACAAGACCCCGCAGAATTTGCTTACCCATTGCAATACCGGGGCGTTGGCAACAGGTGGCTACGGCACTGCACTGGGTGTTGTTCGCGCCGCTCACGAGGCAGGGCTAGTGGATACGCTATTTATCGATGAGACTCGTCCTTGGCTGCAGGGCTCGCGGCTCACAGCCTGGGAGATGGAGCGCGCAGGCATTAATGCGTGTGTTCACGTCGACGCGGCAGCCGGTCACTTGATGAAAACCCGGGAGATTACCTGGGTGATCGTCGGTGCTGATCGGATCGCGGCCAACGGCGATGTTATCAATAAGATTGGCACCTATGCGCTGTCGATCCTGGCCATGCATCATGGTTTGCGTTTTATGGTGGTCGCGCCCAGCTCGAGTATCGACATGGCGCTGGAAAGTGGCGATGACGTGGAGGTCGAGGAGCGTTGCGCAGCGGAGTTGTTTACCCTGGGCGATCAGTCGATTGATGCGGGGATTTCCGCATTCAATCCGGTATTCGATGTTACCCCCGCCGATCTGATCGACGTAATTGTCACGGAGAAGGGAATCGTCGAACGGCCAGATACGAAAAAGCTCGCCGATCTAATGAGCCACAGGCACCTGCATTAATCCTTCTGACATGTTTTTTGCTGTCAGCGTGTAATACGGTCCGCCGAACGTCTTTCGGCTCCCTCCTCAGTCCTCCCTGTGGTATTCTATCGGGCTTTAATCGGCCTGTCGGATTTGGTTATTGAATAGCTGATATAAAAGCCGTTCAGTGGCTCTGCAGGGTCTTTAACTGCGCCGAACAATTGCTATGGGCATCGTCACGTTGCCGACAATAAAAGGAATGCCGTTTCATGGGTGAACTGGCCAAAGAAATCCTTCCAGTCAATATCGAAGATGAGCTGAAGCAGTCTTACCTCGATTACGCGATGAGCGTGATCGTCGGGCGGGCATTGCCGGACGTGCGCGACGGCCTCAAACCGGTGCATCGTCGCGTATTGTTTGCGATGAGCGAACTGAAGAATGACTGGAACAAGCCCTACAAGAAATCGGCCCGTGTGGTCGGTGACGTGATCGGTAAGTATCACCCGCATGGAGACTCTGCGGTATACGACACCATCGTACGTATGGCCCAGCCATTTTCTCTTCGCTATCTGCTGGTAGATGGTCAGGGCAACTTCGGTTCGGTCGACGGCGATAACGCTGCGGCAATGCGGTATACGGAAATTCGTATGACCAAGTTGGCCCATGAGTTGTTGGCCGACCTGGACAAGGAAACGGTTGACTGGGTGCCCAACTACGATGGCACAGAGCAGATCCCTGCGGTCATGCCGACCAAGGTGCCGAATCTATTGATTAACGGCTCCAGTGGTATTGCTGTGGGGATGGCGACCAACATCCCGCCGCATAACCTGACCGAAGTGATCAATGGTTGTCTAGCGTTGATCGAGAACCCGGACATGTCCATCGACGATCTGATGGAACACATTCCGGGTCCGGATTTTCCTACAGCCGGTATCATCAATGGCCGTGCCGGTATCGTTGAAGCCTACAAGACCGGCCGTGGACGGATCTATGTGCGCGCTCGCTGCATTATTGAAGACATCGATAAGGTTGGTGGGCGTCAGCAGATCATTATCAACGAGCTGCCTTATCAGTTGAACAAGGCCCGGCTGATTGAAAAGATTGCCGAGCTGGTCAAGGAAAAGAAGATAGAAGGCATCACCGAGCTGCGTGACGAGTCCGACAAGGACGGCATGCGCGTAGTTATCGAGATCCGTCGTGGTGAAGTGGCTGAGGTTGTGCTCAACAATCTGTATACGCAGACACAGATGCAGAATGTGTTTGGTATCAACATCGTCGGTCTGCTTGATGGTCAGCCGCGCATTTTGAACCTCAAGGAGTTGCTGGATGCCTTTATCCGTCATCGCCGCGAGGTGGTCACCCGCCGCACCGTATTTGAACTGCGCAAGGCGCGTGAGCGTGGACATATCCTTGAAGGTCAAGCGGTTGCGCTGGCCAATATCGATCCAGTTATTGCGCTGATCAAGGCGTCATCCACTCCGGCGGAAGCCAAGGAGCGGTTGATTGCCAACCCCTGGGAGCCAGGCGCGGTAATCGAAATGGTCGAGCGTGCCGGTGCTGATGTTTGCCGGCCAGACGGGTTGGACGCACAGTTTGGCCTGCGTGACGGCAAGTATCATCTGTCTGCAGAGCAGGCCCAGGCGATTCTTGATCTGCGCCTGCACCGCCTGACCGGTCTTGAACATGAGAAGCTGCTGGCTGAATATCATGAAATTCTGCTGCAGATCGGCGAGTTACTGCGCATCCTCAACAGTCAGGAGCGGCTGATGGAAGTGATCGTTGAGGAGCTGGAGCTGATTCGCACCAACTTCGGCGACGTGCGCCGCACCGAGATTCTCGCCTCGCGCCTGGATCTGAGTCTGGCTGATTTGATAACCGAAGAAGAGCGTGTGGTGACCATTTCCCATGGTGGCTATGCCAAGAGTCAGCCGTTAGCTGATTACCAGGCTCAGCGCCGCGGTGGCCGCGGCAAGGCGGCAACGGGCGTCAAAGATGAGGATTACGTCTCTCATTTGCTGGTTGCTCACAGTCACACGACACTGCTGCTGTTTTCGAGCAAGGGCAAGGTGTACTGGCTCAAGACTTATGAAATACCCGAAGCATCGCGTACCGCGCGGGGTCGTCCGCTGGTTAATCTATTGCCGTTGGATGAGGGCGAGTTCATCAGTGCCATGCTGCCTGTCGATGAATATACCGCAGGCTGGTTTATCTTCATGGCGACCGCCAACGGCACCGTCAAGAAGACGCCGCTGGAGCAATTCAGCCGCCAGCGCAGTGTCGGTCTGATTGCCCTGGATCTGGACGAAGGTGACAAACTCATCTGCGCTGCCATTACTGATGGCGAGCGCGAAGTGATGTTGTTCTCCGACGGCGGCAAGGTGACACGCTTCAAGGAAACCGACGTACGTGCCATGGGCCGGACTGCCCGAGGTGTGCGTGGCATGCGTCTGGCTGGCAGTCAGCAGCTGATTTCCATGATTATCGTCGAGGAAGGCACGCAGATACTGACGGCTTCCGCCCGTGGTTATGGTAAGCGGACGGCTGTAGAAGAGTTCCCGCAATACAAGCGCGGTGGTCAGGGTGTGATCGCGATGGTCAGCAACGAGCGTAATGGCCCGCTGGTGGGCGCGGTGCAGGTCGTTGAGGGCGAGGAGATCATGCTCATTTCTGATCAGGGTACCTTGGTGCGCACGCGTGTAGCCGAGGTGTCCAGTCTGTCGCGTAACACTCAGGGCGTGACCTTGATCAAGGTTGCCAGCGATGAAAAGTTGGTCGGTCTGGAGCGTATCCAGGAGCCGTCCGAATCGGAGGAAGATATCCTGCATAGCGCCGACAGTATTGAAGGCGCGATTGTCAGTGAAGGCGAACCCATAGGCCCGGTCGATGACGACGACGATGGTGCCGAGACAAGCGACAATGATCAGGAGTAATGGTTGACGTGAGCAAGCGACTGTTCAATTTCTGCGCCGGCCCGGCGGCGCTTCCCGAAGCCGTGCTGAAACAGGCACAGGCCGAGCTGCTCGACTGGCAAGGCAAGGGTCTCTCCGTGATGGAGATGAGTCATCGCAGTGAAGAGTTCACCAGTGTCGCCGAGACAGCCGAGCAGGATCTTCGTGATCTGCTGAACATTCCCAGTAACTACCGGGTACTGTTCCTGCAGGGTGGCGCGAGTCAGCAATTCGCGCAGGTACCGCTCAACTTCATGGCCGAGGGCGGCAGTGCGGACTACATTGATACCGGCATCTGGTCGATTAAAGCGATCGAGGAAGCCTCGCGTTTTGGTCATGTCAATGTTGCTGCCAGCGCGAAGCAGTATGACTACTTTGCGATTCCCGGCCAGAACGACTGGAAACTATCCGACGCTGCGTCCTACGTGCATTACACGCCAAATGAGACGATTGGCGGGCTTGAATTCGGCTGGATCCCGCAGGTTGGCGACAGGCCCCTTATCGCTGATATGTCCTCGACGATCCTGTCACGCCCGCTGGATGTGTCCAAGTTCGGCATGATCTACGCTGGGGCGCAGAAGAATATCGGGCCCAGTGGTCTGGTTGTAGTCATTGTGCGTGAGGATTTGCTGGGCGAAGCGCGAGCCAGCTGTCCGACCATGCTCGATTACTCAGTGGCAGCGAAGAACAGCTCTATGTACAACACGCCACCGACCTTTGGCTGGTATCTGGCCGGTCTGATTTTCAAGTGGCTGAAAGAGCAGGGCGGCCTGGAGGCGATGGAGCGGATCAATAATGCCAAGCAGCGCACGCTGTATCAGGCTATTGATGCCAGCGAGTTTTACAGCAATCCGATCAATCCAGCGGATCGTTCCTGGATGAACGTCCCTTTCCGTCTTGGTGATGATCGTCTGGACAAGGCATTTCTGACCGGAGCTGAAGAGCGCGGGCTTTTGAATCTAAAAGGTCATCGCTCTGTCGGTGGCATGCGTGCTTCGATTTATAATGCCGTTTCCCAGGATGCGGTCGATGCGCTGGTGGCCTATATGGCCGAGTTCGAAAAGCAACAGGGCTAATTGGCATGTCTGATGAAGACCAACTCAAGGCGCTGCGCAAGCGCATCGATTCACTCGATGAAAAAATTCTCGAACTGATCAGCGAGCGTGCTCATTGCGCGCAGACGGTGGCTCAGGTCAAGCAGAAGTCATTGCCAGCCGGCAGTGAGCCGGTATTTTATCGGCCCGAGCGTGAAGCCTGGGTGCTCAAGCACATTATGGAGTTGAACAAAGGCCCGCTGGACAACGAGGAAATGGCTCGGCTATTTCGTGAAATCATGTCCGCCTGCCTGGCGCTGGAACAGCCACTCAAAGTAGCTTACCTGGGCCCCGAAGGCACCTTTACCCAGGCGGCTGCGATCAAGCATTTTGGTCATTCTGTGGTCAGCGTGCCGATGGCTGCGATCGACGAAATTTTCCGAGAAGTAGCCGCTGGCGCTGTCCAATTTGGTGTGGTGCCGGTGGAAAATTCCACTGAGGGCGCGATCAACCACACGCTGGACAGTTTTCTTGAACACGATATGGTCATCTGTGGCGAAGTAGAGTTGCGTATTCATCATCATCTGCTAATTGGTGAGAATACCAAGACCGACCGTATCTCCCGAGTGTATTCCCACGCTCAGTCGCTCGCCCAGTGCCGCAAGTGGTTGGACGCGCATTACCCGAATGTTGAACGCGTGGCGGTGGCAAGCAACGCCGAAGCGGCAAAGCGGGTGAAAGGTGAATGGAATTCTGCGGCGATCGCCGGCGATATGGCTTGTGAACTGTATGGATTGAGCAAGATTGCCGAAAAAATTGAAGATCGGCCGGACAACTCGACTCGGTTCCTGATTATTGGAAGCCAGATGGTCCCGCCAACCGGCGACGACAAGACATCAGTCATCGTATCCATGCGTAACAAGCCGGGTGCGCTGCATCATCTGTTGCAGCCGTTCCATAACAATGGCATTGATCTTTCGCGTATCGAAACGCGGCCATCGCGCAGCGGCAAGTGGACTTACGTGTTCTTTATTGACTTTTTCGGTCACCAGCATGATCCGCTGATCAAAGACGCGCTGGAGAAGATCAATGACGAGTCGGTCGCGCTCAAGGTGCTCGGTTCGTATCCAAAGGCTGTGCTGTAGTCGCGGCGAATACGGCTGTGTGGCTAAAGGAGCGGTCCTTCTGGGGCTGCTATCTGTCGTTTGAATGTCGCTATCCGAGGCGTGTTTTATGACTTGCGATTTTCTTGCCCTGGCGCAGCCAGGCGTTCAAAAGCTGTCTCCTTATGTACCCGGTAAGCCAGTGGGCGAGCTGGCCCGAGAGTTCGGGTTGAATCCCGCTGATATCGTCAAGCTGGCTAGTAACGAAAATCCGCTCGGACCAAGCCAGAAAGCTATCGCGGCCATCCAGGCAGCGTTGCCGGAGATGACCCGGTACCCCGATGGTAATGGCTTCGCCCTGAAGCAAGCGCTGTCCCGCCGGCTGGCCGTCAATCCGTCGATGATTACCTTGGGCAATGGCTCCAACGATATCCTTGAGCTGGTCACCCGTGCCTTTGTCGGCCCACAACACGAAGTGGTGTTTAGTGAACATGCTTTTGCTGTCTATCCAATTGTTACTCAGGCCGTAGGTGCGCAGGCTGTCGTTGTGCCGGCCAAGCACTGGGGGCATGATCTGGATGCAATGGCCGCGGCCATAACGGCAAAAACCCGCTTGGTCTTTGTTGCTAATCCGAATAACCCTACGGGTACTTGGATCGAAAAGGCAGAGCTGGAACGCTTTCTTGCGCGAGTGCCGGAACAGGTCATTGTCGTGCTTGACGAAGCTTATACAGAATACGTGGAAACCACGGACGTACCCAACGGCCTGGACTACCTTAGCCAGTATCCCAATGTGCTGGTGTCACGCACTTTCTCCAAGGCCTACGGTCTGGCCGCTCTGCGCGTAGGTTACGGCATTTGCCAGCCGGCGATTGCCGATGCGATGAACCGTGTTCGCCAACCTTTCAACGTCAATACGCTGGCCCTGGCTGCGGCGGTGGCTACTTTGGAAGATGAGGCGTACCTGGCCGAGAGTCGTCGGATCAATCGCGAGGGTATGGTCCAGCTAGAGACTGGATTTACTGCGATGAAGCTGGACTGGATTCCTTCAAGAGGCAACTTTATTGCTGTTGATCTGGGTCGTGAGGCAGCGCCGATCTTCAACAGCCTGCTACGCCAGGGTGTCATTGTACGGCCCGTCGCCAACTATGGCATGCCCAATCACCTGCGGGTCTCCATTGGTCTGCCTGAAGAGAATCAACGCTTTCTCGATGCTCTGAAGCAGGCAATGCTAAATGGGTAAGGGCGCTGTCGGGCGACTGGTTGTCGTTGGCCTGGGGCTGATTGGCGGGTCTTTTGCCAAGGGTATCAGGCAGTCGGGTCTGTGTCGTGAGGTGATCGGCTATGACGCCGATCCGTTGGCGCGCAATCTAGCGGTACCCATGGGTGTCGTCGACAGCGCACCCGGCAGCCTGGCAGAAGCGGTTGTTGGGAGCGATGTGATCATGCTCGCGGTGCCGATATTGGCCATGGAGAAGGTGCTCACGGAACTGGCTCAGCTTGAGCTTGGCGATGCGGTCATTACCGATGTCGGCAGTGCCAAGGGTGCGGTAGTGGCGGCAGTGGAGCACGCATTCGGCAAGGTGCCCTCACGGTTCGTGCCGGGTCATCCGATAGCTGGATCCGAACGTAGCGGGGTAGAAGCTTCTGATGCCGAGCTGTTCCAGCGGCACAAGGTTATTTTGACGCCCTTAGAGCAAACAGATCCGCAGGCGCTCGATCTGATAAGTGGCTTGTGGCGGGCGCTCGGGGCTGATGTGGAACACATGGCGCTGGTAGATCATGACGAGGTACTTGCTGCGACCAGTCATCTGCCGCATCTGCTGGCGTTCTCACTGGTCGATACCCTCGCGTCGCGTAGTGAAAACTTGGAGATATTCCGTTATGCCGCGGGTGGTTTTCGTGATTTCACTCGGATTGCGGCAAGCGATCCAACCATGTGGCGCGATATTTTTCTCGCTAATCGGGGCGCCGTACTGCGCAGCCTCGACGCCTTTACCCGGGATCTGGGGCATTTGCGCACGGCAATCGAGGATGGGGATGCCAAGGCCTTGCTGGGCGTCTTTACGCGGGCCAAATCAGCCCGCGAACATTTCAGTCATATTCTGGCCCGCCGGGCCTATACGGAACCTATGCAGACTCAACTTAGTAATTTCATCGCCAGTCCCGGTGGATGCGTTCAAGGCACTATTCGTGTTCCGGGCGACAAATCCATCTCCCACCGCTCGATTATGCTCGGCTCCCTCGCCGAGGGCATTACACAGGTTGAGGGGTTCCTGGAGGGTGAAGACAGTATGGCTACCCTGCAGGCGTTCCGCGATATGGGCGTGGTCATCGAAGGTCCGCATCATGGGCGCGTAACTATTCATGGTGTGGGCCTGCATGGCTTGCAAGCGCCACCTGGTCCGATCTATGTAGGTAATTCCGGCACTTCCATGCGGCTGCTATCCGGTTTGCTGGCGGGTCAGCAGTTTAACACCGTCCTGACCGGGGATATCTCCCTGTCCAAGCGTCCTATGGGTCGGGTGGCGAAGCCGCTACGGGAAATGGGCGCGCGGATCGACACGGGCGAAGAGGGCAGGCCGCCACTGCACATTCAAGGCGACAGCCTGTTGGTGGGTATGGATTACACCATGCCGATGGCCAGTGCTCAGGTAAAATCCTGTCTGTTGTTGGCCGGACTTTACGCATCTGGGCGCACCTCGGTGACCGAGCCTGCACCAACGCGCGATCATACCGAGCGGATGCTTAAGGGTTTTGGTTATCCCGTGTTGGTCGAGGGCGCCAAAGTGACTGTCGAGCCCGGCCAAGTGCTCACGGCATGTCGTATTGACGTCCCCGCAGATATCTCATCGGCGGCCTTTTTCATGGTTGCTGCAAGTATTGCTGAAGGCTCCAATTTGCTTCTCGAGCATGTCGGCATCAATCCGACTCGCATCGGGGTTATCAATATTCTGCGTGAAATGGGTGGCGACATCACCCTGGAAAACGAGCGTGAAGTCGGCGGTGAGCCTGTAGCTGATATTCGTGTGCGCCATGCAGCGTTAAAAGGAATCGATATTCCGGTTGATCAGGTGCCGCTGGCTATCGATGAGTTCCCTGCATTGTTTATTGCGGCAGCCTGTGCAGAAGGGCGCACCATATTGCGTGGTGCCGAAGAGCTGCGGGTCAAGGAGTCAGATCGGATTCAGGTTATGGCGGATGGGCTGCAGACCCTTGGCATTCAGGCCGAACCTACCCACGACGGTATTATCATCGAGGGTGGCCAGTTGCAGGGGGGTGCAGTCGAGAGTCATGGTGATCACCGCATCGCAATGGCATTCAGCATTGCCTCTTTGCGCGCGCTGACTGATATACACATTAACGATTGCGCCAATGTGGCGACATCATTCCCGGGGTTTGTGGCGTTGGCCAGTTCGGTTGGCATCATGGTCCGGTTAGAGGAGAGCGCGTGACAGATCAAGCCATACCGGTCATTACCATCGACGGACCTGGCGGGTCAGGCAAAGGCACGATCGCCGGTCTGCTGGCAGCCAGACTTGGCTGGAAGCTGCTGGATTCCGGCGCACTGTATAGGCTGCTGGCGTTTGCCGCGCAGAATCACGGTGTGGACCTGACCAATGAGGAGGCCTTGAAGACTCTGGCTGCCCATCTCGACGTCCAGTTCCTGGCTGACGGTGGCGAGCGTGAACAACGGATTATCCTCGAGGGTGAGGAGGTGACGCGCACGATTCGTACCGAGGCGATGGGTACTGGGGCGTCGCAGGTAGCGTCAATTCCGGTGGTGCGCGCAGCCTTGCTCCAACGACAGCAAGCGTTTCGCGAAGCGCCTGGTCTGGTGGCCGACGGCCGGGATATGGGTACTGTCGTCTTCGCCGACGCTGAGTTGAAGATTTTTCTGACCGCCAGCCCCCACATCCGAGCAGAGCGCCGGTACAAGCAGTTGCTCGAAAAAGGTGAAGCTGCTAATCTGGCGAGTCTTCTCGATGAGATTTTGGCGCGGGATGAGCGCGATATGACTCGTAGCGTGGCGCCTCTGCGCCCGGCTGACGACGCAATCGTACTTGATTCGACCAGCCTGTCGATTGAAGAAGTACTTGAAACGGTATTGTCGGAAGCACGCAAGCGCAACCTTCAAGGCTAATCAGGGCATCCGCTGCCGGGAAACCAGCCTGGCCGGCAACGGGCATTTAATAATCAACCCACATCAGCTGGTGATGTGGCGGGTATGTTTGCTGCAGGGCGCGCGAAATAACAAGCGGCCAGGCGGTTACTGCCTAAATAACCATTTACAGGATTCCAAATGAGCGAAAGCTTTGCCGAACTTTTTGAAGAAAGTCTAATTACCCTCGACATGCAGCCGGGTTCCATCATCACCGGTATCATTGTGGACATCGACTCCGATTGGGTCACCGTTCATGCTGGCTTGAAGTCTGAAGGTGTCATCCCCCGTGAGCAGTTCCTGAATGATCAGGGCGAGCTGACGATCAAAGTGGGTGATGAGGTCCATGTTGCACTGGAAGCCGTTGAAGACGGTTTCGGTGAAACTAAACTGTCCCGTGAGAAGGCCAAGCGTGCCGAATCCTGGAAAGTCCTCGAAGCAGCTTTCGCCGCAGAAGAAATCGTCAAGGGTGTTATCAACGGCAAGGTCAAAGGTGGCTTTACCGTCGATGTCAACACTATCCGCGCGTTCCTGCCAGGCTCGCTTGTCGATGTCCGCCCTGTGCGCGACACCACGCACCTGGAAGGCAAGGAACTGGAATTCAAGGTCATCAAGCTTGACCAGAAGCGCAACAACGTCGTTGTTTCCCGTCGTGCCGTCCTCGAAGCCGAGAATAGTGCCGAGCGTGAAGCCCTGCTGGAAACTCTGCAGGAAGGCCAAGTTGTCAAAGGTATCGTCAAGAACCTCACAGATTACGGCGCATTTGTCGATCTGGGCGGCGTAGATGGCCTGCTGCACATCACCGACATGGCATGGAAGCGTATCAAGCATCCTTCCGAGATCGTTAATGTTGGCGACGAGATTGACGTCAAAGTGCTGAAGTTCGACCGTGAGCGTAACCGCGTTTCTCTGGGTCTGAAGCAGCTGGGCGAAGATCCATGGGTCGCTATCACAGGTCGCTACCCAGAAGGCACTCGCGTTACTGCCAAGGTTACCAATCTGACTGATTACGGCTGTTTCGCAGAGCTGGAAGAAGGCGTAGAAGGCCTGGTTCACGTATCCGAAATGGATTGGACCAACAAGAACATCCATCCTTCGAAAGTGGTCAACGTTGGCGACGAAGTAGAAGTTATGGTTCTGGACATCGACGAAGATCGTCGTCGTATTTCCTTGGGCATCAAGCAGTGCAAGATGAACCCATGGGAAGAGTTCTCCAGCAAGTTCAATAAGGGCGACAAGATCTCCGGCTCCATCAAGTCGATCACCGACTTCGGTATCTTCATTGGTCTGGATGGTGGCATCGACGGCCTGGTTCACTTGTCCGACATTTCCTGGAACGAAGCTGGCGAAGAAGCCGTGCGTCGTTTCAAGAAGGGTGACGAGATTGAAACCGTCATTCTGTCGGTCGATCCGGAGCGTGAGCGCATCTCCTTGGGCGTCAAGCAGCTGGAAGACGATCCGTTCTCCAACTTTGCTTCGTTGAACGAGAAAGGCACCATCCTGAACGGTATCGTTAAGGAAGTTGATGCCAAAGGCGCCATCATCACTCTGGCCGAAGAAATCGAAGGCACGTTGAAAGCCTCTGAAATCAGTCGTGACAAAGTCGAAGATGCACGTAACGTCCTGAACGTTGGTGACGAAGTCGAAGCCAAAATCATCAGCATCGATCGCAAGAGCCGCGTGATCAGTCTGTCGATCAAGGCGAAAGACGTTGAAGATGAGAAAGAAGCGATCCAGGGTCTGCGTCAGCAGGAAATGGCCGCTTCCGGTCCGACCACCATTGGTGATCTGATCAAGCAGCAGATGGAAAACAAGGGCAACTGATTCAAGCCTTTGTAGTTCCTGAAAAGGGCGACTTTGGTCGCCCTTTTTTGTGTCTTTTTTTCGCATTTGATGCTTTCTGACTGGTTGCGACGGTTCGTACACTGTTCAAACCGGGCCAAGCATGGTAAAAATAATGAAAATAGAGCTAGCCGCTTGATAAAAAAGGAAAATCATGACCAAGTCGGAGTTGATCGAGCGCATAGTCGAGCAGCAGGGACAGTTGTCAGCCAAGGATGTCGAACTGGCTATCAAGACCATGTTGGAACACATGTCTCAGGCGCTTGCCGGCGGTGAACGGATTGAAATTCGTGGCTTCGGCAGCTTCTCATTACATTATCGTGCGCCGCGCGTAGGACGTAATCCCAAAACGGGCGACTCGGTAGAGCTGGATGGTAAATTCGTGCCACACTTCAAGCCTGGCAAGGAGCTGCGTGATCGGGTTAACGAGTCGTTGCAGATAGCGTGAAGCGGTATCTCCCGCGCTTTGCACTACGCTATACTCTCCTGACACGAATGGACTGAGGTGGTGTGGTATGCAATGGCTGAAGCGCGCAGTACTTATAATTCTCCTTTTGCTAGTCGCCTTAGCAACTCTGGATTTTGTGCTGGAGAACCAGCAAAGTATTCAGCTTCAATTTCTTGAACTGCAATCTCCTGCTATGCCGCTCTCCCTGTTCATTGTCGTTGCCTTCATTCTTGGAAGTCTTCTCGGTGTGTTTATCGGTTGGCTCATCACGACTCGTTTGCGCTTGAAACTGATGGTGCAAAGTAATGAGCTGAACCGCTATCGCAAGGAAGTCGACAAGCTTCGCACTCAGGCGATCAAGGGCTGATACCCATGCAGGAGCTGATGTTCCTCGGGCTCTTTGTTCTGGCGCTCGGAATTGGCTGGTTTCTGGGCCGTCGTGAAGCGATCAAGGTCGGTTTCATGGTCCAGCCCCACGGCAGTGCGCTGGATCGGCAGTATTTCATTGGCTTGAACTACCTGCTTAATGAGCAGCCGGATGAGGCGATCGAAACTTTCATACGCGCCTTGGAAGTGAATCCCGAAACAGTGGAAACACACATCGCCATTGGCAAGCTATTTTGCCAGCGTGGCGATGTCGAGCGGGCAATCAAGGTACATCAGAACCTGCTCGCGAGGCCTAATTTAACCCGAATTCAGGCAGATAACGTGCAGCTGGAGCTGGCTCGGGATTATCTTGCCGTTGGCATGCACAATCGCTCCGAACGGCTTCTGGATGAGCTGGTGGAGGGTGGGTCGCCCTTGCGAGCCGAAGCTCTCGTCGATCTCGTCAAGGTTCATGAACGCGAGCACGACTGGTTGAACGCGACCGCCGTAGGTGAGAAGTTGGTTCGTGACCGGCCACAATTTGCGATAACCTTGGCTCATTACTATTGCGAAATTGCGCTTGAGCCACTGCGGCAACAGGAATTATCCCAAGCGCGCAAGCACCTGAAGGATGCGCTTCGAGTCGATTCGGGATGTGCTCGCGCGATGTTGATGTTGGCTGAGCTGGAAGATGGTCTGGGGCGACACAAGGACGCTGCAACCTGGCTAGAGCGGCTCGCCGCCCGGGACCCGGATATGGTTCCCCACGCCTTGCCGCTGGTACGACGCAGCGCTCATAATGGCGCACTTGATATAGCCGCCTATCTGGATTCAACAATTGACAGCGGGTCACCGCTGATCGAAACGGTACTTGCCCGGGCCGATTTTCTGCGCGGGGAAAACAGCGTCGGTGATGTAAGTCGTTTTGTTCTGCAGCATATTCAGCGTCAGCCTTCGTTGCGCGGACTTCTTTACCTGATCGATTTGCATCTGGATCATGTGGATGCAAAGGGACGGGATAATTTGCTCATACTGCGTGGTGTCGTGGAGGCGCTTGTTTTGGAAAAGCACCCGTACCGCTGCACGTCATGTGGTTTCATGGCCAAGCGTCTGCACTGGCAGTGCCCCACGTGTCATGGCTGGTCAACCATCAGACCGCTCAAAGGTCGCGAGGCAGTTTGAGTGGTATCAATATTTTTACAGGATTAATTCATGCCCTGCGATACCCCGATAATCGTCGCGTTGGACTTCCCGGAATCTTCCCTGGCCATTGCGATGGCCGATCAACTGGATCCGGCTAAATGCCGAGTCAAGGTCGGTAAGGAGTTATTTACCAGCAGCGGCCCGGCGATAGTGGATCAGCTTCATCGGCGCGGCTTCGAAGTCTTTCTGGATTTGAAATTCCATGATATTCCAAATACCACGGCTAGTGCGGTCAGAGCTGCAGCTGAACTGGGCGTGTGGATGGTCAACGTACACGCCAGTGGCGGTCGGCGAATGATGGAGGCGTGTACTGATGTTCTCCAGGCTCGCTCCGGTCATCGTCCTCTATTTATTGCGGTTACAGTGCTGACCAGTCTCGAACATAAAGATTTGCATGAGGTTGGTGTTGATATTGAGCCCATGGTCCAGGTTCAGCGGCTCGGTCGGTTGGCTCAGGACTGTGGTCTCGATGGCCTGGTCTGTTCGGCCCGTGAGTCAAAAGCATTGCGCGGTGCACTGGGTAGCGAGCTCTTGTTGGTGACACCGGGTATTCGCTCAGTTGACGTCAATGCAGATGATCAGAAACGAGTAGTCACACCCCGTCAGGCAATGAGTGATGGCAGTAGTTATCTGGTAATCGGTCGTCCGATTACACGTGCGACTTCGTCCGCGTTAGCGCTCGATACAATACTCGCTGAGTTACAGGAGTGATTGAAGCAGCTGCTATGCATCGGTGCATTGTAGAGCCTGTATATCCGCTCTAATACCGGCCAGGCGTTTGCTCAGGTGCCTTTGTTGTTTGCTGCTACTAAGCTGCATGAGGTCCGCTATCAGTTGTGCGCCCCGTTCTGTGTTGGTAGCGGCGATTCGCTTGAAATCGGCGGTCCAAAAGCGTTCACGGTCCATCATCAGGTCCGTCATGTCTTGAGCAAAGTCGGGCTGGTCACGACGACTGACGGTGTCTACAAAAGCGCTCTGCCAAGCCTGCCTATTTTGTAACCATATCTGGTTGTGCCCTTCCAGTTCAGCAGACCAGACCGCTAATAGTGCTTGCTGCGGTTCATTGAGCGGTCCAGTCCAATCTTCCAAGCGCTCCTGCGCCCGCTCGATACGATCTCGATTCTGGGCCAGCAAGTCTGGCTCGAGATACTTCTCACTCATCTCGTTCTGCTTCTCTTGCAGATTCTCGGTCAGTTCCTGTACCTGCCGCGCATCGAGTTGGCGCATCAGACCTACAAGAGTGGGCGTAATCTCTCCGATCAGACGATCTGCAGAGGCCTCCACTTCAGGAAGCCCCTGCATAAGTACACTTGCATTAAGATGCTTTGTGTAGAGGTTGGTCCCTAGGTCGTCCAGAAGCGGCAGGTACTGAGGAAGTTCGCTTCTACAGTGCCAGTCCAGATGACCTTCGATACGGGATGACAGCCATTGCTTCTGGGCACGATCGAGCGATACGTAGTCGCCCGCTTTCCAGCGAATGAGCCAGTCCAGGTTGTTGTAGGCAAGGCGGGTGGCACTGCAGGCGGCGAGTAGTATGATGCTGGCTGCTAGCAGGGCCATTTTCCAATAACGGTAGGTGAGTAATCTGAGCATGCGGTATCCCATAGTCGTGGACCAAGGATAGTGCGCACAGCACGACAATGCTTGGGGAAAGTGTATCTTTTCCGGTCCTTTCTATTGCAGGACGTTGTCTATGATGGCTTCGATAACCCCCGTGGTAACGTCTACCAACACAGCATCAGTACCCACTTGGCGCCAGTCATAACCCGGGTAGTCAGGTAGGCTTGACCGTACCCGGCCGTCGAATCGTTTAGCTATGCCGGGAGGTAGCGGTTTGCCGCGTGCAAGATTCTTACGAATTCCCGGCGGTAAGGACGCAGTTGGCTCGATATAGCGTTGTTGATCGCGAAAGATAGCTCTAATAACGGCTTCCTCAAGATTGACAGAGCGCTCATCTCGGTCCCGCGAACGCTCTTCCTGGCTGTACCGTCCGTCATCTGATTTATTGTCATGGCGCTTTTCGTCGAATTTCTGAGTGTGCTTGCCTTCACGCGCTTCAGTGTTGCCTTGGTTTTCCGGTGGTTGTGCAAAAGCACTTGCGCAGGCCAGACTCAAGGCGAGAAGAAGAGTGGAGGTTAGTAGTTGGGTCGGGCGTTTTTTCAAGTTGTTCTCCTGTTCATATTTCAGACTGCTGGCATGGATGTTGGTTCAATATAAGCTGAACTACCTGAATTGAATATTGCCCGTGTCTGCCCTTTGAACATAAGGTCGGTGAATAAGCGTCATTGCATTTTTAGATAGTGGCTCGAACATTTGTCAGACAGTGTGTTTGTGCCTGCATACTGCATTATCAGAAAAAGGTCCAATAAAGGGCGGCTGCAATTTAATTGTAAGTGTATTGCGTCAGAACTAATCAGACTACGAATAACAATAACAGGCCGGAAAGCCCATCCATAGGGTTGTACCTGGCCGTTTTCTGCGGGAGTGCAGTATGAGTCAGTCAGGTGTCTTGAAGCGTTCGACCATCCTCATTCACGGCTCAGTGGGTATGCCACTGGCCATCATCGGTTATCCCCTGGTGGTGTATCTGCCTCCTTTTTATGCCCAGGAGGTAGGGCTGAATATGGCTTTAATGGCCATCGTATTGGTTATTGCGCGGCTGTCTGATGTGATCACTGACCCGCTTATAGGCACCCTGAGTGATCGCTGGCAAACGCGGATAGGCCGCCGCAAACCCTGGCTGATTATGGGCACGCCCGTGATGCTTCTGGGTACGGTCATGATTTTCATGCCTCCTGAAGGAGCAGGCATTAGTCATCTGCTGACCTGGACCATTATCATGTATCTGGGTTGGACCATGGTTACATTGCCCTACGGCGCATGGGGGGCGGAGCTTTCGTCGCTCTACCATCAGCGCAGTCGCGTTACAGCATCGCGAGAAGGCTTTGTGCTGATCGGTTTGTTCCTTGCCGCGCTAGCGCCGGCAGTCGTACAGGCTATGGGCGCCAAGTTTCAGGCCGGCGATACTGATGGCGTGTTGATGCAGACGCTGATCTGGATGATTGGCACCAACGGTGAGCTGAGCACAGGTTACGGGCCTATTCTGGCAAGTATGGCTTGGTTACTCATAATCCTGTTGCCGTTGACAGTCTTCATGGTGGTGACTCGGGTCAAGGAGGCGCCACCGCAGTCAGTTCAGCGCACAGACTGGAAGCAGGGTATGCGCGTATTGAAGAACAACGGCCCCTTCAAACGCATGATACTGATGCTGTTGATCGTGGTAACAGGAGAGTCTTTTCGCAACGCGCTGTCGGTATTCTTCATGCAGCATGTCATCCAGATTCAGGCGCAGATCGGTCTGATGTATCTGTTGTATTTCGGTGTCGGTATTCTCGGTATTCCCTTCTGGCTGATACTGGGCAAGCGTATTGGCAAGCATAAGGCGTTTTGTGTCGCGGTCGGCGTATCCAGTGCGAGCATTCTGGGCATGTTCTTCCTCCAGGCGGGTCAATTGGTGCCCTTTGCCGTGATGTTCGCGGTGAAGGGATTCTGCTTCGCCGCGTTCCAGTTTCTGCCACTGTCTATGCTGGCTGATATTGTTGACGTCGATACTGCGCGTAGCAAAGAACATCGCACAGGGCTGTTTTTTGCAATGTCGGGCATGGCTCAGAAGCTGGCTATGGCATTTGGACTGGGTTTGTCGCTAGGACTGCTTGCGTTGGTGGGTTTCGACGCTACCCAGGGGGTTCATACGGACGGTCAGTTGATGGCCCTGCGCTTGCTCTACATCATCGGACCTGTGTTGCTCTACATAGCCGCTTTTGCCGTTGCATGGAATTACCCGCTGACCTCTGATCGCCACGAGCGTATTCACCAGTGGATACAGCGGCGCAACGTCAGGCTGCAAGTGGAGCCCTGAACGATGTTCCGTTATGCTGGCATCCAAAATCAAGGATAGACATAAAAGGATAGCGCCCGGATGTCACAGCACTCGCAGTTCAGCCTTCTGAAGAAGCGGCGTTTTCTGCCGTTTTTTCTGACCCAGTTTCTGGGCGCATTCAACGATAACGTTTTCAAGCAGGCGCTGATCCTGGCTATTCTGTTCAAGATCACGGTTGTGGCCGATCACGATGTGTTGATCAACCTCAGTGCGATGCTTTTCATTCTTCCCTTTTTTCTGTTTTCTGCGCTGGGCGGTCAATTTGGGGAGAAGTTCGCCAAGGATGCCTTGATTCGCATTATCAAACTGGGCGAGATAGGTATCATGCTGGCCGGGGCTGTCGGGCTGGTGCTTGGTAGTCTGCCCGTGCTGCTGACCGTACTCTTCGCGATGGGGACGCAGTCTGCGTTATTCGGTCCGGTGAAGTACTCGATTCTGCCCCAGCATCTGCAGGAGCACGAGTTGATCGGTGGCAACGCATTGGTAGAGATGGGTACGTTTCTGGCGATACTCGGCGGGACCTTGTATGCCGGTTTGCTGATGTCCGGAGTGGATTGGGCTACTTGGGTTGCGGGTTCTGTACTGGCTGTGGCTGTGCTTGGCTTTCTGGCTAGCATGTCTATTCCTCGGGCTCATGCAGCTATGCCGGAACTCAAAGTTGACTGGAATATTCTCCGTCAATCCTGGGCTATTTTGCATCTGGGGCTAGTCCAACAGGTTCCCTCGGTGTCGCGCTCGCTGCTGGGCAACTCCTGGTTCTGGTTTCTCGGCGCCACCTATCTCACTCAGATTCCTGCCTTTGCCAAGGATTACCTGCATGGGGATGAAAGCGTTGTCACGCTGATCCTGACGGTATTTTCGGTGGGCATTGCGACGGGTTCGCTGCTGTGCGAAAAAATGTCCGGTCGCAAGGTGGAAATCGGTTTGGTGCCTTTTGGTTCCCTGGGTTTGACTGTATTCGGTCTATTACTCTGGTGGGGATCGACCGGGGTGCCGGCTGAGGCGTTGCCCTATGGCTGGTTGCAACTAATGGCCCTGCCGTCGGCTTGGTGGGTGATGACCTGCATACTGGGAATCGGCGTGTTCGGCGGCCTTTATATAGTGCCGCTTTACGCCTTGATCCAGTCGCGCACCAGCGAAAACGAGCGCGCCCGCGTGATTGCCGCCAACAATATTCTCAATGCGTTGCTGATGGTCTTGTCTGCGATCACCGCCATTGTGCTTCTCACGGTTGTGGAGCTGACTATTCCTCAGCTGTTTCTGGTTATCTCGCTGCTGAACGTTGCGGTGAGTGCTTATATTTACAGTATCGTGCCGGAATTCGGCATGCGTTTTCTAATCTGGCTTCTGGGCCATTCCCTGTACCGCGTGCAACACGAGAATCTAGAAGCGATTCCCGACGAGGGTCCGTGTTTGCTGGTCTGCAATCACGTGTCATTTGTTGATGCGTTGCTGATTGGCGGTGCAGTCCGGCGACCGGTGCGTTTTGTCATGTACTACCGTATATATGAACTCCCGGTACTTAATTTTATCTTTCGCACCGCCGGGGCTATCCCGATTGCGGCCCGCCATGAAGATGAAGCCATTTATGACTCAGCCTTCAAACGGATAAGCGATTATCTGGATGAGGGCGAGGTTGTTTGTATCTTTCCCGAAGGCAAGCTGACGGCCGATGGCGAGATGAACGAATTCCGCAATGGAGTCTCCGGCATATTGGAGCGCAACCCCGTACTGGTCATTCCGATGGCGCTGCGTGGTTTGTGGGGTAGTTTCTTCAGTCGCGATCCACACAAGGGTTTTTTCCGGCGCTTCTGGTCGCGGGTGTGTTTGGTCGTCGGTGAGCCTGTAGCGCCAAGTGAAGCCAGCGTCGCATTGTTGCAGTGCCGGGTAGCCCAGTTGCGCGGTGAAGCAGTGTGAGCGGTGCACTGAGACAGAATGAACAGATACTGGCTTGGGCCGAGGAAGGATTGCTCGATGCGCAGCAGATGTCGATTCTTACCGAGCAAGGATCGCTGGCCCCGGATGCCGGCGACTGGAAAATCCTTCTGGAGCGTGTGTGCATAATGGCGGGTGTGATTCTGCTAAGTGCCGGAGTGATTTTTTTCTTTGCTTGGAACTGGCAAGCAATGCATCGGTTCGTGAAGCTCTCACTGGCTCTGAGCGGATTGAGTGTCTTTACGGCCTTGGCTTTTATCGCGTCCCCCACCTCGATTCTGTACCGATCGGCGCTGCTGGGTTGCTGTATTGCTACCGGGTCGGTGCTGGCATTGATCGGCCAGACATACCAGACCGGCGCGGACGTCTGGCAGCTGTTTGCGGTTTGGGCCTTGCTGATGGTCCCCTGGGCCTGGCTTTCGGGCTCGGCGGCATGCTGGGGACTGTTCTGGGTTGTCGGTCAAGTTGCGCTTCTGGCTTTTTTCGGCCAGTCGCAATGGCACGGCCTTTTCGCCGGCCTGGAAGGCTATCAGGCATTACTCGTCATTGCGCTGGCCAATCTCGTGCTGCTCATTTTGTTTGAGTGTTTTTATACCCGTTTGCTGGCCCACCCAGGGCGTGCCGTTCAGCGTTTGGCATGCTTCGCTTTATTGACGGCACTCGGATGCGGAGGTGCCGCAGCATGGTGGAGCGATGAATATGCACCGCTATTGTTTGCGTCGCTGCTGAGTAGCGTAGCGATGTTGGTTTTTTATCGTCAGGTACGTCTTGATCTGCCCATCCTTGCCATGACGTTGTTCTGGTTGATTGTCTCGGCAACGTCGGGCCTGATTCGTCTGACAGGCGAGATGGATGCGTTTTTTCTGATGATCAATGCTGTGGGCGCATTTTTGCTGGTGAGCAGTGCGTTGGCGTTTGTCTGGTTGGCACGCCTGTTTCGGGAATATCAATCATGAAACAGCCCTGGTTTGGAGTGTTATTGGATCAATTGCAGGAACAACTCAGCCTGGATGCTACGCAACGCGATCGTTTGCTCGCAGGGACGCAATCGCCGTGGTGGCTCTCAGCCTTACTTGGGCTTGCTGCATGGCTTGCTTCCATTCTGTTCATTGTCAGTTTGTTGGGTCCCTGGTTTGTGCTGGTAGACGGCATTCCGGGCCGAGCGGTAGCGGGCGTGATGCTCATTGTGCTGGCGCTCTGGATGTTTCGCCGACAGCAGATCTTTGCCAGTCAGGTGGGTTTGGTGCTATCGCTGACAGGGCAGGGGATGTTGATTTTTTTGCTGGGTGAACACCTGGATACGGAGCTTGATAGTTGGCGACCGCTCGCGGTGTTCAGCCTACTGGTTTCAGGCCTATTGCTGTGGCTGCCCTCATCCTTCCTGCACCGACATCTGTGCGCGCTGCTGACATTGATCAGTTTGGCTGTGCTGATCGGCACGGGTATAGGCTTGGCAATCTATTGCGTGGCATTGGCGGTGATTACCTGCATGCTCTGGCTGCAACGCTGGCACTGGGTGAACCACCCCTATTCTGCGCAAATACGGGCCTTGACTGATGCAGGGACACTCATCTCACTGATTATGGTCATGCTTGCGCATGAGGACATGCTCGATCAATCCCTTGAGCTGAATCTGCCAGAAGCTGCTCAATGGATGCATCTTGTTTATCCTCTTGGGATGGGTGGCTTGCTGGTTGGTGTGGTTGCATGGCTGGTAAGGTCAGCGTTGGGTGCATCATATTGGCTTGCACTTGGCGCCGCAGTGCTACTCGCGGTATTGGCATCGCCGGCACCGGGCTTCTTGCTCACGCTGTCACTGGGGCTTGCAGTCTTTCAGGCCAGCAATCGTAGCTGGCTGATATTGATGCCAGCGTTTGCCACCTTCTACCTGTTTGTTCTTTATTACAGCCTGCATATCAGTCTGCTTGATAAATCCCTGTTGATGATCGCCAGTGGTACTTTTCTGCTGGTGTGTGGGTGGTGGATGTCACGTTATTCCGAGGCACTGACATGAAGCGCTTCATGCAGCGCAGTGGCCTGGTAGCCGCCTGGTTACTGGTCGTCGTGGTCATGCTACTTGCTGTTCAGGGCCATGAGCGCACGCTCAACGAGGGACAGCTGGTGCTGTTGCGTCTCGCTCCAGTAGATCCGCGCTCGCTCATGCAAGGGGATTACATGGCACTGCGGTTTACGGCAGACAGTGACTTGGCGCAACATATCGAGGATATCTTGGAATTCGCTGATGCGCCGAGCTATGCCTATCTTGCGGTAGATAATGAGGGCAGGGCGACGCTTGATGCTGTGGGGGGCGAGCCTAAGGCTGCACCGGGCAGGATCAGTATGCGTATCCGCTCCACCGATGGCGAACCCTCAGTGGGGCCCAACGCGTTCTTTTTTCAGGAAGGGACGGGCGAATTATATGAAACGGCCCAATGGGGCGGCTTTAGAGTTGCTCCGGATGGTACTGCGTTGTTGGTGTCTCTGCACGACGCCACTCTTCAAAGAGTGGGTATACAACGGCGTTAAACATGTCGGGGTTTTACCGCAACGGTTCTGAAACGCCAGATCAGGAGGGTCCTGAAGTCTGCCAGGCAGACTTTTCGGAAGTACTGCTCTAACCAGGCTTGCGCCTGGCAGGTTATTTGGCTGCGGGACGACCTGGGCGGGGCGCGCCGTAAACTTGACCGCTTTTACCGTTGGGGATCTTTTGGATTTCACCGCCGGAGGCGAGAAACGCGTCGATCTGATTATCGATAGATGTGCTTGTGGCGACTGCTGCGTCGGCCTTGCGCTTGCTTGGGGCGGTTTTGGCTGCCATAAATACCTGCCTAGAGAAAAGTAGGCGCTCATATTACACTTTTTTCTTGCATTTCGCTAAGCAATTGTTTAGCGCTCGGCTCAGCCCCAAGCCTTTATGGACGCTCAGTGCTGATGACCACCCTCACCGTGTGCGTGCCCATGGGCGATTTCTTCTTCACTGGCTTCACGCACCGAGAGGATATCGACATCAAACGTGAGGTCCTTGCCAGCCAGGGGATGGTTGCGATCTACCTCTGCCTGGGAAAGACCCACCTTGACGACTGTGACCTGCCGCTGACCTTCTTCGGTCTGAATAATCGCAACCATGCCGGGTTTCCACTTTTTTGCACCTTGAAGGTGTTTAACCTGAACCTTCTGCACCGCATTGTCCTCGCGGGGACCGTAGGCTTTGTCGACGGGCAGTTCGACTCTGAACGTTTCGCCGGCTTCATGGCCAGCCAGTGCCTCGACCAAACCATCGATCAGCCCGGGTTGGCCGTGCATGTACAGTACAGGCTGGTGGTCGTGCGAGCTCTCGAGTACGCCTGTGGCATCGGAAAGGGTGTAGTGAAACTGAACAACGGTATTTTCGGCGATCTGCATTGTTTGGTATCCGCTCGGGCTGTGGAGTATTAACCGAACATTATCACCGCCAGCGCGGAATTTTTCCAACCCGCAACCCAAAAGCGTTCGGTGTTACTTGCGAGCAGCGCCCCAGAGTTCATTCAGGCGTCCGTCGCGGCCACAGGATGTTCTATAGTATTTGTAGCGCAGAGGATTTTTCTGATAGTAGTTCTGGTGATAATCCTCTGCAGCATAAAATGCAGTTTGCGGCAGGATATCGGTCACAATCGATTTTTTAAGTCTGCCCGAGTCCAGCAAGGCTTGGTGTGAAGCCTCGATGGCGCGCTTCTGTTTCTCGTCTGCGTAGAACAAAGCGGTGCGGTATTGTGCTCCACGATCACAGAACTGGCCGCCGCCGTCTACTGGATCGACAGTAGGCCAGAAGGCCTCGACTAGAGTACTGAAATTGGTCTTTTCAGGGTTATAAAATACCGCAACAGCTTCAATATGTTCGGTCTGACCAGAGGAGACGTCTTGGTAGTTGGCTGTCTCTGCGTCACCTGCAATATAGCCGGAGACCGTTTCTAGTACCCCGGTGACCTTGTCGAAATCGGCCTCAGTACACCAGAAGCAGCCGCCAGCAAAAACGGCCATTTCCGTACCCGCTGGACCTTGCTTCAAAGGCTCATTGGCGAAAGCAGCTTGTTGCCCGAGTAGCAGGGTCATTAGAAGGCCCATCAAAGCTCTACTGATATTCATCCCCGAAGCTCCGGCAGGACGTCACCTTGCGGGATAAAACTGAGCGCAACACCGTTGTTGCACCAGCGTTCACCCCGCGGGGGTGGCCCGTCGTTGAATACATGACCCTGGTGGCCGCTGCATCGTGCACAGTGATATTCGGTACGTGGCCAGATCATGCTGTAATCCTGCTTGGTGTTCATGTGGCCCTCAATAGGCCGGGTAAAGCTGGGCCAGCCGGTACCACTATCGAATTTGTCCGCGCTGTCGAAGAGCGGTAGATGGCATGCTGCGCATACATAAGTACCCGGCTCATAGATCTTGTCTAGCGGGCTGGTTCCGGGGCGCTCTGTGCTCTCCTCAAAAAGTACCTCGAAGGCCTCATCGGATACTTTGTCACTCCAATAAATATCGGGTCTATCCAGGGGTGTCAATTGCATGTTCCGCGCCTTGTTATCGGGTGTTTGGGCCAGCACGGTCCGCGCCAGCAACGGAAACGCCGGCAATAGCAAAATGCTGGCCAGAAGAGTTCTGCGATTCATGGGATGTCCTGTTTAAGGATTTCAATAGAGAATAGTTGCCCCTGGGCCCTTTACAAAGCAAAGGATCATTTCAGGAGGTGTAGTAATTGTTTCTGACCATGTGCCGATTTAGCAATTAGCTATATCTGCGTACATTTTGCGAATATGATTCACGACGGCTGGCAAAAATAAAAAATTGTTTATTTCTTGAGGTTCTGATGACACATCGTTTTTTGCACAAAACAGTGCTGCTTTCCGTTGTATGTCTCACCATCAGCATGGCGCTATTTGCTGGGCCTTCGTCGGCGCAGGAACTCAGTGATGAGCGCTATCTGATATCTACGCCGCGGTTGCAGCTGCTGGGGCAGGCTTTAAATGCCCAGGTTGCCGAAAAGAAGTTGTCCGGTATTTCAACTCTGATCTGGCAGGCGGATAAAGTTGTATATCGGGATCAGGTAGGATTGCAGAACATCGCTGAGCAAAAACCGCTCACCGATGACACTATCTACAAGATTTTTTCTTTGACCAAACCGATTACCGGCACGGCTCTGTTGATGCTGTATGAAGAGGGCCATTTTGAACTCGACGACCCGGTCGGCCAGTATCTGCCTGAGCTTGCGAATCTTCGGGTTGAGATCGCTGCTGGTTCCGACGGTAAATTGCGCACGGTTGCAGCAGAGCATGCAGTGACCATCCGTGAGCTGATGACGCATACTGCAGGCTTTACCTATGGTCGTTTCTCCGAGTCACAAGCTGATACGCTATATGTCGAAGTCGACCTGCAGAACCGGGGTACAACACTCGCCGACATGGTCACCAAACTCGGTGATATTCCGCTACGCCAGCAGCCGGGTACGCGGTGGCATTACAGTGTTGCGGTAGATATTCAGGCACGTCTTGTCGAAGTCTTCTCCGAGATGCCTTTTGATGAGTTCCTCAATAAGCGTATTTTCACCCCTCTTGCGATGGTCGATACGGGATTTTTTGTACCCGTGGATAAGCAAGGCCGACTGGCGGTGTCCTATACGTCTACCGAGGATGGATTGAAGCCCTATTCAAACGCCCCCTGGTTAAGCAAGCCTGCTTTTTTGAACGGCGGAGGGGGGCTGGTTTCAACGGTGGATGATTACCTGCGTTTTGCCCGTATGCTGCTAAATGAGGGCGAACTTGATGGCGTTCGACTGCTCAAGCCTGAGACGATTCAGATGATGCGCAGTAATCAGCTACCTCAAGGAGTCGACGGGCCCGACTGGGCACCCGGTAACCTGTTTGGTCTTAATGTTGCGGTAGTCAATGACAGCGAGAAAGCGTATTACCTACCGACTGATACGTATTGGTGGTGGGGTATTCACGGCCCGTGGGTGTGGATCGATCCGGCCAATCAGATCATTGTGCTTGGCATGATGCAGAACACGGATTATCGGCATTCACGCGTTGTTCATGCCACAGTCAGTAGCATTCTCTACCGCCCTGCGCCCTGAAGTATTAATTGCTGGCCAGCTATTTCGCTGGCCGGATTTTCGAGAAGAGGAGCAAACATGATTGGTTACGTCACGATAGGCACTCGCGATATTGAAAAAGCTAAAACCTTTTATGTCGATTTATTGTCAGGCATGGGGGCTAAAGTACTCATGGATATCGGCCGGCTGGCGATGATCGGTCCGGGCTTCGACAAGCCGATGTTGGCTGTATGTACCCCCTATGACAATGAATCACCGGCTCCGGGTAATGGCAATATGTTTGCTATTCCGGCCGGGTCGAAAGAAGCCGTGGATCAGTTCTATCACAAAGCCATTGCCCTGGGAGCGACTGATGCAGGAGAGCCTGGTGCACGGATGCCCACGTTTTATGGCGCTTACCTGCGTGACCTGGACGGAAACAAGCTGGCTTTCTTCCATATGGGCTGAGCGGAAGAAGGCAGGCCGGTCCCGGTATAGATTGGCCGTGCAGGCAGCTGTTATCGCTCGGCGTTTTCTGAGGAAGTGACGTCGAGCATTTGTTCCAGAGGCAGTTGGGCATGTACGTTGACACTTCCCTGGGCGGGAAATATCACCAAATGGTCAGCGGCAATACGTATACCGACAGTTTGCCCCGGTGGATGGTCATCGTGGCTGGGAAAGATCGCCTCAAGAATACTGCCCGTAGGTAGCTGCAGGCGGTAGAGTGTGGTCGCTCCGAGGAAAGTCTTGCCGATGATAATCGCCTTCAAATCACTGTTTTCCTGAAGCACGATATCATCTGGTCGCAGTAACACATCCACCGCGCTGCCGACTTGCAGCTTGTATGCACGATTGCCTTGGATGACTCCTAGTTCCGTTTGTACAGTATCTGGCGAGATCAACTGGCCACGAATGAAGTAGCCCTGCCCGATGAAGCTGGCCACAAAAGGTGTTGCGGGCTCGTGATAAAGGTTGAACGGTGAATCCCACTGTTGCAGTCTTCCTTCGCGCAGAACGCCGACATGGTCGCTGACAGCGAACGCTTCGTTCTGGTCGTGGGTTACCAGTAACGCGCTGGTGCCACGCTGTTTGAGTATCTCCCGGACCTCTCCCGAAAGCCTGCGTCGCAGTTCACCGTCCAGGTTTGAGAAGGGCTCATCCAGCAGTAGTAGCTTGGGATCAGGTGCGAGCGCACGGGCCAGTGCCACCCGCTGTTGTTGGCCACCCGAGAGTTCATGGGGATAGCGCTTGCTCAGCTGGGAAAGCTTCACAAGGTCGAGAAGCTCCTCGACAATCCGCTTGCGCCGGGGATGTCGATTGATGCCGAAGGCCACATTGTCTTGTACGGTCAGATGTGGAAACAATGCATAGTCCTGGAAGACCATGCCAATACGCCGCTGCTCTGGCGGCGTGCGCTTGACCGGGCTGGACAGGCGTTCTCCATCCAGCAGGATTTCACCGGCAGTGATCGGTTCGAAGCCGGCAATGGCGCGCAGAATGGTTGTTTTGCCACATCCTGAGGGGCCAAGCAGGCAGCCGATATCACCCATACGCAGATTGATATCGAGCTCGCTTACAACTGGATGGTCGCTGTATCCGCAGGCCAACTGGTTCAGCTCCAGAACGATGCTGTGAGTGTCAGGCATGGTGACTCCTCGATTAGTCGGCTAGCAGAAATTCTACCAGTGCTTTTTGTGCGTGCAGACGATTTTCCGCCTGGTCCCAGACTACGCTGCGCGAGTCTTCCATGACGTCATTGTTGACCTCTTCGCCGCGATGGGCGGGCAGGCAATGCATGAACAGCACCGACTCGTCAGCATGATCAAGCATGGCCGATGTGACCTGATAGGGAGCAAACCGTTTGAGTCGCGCTTCGGCTTCGTCTTCCTGGCCCATTGAGGCCCACACGTCGGTGTTAACCAAGTGCGCTCCAGCGACCGCTTCCAGTGGATCGTGCGTCAGAATAACCCTTTCGCCAGCCTGCTCAAGGAATGCCTGATCTGGCTCGTAGCCCTTGGGGCAAGCGATACGCAGGTTGAAATCAAACTGGATCGCGGCCTGGATGAATGTGTTGCACATATTGTTGCCATCGCCGACCCAGGCGACGGTCTTGCCTTGGATGCTGCCGCGATGCTCCAGGTAGGTTTGCATGTCAGCCAGCAGTTGGCATGGATGCAGGTCATCGCTCAGGCCGTTGATAACGGGTACCCGGGAATACTGAGCGAAGGTTTCAAGGTCTTGATGGGCAAAGGTGCGGATCATCACGGCGTCGCACATGCTGGACAACACCCGGGCGCTGTCTTCAATCGGTTCTCCGCGACCCAGCTGGGTATCGCGTGGAGACAGGAAAATGGCCTGGCCGCCAAGCTGGATCATGCCAGCCTCGAAAGAGACACGGGTCCGCGTCGAGGCTTTCTCGAAGATCATGGCTAATACACGGTTCTTCAACGGCTCGTAGATGACGCCCTGCTGGTGCAGCGCCTTGAGTTCGACGCCTCGCTTTATCAGCCCAATTAACTCGGCCTGGGAGCAGTCCATCAACGAAAGAAAGTGCCGTACAGTCATGTTTACTACCCGAAAAGTGGACGGTCAGAAGCCGGAAACAGAGAGGCCTACCGCGACCCGAAGGCCCGATTCAAGCCATACCCGAAAGAGAGAAGGGTACGATCTTATCGGTAAAATCCGCTGCAAGGCAAATACCCTGCAGGTGCCTGCGCAGGCTGACGTTGATCAGAGCAATGAATGCCGGCGTATTTTGCCTCTTGTCGGCCCCCCCTGTGCAGCCTAAAGTTGAATTCTAAAAATAATTACCCACAGAGACATCGCCATGCCTGTAACCCATTTCCGCGCCTGCCACCTGTGCGAAGCCATCTGTGGCTTGGCCATCGAAACCGAAGGTAATCGTATCCTGTCCATAAAGGGCGATGCTCAGGATCCGTTTAGTCGGGGGCATATATGCCCCAAGGCAATTGCGCTTCAGGATATACAGGATGACCCGCAGCGCTTGCGCATGCCAGTAAAGAGAGTGGGTGATCGCTGGGAACAGATCGGCTGGGAGGAGGCCTTCGAGCTAGTGGCGGGCCGCTTGGCTGCTATTCAAGCTACTCATGGGCGCAACGCCGTAGGGGTGTACATGGGCAACCCCAATGTCCACAACTACGGATCGATGACACACGGTAATTATTTCCTGGGACAATTACGCACTCGTCAACGCTACTCTGCGACCTCTGTGGATCAGTTGCCGCACCATCTTGTGTCATTGTGGATGTACGGTCACATGCTTGCCATTCCGATCCCAGACATTGACCATACGGACTTCTTCCTCATGCTGGGAGCCAATCCGATGGCCTCCAATGGCAGCATCATGACCGTACCGGATGTAGGTAAGCGGATTAAAGCCCTCAAGGCCCGCGGTGGCAAACTGGTAGTGGTTGATCCGCGGCGAAGCGAGACCGCAGAGCAAGCCTCTGAGCATCTGTTTATCCAGCCTGGCACTGATGCTGCACTCTTGCTGGCGTTGCTTAACACGCTCTTTGATGAGGAGCTGGTTAGAAACAGCCTTGCACTGGAGGCCACTATTGGTCTGGAAAAGGTTAAAAGCGCAATTGCCTCCTTCAGCGCCGAATCAATGGCCAAGCATTGTGGCATTGACGCCGGACATATCCGGCAACTGGCACGGGATTTCGCTGGGGCGGAGCGGGCGGTCTGCTATGGCCGCATGGGCGTATCGGTGCAGCGCTACGGTACTTTGTGCCAATGGCTCATTCAGATCATCAACCTGGTCACTGGTAATCTTGATCAGCCGGGCGGCGCCCTGTGCACCGAGCCTGCGTTTGATGTCGTCGGAGGCAAGCCGGGGCATTTCGATCAATGGCGCAGCCGGGTGTCCAATCTGCCCGAGTTCAACGGCGAATTGCCGGTTGCGGCGTTGGCCGAGGAAATTCTTACACCCGGTGAGGGCCAGATTCGCGCGCTCTTCACCTCGGCCGGTAATCCGGTACTGTCCACGCCCAACGGCCGCCAACTTGACCGGGCGCTGGGAGGTCTGGAGTTCATGGTCAGCGTAGACCTGTACATCAACGAGACAACCCGCCATGCGGATGTCATTCTGCCGCCCACGTCGTCGCTCGAGCACGATCATTACGACATTACCTTCAATACCTTTGCTATCCGCAATGTTACTCGAATCAACCAGCCTGTCTTCGCCAAACCAGAAGGCACTCTGCACGACTGGGAAATTTTCGTCGGTCTGGGCCAGGTGTTCTCGCGCATCACCGGCCAGCAACCGCGCTCGACAATGCCTCCCGCCAAAATGATTGATGCCGGTTTGCGTGCAGGTCCTTATGGCGACAGGCTCAATATGGATGTGCTCGAGCAGAACCCGCACGGCATCGACCTGGGACCGCTCAAGCCCAATCTGCTGAATCGTCTGAGAACCGAGAGCAAACACATTGAATGTGCCCCACAGGTCATTCTGCAGGACTTGCAGCGGTTCGCGGCGGATATCGATCAATTGCGTCCGCGCGACGGTGAACTGCGCCTGATAGGTCGTCGCCACGTACGTAGCAATAATTCATGGATGCACAACTACCAGCGTCTGGTTAAAGGTAAGCCCCGCGACCAGTTGATGATGCACCCGGACGACCTTGCTCGGCGTGGTCTGGTCGATGGCCAGGAGGTCGTTGTGCGTTCGCGAGTCGGTGAGGTCACGGTGGCGGTGACTGCTACCGACGAGATGCTCTCGGGGGTAGTCAGTCTGCCCCATGGCTGGGGCCATAATCGCCCGGGCACCGAACAGGATACGGCCACACGCCATGCCGGCGTCAGCGCCAATGACCTGACCGATGAGCGATTTCTGGATCCGGTCACGGGCAACGCCGCGCTAAACGGCGTCAGTGTTGAGGTAGTAGCCGCGTGAGGCGTGTGAGTATTTAAGGCCGGCTTAATGCGCTACAATAGCGCTATCTGCAGGCCCGTCCGCCTCCATCAGCTACAGAGGAAAAACCATGGAAACCTTAGACACCATCAAAGAACAGATCGGTAAGAACCCGGTTCTCATTTACATGAAAGGTGCACCCAATGCGCCCCAGTGCGGTTTCTCCGCTCGTGCCGTTCAGGCATTGATGGCCTGCGGCGAAAAATTCGCCTATGTGGATATTCTGCAGAACCCCGATATCCGCACCGAGTTGCCCAAGTACGCTAACTGGCCTACTTTTCCCCAATTATGGGTAGGCGGCGAACTGGTGGGCGGTAGCGACATCATCAGCGAACTGCACGAGTCTGGTGAGTTGGCCACCATGGTCAAGGCAGTCGCCAGCTCGGCAGAGCAACAGCAGCCAGAATAACATCGACTTGCTATCACCCGCGCCCGTGCAAAATCTGCGGCGCGGGTTTTTTTTGCCTTTTTGGCGCAGCAAGGAGCGCATCGAGCAAAGATTATTCTTTTATTCACATAGTTGTTGATAATCATTACCATTATTATTAACATGCCCGCGCCAACAAATTTACCAGCCAGTGGGGAATTAAAAAGATGAATAAAGAACAAGGGCTTCGTCTGAGCGCGGCTGCCATCGCTGTGTGCATGTCATTGCCGGCAATGGCTGAAGAGCAGGCTTTGAGACTGGGCGCCAGCGAGATCATTGGCAGCAAGCAAAAAGCATTGCAACTGCCGGGTTCGGGTACTGTTCTGACCCAGGAGGACCTGGATGAATTCAAATACTCGGACATCAATCGAATCTTGGCTGATGTCCCCGGTGTGTATGTGCGCAGTGAAGAGGGCTATGGTTTGCGGCCGAATATCGGTATTCGGGGCACCACCAATGAGCGGTCCCAGCGCATTACGCTGATGGAAGACGGGATCCTTGTCGCACCGGCGCCATATGCGGCTCCAGCAGCCTACTATTTCCCCACTGTGGGCCGTATCGCAGGTGTCGAAGTGCTAAAAGGCCCTGCGGCTATTGCCAACGGGCCATACACCATAGCGGGCGCCATCAATCTGCTTTCCACGCCTATTCCGGTCAAACCCTTTGGTGGTCGTATCGTGCAGGAGCTGGGCGAAGACAGCAGCTTCCGTACCCACGCCAACGTTGGCGGGTCGAGCACCCATTTTGGCTGGTTGGTTGAAGGCCACAAGCAAGCCACCGACGGTTTCAGCGAGATCGATAACGCTTCGGACCAAACTGGTTTCGATAAGGAAGACATGCTGGTCAAACTTCGCCTGAACTCCGATCCCAGTGCTGAAATTTATCATCAGGTCGACCTGAAGCTGCAGCGCGCCACGGAAGACTCCGACCAGACCTATGTCGGCCTGACCGACCGTGACTTCAAGGCCGACAGCAACCGCCGTTACGGTCTGACGCGCGAAGACAACATGGATAACGAGCTGGAAAGCTTCACCCTTGGCTACTTGCTCGATACCGGCTCCTTCAGTCTGCTGACCCAGGGTTACTATCAGGATTACACGCGGAACTGGTACAAGGTGGACAAGATTGCCGGGCAAAGTGCCAGCAAGGCTTTTGATTGTGCCAATGCTGGCGTCAATTGTGACGGTGGACTAGCCAGCCAGGGCAATGCTCAGGCGATTCTTGAGGGGAGTGCAGCGGCAGAGGTCAATGTTAAGGCTAACAATCGACTGTATAACTCCCAGGGCATCCAGACCCGGTTTAATACCGATCTGGCTTGGGGGACGATTCAGCATGGCGTCGAAATCGGCGCGCGCTACCACGAGGATGAGGAAGTCCGTGATCAGTATGTTGATACTTATCAGCAGGACGTCGACGGCAGTTTCATTTTCACCGGCGTGCGTACACCAGAAGCTAAGCGCAGCAAGACGGCCAAGGCCTACTCTCTCTATCTTACCGACGAGATTGGTCTGGACCGTCTGACGCTGACACCGGGTGTGCGTCTGGAGGATTATCGCATTGGCGACAACTCGGACGAGCGTGAGGTGATGTTCGGCCTGGGCGGACATTACCAGCTGAACGCCAATTGGGCGTTGCTGGCAGGCGTGCATGAAGGTTTCACCCCGACCAGCACTGCGGGTACCAATGCCGAGCGGGCATTGAACTACGAAGCGGGCTTCCGTTACCTGGATGACCGTCTTTACGCCGAAGTGATCGGTTTCTACAGCGATTATGACAATCTGTTGGGTACCTGCACGGCGTCATCCGGTGCCAACTGCACCGTGGGCGACCAGTTCAATGGTGGTGAAGTGGAGATTCGGGGTCTCGAGTCTCGTTTCGAATACCAGCTGCTGCAGACAGCGGCATTCAGCCTGCCAGTCAGCCTGAGCTACACCTGGACCGACAGTGAGTTCCAAACCGGATTCGACAACAGCTTCTTCGGGGTGGTTGAAAAGGGCGATGCAGTACCGTCGATTCCCGAGCATCAGGCAACGGTCGGGTTCGGTTACCGGGGTGCCCAAGGCTTTGCCGCGGATCTGCGTACCAACTGGGTGGACGGTACCTGCACCGAAGCGACCTGTGGCCAGTTTGAGAAGGTGGACAGCTACTACACCGTTGATCTGGCTACCCGCTACGCGTTCAACGAGCAGACCGAGGTGTACGCCAACGTCATCAACTTGACCGACGAAACCGACAACATCATTGCGCGCCAGCCTTACGGCGCTCGCGGACAGGCCCCGAGGACAGCACTGGTAGGTATCAGCCATAGCTTCTGAAAACGCAACTGCTGTCATTCGTAAACAACAGTTTCTGCTATTTAAACCCGCCTCGGCGGGTTTTTTATTCCTCAGTCGAACAGCCCTTCAAAAGGTAGAAAGGGCAGTTTTTCACCTTTGGAAACAACAGTGCCTGCCGGTATGCAAACCAGTCCGCTGGCCTCGCTGGCGCTACTCAATACGCCGGAACTCTGGTTGCCGGCCAACACCACATGCCCCTCTTCCAGTCGCGCACGGAGGTACTCATCCCGATTGCCCGCCCGTATCCAATCGAAGCCAGATGCCACCTGCAGCATCACCGAATTGACCTCTTGCACGCCAAGCCGGCGTAACAGATAAGGTCGAACCAGCAGCAGAAACGTCACCAATACAGCAGCCGGATTACCCGGTAAACCTAGTACTGGTGTGCCGGCGAAACGCGCTAAAGTGAACGGCTTACCCGGTTTGATCGCCAGCTTCCACATGGTCAGATCGCCATGATCACGCAATGTTTCGCCGAGAAAGTCAGCTTCGCCGACAGAGACTCCCCCCGAGGTTATGATGACATCGGCGCGCCCGGCGAGACTCTGCAGTCGCTTGCGGGTGGCCTCGGGATCGTCTTCGAGGATGCCGGCGTCGATGACCTGTTGACCCAATCGCTGCAGACAGCCGATCAAAGTGTAGCGATTACTGTTGAATATTTGCCCGGGCCCGAGTGCATGGCCAGGCTCGACCAGTTCGTCACCCGTGGACAGCACAGCAATCCTCAGGGGCTTGTACACCTCGACTGCAGCTATGCCAACCGACGCGATCATACCCAGATCCTGCGGCCGGAGCTTTAAGCCAGGCTCCAGCAGGATGCTGCCCTTGCGGATGTCCTGACCTTGCGGACGCACGTTCTGACCCGGCGTCAACGTACTGGTGAAATGGGCAAGTCCCTGAGGGTCGATGGTGACGTTTTCTTGCATCTCTACGGTGTCGGCGCCCCCAGGTATCGGTGCACCGGTAAATATGCGTGCGCAGGTCCCGCGGGCTAGCGGATGGGGTGCCATGCCGGCGGTAATGCGTTGACTAACGGGCAGGCCGGTTTGGTTCGCCGCAGCTATATCATCGGCATGCAAGGCATAGCCGTCCATTGCGCTGTTATCCCAGGGTGGCACATCGTGTGCCGAGCGCAGCGGTTTGGCGAGTACGCGGCCAAGCACTGCCTCTAGTCGCAGGGTTTCGGTATCTGGCAGCGATTCAGCAGAGGCGCTGGCTAACAGATGATCCAATGCCTGTGCGACGGGCATCAGGCTCATGCTCGGCTCCCGCAGAGGGTGGCGACGGCCAGGTGCTGCACGAAATTGCAGGGGCGTGTGCGACTGTCCAACTGCTCGCGCAGAATGCAATCCCAGGCGGTTCGGCACGCGCCGGTTGATCCCGGCATACATACCACCAGCGTACGGTTGGCCAGGCCGGCCAGGGCGCGTGATTGCAACGTTGAAGTGCCTATCTCCTGCCAGGATACGTGGCGAAACAACTCGCCGAAGCCATCGACCATTTTGTCGAGCAGAGGGGTAATGGCTTCCGGGGTGCTGTCGCGTCCGGTGAAGCCCGTGCCGCCCGTAACTAAAACGACTTGAATGTCCGACCGCGCGATCCAGTCCGACACCACGGCCCGGATGCGATACACATCATCGGGATGCAATTGACGGTCAGCAAGCAAATGGCCTGCAGAGTGCACACTATCAGCGAAAAACTGACCAGAGCTATCGGTGTCGCGATTTCGGCTATCGCTAACAGTCAACACGGCAATGTTCAGGGGGATAAATTCGGCGGTATCATGGCCCATCACGGGTATCCTTTAACAGTTTTCACACCCGTTGTTATAACACACAGCAGCCTACTCGGAGGCGACCAGTGGCCCCATCAGACACGATCAGAGTGAGCGCCCTGTTACTTGCGGGGGGGCAGGGCAGCCGCCTTGGTGGGCGGGACAAGGGCCTCATGCCATGGCAGGGTCGGCCGGTCGCCGCGCACCTGGCGGATCAATCAAGAGAGGTCGCCCACGAATTACTGATCAGTTGTAACCGTAATCAGACTGTGTACCAGCAATGGGCAGATCGGTTGGTTGGCGACTATGAACCCGGTTTTCCTGGACCACTCACGGGCATACTCGCCGGACTGCATGCCTGCGCCGGCTCACATCTTTTGGTGTTTCCATGTGACCTGCCATGGCTGGATTCCGCACTGCTTGAGTTGTTGTGCGACCAAGCGCAGAGTCAACCGGGACGTCCTTGTCTTGTGCGCGCCGGAGAGCAATGGCAGCCGCTTTTGACAGTTATTCCCAAGGCGTTGTTGCCGGCATTGCAGACTGCTTGGAATGAAGGACAGCGTAGCCCGTTGCGCTGGTTACTAAGTCAGTCCCATTCTGTCGTTCAGGTGCCGTCGGGAGATCCGAGACTGCACAATGCCAACACCCTGGCTGACTGGTCTATCAATTGCTAAGCTACTGCCTGAGCTGAGATTTTGCCCCAGGGGTATTGTGAAGAATGCTCTTTTGGGTAAAATTCCGACACATCATCGGGGTGTAGCGCAGCCTGGTAGCGCGTCTCGTTCGGGACGAGAAGGTCGCTGGTTCGATTCCAGTCTCCCCGACCAATGACACGTTTCAAACAGTCTTCAAAATATTCTTAAAACCCGCCTTGTGCGGGTTTTTGTGTTTTTACTTATCCCTTTCGTGTTTTTTAAAAGAATAAGGGAGCGATACTCCCGAGCGAATTAACCATTGGTTTGATTCAGCAAAGGCCGTTGCAACATGGGCCACTATCGAATTGATTGGCTCAAGCGGTTGCTCTGGTCAAGTGTTTCACCACCTTGGTGGCCAGATTGCGGGGGGTTATGCGCATGCTTTGGGCCATAGCCCAATTCACGAAACCGGGTATGTAGACACGCTGACCTCGCTGCATAGCTCGATACCCTAAGGCAGCAACGCCTTTTGAGGATGGCAGTTTCTTACCCTTGACCAATGCTGAGTTACCTAGGTTGGCCTTGTCCTGAAAGCCCGATGCAGTGGGGCCAGGGCACAGCGCGGTGACAGTCACACCGGTATCTTCCAGCTCGGAGGCAATGGCCTCCGAGAAACTAAGCACAAACGCTTTGGTCGCATAGTACACCGCCATGTAAGGGCCGGGCTGAAAGGCTGCAGTGGACGCAACATTCAAAATCTTGCCGCGGGTAGCTAACAAGTCGGGCATAAAAAGCTTGGTCAGTACGACGATCGTATTCATATTGAGTTGCATCATGGCCAACTCGAATGCAAGAGCTGAGTCCTTGAATTCGCCAAAAGCACCATATCCTGCGTTGTTGATTAAAGCACTTAGGGTGATGCCGTGGGCTTTGATGTCCGCATGCAGTCGCGCTGGGCCATCGATGGTTTCGAGGTCTGCCTCAATGACGGTGACGCTAATCTCGAACTGATTTTTAAGCTTATCTGCCAGTATCTGCATCTTGTCCACACTGCGGGCGGCCAGCACCAGGTTGTAATCGTCCTGTGCACATTGATAGGCCAAGGCTTTGCCTATGCCCGATGACGCGCCGGTGATAAGTGCTGTTTTCGACATTGTTGAGGTCGCGGTCAAAGTGAATCTCCAGATTGATTGGATCAATCCTGACATTAGAAACCCGGCACCAAAGTGCCAGGTCAAGTGGTTTGATTGCTTTTCAAGTGGTTTGATACCTGAAACTGGCGGACGATAGATTCATGGCCATTAGGGAGCGACCATCCTTTTTAGTCGCAGCCAGGTTGCTAAATCAATTGGCCCGCCTTGCCGATGAAGCGGCAGCGATCATTGACCTACCCGACCTGGATGGGTCGCGTATGATGCAGGACGCCGAGATTTCGACGTATACTCTGTGCGCTGTCGGACTTGACGAGTAACCCTGCTCTGAAGCCCACCAAACCGTTATTCTGAGGGCTTTTGCACTCAGATTGTGAGCAAAATGAATACCATCCCCCTGGAATTTCGCCGGCCCTGGCGTCAGCAGCTGGCAAACTGGTTGGAGCGGCCGCGCATCCAGTTTCTGGTAATGACGCTGATCTTGATCAATGCCGTGATCCTCGGCCTGGAAACCTCCTCAACCATGATGCAGCACTCGGGTGGACTGCTGAAACGGCTTGATCAATTCATACTTGGCCTGTTCGTGGTCGAAATTACCTTGCGCTTTGTTGCCCATGGCTGGCGGTTGCTGAAGGACCCCTGGGGGTTATTCGATACGCTGGTCATCGCCATCGCACTCGTCCCAGCCAGCGGGCCGCTGGCTATACTGCGCGCCTTGCGTGTGCTGCGGATACTGCGCCTGGTATCCATTGTGCCGAGCATGAAGATCGTCGTTCAATCTCTGCTTTCGGCATTGCCTGGCATGGGAAGCATCGTCGCTTTGCTGAGCCTGGTGTTCTATGTTGCCGCTGTTATTGCCACTCAGTTGTTTGGCCAGATTTTCCCTGACTGGTTTGGCACTTTGGGCGCCAGTTTGTATACGTTGTTCCAGATCATGACACTGGAAAGCTGGTCGATGGGAATTGTGCGCCCGGTTATGGAGGTCTATCCATTCGCCTGGATGTTCTTTGTTCCATTCATTCTGATAGCGACATTCATGATACTTAATCTCTTTATAGCGGTCATTGTCGATGCTATTCAGAATCAGCGTGAGCGCATAGCCGCGGCTAAGGCAGCCAAAACAGCCAATTTTGAACATGACCTGCCAGAACCGGACCACCATGCCAGCACCCTGTCAGGGGTAAATCAGGAAGTACTTCTTAACGAAGTCCGTCAGTTGCGCGAAGAACTAAGCGCGTTGCGTTATGAACTGCGTGAGCGTTGAGCCATTGATTAAAAAGGGACGTCAACTTTCAGTCGGGCTTGCCTGAGGTGCCTGGCGGATATCGTTTCTACTGGGTTTCTGGGAGTTTGAACCACGTTGATGGGTTGCCAGGAATGGCTTCAGATGTTTTGCTGTTGATCGTCGGCTGCCTGATGACGCTCTCAGGACAGTTATCGTTAACACTTAGCGGGTTACTCAGAGATGTCTTCGGATCTTTCCTTACCCCTTCACCAGCCAACGTCTGGATCAATCAATAGCACCAGCACCTTGTGCAAAGCAGCCAACGTAACCCGTGGTCAGCTGCGCTTGTATGAAGATAAAGGTCTGATCACACCACAGGGTCGAACAGCAGCCGGTTATCGTCAATACGGCGCAGAAACTCTAAATCGGCTAAAAGCCATTATGTACCTCAAGGACCTTGGTTTTACGTTAGCGGAAATTGCCATGCTGCTTTCCGATCGCGATAACGGTGAACTTGATTATAAAGCGATTCAGAAGCTCGCTAAAGGTGTGGTATCAACCATTGACAGACGCATAGCAGGTCTTCAGGTCATCCGTGGTTATGTAGCACCGGTTGCGGTGGGGGATATGGGTGTGCTGGAAGATGAAGATTGCAGTTTTGTTATTGAGTTCTTGAGTGCCCTGTCCGCTGAAATGTGATCATTTCTTTGGCAGGCACAGGTTTGCTGAAGTAATACCCTTGCGCAATGTCGCAGCCTAAATCATCAAGCAAGTTAAGCTGCTCACGCGTTTCAACGCCTTCGGCAACAACAAGCAAACCCAGGCTATGCGCCATGGCGATGGTTGCGATAACCAGATCAAGGTCCTTTTTTTCTGAGGTTATGCCACTGACAAAACTGCGGTCAATTTTTAGAATGTCAAATGGATACTCGCGCAAATAACTTAGTGAAGAATATCCTGTGCCAAAATCATCCATCGACAATTTTACTCCCAGTTCGTGAAGTTGGTTCAGTGCCGTATTTATATAAGACTTTCCAGAGATAAGTAACCCTTCGGTAATTTCAAACTCCAATTGATCAGGTCTGATATTTAACGTGCCAATGGATGCTTTAATAAAATTGACTAGCCCGTCGCCCCTGAACTGACGAGGAGATAGATTTATTGCGATTGTGTAATCTGTGTTTTGAGTGTTCTGCCAATCAAACAAAAAATGGATAGCTTTCTCAATAACATACTCGCCTATATTGACAATCAAGCCAGTATGTTCTGCGATTGGGATAAACTCGTCTGGTGGAACATTACCAAGTGTATGATTATGCCAGCGAAGTAGTGCTTCGGCGCCAACGATGCATCCGCTTCTCATATCTATTTTAGGTTGATAGTACACCTCGAGTTCGTCACGCTCTAGTGCGCCGTGCAGTTGTGCTTCTATTTCCAATCGGCGCAAGATAATATTGTTCATTTCTTTTGTAAAAAAAGAATAGGTGTTTCGGCCGGCAGCTTTAGATTGATACATTGCCGTATCAGCATTTCGCAGTAGGTCAGAAGCACAGTCACCATTTTCCGGATAAAGAGAAATGCCGATGCTCAAGGTGAGTACAAGTTCTTTATCGCCTATTTTGTAAGGTTTTTTAAATATATCAAGCAGGTTTTTTGCAGTGCTAATGACATCATAAGTATCGGTTATAGACTGCAGTAAAACAATAAACTCATCACCACCTAGGCGGCCTACAGTATCTGTTTTACGTACCGCTAGATTCAATCTATTAGCAGCCTCTGTAAGCAATTTATCCCCTATTTCATGGCCTAACGAGTCGTTGACTTTTTTAAAGTCGTCTATATCTAAAAAAAATACAGCCCCTTTTTTACTGAGTCTTTCCATCTCCTTGATCATTTGTGATAGCCGATCGAGAGATAGGAAGCGGTTCGGCAATGAGGTCAAAGCATCAAAATAAGCCTGCTTTCGTATTAGTTCTTTTGACTTGTGTTGTTCGGAAATGTCTCGAATGATGACGACTAACTGTTTATTTTCAATTAAGCACCTTATTCGCGCTTCAAAATAACTTGGACCTTTTGGTGTGCTTAACTCATATTCAAAACTTACGATGCCTCCCTGATGCATCGCTTTTTTGCTGTAAGCCTGTACGCTAGCCACTACCTTCTCAGGAAGTATTTCTGCTATGGATCTGCCGATATAATGTATTGGCGGAGAATATAAATTTTTATTTTCGCCTGCATGGTAATCGATGATAGTGCCATTCTCTTCCAGCAAGAAAAATAAGTCGGGAGTTGCTTCGAACACAGATTTCAGCAGATTGTCTTTTAGGGCTACTTGGGCTTGGGCTCTTTTGATATCAGCAAGGCTAATGTCAATACAGTACATTTCATGGCCATACTGCTTGCTGTAGTACATTATATGACTTGAGAATACGCTGAGATTGTGACCGTATTTGTTTCTTAATATAAGTTCAGTAGCAGGTATTTCAATGCCATGATCAAGCCAGTTCTTATGTGCGGTAATGACTTTATTTTGCATCTGCTGAGGAATGATCAGATCTTGCAAGGTTCTGCCTAGCGCTTCTGCTGCAGTATAACCGTAGAGCAGTTCGCTACCTGTGTTCCAGTAAGTAACCCTAAGTTTTTCGTCATATCCTTGGACAGAAATAGCTGCGACGGCATCAAATAGTTGATGCATTGATTCTCTTATGGTTTCTTGAATAGTAAACATCTTTTTCTGGGATGCCTCTTGGCTATACAAAGTCATAATCAGTTTTAAATATTTTATTTTTACTTTCTATAGAAAATACTGATGTGTACTCTGTTCTTCATATTCATTGTAGCTGCTTGTCAGGGAGGCGTCGGACGAATGCCAAGGATTGAGATGAACCCATGCTTTAGAGTCGATTCGTAGCCCAGGGTTAGATAGACCATTTGGGCAGCCCTGTAAATCAGGCTGGGATGAGAGAATTGATCTGAGTATCGTCGACATCTGCAGATTTTTGACGCATTGTTTTGATGATCTAAGCTCCTATTGCGCATAGATGAGCACGGGTCTCGACTACTAACGCTGGGCTTAACATTGGAGAGAATAATGATAGTGAATAAAATACTGAGGGTGATTGTCGCGCTTCTTGGAGTTCTGTTTGTCCTGATTGGCTTGCGGTGGTTGATAGACCCCTCATCTGCGGCGGTTCAATTGGGTATGCCTTTGCTCGATGGATTGGGGCGCAGCACGCAGATCGGTGACTTTTCAGCGTTTTTCCTGACACTGGGAACGTTTATTCTGATTGCTTTGATCACGTCAAAACGCGTTTGCTACTACCCAGCTATCATGTTGTTGGGCATCGCTGCAGTGGGTCGAGTACTGGCGTGGTTGATTCATGATGCGGCGCTGGCGATTGATATGATCGTTCCCGAAATAGTGATCGCCAGTTTTTTGCTGTTCGCAGCACGCCGCCTCACGGTTAGCTCCCCAGATCAGTCGACCTAACCCAGCGTGTAACCAATCAGCCGAAGCTGATTATTTCTTGCCCCAAAACATCGGCCAGCAATGGGCTGGCAGCGGCGCGCTCAAAGGCGGCATCAATCGCCTTGGCGCGGGCTTGAGTGGTGGGGCGATAGTTGGGGTGGGTGAAGATGTAAAGCTCCCTGGCCTTGAGCGCTTCAGCCACGCGTTCACCGACAATCTCTACCGGTAATCCGTTATCAATGATCTGCTGCATCTTCGCGGCCATGGCAGTCTGTTGCGGGGTAGCCTCTTTTTTGACGCCGTCAGTTTTGTAGTCGCTTTGTTTGTTACGCATGGACAGATTGATACGCGTTTTGACAAAGGCCGGGCAGAGCACAGACACTTGAATGTTGTGCGGCTGCAGTTCGGCAAACCAACTTTCCGACATGCCCACAACAGCGACCTTACTGGCGGTATAGGCGCCGCCGTGAGGTATGCCTCCCATGCCGGCCATGGACGCGACGTTAAGCAGCCAGCCACCTTCACCATGCTGCTTGATGTGCGGGATCATCACCTGGGTGCCGTTGATGACGCCCATCAGATTAACGTCCATTACCCAGCGCCATTCGGTGTTGTCAATTTGTTCAATGCTACCGGTGCCGCCACCCACACCCGCATTATTGACCAGCATGTGAATCTTGCCAAAGCGTTTAATCGCTTGTTCCGCGAGCGCTTGCCACTGATCCAGCTGGGTCACGTCCATCTGTGCAGTCAAGACCTCGATACCGGCTTGCTGCAGTTCTTCTTCGGCGAGCTTCAACTGTTTGCCATCAATATCGCCTAGCACTACCTTCATACCTTTTTTACCCATAGCCATGGCAATGCTGAAGCCGATGCCCTCGGCACCTCCACTTATAACGATAGTCTTGCCTGCAAATTCGCTCATGTTCTTTTCCTTATGGTTATTCGCACAGGTATTAGCTGCGGCTATTGGCGGTGATTGGTAGCCAATGTGCGCCCGTGCCCCAGACCGGGTACAGCACTATCTGCATCAATTATTTTGAGGCATAAGCGCTCAAAACCTTGGTCCGTTTGCATCCCATCTCTGGTTTGATGACTGAGGCAATGGGAGCTTTATCCCAATAGGTCAAGCTGATGTGAATGCAGTAGCTCAGATTGTCGTCAAGATGCTCGCTCAAGGCGTTCAGCACCACGCTGTTGCCTGACATATCGACGATGACAAGTGCTTCTTTATCCTTGAGTGGGTCCCACAGACAGGATGTTATTGGCAGTGAAGGAAAAGCTGTCTGTAGGAGCTTAATATCTCTATTCCCGATAATAGGTTGTTGGTTTTAGGCGCTGAGGATCACCAGCTGTTGGTTCATAAAGTTATCTTTGCAAATCTGAAATTTCTGCATGATCTAAGCTTTTGTAGGCTCGTTTATCTCAGCGAGAAAGCGCTGAATTTTCATCATGGCGGGGGCCGCGTTCGCACGCATGCGCGTCAACACCGCCTGCTTTGCCTGATCATCCTTGGCTGCGCTCTTGACTAGTTTGCCCATGCCGTCGAGTCGGTTTGCAAGCAGCCACCTACGCAAATCTTCTACTTGAGACCATTGGTATTGATTCATCATCAGTGCGCCCATCATCCGAATCCAGTCAGTGTCATGATTGGGCAAAGGCACTACAGAGCAGATCCGATTCTTTTCGGCCTCTCCGCTGTAATTAGCTTCTATATGCGCAATAAAAGCTGCGCTGAAGACGGGTTGATAGGAGCGCACTGTTTGCGGTGTGATCAGGTCGCCCTGGAAGACTTTCTTGATTAACAGGTTGGTGATCGCACTGGCAGAACAATCGATGTGCAGGTTGTTGCTTGAGGTTGGGATGCTGCCTTGTTCAAGCACGATCTGACCGGTTTGCAGGTGAAGGACGCGACCTTTGCGTACGACGTTCTTGATACGTTGCAGCGCCTCAAGCTCAAGCTGACTTATGGTCGCACCGTGAAACATTGTTGGTTTGACGTTCCTGTCTATACGCAGCAGCACGCCGGCGCTTTCAAGATTGTCGAACAGTTCAGGCACTGATTCCGCTTTGGCAATAGCCTCAAACTGGGCTGCCAGTGAACCTATGGTGCTGTGAAAGAACTCTTCGGTGGGCTGGGTGTTGCGCCTGTCGAGCAACCAGGCGTCACGCGATACAATCCAGCAGATGCGGTCAGGATCTACCTTGTGCTCCAACAGCCATAAGCAGGCGTCAATGCCCGTTTTTCCGCCGCCAATGACCACGTATTGCGTCGCTGGTGTCTTGATCTTGGGCAGGTCGTTTAGTGGCATGAATTGCACGTGCGGATCAATCTTGAAACTGGGGGTGTGGGTGGCGGGTACGCTGGTCTTCAAATAAGTGGCGTCCACGGTCTTGCGGGTATTGGCGCGGTAGCGTTGCCCGCTCAGGGAGTGCTCGAACAGGCCGTCGCCCAGGTAGTTACACATGGGGAAGTATTGCACCCGCCCGGTCGGCAAGAACTGCTGGCGCATTACCTGATCAAAGTAGGCAAGCACTTCCGCACCGGAGGCCAGATCACCCAAGCCTTTGTTAAGGCCAATCTGATCCTTGCGACCGGTGCTCAGTTCACGTGAGCTGACGCCATAGAAAGCTGATGGCTGGTGCAGTGTGACAAAGGGGTAGGCCAGATTCCAGTGTCCGCCAGGCTGTTGATGCTGATCGACAATGATCACGCTCGCATTTGATTCAGTCAGTAAGGTGTCTGCGAAGGCCATGCCTACCGCGCCACTGCCGACGATCAAGTAATCCGCTTCGAGTTGTTGCTCGCGCATAGGTGCGTTCCTGAATCTTGTTGTTATTGTGCCTAGCGCAGGCGCGCTATAACAGTGTTATGCACGCTGATAATATAACGCTGTTATGCAAAGTCAAGTACAATTGGCCGATGAACGAATCCAAAAGCAATATTCTTCAAGCTGCATCCGATCTTTTTCTTGAAGGCGGTACCGCAGCCCTCAGTGTTCGCGCCATCGCGGGTCGCGCGGGTATTTCGACTATCGGTATATACAGTCACTTCCAGGGTAAACAGGGCATACTCGATACTCTTTACATCGAAGGGTTCAACGCCGTGATTGCCGCCCTTACAGTGGAGGATACAGTCGGCGATCCGCGCGAAAGGGTATTGCTGTGTTCGCGCCGCTATCTGGATACCGCCGAAGTCTATGAGCCGCATTACAGCTTGATCTTTGGCAAGTTGGATGACAGTTATCGGCCGTCGGGGGAAGCACGGCTCATGGGCGCTAAAGGGTTCTCAATATTGACTGAAGTGGTAGGCGGCTTGCTTGGTGCTGATGCTGCAGCGAGCGCCAGACGCGATGTCGCCTTGCAGGTATGGGCTCTAATGCACGGTTTTGTTGGACTGAAAAATCATGCTGTGGCAGAACTGGTAGACATGCGTTGCTGGAAGGAGCGTGCCATGGACGCAGTGGTGATACAGGTAGATGGAATTATCAGCCGCGGAAGAACAGGATTGTCATGACGGTGCCGGTGACGATGACTACCACCCGCACAACGGTGGCTGACAGCCGCCGGGCGACCCTAGCCATGACATAACCACCGATGGTCGCCGTGACCATCATGACGAGGGCTTCGAACCAGACGATGGCTCCGCCGAATGCATAAACCGTTACTGCCATTGCCGTGAGTACCGAAGAAATCAGGTTCTTCAGAGCTTGCATCTGATTAAGGTTGCGATGCCCCAGCAAGCTAAAGGCGGCAAGCAATACAATACCCAGCCCGCCATTAAAGTAGCCGCCGTAAACACTGACGGCCGCTAGTGCCGAGCCTTGAGTCAGTCCGTTTGCTTCGCTGCCGTTACCATTGCGTTGGAAGACACACAGCAGCCAGGGTCCGCCGGCAAACACCACTGTAGAGGTCAGTAATAACCAGGGCACGACTGCGCGGAAGACCACGTCGGGTGTTGTAAGCAGCACCACTGCGCCCAAGGCGCCGCCGACCATACTCACGCTGATCAGCACAACCATGGGTAATGTGTCGGGCGCCTTAAGCTCTTCCCGATAGCCCAAGGTGCTGGCGATATAGCCAGGCAAAAGTGCAAGCGTACCAGTCGCATTGGCAGCGACGACGGGTATGCCGGCGAAAACCAAAGCCGGAAATGTAAAAAAGCTGCCGCCGCCCGCGATCGCGTTCAAGCCGCCGCCAAGAAACGAGGCAACAATCAGCAGGCACCAGGTCAGAATATTCTCTTCCACAGGAATGGATCACTTTTTGAGATCTGATCAGGTATCAGATGATATTGCCTAGTGCATTGCAAGTCGCCATCAGCCGCTTTACATATCCTGCTGATACATCTGGTGAAATTCATTCAGGCGTGAACTGCCGTCTTCGGCCTGGGCCAGTGTAAAGGTGAGGGCGGAAAGGGAAAGCATGACTGCGATTACATATTTCATGATAAATATCCTTGTACAGGTTGATCGCGTTGGTGAATACCGCCGCTTGACTTGTATAGAATAAGTGGGCGACTCCAACGCCAGCATGACGTGATCATTACAACGTTGTCATATGGCCTGTTGCGCAGGAAAGTGCAGCTCGAAACGCACGCCGTCGTCGGCGTTGGCAACGCTGACGGACCCACCATGAAGACGCATGATTGCCTCTACGATGGCCAATCCAAGGCCGCCGCTATCACCCGGCTGGCTTCTTGATGGGTCTACCCGATAGAAGCGCTCAAACAGCCTGGGCAGATGCTCATCTTCAATGCCGGGCCCCCGGTTTTGCACGCTGACGATGGTGTGAGTATTGTCTTGCTGGCTGGCTATACTGATGGTGCTACCGGCCGTTGCTGCTCAGCCCATACGGGTATTAAAGCTACCGCGGTAATTGAAAGTTATAGGCGCGCTTGATATCAGTAAGCGCGTCTGAGCCGTTATCGATTTCTTGGGCGCATCGGGGCTCGCTTGATGAGTTGCTTGCATTTGCCGCTGGATTGATTATGGTATGAATAATCTCATCAAATATTCATGGCGCAAATGATCCACCGATTGCCTCGATTTCGAACCCCTCAGAATTTCCTCGTTTAAGCCGGGACGCTTTTGCGTACCCGGCCGTGCCATGCAACAAGTCACCCACTAACAACGTAATAACCCAACAACGTAACTGTCGTCTGCGGCCTAGCATCGAGTGCCGACGGGCGCCTGTCGTTTGAAACTGCCCAGGCGGAACTATTATCTCATGAGCAACACGCCCAATATTGTTATCAGCAAACTCGACCTACAACGGCTCGATAAAATTCTCGATCCAATGAAATATCCTTTGGACTCCCTCGAGACATTGGAAAACGAGATCGCCCGCGCGCGTATTGTTAGCCACAAGCGAATACCGGCCAATGTGGTCACCATGAACTCTAAGGTTCAGGTACTGGATGAAACCACTGGCCGCGAATTTTTCGTCACGTTGGTTTACCCCAAGGACGCGGGTGGCACTGAAACAGTTTCAATTCTTGCGCCAGTGGGCATGGCGCTTCTTGGTCTCAAGACAGGCCAAAGCATTGAGTGGACGTCGCCCCAATGCCGTCCATTAAAGCTCAAGGTGCTGGATATTCCCTTCCAGCCCGAAGCCAACCTGGAATACGACCTGTAAGACAGCGCAACCGTCTCTGCTCAGAGGCGGTTTACAAGAAGGCGCAAGCCTACTTTTCCGAATCCTTCCCCATCAACGAAAACAGCGATCCGGCGGCATGTCGTGCGCGTTGCCACTCCTTCGAAGCCGAGAAGCCACTGGCTTCGCGGCGCCGGCGGTTTAGTTGTACGTTCAAGGCCTTGTCGTACTTGTCTTTCAATAACTCACGCAGGGTTTCCACATTGTACTGTTCCCGCTCTGTAGACACCGACAGAGGTATGATCTCATCCAGCTGGAGCACGTCCTTGTTGAACGCCAGCGCCTCTCGAATCAGCGTTGCCTTGGCGCTGCTATCGCTCAAGTCATAGGGCGGATTCCAGTCATTGGTCGAGCCAAGCCGGTCAACCTGGTTGAGCAAGCCGATGATAGCGGGTGGCTGGTAATGGATCTGTTTACCCTGCCACGCCTGAAAGCGGTCGCCGAACTCCTGATCCAGTTTGCGCGCAGGCTGATTAGCTCTGAGCACCCAGAGCACCATGTCGGACTGAACCATCTCCTTGAACAGGGTCTTCTCGACTTTCGGATCGCCATTGAGGCCCGGTAGATCAAGCAGTCGCAGAAAGGGAATGCCATCGACCTTGCATTCATATACCAGACCGCGATCTGTCGAGGGTAAGGCGCTGGTTTCAGCCTGCCAGCCTTCAGTCAGCGCATTAATTACCGATGACTTGCCGGCGCCAATCTGACCAAGCAGACAGATACGAATAGGCTCGGGTTTTTCTGCAGGGCGGGTATCGTCCTTCAGAGTGGCAGCGCTAACGGAAAGTTCATCGTCATCGAAGCGGAAATGGCCGCCATAGAGGTCGATCGCAGCACGCAGCATCTCAAGCAATAGAAGGCGCTTGAGCCGCAGTTGCATCTCATCGCTCAAACCCTCGAACGATTGTCCGATTGCCTGGCTGCCGAGCTCTGCCAGCATACCCTCGGGCGTCAGCAGGCGGATTTTGCGATAAACATTGACTAGTTTCAGAGCGGGGGCGAATTGATCGCTTTTTTCCTCAAGCCAGAGGACATGGGAGATTTTCAGATGATCTATGCCCGGCACGTTTTCCTTGAGGGTTCGCCGGTAGCGTTGCGTCAGCCGTTCGGCTATTGCCAGCAGTGCAACAGGTGAAAATGCCCATTGGGCATGCCGTTTGCCGCTGCCGTAGTGCGTTGCCACGGCGCGAGCGACCTCGAGTGCAGCGTCCGGCATGGCGCGCCAATCGGGACTGCGCTGTGACAGCTCGCTAACCACTCCGAGCAATTCCTGCTGCGCCTGTCGATCACGCGGCGTCCAGTAATCTGGCGTGTCCATCGCCTCGATCAGGGCTGCGTCGACCTGAGGCAATGCCTTGCGCCTGGGCCTGCGTAGAAAGAACAGAAGCAGCATCGCGGCCAGCGTAACCAGCCCCAGCAACCCAACAAACGTCAGGATGTAGTTATAGCGAAAGATCGCGTAGAGACCAAAAAGCGCGAGCAGGAGGATTGGTATGAGCACGGCAATCAACACGAATGGTTTGATCCGGTCAGAGAATCCGGCTACGGCGCGCCAGGCGTTAAAAGTTTTTTTCAGAGTCATCTTTGGCGACCGGCATAATGTGTTCGAAGGCCTTGCGATAGGTAGCCTTGAGTTCCTCGGAGGAGGTCGGCTTGCCGCAGCTCTTGTTGAAGAAATAGATACAGCCGACGCGACCTAGCGCATAGGTCACGCAATAGCTTGTGGCGGCCGCCGAAGCGGCGCCAACCGTCTGACCGTAAACAGGGATCAGTTTGACCAGCTGCTGCAGCCCGAGGCGCGATGCATATTGCACACCGAACCCCATACCCAATGTGCTGGCCAGCTCAGCCAACAATCGTTTATCCCATTCAAGTCCGTATTGGTTAGCCAGACTGTGCAGCATCTTGGTCTGGATCGCCGGTACCGTGACCAGTCCGACCACTGGAACCGCATCGGTGGCCCCCGCTGCGCCGGCGTACCACATGATTTCGGTCTTGAGTTTGCGGAAATTGGATTCTTCCGCCGAGTGCTTGCCCTGGCGCTCGAACAACTCAGCTACAATCGGCAGGAACTGCCCCAGTTTTTCAATCAGCCCCTTCATCCCGACGGGATGATCATCCTGACCAATAAGGTCTATCGGCGCGCTCTCGATCGCGCCCCAGACCTTTTCCACCACAGCTTGGTTTAAGGCGATACATTTATCGCGCTCCTGAACGCTGTCGAGCAGGTCGATGCCCGTATGGACCAGCAGGGCGTTGCGGACCTTGCCGGACTGCTTTATCTGTTTAAGAGCGCTGAGCAGCTCTGACTGCTCGGGATCGTCAGCGCGCATAACGATGACCAGAGCGTGACTGCTGCCTACGCAGGCTTTTATATCCTCAGCCGGGTCGTAGCCGGCCTCAGCCAGTCCGCGGGTGTCGATAAAGGTCAGTACAGGGGTATCCAAGGGGTAATCGTAGCGCGTGGCGGTACCGGTACAGGGTCGAAAGCCCTGGCCTACTTCAATATCGCTCAATCCGGTCACAGCCTTGATCAATGATGATTTGCCGGCACCGGTCTTGCCTATTAGCCAGAGGATGGGCAGATGCGCTGTACTGTGCTGGAAAGCCCGCTCCAGGTCCGGCTTTTGTGCTGGGTTGAGTGTGTGATATAGCCGGTTGAAAAAACGCATGGACTGTCCTGCTTGTATCAGTGAGCGAAGGTGCTGGCGCACGGCAGCGCCTGTTGATACCAGCCTACATCGATATTACCCGCCTGCAAAAGGAACGCCTTGGGCAAATTGCGTTCAGATTAGTTTAGTTGACCGTCGCCATGGCACAGGAAAAACAGATGCTCAATGCAAAAATGGAAGAGAAAAGCTTCATCGGGCTGCTTGCATTGGTATCAGTGGCTTTTTTCTGGCTGCTGCTGCCGTTCTATAGTGCGGTATTCTGGGCAACGATTCTGGCGATTTTGTTTCATCCGATGCAACGGCGTGTGACGCTTTTGTTTGGCGATCGACAGAGCCTGGCGGCGTTGTTTTCACTGGCGGTGATTGTGCTGATAGTGATATTACCGGTCGCACTCCTGAGCAGCATGCTGATTGAGCAGGGCCAGAATTTCTACCAGCGCATCAGCTCCGGTGACGTGGATATAGCCAGCTATTTCGAACAGGTAGTCAATGCGTTGCCCCAATCACTGCAGCAATTGCTGGAGCGTTTCGGGCTGACCGATTTTTCCAGCGTACAGGAGCAGTTGTCAGATAAGGGTGGCGAAGCAGGTCAGCTTCTGGCCAGCCAGGCATTTAATCTCGGTCAGAATACTTTTCAGTTTCTCGTTGGTATCTTCGTCATGTTGTACCTGCTGTTTTTTCTGCTGCGCGACGGTGACAGCATCGCGCTGGCTGTGCGTCGGACAATTCCCTTGGGTGATGTTTACAAGCAGTACTTGCTTGCCCGGTTTACTGAGGTGGTCCGGGCTACCGTCAAGGGCAATGTGCTGGTGGCAATGGTGCAGGGGACCCTCGGTGGCGTGATCTTCTGGATGCTGGGGCTTGAGGGTGCATTCCTGTGGGGCGTGGTAATGGCGCTGCTGTCGTTGCTGCCGGCAGTGGGTGCTGGACTGATCTGGGGGCCGGTAGCGATTTATTTCTTTGCAACGGGTGATTTTACGCCTGCCTTGATTCTCACGGCCTTTGGCGTGGTGGTGATTGGCCTGGCGGACAACTTGCTGCGTCCTGTGCTGGTGGGCAAGAACGCGAAGCTGCCGGATTACGTCATTCTGATTTCTACTATCGGCGGGTTGGTGCTGTTCGGTATCAACGGCTTTGTAATCGGTCCGATGATTGCTGCGTTGTTTCTCGCAGCCTGGAGTTTGTTTGCGCACGCGCGGGAGCAGCATGGCTTTGCGAAGGATCAGTCGACTCAGGGTATTCCGGTTCTGACAGCAGGTGAGACCCGTCCTGATGAACTGGTTCTCACCGGAGAAATTCCTAGCGATAAAGCGCTCTAGCACTATTCGCGTACGCGGCGAATAGCGTCCAGCCAGCCCCGGTACAGCTCATTGCGTTTTGCCTCGGGCATGGCTGGGGTAAAGGCGCGTTCGCATTGCCAGTGCTCGGCTATTTCTGCAAGATTCTGGTAAAGACCCAGCTGCAATCCTGCCAGATAGGCGACACCCAGCGCGGTGGTTTCAGTCACTTGCGGGCGGTCGACGGGCACGCCGAGTATGTTGGCCAACGCTTGAACTACCCAGTTATTCACTACCATGCCGCCGTCAACGCGCAGCGCTTCGGTGCTGCTGGCGCCATCGGCAGTCATCGCATCCAACAAATCACGTGTCTGAAAACATACCGATTGCAGCCCGGCGGTAACGATTTCGGCGATACCTGTGTCCCGGGTCAGGCCGAAAATGGCGCCGCGCGCTTTGGGATCCCAATAAGGCGCGCCCAGGCCGGTGAACGCGGGGACAAGATAGACACCACATTGATCGCCGGTTTCTTCTGCCATGGCTTCGGTTTCGTCGGCATTCTGGATCAGCTTGAGGCCGTCGCGTAACCATTGTATTGCAGCGCCGGCCACAAAGATGCTGCCCTCTAGCGCATAGGTTGTCTTGCCCTGAAGGCGATAGGCTACGGTGGTCAACAGTCGGTTGCGGGAAGTAACCGGAACGTCACCGGTATTCATCACCATGAAACAGCCAGTACCGTAAGTACTCTTGACCATGCCTGGCTCAAAACACGCTTGGCCGATGAGGGCGGCCTGCTGGTCGCCTGCCATAGCCGCTACCGGGATGCTGGCGCCAAGCAGGCTGGCATCGATATGGCCAAAATCCGCCGCGCAGTCCATTACTTCGGGCAGCAGGCTGGCTGGAATATCCAGCAGGTTCAGCATGTCCTGATCCCACTGCTGTGTATGAATATTGAACATCAGAGTGCGTGAGGCATTACTGGCATCAGTGCGGTGTACCTTGCCGCCGGTGAGGCGCCAAAGCAGAAAACTGTCGACCGTCCCAAACCGAAGTGTGCCTTGCTCTGCCCGTGGTCGAGCGCCTTCTACATTATCCAGCAACCAACGCAGTTTGGTGCCTGAGAAGTAAGGATCGATCAACAGGCCGGTACGTTCCGTTACTATGGACTCATGCCCAGCAGCCTTCAGGTCGTGACAGAAATCTGCGGTACGGCGGTCCTGCCAGACGATAGCGTTATGCAGCAGTTCACCACTCTGGGCATCCCATAGCAGAGTTGTTTCCCGTTGATTGGTAATGCCAATGGCGCTTATGTCCTGCGCACTCAGACCGGCTTTCGCCAACACTTCACGACAGACTTTCAGGGTGCTCGACCAGATCTCCTCACCATCATGTTCGACCCAGCCGTCCTGTGGAAAATATTGCTTGAACTCTGTCTGGACCACCGTTTCGGGCTGACCCTGGGCATTAAAGATAATGGCGCGGCTGCTCGTGGTGCCCTGGTCGATGGCGAGAATATGCTGGGGCATAAAGGTGGCGCTCCCGTCTGTATGCGGTTGTTATGATTGTGTAAGGCTATTGGCTATTGGCCTGCGCCCATCGCGGGGAGGCGAGCAAGAGAAGCGATCTGCGCACCGGTTTGTAGCGCAAGTTGTTGTGGCATGAGTTCTATTTCCAGGCCCCTTCGGCCGCCGCTAACGTACAGGGAGGACCATTGGGTGGCACTACTGTCGATAAACGTCCGCAGTGCTTTTTTCTGTCCCAGCGGACTGATGCCGCCCAGCAGGTAGCCGGTGCTGCGCTGGGCCGCAGCCGGATTAGCCATGGCGGTCTTCTTTACCTTGGCAGCTGTGGCGAGTGCTTTAAGATCCAGCATGCCAATCACCGGAACCACGGCCACCAGCAGTTCGCCGGCATCACTCGTGACCAAGAGAGTCTTGAACACGCGCGCAGGATCCAGACCGAGCTTCTCAGCCGCTTCAGTGCCGTAGGATTGTGCTTTAGGATCATGGTCGTAGCGGTGTAGCCGGTAATCTATACCGGCTTTATCCAGCGCTCTGGTCGCGGGGGTCATGGCGCATTCCTGATTGGGATGGCTACAGAGTAATGAGTCCCCGTCAGATCGCCAAGTGCCGGATCAGCTATCGGCGATTTTGACGACTAATTTGCCAAAGTTTTTACCTTCCAGCAGCCCCATGAAGGCTTCAGGGGCGTTTTCCAGACCGTCGACCTGATCTTCCCTGACACGTACCTTGCCCTCGGCAACCCACGGCGTCATGGTTTTGAGAAACTCGGGATAATGCGGGCCGTAATTATCAAAGATAATGAATCCCTGCATGCGAATGCGCTGGCTGAGCATCAGGCGCATCAATTGCGGCATACGGTCCGGACCGCTGGGTAGTTCAGTCGCGTTGTACTGGGCAATCAGGCCGCATACGGGAATGCGTGCACGGGCATTGAGCAGTGGCATAACTGCGTCGAACACCTTGCCACCGACGTTTTCAAAGTACACATCAATACCGTCGGGGCACGCCTCGCTCAGGGCGTGGGCCAGATTGTCCTGTTTGTGATCTAGGCAAGCATCAAAGCCCAGCTCTTCGACTGCGTAGGCGCATTTCTCGGCGCCGCCGGCAATGCCGACTACCCTGCAGCCTTGGAGCTTGGCTACCTGGCCAACCACTGTGCCTACTGGGCCGGTGGCAGCGGCGACCACCACTGTTTCGCCCGCTTTGGGCTGGCCGATATCCATCAGGCCCATGTAGCCAGTGAAACCGGGCATGCCGAGTACGCCTAGGGCTTGGGATGGGTTTTTCATATTGGCATCAAGCTTGAATACCATGCTGCCATCTGACACTGAATAATCTTGCCAGCCAGCGGTAAAGGACATGACCAGATCGCCCTTGCTGAAACCGTCAAGATTGGACTCTTGAACCCTGCAGACCGCGCCCGCTGTCATGACTCCGCCCACGGGTACCGGATCAGCATAGGACTTTGCGTCACTCATGCGGCCGCGCATATAAGGGTCGAGCGACATCCACAATGCGCGTAGCAACATCTGGCCGGCTTGTGGAGCCGGGATTGAATTCTCGACCAGTTTAAAGTTGTCCGGGCCTGGCGCGCCAACGGGGCGGGAGGCAAGCAGTATCTGACGGTTGGTGGTATTTGACTGGGGCATGAATATCTCCTGTAAGGCATAAAACGTACCATACAGAATGGTCCTCAGTCAGGTAAGGGTCAACCTGCGCTCGATCGGCTGATGGCGCCCTATTGATGAGGGCGAGATATCTTCATACGGAGATCATAGGCTCGTCATGAGCTGCCCGATTCCAGCACTCGATGAAGTCGGTCGCGCTAGCGTCGTGGTGTGGATAGATGAGGTACCAGAGCTGAGCCAGCTCATTAATATCCATGTTATCGCTCAAGTCGAGAGGTTGCTGTTGGTACACAAGCCACGCAATTGCTGTTGCGTACGCAAGGTTGTAACCCAGTTCGCCGTGGGGATTCTGGAGGAAGCAGCGTTGGCTGGCGAGTCCACGAATCAGGCTGGCGACCTCGGGATCCTTGGCGAGGTAATCGTCCCAGATACGAGTGTGCAGGCCCCGGGAAATGCTATAGGGGCCTATACCGCCGTGCGGCTGCTTGCCTGGCGGTAGCCATGCCATGACCATCAGGGTACCCAGCAGCAGGTTTTCTGCAGAGCGCGAAGATATTCCCAGATAACTTAGGGCAGGGCGAATGACCGCCTGCCTTAAAGTTACCGGAGGCACCAGGGCCAGGATGTTGACTGGGCTGCCAAGATTCAAGGATGGGTCAGCTTGGGTGATACATTCATGTGTCAGTGGCGTAACTGCTGTCACAAATTCACCTTTAGATCGAGTTCATGATTGAAGCATAGTCGCAAAAGTACAAAGTAATGTATTGTTTTTGAAACGATTTAGTTTTTCATACTGCTCGCATATCGCGCAATGATATAAAAATGGAACATATCGCTCCCAAAAGACGGAATATACCCATGCTTGGCGGTCCGACAATAACAACAAACGCCCCCATTGATGAGCCGGCTCTGGTGGCGCAGCAACGGCATTTCGCGTCTCTGCGGTTCACCAGGCAGTTCGAGCCCGCCTTTCAGGCCTATTTGCACGAAAAGATGTGCCGGCGTGTATGGCTGGTAGGGTTCTCGAGTATCGGTTTTATGCTGATGTTCGTTCTGATCGATTTCGCCTACCTCCCCAAGTATGTTCATAATTACACCGTGCCGGTACGATTGGTCGTCATTCTCGTGGTGGTTTTCTGTCTCTGGTATGCCAATCGTCCGGGTAAAATTCCCACACGGCGGGCGTTTATTGTCGCATCGATTGGCCTGGTCTGCGCGGGCTGGATGGTTGCAATGATTATCGCCGTCAGCCGTATGGCCGACCTCAGTGTTCCAGTCACCCATGACGGTCTTTACCTGGTGCTGCTGTCGGGCTTTTTCTTGATCGGCATGCCTGCACGGCATGCTGTAGTGTCTTGTTGGGGGATTGTGCTGGGATATCTGTGGGGAGAGTACATGGTCGACAGCGGGCGCAGCTTGATCATCGCTAACGCGCTGTTTCTATCATGCTTTACATTGATTGGCAGCTTTGGTGCGTACATGTATGAATACATGATGCGCAGCGCCTTTCTCAATGAGCGCCTGCTCGATGCCGCAAGGTCCAGGGCTGAGCGAGAGAGCCAAAGCAAAACGCGTTTTCTTGCTACGGCAAGCCACGATTTGCGTCAGCCTTTACATGCAATGTCTCTGTTCATTCAGCACCTGGACGAGCGCATCAGTGATCCGCCGGTGCGACTCACGGTCAAGCGTCTGGCTGACTCGACCCAACTGCTGCAAGCCATGCTCAATTCCCTTCTGGACATATCGCGACTCAGTGTTGGCATGGTCCGACCACAGTTACGTTCCTTTAATTTGTATCCCTGGCTGCAGCGAATTCTCGGTACCCTTGAGGTCAGCGCTGAGGAGCGGGGAGTCAGTATCGAGCTCGATTGTCCGCCGCGGATAGCGGTGAGCAGCGATCCGCTTCTACTCGAACGCTTGATGCGTAACTTTCTCAATAATGCATTACTGCATGCCGATTCGAGTGAGGTCGTTATACGGGTTTCAAGGGCTGAGGAACGGGTGCGTCTGGCAGTTGAGGACAACGGCAGAGGGATGGATCACACAGAGCAAGAGTGCATATTCGAGGAGTTTACGCAGTTGCGTAATCCAGCGCGGACACTGGAGAAGGGCGTGGGGTTAGGTCTGTCCATCTGTCGCCAACTGATCCATTTGCTTGAGTACCCTTCTGGCTTGCGGTCTGCCCCGGGTCAAGGATCAAACTTCTGGATAGACGTGCCGGCAGGAGACTGGGCCGAGGATATAGCTGAAACCGTCAAGGTCTTGCAGGTAAACCTGGGAGGGCGTATTGCGTTGGTTGAAAATGATCTAATCAACCGCGAGGCGATGGAGACCCTGCTCAATCAATGGGGGTGTAAGGTGACGTGCTACGTGACCCCGGACGAAGCTCTGGCGGGTATTGAGTCGGGCTCAATCGATTTGCTGATCAGTGATTATCGGCTGGAAGGCTCGAAGGATGGCTTGGCGTTGATTCGCGAGCTTCGCGCAACAACCCGTTATAACGGTCCGGCTTTACTGGTGACTGCAGACACCAGCGAAGAAGTGACTGAATTAGCTCGACTGACGGACATAGACATTATTTACAAGCCTGTACTGCCTGCGCGTTTACGTCGTGCCATTCATCGGCTGCTTCCAGACACACAGCATGATAGCGCACGCTAGAAACTGACAAGACCGAGCTTGCGTGCAGTGCTCACACACTCGGTGCGATTATGGCAACGCAGGGCACTGAATAGAGCTTTAATGTGGGTTTTGACGGTATCTTCCGACAGGTTCAGACGCAGGCAGATGACTTTGTTGGGAAGTCCCTCAGCCAGGTGGTCAAGTATCTCCAGTTGCCGAGGCGTTACGCCCACTTCCCGCGCCGAGCGTTGACGGTCCAGCGGCTGGGTGCCATTGCCGATGATTACCTGCTCACCGAGCAGCAAGCGCGTGACTGCGTCGATTAGCATGGCGCCGTCTGCTGTTTTGCTGATGAACCCGGCTGCGCCCAAGTGGATGGCAGCGTCGAGATCGCTGGGACTATTACTGGCGGTCAGCACCGCAATGGGCACGAGGGAATCGAGCTTGCGGAGTTTCTGTAGGAGGGCCAGACCGCTGCTGTCGGGTAGCTGTAAATCAAGCAGGACCAGATCGTAGGTATTGCTCTGCACCTGTTGCTCTGCCTCGGCAGCCGTATGGGCGTGATCCAGTATGACGCCGACACGCAGGTTCTGTAGTGTCAGGGTCAGGCCGTCAAGGTAGATCTGATGGTCGTCTATCAGCAAGACCCGGGTATCGGGCGGCAAAACAGAGGTGGGCATGCCAGAGTCCTCGCAAATGCTTGCTGGAGCCCACCGTGCAGGCATCAACATGCTTTTTTATTATTGACGCAATAATAAGCAAAGCACCCCTTGAAAGCCAGTATCGACAGGCGTTCAGCAGGTTGCGGGCTGCTGTGCTCTATAGCCGGGTCCTTAGAAGGCGCATAGGGTGAAGATGGGGATGTCCGCGTCCTGCATCTTGCGTGAACCACCGAGGTTGGGCAGATCAATGATCGCCGCTGCTTCGTAAACCTGAGCCCCCAGCTGATGCACAAGGCGTGCTGCGGACAGAAAAGTACCGCCGGTGGCAATCAGATCATCCAGGAGCAAGACCTGTTCGCCGCCTTCCAGTGCATCGCGCTGAACTTCCAGCTGTGCCTTGCTGTATTCGGTTTCGTAGGTATCCACTAGAGTGTCGCCCGGTAGTTTGCCGACTTTGCGAAACAGGATCAGCGGCTTGTTCAATTCGTAGGCAATGACTGCACCCAGGAGAAATCCCCGGGCATCAATGGCGCCGATATGGGTAATGGGTGACTCTACATATCGCTGAATCAGACTGTCAGCGACCATGCGCATTGCCCTGGGTGAGCGGTACAACGGAGTGATGTCGCGAAAGGTCACGCCAGGCTTGGGGAAATCGCGCACCGGGCGTACCAGAGACTTGATGGTGTATTCGTCAAAAATCATTCGGTTTTCCTGAATCGTCAGCTTATTCGGCGCTACCGCCTGCCAGCGCGCACAGTTCGGTGTGCTTGAGAATGTCTATATTCTTTCCTTCCGCGGCAATCAGACCCTGTTGCTGGAACCGAGTGAAAACCCGTGAGACGGTCTCGACGGCCAGGCCCAGATAATTACCTATCTCGTTGCGTGACATGGCCAGCCGAAATGCTCGCGCAGAGTAGCCACGTGCTCGATATCGGGCCGAGAGGTTGATCAACAGGGTGGCGATACGCTCGTCCGCGGTTTTTTTCGAGAGCAACAGCATCATTTGCTGGTCTTCACGAATTTCCCGGCTCATCAGACGCATGACCTGTTTGCGCAACTGGGGCATGGTTGCGGTCAGGTCGTCCAGTCGCTCGAAGGGTATCTCGCACACTGAGGTGGTTTCCAATGCGACGGCGGTTACTGGATAAAGTTGATTATCCATGCCAGAGAGTCCGATCATCTCGCTGGCCAGGTGGAATCCGGTAATTTGCTCCTCGCCCGTGTCGGAAAGGCTGTAGGTCTTCACTGCGCCTGAACGCAAGGCATAGATTGAGGCGAAAGTATCGCCCTGGCGGAACAACGTCTCGCCCTTCTTCAGCGGACGACCGCGTTTGACGATTTCATCCAGTGTGTCCATCTCTTCTGTCTGAAGGGCCAGAGGCAGGCACATGCCGGACAGAGTGCAGTCCTTGCAATGTGCTTCCGGAAGGGCGCGAAGATGGAGGGGATTGCTCATGGGAATACCCGATATGCCAGAAACGAAAAACAACCATACCTCAAGGGCGCAGCTTGTACTATGGGCGCGACTGAATCATCGGGGACGCTTGTGGCTGATCCGTCGGTTAGTGCGGATGCATCGGACTTTTGGATTCCATGGTCGCAGTTTCGCCATGCCCGGTATGGCCCATCAGCCATGCCTTGTGCGGACCCGGAAGCGTCCAGACGCCAAACAGGATGACCAGTAACGCCGCGGTGACCCTCACACTGCGTTTGCGTAGTATCAGAAGCATGCGTTGGGCTGCCAGCCCAGTGGCCAGCAGAGTCGGCAGCGTGCCGAGGCCGAAGGTCAGCATCAGTGATGCCGAGAGGACACTGTTGCCATGGCTGCTGGCCCAGACCAGCGTACTGTAGACCAGACCGCAGGGCAGCCAGCCCCACAGTGCACCCAAAGCCAGTGCTCGCGGCGCGCTCGTTACGGGCAAGAGACGTCGTGCATAGGGCTCGATATGCCGCCACAGTCCTCTGCCTACGCGCTCTATGCGAGTAAGACCTGACCACCAGTTCGCCAGGTACAGCCCCATGGCTATCATCAATAGGCCCGCGATAGTTCGCAGGATCATTCCGAGGCCGAGGTCCTGTACCAGCCAGCCAAGGCTGCCTACCAGTGCGCCAGCAGCTGCGTAGCTGCTGATACGGCCTAGGTTGTAGCTCAGCAGGATGCGCCACAATGGCCATCCTGTGCGCTGCTGTGGCGGAATGCTCATGGTCAGTGCACCCATCAGGCCACCGCACATACCAATGCAATGACCACCACCCAGCAGGCCAAGCGCCAGTGCGGTGAGAAAAAGGGGTAGTAGCTCAATGCTCAAGATCAGGACTCCGTTTCGTCAGGCGCTGGTCTGGTTTTACTGTCTTGCGACTCTTGCACTTCTGCACGGGCCTTGAGATGCGCGGGATCTTCATCGTCGAACAGAATGCTGTGTGCCGGCCCGTCCAGATCATCGTATTGCCCCGTATCAACTGCCCAAATAAATATCCCAATGGCGGCAAGCACCAGCACCATCGCGACCGGAATAAGAATATAGAGTGCAGTCATGCCGGGGATTCCTGCAGTATGTGCGGATCGGAAACTGTACTTTGGCTTTGTTTGATGCGGGTCAGACGCAAGGCATTGAGTACCACCAGCAGAGAACTCGCTGACATGCCTATCGCGGCCCATGCCGGTGTCACCATGCCGAGGGCTGCCAGCGGTAATATGGCCACATTGTACCCGGTTGCCCAGGACAGGTTTTGCAACATGATACGGCGTGTCTGTCGGGCCATATCCAGAGATCGCAGCAGGACGCCGAGTTGGCTGCTCAGTAGTATGGCGTCCGCGCTGGTCTTGGCCAGATCTGATGCTTCACCCATTGCGATGGAAATATCAGCGCTGGCGAGCACGGGCACGTCGTTGACGCCATCGCCAAGCATCAACAGACGCGCTCCTTCAGCCTGAAGCTGTTGCACATAAGCAAGCTTGTCAGCAGGGCTGGCATTACCTATAGCTTCCGGAATGCCGAGACGATGTGCCATCGTATCGACCACGTGCGGATAATCGCCGGACAGCAGAATAACCCGCAGCCCTCGGGATCGCAGGTTGCTGATGAGTTGCTCTGCGTCGTGGCGCACCCGATCATTGAGTACGAACCAGGCCAGAGGGCCTTCGCTGCTACCGAGCAACAACCATTGTCCTGGCTGGTCTGGTAAGCCAGGCGGGGCCTGACCGCTGAGCTCTGCCACGTAATCGGGCTTGCCGATGCGTAGCAGCTGGCCGTTGCACGTGCCTTCCAATCCGCGCCCTGGGTGGCTGAGAATCGACTCGGCCTGTCCAGTGGTGCGGCCAAAAGCACGGGCTATCGGATGCTCCGAACGCGCTTCCAGCCTCTGCGCCAGATCCAGTACTGTATCGGAATCCTGACCGGGAAACGTCTCGATACGCTCAAGTGTCATGCGACCTTCGGTCAAGGTACCGGTTTTGTCGAGCACCACTGTATTGATTCTCGTCAGCCCCTCCAGAACGTGACCTCGGGTAATCAGCAGTCCCAGTTTCTGCAAGCTGCCAGTGGCTGTAGTTAGCGCTGTGGGGGTTGCCAGAGACAATGCACAAGGACAGGTGGCCACCAGCATGGCGAGTACGATCCAGAATGCAGTCTCGCCGTTGACCGTCCACCACCAAATCGAGCCGACGATGACGGCGGCACTGAGTACGGTCAGCAGAAAATACTGCGCCACCTGGTCAGCAAGACGACCCAGACGGGGCTTGTCGGACTGGGCACGTTCGAGCAGCTGAACGATCGCTGAGAGTCGTGTTTTGTCGCCTACTGCATTCACGCGAATGCGCAGGGGACTTTCGACGTTCAAGGTGCCCGCTGTGACGCTGTCGCCCTGTAGCTTGGCCAGAGGCATGTATTCGCCTGATAAAGCCGATTCGTCAACACTGCTGATACCGTCGGCGATAACGCCATCGGCCGGGATGGTTTCGCCAGGGCGCACCTCTATCAAGTCACCGGGCTGAACTTCGTCGAGCATGATCCGTTTGGGCTGGCCATCACTGTTGATGCGAACTGCACTCGGCGGCAGCAGGCTGACTAGCCGTGCTGTGCTCTCCACTGTTCGCTGCCGCGCGCGGCGTTCCAGATACCGGCCAGCAAGCAGGAAGAAGGCGAACATGGTTACCGAGTCAAAGTAGATCTCCCCCGTATTGGTAACGGTGGCCCACACGCCGGCCAAGTACGCTCCGCCGATAGCCAGGGATACCGACACATCCATACTCAGGCGCCGGTTGTTTAGATCACGCCACGCACCATAGAAGAAAGGTACGCAACTATAGAAGACAACAGGGGTTGTCATCAGCAGGCTCACCCAGCGCAGAATAATGGCCATGTCTGGGGTCAGGTCCTGATTGAATTCTTCATACAGGCCCATGGTTGCCATCATTACCTGCATGAACATCAAGCCTGCCAGGCCTAGCCTGCGCAGGTATCGTCGGTTTTCGGCGGCAATATGCTCGCTAGCCTTGCCCTGCTCCCAAGGCTGGGCCGCGTAACCGATACGTTTGATTTCGGCCAGCAATGTGGACAGACGCGTCTGCAGTGGGTCCCAGCTTATGCTCAAACGGTGATTGCCCAGATTAAGCGTTGCCTGAGTAACCCCAGAAAGTTGGGTCAGACGCTTTTCTATCAGCCAGCCGCAGGCGGCGCAGCTGATGCCGTCCACCAGCAGTTGAATATATTGCTGATCGCCCTGGATTTGTACATAACGGGCCTGCACATCCGGCCGGTCGAGCAACTCCAGTTCTTCCTGCAAGACCTGAGGAAGGGCGCCAGGATTGGCGGAGATATCGGTGCGATGACGGTAGTAGGAGTCGAGCCCGCCTGCCACGATTGCCTCGGCTACTGCCAAACAACCCGGGCAGCACATAACCCGGTTTTCGTCGAAAATACGGCAGTGCCAGTCTGATTTGGCGGGTACAGGCTCACCGCAGTGGTAGCAAGGCTCGGCCATGGGTCATCGGGTATCGAGCTGATAGACGCGGTCGCTGGCCAGGGTGACCTCATCGGTCAGGCGCCAGCCTGCTTCGCCTGGACGGGCTGGATCACTTAGATCAATGTAATTGCGACCCTGAATGCGCTGGGGCATCTGCCCGGCATACTCATTGGCTGCGACCCTGTTCAGTGCGATAGCCCGATCCCGATCGGAGTGGGAGGGGGAAATCAGATCGAATTGCAGTATCGCTGGATAGACTTCCAGATCGCCATTTAGCGTCAGGCTGATTTCACCGGTCAGGTCGTCAATCGTGAAAGTGGCGGCCAGACTCAGATCACGTGCCAACTGATCACGTCCCAGATGCATATTGATTGCGCGACCTTCCTTGTAATAGTTATCACGCACCATGCTGTCCTGATAGACAAAAGAGATAAACAGCAGGCTCAACCCAACAGTCACGGAGAGTCCCAGAAGGCCAATCAGGAACCAGGGCCAAAACTGCTTGTACCAGGGTTCAATATCATTCTCGTGCATAGGATTACCTGATTCTGGGGCCCATGAAGCGGCTTTCCGCTTCGGCCGTTATATCGGAGTCTTCGGTGGCAACAACCCTGAATGTAATGGAGGTATTGGTACCGTCCATGTATTGAGGGTCTAACCGGACGTTGACCGGAAGTTGCAGGTGTTCGTTGGCCTGGAGGGAGAGCCGGTCCTGGCGAAGATCCATACGTAGTTGCGGATGGCCTTCAACGCTCAGTACAAAGCTGCGTGGCTCCTGACTTTTGTTGAAGATTCGAACAATGTAGATGTTTTCAATATCACCACCGCTGACTTCGCGGAACAACACGTTTCGGTCCCGAGACACATCCAGAGAAACCTTTGCTAGTCCGCTGACCGTCATTGCAAAGAGACCGATCATCACTGCCAACAACGCCCCGTAACCGAGCAGGCGAGGCCGTAGCATCTTGGTCTTCTCGCCACTCAGATTGTGCTCGGTGGTGTAACTGATCAGTCCGCGAGGGTATTCCATCTTGTCCATGACTTCGTTGCAGGCATCCACGCAGGCAGCGCAACCTATGCATTCGTATTGCAGTCCGTCGCGGATGTCGATACCGGTCGGGCAGACCTGTACGCAGAGGGTGCAATCGATGCAGTCGCCCAGACCAGCTTCTGCAGGATCAACTCCTTTCTTGCGTGAACCACGGGCTTCTCCTCGGCGCGGATCATAAGCGATGATCAGCGTGTCCTTGTCAAACATGACACTCTGGAAGCGGCCATAGGGGCACATGTAGAAGCAAACCTGCTCACGCAGCCAGCCCGCATTGATATAGGTTGCCATGGTGAAAAAAAACACCCAAAACAGGCTCCATCCGTCGATATTCAAGGTAAAGGTATCGGGTACCAGCTCTCGAATGGGTGTGAAGTAGCCGACGAAGGTAAGTGCCGTAGCGATCGACACAGTCAACCATATCCCATGCTTGGCCGATCTGCGGGCAAGCTTGTTGCCACTCATTGGTGCTTTATCAAGTTTGATACGGGCGTTGCGCTCGCCTTCGGTCACCCGTTCAGCCCACATGAAAATCCAGGTCCAAACCGTTTGCGGGCAGGTGTAACCGCACCAGACACGACCGGCAAAGACGGTGATGAAAAAAAGCCCAAACGCGCAAATAATCAAAATGAAGGAAAGAAGAAAGAAATCCTGTGGCTGGAAGGTAGAGCCAAACACATGGAACTGCCGTGCTGGAAGATCGAACAGTACAGCCTGACGTTCGCCCCACTGCAACCAGGCCGTACCGAAGTAGAGAAGAAACAGAAAAGCCACGCCAAGTAAGCGTATGTTACGAAACAGTCCGGTGTAGGACCGCGGATGAATCTTCTCGCGCTTGGCGTACAGTTCGGCAGCCTGAGCATCACCCGGGGTGACGTTCTTGATGGGGATGTTTTCGCTCATGACGGTGTGTCCTGGTGATGTGCAGGAATTGCCCGGCCGATATTTCACGGCCGGAGCGGGTAGCACTCAGTCATACAAGAATAGTGCGACTGGTCAGGTAAAACCATGCGACAGGGAGTCGCGCCGGTCCTTACTCTGCCGCAACGTTCCGGCGCGAGAGACTGTAGACATAGGCGGCAAGCATGTGGATCTTATCGTCGCCCAGGTGCGCCTGAGAGGGCATGTTGCCGTTACGACCGTAGCGCAAGGTCTGTTGTATCTGCAGCATGCTGGAACCGTATAACCAGACGTCATCAGTCAAGTTGGGTGAGCCGATCAGCTCGTTACCCTTGCCTTGGGGGCCGTGGCAGGCAACGCAGTTGGTGTTGAAGACCTTTGCCCCGAGGGTGGTATCGACTCCATCGGTTTCAATACCGGCAATCTGGCGGACATAGGCAGCGGTACTGCGCACGCCGTCATCACCGATGATCGCCAGCCATGCCGGCATGGCGGCCTGACGTCCCTGATACAGGGTTGTCTTGATCTGCTCCGCCTTGCCACCCCATATCCAGTCGTTATCAGTCAGGTTTGGGAAGCCGTAGGCTCCTCGGGCATCGGAGCCGTGACATACCGAGCAGTTGATGGCGTACAGACGCTGGCCGATGCGCAATGCGCTTTCGTCCTGGGAGACCTGCTCCACTGTCATGCCAGCATAATTGGCGAAGATAGGCGCGTACTGCTCGCGGGCGGCAGCGACTTCGTCGTCGTATTGACCTTCTTGCGTCCAACCAAGAATGCCGGGGAATTTGCCCATGCCAGGGTAGAGAATCAAGTAGATCCCCGCGAACACGATTGTCACCATAAACAGCATGAACCACCAGCGAGGCAGGGGATTGTCATACTCTTCGATACCGTCGAACGAGTGACCGACTGTCTCTTCAGTTTCCTCCGGACGCTGTCCCTTACGTGTGGCGATCAACAGCCACAGTGTCAGACCTATCATGGTCAAGGTAAGGACAATGATGTATCCGCTCCAGAAATTACTCATTGCTTGCTGCTCCTGGTCTCGTTCTGGTCACTGGGCTTGTGTTCACTATCAGGCTTTTTCGTTCTCTCAGGCTCGTCGGCAAAGGGCAGCTGTGCTGCCTCGTCGAAGTCCTTCTTCTTGTAAGAGCTGTAAGCCCAAACGGTGACGCCGATAAACGCCAGCATCGCTAAAACAGTACCTATACCACGTAACGTATTGATATCCATGAGCGATTACCGGCGATCCGAGAGTACGGTACCCAAGTGCTGCAGGTAGGCGATGAGGGCGTCTATCTCACTAACGCCACGAACCATTTGCTGAGCGCCGGCGATGTCTTCGTCGGTATAGGGCACACCCAGACGGCGCATCGCAACGAGCTTCTGCTCGGTATCATCGCCGCTGAGAACGTTTTCCTGCAACCACGGATAGGCTGGCATTTTAGATTCAGGCACTACATCCCTAGGGTTGTACATGTGCGCACGATGCCAGTCATCTGAGTAACGTTTGCCAACCCGAGCCAGGTCCGGTCCGGTTCGCTTGGAGCCCCAAAGGAACGGATGTTCCCAGACGCTTTCACCCGCGACCGAGTAGTGCCCATAGCGTTCGGTCTCGGAACGGAAAGGACGGATCATCTGGGAGTGACAACCAACACATCCCTCTCGGATGTAAATGTCCCGGCCTTCGAGTTCTAGCGCGGTATAGGGCCGCAGACCCTCGATCGGCTGGGTAGTTTCCTGTTGGAAAAACAACGGCACGATCTGCGTTAGTCCGCCGAAGCTGATCGCAATGACGATTAGAACAACCAGCAACCCCAGGTTTTTTTCTACCAATTCATGCTTCATCGATATGCTCCTCAGGCCATTTGCGCTGCGGCTTGTGCTTCAGCCGGCTGGTGTGCGCGAATGGTGCGCCAGACGTTATATGCCATCAGCAACATGCCAGTCAGGAAGAATGCGCCGCCGATAAGGCGAACGACGTAGCCCGGGTGGCTGGCTTCCAGTGCTTCAACAAAGCTGTAAGTCAGCGTGCCGTCGACGTTGACTGCGCGCCACATCAAGCCCTGAGTGATGCCGTTGACCCACATGGATACGATGTACAGTACGGTACCCACGGTAGCGAGCCAGAAGTGCACGTTAATCAAGGCGATGCTGTGCATCTGTTCGCGGCCGAAAATCTTCGGGATCATGTGATACAGCGAACCCATGGTGATCATTGCAACCCAGCCCAGAGCGCCGGAGTGGACGTGTCCAATGCCCCAGTCGGTATAGTGGGACAGGGCGTTGACCGTCTTGATGGCCATCATTGGCCCTTCAAACGTTGACATGCCGTAGAATGCCAGAGATACCACCAGAAAGCGCAGGATCGGATCGGTGCGCAGTTTGTGCCAGGCACCGGAAAGGGTCATCATCCCGTTGATCATGCCACCCCAGCTTGGGGCCAACAGAATCAGCGACATGACCATACCAAGTGACTGGGCCCAGTCAGGCAGTGCTGTGTAGTGCAGGTGGTGCGGACCTGCCCAGATGTAGATCGCAATCAACGCCCAGAAGTGCACGATTGAAAGGCGATAGGAGTAGATAGGCCGACCGGTCTGCTTGGGTACGAAGTAGTACATCATGCCCAGGAAGCCTGCAGTCAGGAAGAAGCCGACTGCGTTGTGGCCATACCACCACTGAATCATCGCGTCGGTTGCACCTGAGTACATCGAGTAGGATTTGAACAGCGATACTGGCATGGCCATGCTGTTGACGATATGCAGCATCCCAACAGTAATAATGAAAGCGCCGAAAAACCAGTTACCTACATAGATGTGCTTCATCTTGCGCTTCATGACGGTGCCGAAGAATACGATTCCGTATGAGACCCATACCACAGCGATCAGAATATCGATCGGCCATTCAAGTTCCGCATACTCCTTGGTGGAGGTGAGGCCCATTGGCAGGGTGATAGCGGCCAGTACAATAACCGTTTGCCAACCCCAGAATACAAAAGCAGCCAGACGGTCGGAGAAAATCCGTGCCTGTGAGGTACGCTGAACCACGTAAAAGGACGTGGCCATCAACGCACATCCACCGAAGGCGAATATGACCGCATTGGTATGTAACGGGCGTAAACGTCCGAAACTGGTCCATGGCAGGTCAAAGTTGAGGGCGGGCCAGACCATTTGGGCGGCAATGAAGACGCCCAGGGACATGCCGACGATACCCCAGACGACCGTCATGACTGCAAACTGGCGTACAACCTTGTAGTTATAGGCTGTCGAAGTGGTAGCTGTGCTCATGCGAGATTCCACGGATAGCAATGGGTTGATGGGTTCTGAAGCGGCGGCAAGTATGATGAATGGTACCCCTCATTGCAATGACACAGATCAAGGTATCGACTGGTAGCAAGCCCTCTGGCAGGCCATCAGAGAAACATTTCTGTCCAATTGCAACGCTGGCGCACAACCCAGAGTTTACACTCCGCCTGCAAAGCGCAAGATTGGTAACCGACGCGGATATGTAGTTGTATGGTCGGCCCCTTTCCATCCTTGTCGCGAGACCTAGAGAGGGCAGACGTAAGCTTAGTAGTCACAAGGCAATATGTGAAGTGAATACCCCCAGTGTTGGCGTGGCATCTTGTCGCATAGTTCGAGGAGGCGTAAGTCGATGCAATCTCATTTGCTGACTGATGTGCCTGCGGCTGGACCGCAGCATGCAACACTGCTGTTAGCCCACGGCGCGGGTGCAGCAATGGACAGCATTTTCATGCAAATGCTGGTGCAAGCTCTGAACGCTGAAGGCATCGCAGTCGTTCGCTTCGAGTTTCCCTACATGCAGGCCCGACGGATTACTGGTACCCGCGCACCGCCCAATAGGATGCCAATTCTACTCGATTCCTTTCGTCAGCAGTGGGCTGCGGTGCGAGTCCGGCACCCAGGGCCATTGCTGGTCGGTGGGAAATCCATGGGAGCACGGGTGGCTAGCATGCTAGTTGATGATTTGGGTGCATCCGGTCTGGTCTGTTTCGGTTATCCGTTTCATCCGCCGGCAAAACCGGAAAAGCCCCGGGTAGAGCATCTGGCAAATATGCACACCCCGGCGTTGTTCCTGCAGGGAACGCGCGACCCGTTCGGCAAGCCCGATGAGGTCCAGCGTTATGCGTTAGCCCCGGCAATTGAGCTGCACTGGCTTGAAAGTGCCGATCACGACCTCAAACCTTTAAAGCGCAGTGGTCACGACCAGCAGAATATGATCGAACAGGCGGCCAGCGCCGTCAGTCATTTCTGTCAAAACCGGCTGAACTGAAGCTCAGCTGGTACTCCGTTTCAGCTGCCCAGAGCCTGAAGTGGAAATGCCGGCTTTTATTGTTACTACGGCTGCCTGTTCCGGCTGCTATTGTCGAATTTATGAGCTTATCAATCAACTCAGCCATTGTATGAATGCGTGGCTGGTTTTTTTGTAAGGTTAATTCGTCAAGGATGGCAGCCAGAGCGAGATCGAGGGGAACATGATCAGCACAACGGTCGCTAATAGCAGTATGCATATAAAGGGCGGAGTGCCCTTGATTACATCGAAGTAGGGCCTTCGGAATACGGCCATAGCGGTGAATATGTCACACCCGAAGGGCGGCGTTGCAGAACCTATCGCCGCTTGCAGTGTGACAATAACCCCCACATGAATAGGATCCAGCCCTGCGATCTCGACAGCGGGCTTGAAGAGGGGGGTGAGAATCAGAATGACGACAATGGGGTCAACGAACATACAGCCGACAAAGAATGAAATCGCAATCAGTCCGAGCACCAGAGTTTGACTGTCGCCTATGGTGTCGATTACTGGCCCGAGGATAGCCTGAGGAATACCTGCGAAGGAAATCGTGTAAGTGAACGCGTTACCGGCAGCCACCAGTATGAACACGACGCCCGTTATCAGGCCGGTTGATAGAGCGATATCCCAGAGCTCACGCACCTTCACTGAGCGCAGGATGACCACCTCCAATAGCACCGCATAAAGCACCGCAATCGCTGCTGCCTCAGTGGGGCTGAACAGGCCGCCGTAAATGCCGCCTACAACGACCACAGGAAAGCCAAGAGGAAGTAGTGCTTTTTTCAACGCTTGCCAGCGCGCTAGCCAGCTGGCTCGCTCTTCCGGTTCGATGCCCATACGGATTGAACCGATCCAGCAGTACACGGAGAACATCACCAGGATTAGAAAACCGGGCAGAATACCAGCGATGAACAGGTCACCGATCGACGCGCCGGACACTACGCCGTAGATAATCATGCCAATGCTAGGTGGAATGAGCAGAGCGATGTCGCTCGCATTAATGATCAAGGCGATACTGAAGGCATCCGAATAGCCTTTCTGCAAGAGTTTGGGCCGCATTGGCCCCCCCATTGCCACTACCGTAGCCTGGGTAGAGCCCGAAACTGCCCCAAATAGGGTGCAGCCAGCGGCGGTGGTGATTGGCAAGCCGCCGCGCAAATGTCCGACGAAGCTTTGTACCAGATCCAACAGGCGGTTGGCTGTGTGTCCGCGGGTCATTAGATCGGCTGCAAAAATGAACAACGGAACCGCGGCCAACGCCCAGGACTGCACGCCGCTGATCATCTGCCCCATCAGCAGACCGACATTGGTCATGTCCAGTACCAGGAAGAGAAACATCAGGCTGGCCACCAACAATGGCACCATCATTGGGAAGCCCAGAAGCAGCAATACGATCATGGCTACAATGATGAGTGTCAGCATGCGCAGGTAGCCTGTTCAGATTTGGTCAATGTCTACTTCCTCATAGCGTTCCTTCTCATTGAAGGAACGGTATATATCGCTGGAAATAAGGTTGCGTATTGCTGTCAGCCAATACTGGATACCGGCGAGCGCAAAGCCGATCGGCGCGACCAGATAGGGAATCCACAAGGGAATTTGCAATGCGGATGAGGTGCGTCCTCGCGACTGTATGGCTTCGACGTAATCCCAGGCGTGGATGCAAAAATAGAACATTAGCGCACCTGTAAGCAGGCTGATGCTGACCAGTGCCGCCTTACGCGCGAGCCCTCTGAGCTGATCATAAAAAGCTGACATGCAAATGTGACGAGCCTTGCGTACGCCGTAACCGAGACCGGAAAAGGTCATGATGATCAAGCTCATCTGCGTGAGCTCGACCTGGCCGGTGACGCCGGTACCCAGTAGTTGCCGGCCGATCACGTGAACCATGAGCATCCCAGCAAGGAACAGTACGGTACAACCTAGTATTGCTTCTTCGATAAACTCGGCCACCCGATCCAGCATAACAAAACCGGTTGTAATGGCATGCTTCAAGGTCTGGGCTGCAGAGGGTGCGGCGCTCCCGGGCATAGGATTATCCTTTGCAGAGCCTGGCAGGGCAGGCATGGCCGGGACAGATAACTGACCGCGGACCGTTACAGTGTGCATGCCTGCGGTGGGGTCGCAATGGCACCGTGAGTGTTCCTTTTTTTTAACATAGCGCATTTGGATTGTCTTTGCACAAAATGGACAACCGGCAGGCATGTGTTATGGTTTATCTGTTATTCAGAACAATTCAAAAGGAGAGTTCGATGAAATTGCGTAATGGATTCATGGGCATGGCAGTACTGGCCCTGGCAGCATGCGGGGGCGATGAGCCAACAACCGCAGCGCCAGAAACCGCAGCGGCTGAACCCGTCGAAACCACGGTGCAGACGTGGGGCATAGGCTTGGAAGAAATCGAAGGCAGCGTCCAGTACGAATACGGTGCTAAATTCGCCGAATTGATCAATGAAAAAACCGACGGCGAAGTCGAGGTCAAGCTTTATCCTTACGGGCAGTTGGGAGGCCTGACCGATATATATGATCAGGTGCAGGCGGGCGCAGTGGAACTGGCTTTTGGCTCCGGTTTCCTGGGCGGCACGGTACCTGAGTCGCAACTCTTCAGTCTGAATTTCGTCCTTACCGATGACGAAATGAAAAATACGCAGATCCTCAATGATTCTGCTTTCCGCAAGAACGAAGATCTGGTCGAGTCTTTCCGCGAGCGCGACCTGCAGCCGCTAGCTATAGTGCCTGAAGGCTGGCAGGTATGGAGCGCGAATAAGGCAATTCGCACTCCGGCGGATTTCGATGGCGTGGCCATTCGCACCATGGATAATCGTTTGTTGCGCGAAACCTACAGTGCTTACGGGGCTGATCCAACCACTATGGAATACGGGGAGTTGTTCAGCGGCATGCAGCTTGGCCAGTTGGATGCCAATATTCAGCCAGTATTCGCGCATCAGGAAATGGACTTTTATCAGGTCCAGGACTATCTGATCTTTGCCAACCAGGCACAGTTCATCGCAACATTCATGGCAAACAAGGGTTGGTATGACGGTCTCTCGGAGGAGTATAAGGATGTCGTTGACGAAACAGTCGTCGAGCTTGTGCCCTACATCCATGATGCCCAGGTTCGCCTCAATGAGGAGCGCTTGAAGACCATCACCGAGAACAGCGACATCGAGCTGGTCTATCTCACTTCTGAAGAGCGCCAGGCATTCCGTGATCTTAGTTTGCCGGTACGCGATACCTTCGCTGAAATGGTTGGCGATCGTGGCACGCGTCTGATGAACGTTCTCATCGAGCAGGTTGAAGAGGCGGATGTCGCTGACGTTGCAGCGTTAGCTGCCGCGGAACCTGAAACAGAAATGATGGAAACTGAAACCGAAGAAGCGGCGGCTCAGTAATCTGACAAGGATTACGTTGGCGGAAGAGAATAGGAGTCGAACCTACCAGACACGCTTAGCGCATCTCACCGGGTTTGAAGTCCGGGCGCCCCACCGGGGACGATGCCCTTCCGTTGGCCGTTAGGCTAGCATATAGACGGCGACAGGCCTAAAGCCTGTTGCCGTTTTTTGTGGGTAATGCAGGCGCTGCCCTCAAGTATCCCGTTGATGGTCTTTCACCCCCGCGTATCCGCCAGTAGGATAGGGTCATTCTTCTCGCAGGCTGATTATTTATGACCGAACTATTGCGCTCTTCTATAGAAAAGGCCCTGGCCCAGTACCAGGACCCCTACCTCAAGACCGATCTTATTACTGCCGGTTGTCTCCTCGAACTGCGGATCACAGGCACTGACGTGTATGCCGAGCTGGTACTGGGTTACGCGGCTGGAGGTATCAAAGGCGGTATTGAGCAGATGTTGCAGGTAGCAGTACAGAACGTCGAAGGCGTCGGTTCGGCTCGTGTGAAGGTCCGCTGTGAGGTTCTTGCCGCACCGGCTCAGGGCACCATCGAAGCGCTGGGCAATGTGAAGAATATTATTGCCGTGGCTTCGGGCAAGGGCGGTGTGGGTAAATCCACTACCGCCGTGAACCTGGCACTGGCATTATCCAGAGAGGGCGCCCGAGTCGGGGTGCTGGATGCGGATATCTACGGCCCTAGCATGGGGTTGATGCTGGGCTTGCCTGAGGGCACGCGGCCTGAAGTAAAAGATAAGAAATTTTTTGTTGCACCGCAGGCACATGGGGTTCAGGTAATGTCTATGGCTTTCCTGGTTGATGACAACACTCCAGTGGTCTGGCGCGGCCCCATGGTGTCTGGCGCGCTTATGCAACTGCTCACCCAGACTGCCTGGGATGATCTTGATTATCTGGTTGTGGATATGCCTCCGGGAACTGGCGACATTCAACTCACGCTGGCGCAGAAAGTGCCAGTGACTGGTGCTGTCATTGTCACAACCCCACAGGATCTGGCCCTGCTGGATGCCAGAAAAGGGATCGAGATGTTCGCCAAGGTCAATATTCCGGTTCTTGGGGTGGTGGAAAACATGGCGATTCATATCTGCTCAAATTGCGGCCATGCTGAGCATCTGTTTGGTGAAGGTGGAGGCGAGCGCCTGGCGACCGACTACGGCGTGGATCTGCTGGGTTCAATGCCGTTGTCGATGATGATCCGTGAACAGACCGACGCGGGTACGCCGACGGTGATTGCCGAGCCTGAATGCCAGATCAGCATGGTCTACCAGGATATGGCCCGCCATGTGGGTGCGCGCATTGCCGAGCGTGCCAGGCTGGGTTCCGCAATGCCGGATATCAGCATCAGCGATGATTGAGCTCGCTTCTTGGGCGAGTGCAGCACCGGCGGGGCTTTTGCCTGCCGGGATTACCCGGTAACATGCGGACTCTTTTTTGCATAGCGCAGGGCACATCATGAGCATCAAATCTGATCGTTGGATACGTCGCATGTCTCAGGAACAGGGGATGATCGAACCCTATGTCGAGCGCCAGATACGCGGCGAGGAGGGCAACCGTGTCATTTCCTACGGCGTTTCCAGCTACGGTTACGATGTGCGCTGTTCAAACGAGTTCAAGGTGTTCACCAACATCCACTCGGCGACAGTCGATCCCAAGAATTTCGATGAAAATAGCTTTGTCGATATTACCAGTGACGTGTGCATCATTCCGCCCAACTCCTTTGCCTTGGCGCGCACAATCGAATACTTCCGGATCCCGCGCAATGTTCTGACTATCTGTCTGGGCAAGAGCACTTATGCCCGTTGCGGCATTATCGTCAACGTCACGCCTTTGGAGCCGGAGTGGGAAGGTCACGTAACACTGGAATTTTCCAACACCACGACCTTGCCAGCCAAGATATACGCTAACGAAGGTGTTGCCCAGATGTTGTTCTTTGAGTCCGACGAGCCCTGTGAGGTCTCCTACCGTGACCGTGGCGGAAAATACCAGGGTCAGCGCGGAGTCACGTTACCACGGGCTTGATCTGCTCATGATGACGTCCCACTTTAGTCTAATTGCCAGAAAGCGGACGAAGCCTCAGGCTGAATCGACACGTTGTCGGATGAGGTGTTGCCGTGAAGATTCTACGAACTCTGGGTTACTGTTTTCTGTTTGTGATGGTGCCTCTGGGTGGTTTGCTCGCGGCCTACCCTGATCAGATCAGCTCTTTAGTGGCTACTTTGCTGCGCACCGATGTGAGCCGCGGCGCACTGGGGATTGGGTTTCTGTTTCTGTCTGCTGTTTGCATGCGGATCGATCTGAGTATTCGTCGCCGCGCTGTTGACGCTTGAACATAAAAAACCCGGGGCTGTGGTGAGACAATCCCGGGTTCAGTTGCTGAGAAATTCGAACGGCGCCTCCCAAGCGCCGTTGTTTTTTTAGAAGCTCTTGGCGACAGACAGCGTAACGTTGGCGTCGCAGGAATCGCTATCGACGTAAATCTGCGTGCAATCATCACCAAGATCGGTATCGCTGTACATCAGTGCCCAATCCAGGCCAAGTGCGGTCTTGCCCAAGGTAATCGCCCAGTCGTTGTATTCGAGGTCCTTGGTGGATGTTCCGACAGGGTCCTTGGTATCTGTATTGCCGTAGTGCAGGCCCAGGCCGATGTTATAGGGCAACTCGAAACCATAACCGACATAGGTGTAGAGTGCGCTGGATGGATCGTAAGCATACTTAGCGCCTACAGTGAAACCGTAGAGGTCGACACTGGCAAGAATCTCATCGATCGCATCAATGCCCTGGGGAAAGGTGTAGGTCGCCCAGGACACGTCATAAGTGATGTCATCGGTGATTGCACCGCCGTAGCCTACATAGTAATCCAGCTCGATACTTGCACCGCCGAAGTCTTCGTCGGCTACGTTGGAACCCCATGCCCCGATGTAAACTCCGCTCTCATGGGCAAAGTCCAGACTGGCCTGCACTGCACCAGCACCGTTGGTTTGTGACTGGCCACGCCAGATATAATCGGACGCCAGGGTGGCAGTCATGCTTGCATCTATCTCGCCAATAGCGGTCTCGAAAGTCTCGGCATGGGCCATGTTGGCAAAACCGAGGGTTGATACGGTAGCGATTGCGGCAGTCAATTTTTTCATCATTATCATGTACCCCATATGTTGTGATTCTGAACGTAGTCCAAAAAGTGTTGGCACAATACCCGTAGCATTTTGCTTGCCATGTTTTTATTTATTGTTATTAATCAATTATTTAGATATTTATTTGAGGTTTTTAGACTGTAGAGCGAGTGTGGAGGGTAATCTGTGCGCACTGCCGTGGTGCACGCATCAAGCTGAGACGTTATTTGTAGTGCGCGCCGATTCAGTGCCGCAGGATGTCACGTCAGCCGGAGGTCGTCATGGCTATGAGCGGCTTGCTGCGTTGATAGCGCTCGAGTCGGTCAGCGAGAGATTCGGGCAGCAGCGTGCAGATTTCAAAACCGCTTTTTACATATAAAGCCTGCAGCTCCGGGTTACAAAACAGCCACACTGGGCCCGGAACGCCTGAACGCGCAGTATCGAGTAGCTGCTGGGCCATTCCTCGCCGGCGGTGCGCGGGGTCTACGAAGAGGCTAGTTAGCCAGTAACCCTCTGCAACCGGCTGCAGACATAGGCAAGCCAGTAGCGAATCCGATCGTATGACCCAGACCTGATGGGCCGGGCGCGTCTTCATGCGGCTGCCATGCCGGCGATAGAATTGATCGGCTAGGGTGCGGTTGGTCGGATTAAGCAGTCCGCATTCAATTGACCCGATTGTCGAGCGCCCTTGACGTGGATCAAGCAGGATCACAGCAGGCCTGCCACACTGTAGTCGGTAGAATGGACAGAACAGGCTAAGTGGAGGAAACGAACATGCATACAGTATTGTTACCCTTTGACGGATCGGAGAGCGCGACGCGGGCGGTTGAGTACCTTATTGAGTTTTCGACCTCGCTTCCTGGCATTAGCGTGCACGTGGTTAACGTTCAGGCCGAGCCGAAGTTGTTTGGCAACTATGTAACACCGACCATGCTGAATCAACTTCAGGCTGGTGCGCTGGATTACGCAGCCGAGATGACCGCCAAGGCGGCCGAGGCGTTACGCGCAGCGAATCTGGAGGTGCACACCCATGAGATAGCCGGTGAGGTCATCAGCGAACTGGTCAATGCGGCTGTTAAGTACAAGTGTACGGTGATTGTCATGGGGACTCGAGGAATGAGCAGCCTGAGCAATCTGGTGCTTGGCTCGGTGGCCACTCAGTTGGTGCACGAAGCGCCCATGCCGGTTTTGTTGGTCAAATAACAGGTGCGACGACTGAAATGGACGTCAAGCTGACCTACCTAATCGGTCAGCGCTTGCCCATTGATCTGCGGGTACCCTTGGGCGCCATGCCGATCTTCTTTTCATGCCTCGCGTTGCTGCCTTTTTGCTGCCATGACTGGGCAGACGTTTTTTTAGGTGCGAAATTGGCTGGTGCGAAGGGAAACTTGAACGCTGGCACGCTGGTTTTAACTGACTCGTCGTGTGCCGAAGTCTGACTTGCGTCCGGTATAACCTGGGAGTTGGTGGGCTTATGTTGGGTCATGGAGAAATCCGTGAATTGGAGAAACAGGCGCGCGAGTATACCCGTTTCCCACTCATGTGCCGCATTGATGGTTGAACTATTGTTTTGTGCTCTGGTCGATCTTGTGTAAGCCATTTACCAATGAGGTGAAACCATGAGCGATAAAGAAGACAAGTTAAAAGGCAAGATCAACGAAATTGCAGGCAAAGGCAAACAGGGCGTTGGCAAAGCAATCGATAACGAGGATCTTAAAGCTGAGGGCGATCTTCAAGAGACCAAAGGCAAGGCTCAGAGTTTGAAGGGCGAGGCCAAGGAGAAGGTCAAGAAGGGCGTCGACAACGCCTGACACTTGGTTGGGCGCTAAAACCTGAAAAGAGAGCCGGCAGCGACTGTTGCCGGTTTTTTGTGCGCGACTGTCCTGCTTTTATCCTGCTCCGTTGTACGTATCCCTGCGGCCACCAGGCTGGCCTAATGCATAGTCATACACCGTTGGAGTAATGGCATGTCTTCCCGGGATCTGCTCCTGGCACTTGTAGTGATAGTGGTTTGGGGGCTCAACTTCGTGGTCATCATGACCGGCCTGCAGCACATGCCGCCGCTATTGATGGGAGCCATGCGCTTTGCGCTGGTCGTGTTTCCGGCGATCCTGTTTGTCAAACGGCCCCAAGTGCCCTGGCGCTGGTTATTGGCCTACGGTTTGACTATTTCACTCGGCCAGTTTGCCTTTTTGTTCTCTGCCATGGCGGTGGGGATGCCCGCCGGTCTGGCTTCCCTGGTCCTGCAGTCGCAAGCCTTTTTTACTCTGCTGTTTGCCGCAATGTTTATCGGAGAGCGTGTGCGTGTTGCGAACCTTCTCGGGCTGGTGGTGGCTGCGGCAGGGTTGAGCATGATTGGTATGCAGGTCGATCGCATCATGACGTTAGCCGGCTTTCTGCTGACAATCTGCGCGGCATCCATGTGGGCGCTGGGTAATGTCATCACCCGTCGTATCGGAAAGGTCAATCTGGTGGGGCTCGTTGTGTGGGGTAACCTGGTGCCTGCCTTGCCTTTTCTGGCGTTGTCCTGGTGGCTTGAGGGACCGGCCGCTATCAAAGGCGCGTTGAGCGGGTTCGGGCTGGAGTCCATGCTGGTGCTTGTATATCTCGCCTTTGGTGCCACCTTGCTTGGTTATAGTATTTGGGGTCGCCTACTGTCACGTTATCCGGCCAGTCAGGTAGCACCGTTCTCTCTTTTGGTGCCCGTGGTCGGATTGACATCGGCATCACTGCTGCTGGGGGATCGGTTGAGCCAGTGGCAGATGATCGGTGCGGTGCTGGTAATGTTGGGTTTGCTGATCAATGTTTGCGGTGGCTGGGCGCTGGATCGTTTGCGCAGCAGAGCCGCCGCAGCCTGACGTTGCCGCGTTGATTGGATCCCAGATGGAACTGTTACTTGGCTGAAGGGGTCAATTGTTATGAATTTTTTCATTAAAACCGCTTTGGGGCTGCGCGCAGATATACGGCGGGTCGAGCAGAGGCGGTGCGGAGATTTCACCGTGAACAACCCACAGTCAACCAGGCTCAGTGCCTTCTGGCTCCATCTATTGGTAACGTTGGGGTTGTCGTGGGCGTCTGGAGTGTTTGCTGAGCAGAATGCCGATCTGGTCAATAGGATCAATGAATACCGCAATGCACCGGCCGAATGCGAGGGCCGGGCAATGCCGGTTACCGGTCCGCTAGCGCCCAACCCTAAGCTGGCACATGTCGATCTGTCTTCGTCTCAATGGCGAACGGCAATGCATGAAGCTGGCTACCAAGCTTCGGCTGCTCAGATTGTGCAGGTATCCGGACCGTCTGATGCCGATCAGGTAATGGAGATGGCCAAGCAGCGCTTTTGTGAGGTATTGCGCAACGCAGACTATGCGGAGATTGGTGTAAGACGTACTGGTAATGACTGGCAGATAATAATGGCCAGCCCACTGGTTTCGCAGGCGATAATCGGTCGGAAATGGATGGATGTCGGCCAGGAGGTATTGGCAGAGGTGAACCTGGCACGTAGGGAGCCCCGCACGTGCGGTATTGAACAGTTCGCTGCAGCACAACCGTTGAACTGGGATGCTAGGCTGGGGCAGGCTGCTCTTGAGCACAGCGGCTACATGGCCGAAAACAATATTCTCAGTCATGCCGGAGCTGACGGCGAAAAGGTAGCAACACGGGTTGGGATGACTCGCTATGAATGGCGCAAGCTTGGGGAAAACGTGGCTGTAGGCCAGAGCTCGCCACAGCAGGTAGTGTCGGCTTGGCTGCACAGTCCAGGCCACTGCGCGAACATCATGAACCCCGAGTTTACCGACATGGGCGCGGCCTTCGAGACGCGACCGCAGAGCTCGATTTACTGGACGCAGGTATTTGCTAGCGAGCGATAATGTCAGGGCCGGCTTAAGGGCCGGCCACTGATTTAGTCTTGACGGCTGGTCACTTCAAGTAAGTGAAAACCAAACTGGGTCTTCACCGGTCCCTGGACGACATTGATTGGCGCGCTAAATACCACGGTATCAAATTCCTTGACCATTTGCCCCGGGCCAAAGGTACCCAGATCGCCACCTTGACGACCGGATGGGCAGGAAGAGTTGTCTTTGGCCACCTGAGCAAAATCGGCTCCGCCTTCAATGGCGCTTTTCAGTTCGTTACACTTGTCTTCGGTTGCCACGAGAATATGGCGGGCGCTGGCTTTTGGCATGAGTGCTTGCTCCTTTAATTGAAGTGCAGAAGGGTACCGCAATCGGCTGTTACCCGGAAGCATTGCAGGCGACAATACCAGTACAGCCCCTGCCCGAGAGAACCATGTCCAACACCGACCCTATTGTCCATAACGGTATCGAGACTTTGAGCTTTCGTCAGATCGACCAACTGAACCAGCAAGCCAAAGGCACCACATTCAAGCTTTTCAAGGCTGCCAGGCAAGAGCTGGTTGAGGAGTACGATTATTTCTATTTACCGGCATTGTCTTATTCAAAACGAATTGAAACGTTGAAGTCGACTGGTCAGATCTATGGGGCAACAGTCAACCTGGTGCTCCTAACGCGTGCAGGTTATGACAAGCTCCGTCAGCGAGCACCTAAGATGGACTCAGCAGTCTGAGGGGGCTTGGGCGACAAAGTTTTTTTAGCACTACACTCTGAGCGCTGCTTAGTCGACATATCAGGGGTTGCGCATGGGATTTAAGATCAAGCCACACAAAGCTGCCGCCAAGGAAGTACGGCGCGCAGCCCTGGAGCGTTTAGGGAAGGCTCGGGAGGCATTGCTGCTTGTGCCTGAACAACAAACGACGGGTATTCATGAGGCGCGTAAACGGATCAAGGAGGTGCGTGCGCTGCTGCGGCTGGTGCGCACACCGATTGGACAAGCCTTCGCTCAGGAAAATCGACGTTTTCGCGATATCAACCGCAAGCTTTCTGTCATGCGTGATGCGGGTGCGCTACTGGAAACCTGGGATTCACTCGCCAGCGAGAATTCAGCGTTATTCGCCCGGCGCTCGATGCGCAACGTTCGCACACGTTTGGACTCTCTGGGACAGGGAGGTGCGCCCAGTGGTGGTGTGACCTTGGAAGAGGCACACCGGGTGCTGAAAGAGGTGCTTGCGGATGTGGAGATGGCCGAAGAGTCGGTTCGTGCCTGGCGTCTGCCCGGTAAAAGGTTTGCTCTGGTATCCAGCGGCCTGCAGCGGACCTTTGCCGATGGGCGCAGAGCACTTGGCGTGGCAGCCAACGCCGCTACCGATGATCACCTGCATGACTGGCGCAAACGGGTGAAAGATCACTGGCATCACACGCGGCTGCTGAGCATGGCCTGGCCGGCTGCATTCAAGGTACGTGCAGCGATGTTCAAGGATCTGTCTCAGTTGCTTGGTCAAGATCACGATCTATCGATGCTGCAGGCGCTACTGGCGCAATCGCCCGCTATCTTTGGTGCGGCTGTGCAGCGTCGTGAACTCGGTGAGTTGGTGGCTGGCCGGCGAGGCTGTTTGCAGCAGCGAGCCTTCAGACTTGGAAGCAGGCTGTATGCCGAATCTCCTGGTGCACTGCGTAAGCGATGGCGTCGCTGTTGGGATCTGACGTGTGATGAAAAGCGCTATCCGGGCTGAAGTGCGTATCTAGCAAGCATACGGATTGCCCGTCTTTACTATATATATGGTTTTCCGTATATTCGGAATATCATATATACTCTGACTCGGTGCCTTTTCATGACACAGGCTTTGCAAACACTCGATACCAGCACATCCCTGACTCCTGTTTCGCTGTTCAAATGCCTGGCTGATGACACCCGTGCGCGGATGATCTTGTTAATTGCGCGGGAGGCGGAGTTGTGTGTCTGTGAGCTCACCACTGCTCTGGATGAAAGCCAGCCAAAGATTTCGCGTCACCTCGCACAATTGCGCCAATGTGCCTTGCTCGAAGACGAGCGCCGTGGACAGTGGGTCTATTACCGCCTGCACCCCGATCTGCCTGAGTGGGCAGTAGACATGGTCAATCTGGTTATGCAGGCAAATCGGGGTTGGCTCGAAATCAATAGCCAGCGACTGAAACAAATGCGCGTCGGTTCTGATGAAGTTGGCGTCTGTACTGTACGCAGCTGTTGAATTCATCCTGTTGTCTGGAGGAAACAAAATATGAGTATCAAGGTAGGCATCAATGGTTTCGGTCGTATTGGACGCTTGGCGCTGAGAGCTGCATGGGACTGGCCGGAGCTGGAGTTTGTGCAGATCAATGATCCGGCTGGTGATGCTGCCACGCATGCACACTTGCTTAATTTCGACTCGGTGCATGGTCGCTGGCAGCACGCAGCTGGCAGCAAGGATGGTTATCTGCTGGTCAACGACAAAGTAATCAATTTGACAGCCAACAAGGCGATTGCTGATACGGACTGGTCCGGTTGCGATCTGGTTATCGAGGCCAGCGGTAAGATGAAAACGCTGGCTGTATTGCAGGGCTACCTCGATCAGGGTGTCAAACGCGTTGTGGTCAGCGCCCCAGTTAAGGAAGCGAGTGCGCTGAACGTGGTGTTGGGCGTGAACGATCATCTTTTCGATGCAGCAAAGCATCAAGTTGTCACGGCGGCCTCCTGCACAACCAATTGTCTGGCACCTGTGGTCAAGGTTATTCACGAGAATCTGCGTATTCGTCATGGCTCGATTACTACCATCCACGACGTTACGAATACGCAAAGTATTCTTGATCAACCGCACAAGGATTTACGTCGGGCACGGGCCTGCGGAATGAGTTTGATACCGACATCGACTGGTTCGGCATCAGCGATCGCGGAGATATTTCCCGATCTCAAGGGCCGTTTAAACGGTCACGCAGTGCGCGTACCCTTGGCCAACGCCTCGCTTACGGACTGTGTCTTTGAAGTTGAGCAGGTCACCACGGTGGAAGAAGTAAATGCGCTGTTCGAAGCGGCGGCCGCTTCCGGTCCTCTCAAGGATATTCTCGGTTATGAAGAGCGTCCACTGGTGTCCATCGACTATCGCACCGATCCGCGCTCATCGATCATCGACGCACTGTCGACCATGGTCATCAACGGTACCCAGGTAAAGATTTACGCCTGGTATGACAACGAATGGGCCTATGCCAACCGCATAGTGGAGCTGGCGAAACGGGTAGGCGCAGTCAACTGACTCGCAGGAGTTTTTGATGTGATCAAGGCGCTGACAGCAGTGAGCCCGAAGGTACGCCAGTATCTTCTGGTAACAGGCAACTACTGGGCATTTACGTTGACTGATGGTGCGCTGCGCATGCTCGTGGTGTTGCACTTTCATACCCTGGGCTACACGCCGCTGGAAATTGCTGCACTGTTTCTGTTTTACGAGATTTTTGGTGTGGTCACCAATCTGCTTGGCGGTTATCTCGGCGCATGGGTAGGCCTGAACCGCACGATGAACATAGGGTTGGCGATCCAGGTTATTGCCCTGTTGATACTCACTGTACCGACGGCCTGGCTCAGTATCCCGCTGGTGATGGGTGCTCAGGCTCTGTCGGGTATTGCCAAGGACCTTAACAAGATGTCGGCGAAGAGCTCGATAAAGCTTCTGGTGCCCGGTGATCAGCCGGGTATCTTGTATAAATGGGTGGCGATTCTCACCGGCTCGAAGAACGCATTGAAGGGTGTCGGATTCTTTTTGGGCGGGATGTTGCTGGCGACGCTCGGGTTCCGCGGTGCAATGCTGCTAATGGCAGGCGCGCTGGGATTCATCTGGGTCGGCAGCGTGATCATGTTGAAGAAGGATCTGGGCAAGGCCAGCGCCAAGCCTCGATTCCGCGATATTCTATCCAAAAGCCGGGCGATTAATATGTTGTCGGCGGCCCGCATGTTCCTTTTTGGCGCCCGCGATGTGTGGTTTGTGATTGCTTTGCCGGTCTATCTGAGCTCGGTTTTTGGCTGGGATTTTTGGCTGGTAGGTGGTTTTATGGCTGTCTGGGTTATCGGCTATGGCATCGTGCAATCGGTCGCGCCATTGATTACCCGGCGCAGAGACAGGCAGGTGCCGGACGGACACGCTGCGATGGTATGGGCCATGATGCTTGCCGGTTTGCCGGCGGCTATTGCATTGGGGCTGGACACGCAATTGCCGGCTCAGAGCGTCGTTGTGGTGGGGTTGCTGGTATTTGGGGTGTTGTTTGCGGTCAACTCATCGCTGCACAGTTATCTGATTGTCAGCTATGCAAAAAATGACGGTGTTTCGCTGGATGTCGGATTTTACTACATGTCCAATGCCATGGGGCGTCTCATAGGCACTCTGCTATCAGGCTGGGTCTACCAGTCGTATGGGCTGGAAGCCTGCCTGTGGGTGTCGAGCGCGTTTGTTGCGCTGGCAGCGCTGATATCTGTTGGGCTACCTCGCCGTCAGGAGGCAGAGACGGGTTAAAGAAAAAAGCGCGAAACAACGCCTTGCGTCGTTCCGCGCTTAGAATTCGAGACAGATCTTGCCGAAATGGTTGCCGCTCTCTTGATGACGGAATGCATCAGCTATGTCATCCAATGCAAAGCAACGATCGATGACTGGACGCATATCGATCACCTCAAGCGCACGTATCATGTCGAGCTGATGTCGGCGGCTGCCAACGGTCAGGCCCTGAATACGTGCCTGCCGATACATTAATTCCGCCGTCGGCACCTTGCCTGTCATACCGGTCAGTACACCGATCAGCGCGATATGACCGCCTACACATACGGCTCTTATAGATTGCGGCAATGAGCCTGGACCGCCGACCTCAACGATGATATCTGCACCGCGGCCACCGGTAAGATCCCTGACACGCTCGCCCCAGTTTTTATCGGTTTTATAGTTGAGCACGTGATCTACGCCCATGTCTTTCAAGCGATCCATTTTTGCCCCTGAAGAAGAAGTGGCAATCACCTGAGCGCCCATCGCACGGGCCATCTGCAGTGCACAAATGGATACGCCGCCTGTGCCCATGACCAAAACAGTGTCGCCTGCTTTAATGCCGCCATCTACCACCAATGCGCGCCAGGCAGTCAGACCTGCGGTGGTCAGTGTCGCCGCTTCGGCGTGACTATAACCGCAAGGCGCTCGGGTAAACCAATGGGCGGGGGTGACTGCGACCTCGCGTGCGTAGCCATCCATCCCGTCACCGGGTACGCCCTGGGCAAAGCCCTCGACCGGGGCGCCTTCCTGCCACCACGGGAAGAAACACGAGACGACACAATCTCCGGGCTTGAACTCGTCAACCCCTGTGCCGACAGCTTCCACGACGCCCGCACCGTCTGCCATAGGGATGCGTTTGTCCGCATTGGGAATCTTGCCCGTTACCACGAGATAATCATGAAAATTCAGGGAGCTGGCGTGAAGTCGAACGCGGATTTCGCCCTGGCCCGGTTGGCCTGGATCGTCGCGCTTAACGATCTGTAATTGCTCAATACCGCCCGGTGCATTCAACTGAATTGTCTTCATATATTCTCCGCAGTGCTGACTTTAAATCCTCTAAGCCTAGCAGGCATCAGGGTGGTCATCGTGCGCAATGATGGTTATTACTCCAAGGCCTCAATCCGAAATTCGCCGCAGGCGGCCAGATCTGGCTCGGAACATGGAAACTGCTTGGCCAGTTCACGCAAAGCGCTGCGCAAACCTTCTTCGAGCACGGGGTGGTAGAAGGGCATACGTAATACCTGATGCACGGTCAGTTGTTCGCTGATGGCGAGCCCCAACAGGTGCACCATATGCTCAGCACCCGGTGCACACATCTCCGCGCCTATGAGTACGGCGTCCTCCCGAGCATAGAGGCGCAGTAAACCCTGATTGCGCTGCGCGGCCACGGCCCGACCCTGGTTGGCGAAACTGGCTTCGCCAATCAGTGCGCTCGGATCAAGATCGGCGAAACGTTGCCCGACAAAGGCCACCCCAGGTTCAATGAACACGATCCCCATGGGCGTTCTTCGCGGGAAATCGGAGGGTGTATCGGCTAGCGCATTATGAGCGGCAATATACCCCTCGTCCGCCGCTTCGTGGAGAACCGGAGCATGGTTATTGACGTCCCCTACAATAAAAATCGGCAGGTCAGCGATCTGGGTAGTTACAGGGTCAAACGCAGGCATGCCGCGATCATCTAGCTCAATGCCCAGGTTTTCCAGGCCAAGATTCTGGATGTTTGGCTGCCGGCCAACTGCGGCCAGCACGCGATCGACTTCGAAGGTCAGATCACCAGCCTCCACCATGACGCCGTCGCCATGAGATGTCAGCTTCACGTCTGCGCCGGTATGAATGGTGAAATTTTCTTCCAGGGCTTCTCGCAGGGTGTCGGTTACTGTCGGATCGGTCAGGCCGGCTAATGTGCTGCTCTTGTCGAAAGCGAAGACCTTGATCCCCAGAAAGGCCATCGCCTGCGCCATTTCCAGGCCTAACGGCCCCAGACCGATAACGGCCACGCGGGCCGGGAGAGAAGTTTGCTCGAAAAAACGGTCGGTGGTGAGCACCCGTTCGCCAAGAGCCTTCCAGGGTTCTGGCACAACTGGATGCGACCCGGTAGCGATGATGATGCGGTCAGTGTGGTAAACTTGGCCTTCAACTTCTACAGTGTTTGGACCAAGCAGTTTAGCCTGGCCGGAAATACTGCGTTCGCCAAGCGCTTCGGTTGGCTTCAGGGTGCCGCTCACAAAGTGGTCGCGTAGCTTGCGCACGTGGTGCAACACCGCAGGAATATCTGCGTACAGTCCTTCGCTACCACGAATGCCAAAAGCCTCATGCCTGACGCGGTCATGGAATGCTCTGGCGGCCTCGATCAACACTTTGGACGGCATGCAACCAACCCGTGCACAGGTGGTGCCGTAAGCTCCTGCGTTGATCATCAGGACGTTGTCGGTCTGCTTGGATACTTCCCGCAGCGCTGCCAGACCTGCTGTGCCAGCGCCG